>SXGT01014626.1_pt1 | contig 11504 bp, 9 predicted proteins | sample 3176221 | NCBI WGS metagenome assembly SXGT01 (sample SAMN11356862, study PRJNA531348) | freshwater metagenome | isolation source: freshwater sample F1-120 | place: China: Fuxian Lake, Yuxi | collected 2017-12-25
CAATATTTATAGAGCAGTGGTATCAAGGCTGGCCGCAAGTGGATAATGTGAGGATGGATGATTGGCAGCAATTATATGCTATCCGCGATGAAGTGAACAAGGCGCTGGAAAATGCGCGTCAAACAGGACTGATTGGCTCAGCTTTGGCTGCGGAAGTCACGCTATACGCATCTCCTCCGGCGCTGACTCTACTGACAACATTAGGCAACGAGTTACGCTTTATCTTGATTACTTCATCTGCGATAGTACGCCCAATGAATGAGCGACCTGTAGGGCTTATGCAAAACGATGAGTTAGGTGTGGCGATTGATGTACAAGCAAGCCCTCATCCCAAATGCAGTCGTTGTTGGCACCGCTGTGAAGATGTTGGTGTTGATCAGGCGCATCCTGAGCTTTGTCAGCGCTGTGTGGGTAATATCAGCGGCAACGATGAATTGAGACAGTTCGCATGAAAAAATGGCCTTGGTTTATCATCACGTTTGTGCTGGTTGTACTCGATCAGGCGAGTAAATATTGGGCATCAATGGTATTACTTCCTTACCGATCAGTCGCGGTAGCTCCTATGCTGAATTTGACGCTGGCATATAACTCCGGGGCGGCATTTAGTTTTTTAAGTGGTGCGGGTGAGTGGCATCGTTGGGCTTTTGCAGGCTTTAGTGCTGTGATGAGCGTGGTATTGATTGTTGTGATCATCCGTTTGGCACCAAGCCTGCGGCTACAATTATTAGCGTTTAGCCTCATCTTGGGCGGGGCCATTGGAAATTTAATCGACAGAGTGGTTTCTGGTTATGTTATTGATTTTATTGACGTTTACTATAAGAACCATCATTGGCCAGTTTTTAATTTAGCTGATAGTGCCATTTGTTTGGGTGCATTTTTACTCTTCATTGATTTAGCCAGAACGCATTCACCAGCAGGTTCGGCAACATGATGTTTATTTCTTCGTCATTTTATGAGGTGATGGTCCTGGCTGCCTTACACAAAAAGGGTAGAGCTTAATGCTTGTAACTGTTTACTTTCAGGGTTAATGATGCTTATAGCAGCAACGGCTGGCAAGTTGAGGTAATGCTCAATTTCATCCCATTCAAGTTCGGCGGGGTAAAGTCGGATTTCAGGTAAATATTTATTCAACAACGTGCAAAAGGGCAAGTTGGCAGGAAAGGGTCGGAGTTGCGAGCATCCTAAGGAGTGGGCCTGCATAGCCTCAGAAAGCGTAGCGATGCCTGGTAAATACGTAATGGAGTAAATGCTGGCTGTTTGTGCAATGGCGGGCAAGAATCCAGGACTGGTAACAAAGTGGACGCCGGCTTGATAACAATCCTCCAATTGTTGGGTATTCACAATGTTACCTGCGCCAATGCGTAACCTTGGAAAATGGTTTAGGGCACTGCTTAACAGGCTGTGATCAGCACAATTAATTTCAACGGCAGAAAATCCTGCATTAGAAACTTGCTGGAGCTTATCAAATAAATGTGCATCAACATCAAGGGTAATAATAATAGATTGTTTGTCAGTTATCTTATCCATCATCATGGTTCGTGTTCGCTAATGGGATATTATTTTACACCATGTTAGAAGACTTATGGGTGCTTAGCAAGAGTTTAGTTGGGTCTACCTGTTTCTATTGAATCGTTGACTCACATCAACAGGGCTTTGGCTATTTTTAAAAATGGCCAAAATCCAGTTGATATTGTGCCTTTATATAGGTTTTGGCGGCCATGGAAAAGGTGTGGGTGCTGTTGATGGGGCTGACGTTGGTTTTGGAAAAGGGGTGAGATCATGCTGGATGACATCAGGAATTCCTGGAAATTTCCATGCATTTCCTAAACTTCGATTGGCAACCATATGCTTCATTAATTCCGGAGGAATGGGTTGGCCAGGCGACAATGTATTGACTAACAATTTTACTTGCTTTGGGTTTGGCATGTTTGCCATATTCTCCTTTAACCACGTGATCGCTTGCTCAGTGGCCAACTCACTATGTTTACCACCTTTCTTCAAAGAGGGTAGCATGTTGCTGTAGCTACATGCCCTGCTAGCGCCCGGCTTCGGGGTTGGTGTCGGTATCATTTGCACAGTTGGTGCTGTTGTTTTTAATAGTATGTCGATGTTTGCACGCGCTGCTTGTAGTTGCGTCATTTGATTTTTTAAGAACGCGACTTCGATCATCATGGCGTTGTGACGCTGAGATAAGAGGGTCTTCTGTTCGCTATGTTCTTTTTGTTCTAGTTTTTTGTTGTGCTCCACCAATTGTTTCACACTCATCATTTCAGGCCGATAATGAAGATAAGCACGCTCGCAATCTTCTTTGTCATCTGTTGATAGATCGGCAAAGTTTTGATCGGCCTTCAAGAGATAATATTTACCACCATCCAAAACTAATTTTTTTGTTTTAGGTAGAATAAAATGGGCTTCGTCAAAATTTGTTGTTGGGATGCCGCCTAAGGTAAACAACAGTTTCTTGCCGGTGATGACCGATAGCATGTCATGTAATGCACCAACGTGTAGATTGCGAGCAGCACTAATGGTGATTAACTCACGAGCTTCATTTATTTTTTCGTTGTCGACGAGCTGTGCTATGTCCTCATAGTCCTTCTCATGTTGCTTAGCCAGCGCATCAATTCGTTGTTGGATCGTCTCGATAGACAAAACCGGTGCATCTGCAAATTGAGCAATCTCTTGATACGCCGTATCGAGGGATTGGCCGTAACGAGTGTATTTTATAGTCGTAAGTTGTATGGCTTGCTCAACATCAGTTAGCGCTTTCCCCAATGCATCGACCTGCTGAAGCTTGTTATTCAATAGACCTTCAATTGCATTAACGGCTTCTGTCAATGCAGCAAGACCTCTTTTCAGGGTGTTATAGTCAAGCATAGCAGGGGTGCCAGAGGATGCTGTCGCTTCTCTTCGTCGCATGGCCTCTTTTTCCGCATTTTTAGAGCGTTTTTCAATCGCATGTACGGCTTCTTCGTTGAGCTCTGCTACACGTGCCTCACGTCGATAGATGAGTCCAAGTAGTAAAAATGCTAAACGTCGTTTTTGAAGACGTTGATGTTCGAGTAAGTCTTGTTGAGCATGCTCCTCAATCGCCGCTATTTCAGCCAACTCTTTACCGATTAAGGTGATGATGGTTTTACCCTCAGGAGATTTTAAAAATTTAACCACATCGAGTGGGCTCTGTAAGCCAAAATGACTCAGACATTGAGTCGCTAAGCTTGGGGTGCTCGCATCTATTTCTTGCGAGCTCAGCGGATTCTTGCCACGATGTAGTGATGATTCTGCGCGAGCAAACCATTGCTCCAAATATGAGGCTGTTAATTCAATTTTCTTCCCACGGGTGTCTTCCATAAGCAAACTTTGATCGCGCTTTCTTAGAGGGCTCCCCTTCGTATGAGTGGGTGAAATTGATTTTGGCATATTTTGTCTCTTGAGAAATAAACATGATTGTTGTTAATTATACATGAAATAATTGATTATTCAATAATCAAATTGGCCATATTGATGCCTCACCAGCATTGACTAGTCAGACCTGTTGGCGAGCCAACAGGTCCTGTGGTGATGCCTTTAGCACCTGTGCTATTGAAGGTAAGGGATTGGCAGCGAGTATCATGTGTCCCTTGAGTGCCTACCGGTGTTGCTTGCAATGTATATAAGGAGTCAGTGGCACGACCAATTGATAACGCGTACCAGCCTTCTGGAGATTTCTTATGACTTAACACATCCGTTGTTTTACCTTGGCCAATGGTTGCGGGTTTATAGGTATTATTTATGGAATAAAAACGTTCCATACGGTTGGCTAGATCAAGGAGTGCTGTTTGGCCATCGCTACGGCGTGCGCGGATAATATAATCTTTATACCCTGGATAAGCAATGGTGACTAGAATGCCTACAATGACAAAGACTGCCAATAATTCAATCAGTGAAAATCCTTTGCTCACCGGTTCTCCTCAATCAAAAAACATAACCTATGTCTCACATATGCTGTGGGCACTCTACAACTTTCCTGCTGTCGGAACAACAGTTTTCGCTTTGGAAGTTCTGACTAAAAAGAACGAGGTTTTTCGCAAGTCCTGTGGTAATCAAACGGGCGGACTGATAAAATGTTTTAAAAATACACAGGGTTAAATGGTAATGACAACATATTGTGGCTATATTGCCTTGGTTGGGCGGCCTAACGTCGGTAAATCGACATTACTCAACCGAATGTTACATCAAAAATTAAGCATCACTTCGCGAAAGCCACAAACGACTCGGCATAGCATTTTAGGTATTCGTACAGATGAAAACTACCAATTTGTCTATGTGGATACCCCGGGGATCCACCAAGGATCAAAAAAAACAATGAATCGTATGATGAATAAAACGGCAATTAACGTGCTGCGTGATGTTGATGCTGTGGCTTTTGTCGTCGAGGGTACTCACTGGGAAGAAGAGGATGAATATGTACTCCGTTTAATTAAGCACGTGAGCGTACCGTGTTTTCTGGTCGTTAATAAAGTGGATAAAATAACAGATAAAACAAAATTATTACCCTGGCTTGAAACGATGAGTCAACAGTATAATTTTGCGGCGATCATCCCTATATCGGCTAAAACGGGAGTACAGGTTGACACACTTCAACAACAATTGCGGGCTGTGTTGCCAGAGGGCCCCCATTTATTTGATGAAGATCAATTCACCGATCGGTCAATGCGGTTTTTGTGCGCTGAGTTATTGCGCGAGAAAATTTTTCGGCTTTGTGGCCAGGAGCTACCCTACTCAACCACAGTTGATATTGAATCCTATAAGGATGAGGGGACGGTGATCCGAATTCATGCACTGATTCTTGTTGAAAAGGATAGCCATAAGCGCATGATCATTGGTGATAAAGGCAGTAAACTCAAAGAAATGGCAAGTAGTGCGCGTGTTGAAATGGAGAAATTATTAGGGAAAAAAGTGTTCTTGCAATGCTGGTGTAAAGTGAAGTCGGGTTGGTCTGATGATGAGCGATTGCTGAAGCAGCTTGGGTATGATCACTAGCGCATTCCAAGATGCATGGGTGATCCACAAGTCCTGGTCTGGAGATACCAGTGCACGCGTCGTTTTTTTTACTAAAGAGAACGGTTTGGTGAGCTGTCTCTATAAAGGGGGACGTACACCTAAAAAACAAGCACTGCTGCAAGCGTTCATCCCTTTATGGTTATCAATGGATATCCGCGGGGATGCTTACTTTGTGCATAAGCTTGAGGTAGCCTCATCCTCCATACCTTTAGTCGGACAAACTCTTTTTGCAGGTTTGTATGTGAATGAGTTGCTTCATCACGCACTGAAACCACACGATCCCCATGCAACCTTGCATACTGTATACATTCATGCCCTACAAGCCCTCATGACAGCGTTTTCTCGTGTTGCTATTGAGAAAATATTACGGCGGTTTGAATGGGCATTACTTACCGCGTGTGGCTACTCGATGTCGCTTACCCATGATGCGCGCTCTACACAGCCTATTCTTGTAAATCATTTCTATCGGTTTATTGCAGGCGAGGGTTTTGTTTTGGCAGATGATGGTATCAGTGGTGCGCATATTATTGCTATGTCTCAGGATAAACTAGATGATCTCACTGTACTAAACGTTGCAAAATGGATTATGCGGCGTGCCATCGAACATGCGCTCGATGGGAAAGTGATTAAGACGCGTGCGTTATACCGGAGTTAACTCATGTTAAGTGTTGGTTTATATTAGTGAATAAAAAAGGAGAGACATGACGAACGATTTATTGCTAGGTGTCAATATTGATCATGTTGCAACGTTGCGACAAGCACGGGGTACTCGTTATCCTGATCCAGTACAAGCAGCTATTGATGCGGAAGAGGCGGGAGCTGATGGTATTACCCTACATATGAGAGAGGATTTACGCCATATTCAGGCTCGCGATGTCAGATTGATTAAAGCTGTCTTGCAAACGAGAATGAATCTTGAGCTTGCCGTGACAGAGGCAATGCTTGATTTTGCAGAAGAGATAAAACCAGAGCATGCGTGTCTTGTGCCCGAGAAGCGTGAAGAATTGACCACCGAAGGCGGACTGGATGTCGTCAGTCATTTTAATATGGTGGAGCGGGCTGTGCAGCGTTTGCAGCTGATAGGTAGTGAAGTGTCTTTGTTTATTGATCCAGATGTAAAACAAATCGATGCAGCAAAAGCGGCGGGCGCTCCGGTTATCGAGTTACATACCGGTTGTTATGCTGATGCCGCAACGGAGGCCGCACAGCACCATGAGTTGCAGCGTATTAGACAGGCCGCCGAATATGCTGCTAGTCTTAAGCTTGTGGTCAATGCGGGCCACGGTTTGCACTATCATAATGTGCAAGCGATTGCTCGTATTAACGAGTTACATGAATTGAATATTGGCCATGCGATTATTGCTAGGGCACTCTCTTGTGGCCTGAAGGAAGCAGTAAAGCACATGCGCCAATTAATGCAAGAAGCGAGACATTATGTCAATGACTGACGCCATTGTTATTCGCCTCACCGGGGACTCCGGCGATGGTGTGCAATTATTGGGAGAGCAACTGACCATCACGGCCGCACTCACCGGCCGAGATGTGCGTACATTGCCTGATTTTCCTGCAGAAATTCGTGCGCCTGCCGGAACGGTAGCTGGTGTTTCTGGCTTTCAGTTGGCGATGGCAGAAGAAGCTATTTTCACCGCTGGGGAAACACTGGATGTCTTGGTGGCTTTGAATCCTGCCGCGTTAAAAAACTCCTTGCAGTATCTTAAGCAAGGGGGGTTGCTGGTTATCAATGAAGATAGCATGCAAGCCAAGGACTGGGAAAAAGCGGGGTGTGGCCACGAGATCTTAACCGAGGCGGCAGAACATTATCAGGTGCTTTCTCTGACCTTGATTACCAATACGTTGCTTGCAGTAGACGCGCTAGACATTACCCATGCACAAGCGAAAAAGGCAAAAAATTTCTATGTTCTGGGGTTGGTTTTATGGCTTTTTGATTTACCTACGGAACCTTGTCTTGCATTTATCGCCAAGAAATTTAAAAATAAACCATCCATTGCTAAAGCCAATGAGCTGACATTGCTTGCAGGGTATAATTATGCGATGACCTTGGAGCTGACGCGTACTCATTACATGATAGGGCAGGTTAGTCGGCAGGAAGGAGATTATCGGCAAATAACGGGTGTTGAAGCGGTCAGTTTAGCGATTGCGACACTCGCTGCGAGCACCCAAAGGCCCATGTTGGTGTCTGGATATCCCATTACGCCGTCATCCGCTATTTTGCACGAATGTGCAAAGCTTGCCGATTTTGGTGTGCAATTGTTCCAAGCTGAGGATGAAATTGCCGCTATTTGTGCAGGCATAGGAGCTGCATATGGTGGTTGCTTGGCGTTGACTTGTACCTCGGGTCCTGGGCTTGATTTAAAAAGTGAAAGTTTGGGATTGGCTGTGGTCTGTGAGCTACCTTTAGTCTTGGTTGATGTGCAGCGCGCAGGCGCGTCAACGGGGATGCCGACGAAGACTGGGCAAAGTGATCTTCGTCAAGCACTGTATGGGCGGCACGGGGAGGCACCCTTACCGGTGCTCGCGGCAAACACTCCGTCTGATTGTTTTAACACCATTATAGAAGCCTTTACGATAGCGATTAAGTACATGACTCCGGTGATTGTTTTAATGGATGCCTTTCTTGCGAATGCGGCGGAACCATGGAAAATTCCCGCGACGGACTCACTGACGCTACCTACCATTCAATATAACCGCTACCCTAAACCTTATCAGCGAGATGGCGTGCAAAGTCGTAGCTGGAATATACCAGGGACCGCCGGTTTTATTCATCAATTAGGTGGTTTAGAAAAGCAAGGAGCCGATGGGCGGGTTAGCTATGATGCGGTCAATCACCAAAACATGGTAAATACTCGCGCCCAAAAAATAGCAGGGATTTCTCGAGACTACCCGAGTCTTGTGGTTGAGGGTGATGAGAATGCGGCCGTGTTATTGATTGGCTGGGGCAGTACGTATGGTAGTCTTCGCACCGCTCAATTGCAGTGCCACGCCGATGGGTTACCAGTAGCATTGCTGCATTTACGCCATTTGAATCCTTTTCCCGAGGATTTAGAACAGCTACTGAGACGATATAAGCACGTACTAGTGGCTGAGTTAAACTCAGGCCAACTATGTCAGGTGTTGCGCGCGCAATATTTAGTCGATGCACAATCCATTAGTCAATGTAATGGGCAGCCATTTACCCCTAGTTATCTTACGAAAGCGATTAAAGAAATCGTGGACTTGAGCAGGGCAGCCATATCTCAATAGATTAAAAAGGTCTTATCCGCCTTCTATGACGCTGCAACATACACACCAGTCCAAAAGCGGTATATTATTAAATTAAAGTCCCATGAAAGGGAAGGTTCTATGACCCAGCCAACATATAAGCGCGAAGATTTTGTTAACAACACGGAGGTTCGGTGGTGTCCTGGGTGTGGTGACTATGCCATTTTAGCGGCCTTGCAACGCATTTTGCCCGAACTGGGATTGCCACCGGAAAAACATGTATTTGTTTCTGGTATTGGTTGTGCGGGCAGGCTTCCTTATTACATGAATACCTATGGTTTCCATACGATTCATGGGCGAGCGTTAGCTGTAGCGACAGGGCTCAAGGCACTGCGTGAAGATTTGACTGTGTGGGTTATCACCGGTGACGGTGATGCACTCAGCATTGGCGGGAACCACTTGATTCACTGTTTGCGTCGTAATGTAAACGTCAAGATTTTATTAGTGAATAACCAAGTTTATGGTTTAACAAAAGGGCAGTTTTCACCGACCTCACCCAAAGGTCAGGTTACGAAAACATCGCCTCAAGGTGCAACCCATCAACCGCTGAATCCATTGACACTTGCTCTTGCAGCGGGTGCTAGTTTTGTAGCAAGAGCTGTCGATAAAGATCCTCATCATTTAGCTGAGGTCATTAAAAAGGCCTATGAGCATCCTGGCTGCGCCTTGGTTGAAATTTACCAAGATTGTAATATTTTTAATAATGGGGCTTTTGATGAGTTTGCACTGAAAGCGAATCGCTCAGAAAAGACGCTGGTGTTGCGGGAAGGTCAGCCGCTACTATTTGGTGCAGAAAAAGAGTGGGCATTGGCCCTGCATAATGAACAATTTCATCGTATAGCCTCTCATGACCTAGTCGATTACCGTCATGACCCCGAAAATTTCATCGCCGCCATGTGTCTCGCGCGTCTCACGTTTCCCGACTATCCTGTGCCTTTAGGTGTTTATTATCAACAACGACGAGAGACGTTTGCGTTGCATTGTGAGCATAAGAAAACAATAGCCGATTTAGCCGCGTTGTATCGTGCGAAAGCCAGTTGGCAACAGGCGTAGTGATGCCCGATCACTACGCTTGTGCAATCATCGGAAAGAAAATAGGCTATATTTAATATAAAGTCAGGATGTTCAACAGGGTATGGCAATTGGGGGAGGGCGAGATAGGGATCTTGATAAAAGCAAGACAATCAAAGTCTAGCACGCGTCCGAGCATTCTGAGCAAATAATGTTGTCAAAATACACCACTATCAGGGATTATCGCGGATTGTTTGTCTAACAAAATGGCTAACAAAAGGGCTAACGAATGAAGTCTCCTACGATACTGATCATTGAAGCTAATCGTGTTGCCCGAAAACAGCATCGAGATTGGTTAGAGTCGGAACATTATCATGTGCTTGGAGCGGAGGATGGACGGACTGCATTACGGTTGGCCCGTGATCACCCAGTTGAGTTGATTTTGCAAGATTTGCTGTTACCTGATATGACAAGCATTGAATTAGGTGGCAAATTAAAAGCGACACCCAAGAACAAGAGGACGCCTATTATTGCGATGTCTGGTTTTCTAAATAGTAGTGAAGTCCAGTCAGACTGTTTTGTCTCATTTTTATTAAAACCCATTACTATTAGCCAATTAATTAAAGCGGTGAAGGTGTATCTTCCCATTGATAAGCAGCCAAAAACAGTGAGAAAAACACAAAGGGTACTTATTGTAGAGGATGATCCCGCTCAGTTGAAGTTACTGCACACGCAATTAAATTATTTAGGGTACGACGTGATTTTGGCGAGAAATGGGAAAGAAGCTCTGCAGCTCATGAGTAAAAATAGGCCAGATGTAGTCGTCAGTGATATCCATATGCCGGTAAAAGATGGTTTTGAGTTGTGCTATGACATTCGCAAAGAATCTAATTGGGATCACATCCCTATCATTTTTATTTGTATGCACGATATAACAGATGTCGATCGAAAATTAGGAGAAAAAATTGGAGCAAGTTATTATTTGATGCGTACAGCAGATAATCAGGAATTAATATCCACATTAAAAAAATGCTTTAAGAAAATGGCGAAAACGTCAAGGTTGCAATCCCATGAGTTTTTCAAGGAGGAGCATATGGCGCATCTGTCAAGACAGTTAAATCACCAAATAAATATTAATTTTGATTTGGCGAAACAGAGCTCACTCCAAAGTGCACAACTATCTATTTTAAAGGGAATGGCTCACTCCTTAGCGGAAACAACACAAGACCAAGGGCGAGAGGAGATCTTGGCAACCTATTTAGATGTGGCAGGGATTCCCAAAGGAATCCTGTATCAATGGATCAATACAAAATTTGTTTTACAGCAAAGTGTTGGATTTGTAAAACGAGAACTCAATGCCCTTGAAAAGGTGATGGAGGAAACAAAGGTCTTTCAAGAAATTTCTGTCAATAAGAGGCTGTTACAATTACAAGCCAAAGACGTGTCAAATCCATGTGAAAAATTATTTCTCAAAAAAGCATACGTAGATTTTGCTTTGGTTGTACCAATTATTGTAGGCGAAAAATTTATCGGCGCGTTATTTTTAGGATCGAATGAATCCGATCTGACAACGGAATATCCAACTTCATTTGCCCACGCCTTAGGAGCCTTATTTGGGCAATCCATGAAAATTTCTTCAATCTTTGCAAAGTTAACTGATTCAGAAAACCGATATCGAACGTTAATGGAACATGCGAGTTGTGGTATTTTGATAAGTCATCTTAACGGTCACATTTTAGAAGTCAACGAAGAAGTAAAAAAAATACTTCAGTGTCAAGATGAGGACATTATTGGCCGTAGTCTTATCGATTTCATAACAGAAGCAGATCGTCCTACAACCCATTCATTACTTAAAATAATCGTGCGAGAGGGAACCGCGAGCGTGAATGAGATTCATCTAAAAAAGAGAGATGGTACCCATGCATTAGTTGAATATTCTGCGGCCATTGTGAAGACTAAAAACGAGAAATTATTACTGTCAATCATTACTGATGTAACAGAAAGAAACAAGTTGCGTATGCAAGCGCTCCTGCACGATCGTTTGCTCATTACAGGAACACTCATGGCGGGTGTTGCTCATGAAATCAATAATCCTATTGCGTGGATTTTAAGTAATTTAAATTATCTTAAAAAACAATTTGACCTATTAGCACTGAAAGACAATGTAATGAACC
>SXGT01462561.1_pt1 | contig 11504 bp, 9 predicted proteins | sample 3176221 | NCBI WGS metagenome assembly SXGT01 (sample SAMN11356862, study PRJNA531348) | freshwater metagenome | isolation source: freshwater sample F1-120 | place: China: Fuxian Lake, Yuxi | collected 2017-12-25
ATCACTCCTGATAAAAATAAACGCGATCGTAGGCTGAATTATGCTTGAAAGCGTAATTCCAAATGAGATTAATCCGCCAATGATGAACACGAATACCGGGGTGTCTTTTAGCAATAAAACAACGAACGCCATCATTACTGCTGCAATAAAAATATAAGTTTCCAGCAGGGAGCCAAATACAAGATGCGCCGCTGACCCGCCAAGCAGGGATGCGATCAGAATCGCATAAAGCGAATTGCCCGTTGTCTGCTTCACGAAATACCAGGTTAAAAATACGCAAAGCGCGCCCGATACAGCTACCAATAGGAATGCGGCGGCAAGACGGTCTCCTTTTAAGAAAAATGAGGCAAAGGCCACGACGGGCCTTATGATCAACAATACGAAAGGATGAACCGAACGCCAGTAATAATCCTGATAGGCATCGGTGGTGAAGCGCGTACGCCAGAGCCAGCCGTCAGAATCGAAGAAAATATCATCCACATCGAAAACGGGTTGGTTGAAAATGGACGCAAGGATCAAGTAAACGATAAAAAAGAATCCTGCAACCAGCACACCTGTTGCCATTTCATTTGTTAATTGATATGAGCGGCTTGCTTTGATATTCCCTTGTTTGACAAATCTGCTCCCCCATGCAAGACACGGCACAGTCAGGATGATGCCAGAAATAAATGGGATCAATGCTTCGTTATTCAGGACAAAATATCCCGCATTAAACAAACTGGGAAATTGGCTGACCATCTTTGCTATGTTCAACACGAAAGCAGTCAATACGAGGAATGCGGCGAGCGCAAGGATAAAGTCAAATGGTCGTGAGACGTTTAAGCTTTTTGCCTTGCCAAGCAGTCGGTAGAGCAACAACCCGACCACAGTTTGCACTATGGGCGTGAGTATGAGTATTTCAATAAAGGTGGAATGGAAATTGCCAAGAAAACCAAGCGTAAAAAATGCAATTGGCATGGATAACACCCATGCAAGCAACATGCGGGAATTGAAAGACTTTAACATCAAGTACCCCGTCCATAAAACGGCGCAATCGTTTCAAAAATAAATTGGAAGAATTGGATCTGATTGTAGGCAAGCAGAATCAAAAAGATCAGCATTGCGCCCTGAAACAGGCGATTTTTTGCCAGTGGAGCAAGCGAAAGTGCCACAAAGAAGATCAGTGCGTATGCCCAGTCGGGTGAATATAGGAATGGCTCAAATCCATAGCTCAGGTGTAAAACAAAGTTGAACATAAGGCTAAGTACAAATGCGAGAGAAAGATCCACTTTGCGGTTGCGGATGAGGTTCACCAGGAAAAATACTCCGGATACCAAAAGCAAACCAGCCCAGGCCGTAACAAGAATATTGCCCAAGCCATTGTAAGCACTGTACGAATATAGTTGGGGTGTGAGCTTGAAAAAATTAAAATATGGAAGCGACGCACCTACTTCCTTCCCAAAGACAAAGGGTTGCGGCGCGATAACGGTATAAAGCAGGAAGGTACGAACGAGGAGAACCACACGCCCAATTGCTTTCCACGCTGGCGGTTGAAAGATCGAAAGTGAAAAGTCTCCTTCGACTTGCGCGCCCGATGGCAGGAGGAACAACATACTGGATGGATACCAAGCTGCATGAACGAGACTGATCACAATCCCCAGGGAGAGAGTCAATGCGGTAAAGCGGAAGATATTTGCAAAATAAACACTAAAGGTTTTTGGCGTTTCGCTTGGGGTGGAAAGTCTTCGGGTCTGGTCAATTACAAAGCCGATGAAGTTTTGAGCAAAGTTTGTGATGGTGATACCAAAAGTAAGCAAGCTCATGGTCACAGGCGTGAGCATGGAATCTGTGCGACTTTGAATAACCAGAACAAAGCCAATTAGTGCAGCGGCGGAGAAAATATAGGTTTCAACCACCGAGCCAAAAAAGAAGTGTGATGTACTCAAACCAAGCAATGACGCGATCAGCAACGCGTAGATGGGGTTTTGAAATTGTCGTTTTACAAATATCCAAGCCATAAAAACACACAGCGCACCCACAAATGTGTTCAGCAGAATTGCGGAAAGTGTCGGGTTTGGGGTAAATAGGTTAAGCAGCCAGCCGAGTGGACGAAAGATGAAATATGCAAAAGGGTGGGGGGCACGCATATCCAACAGGTATCCATCTGGAGCTGAGATGCGGTGCATCCAGGGATAGTTGTCGGCTTCGAGGAAATTGTCTGTAGTGTCACTCCTGGCAAGATTGAGTTGTAAACCAATATATGTGTATGCGGCGAAGAATAGCAGGGCCAGTACGATGCCAGGCAGATGTTCGCGGAGCAGGTTTGGAATTGTGGTCGCTCTTGGTCGGGCTTCGGTGGTCTGTATTCGCGATCCGCCGGGCTTTGCAATGGTCTCCCAAAGTGAAAAGATCAAATAGCCCAATGCTATGGTCATAACTGTAACAAGGAGAATTTGATCTGTGAGTGAGCGGTCTGACAGGTTAAAGAATAAAAAATTGAACGCGAAGGAAGTTATGAACGCGAGCAGGGTGGTGAGGAAAAGTCTAAGAGGTAGATTCATTTTTGGACAGGATCAGGCTTGGGGGGCCGTTATGCAGCGGCGAAGTATGGGTTCAGTCCACGCAGGATGACGAGGATGAACCATCCGTTATTGATCATCAACATCAGGACGAAAACAGCCAGCACAGCTTCAAACCAGCGGCGTCCTGCAAGTTCTGAAAAAGCAAGCGCGACAAAAAAGACCAGCAGGTATGTCCAGTAGGTTGAGTAGAGGAAAAGTTCCGTGCCGTAGTTCATGTGGAGGAGATAATTGAAGAAGACGCTTCCGAGCAAGCCCAGCATGAGCGGGGTGTGAATTGACGACCGCAGGTTTTTGAAAAATAAGAAAAGCCCGCCTGCAAGCAAAATTAACCAGATGCCAAGCGGCGCGAAGGCTAGTCCGTTGTACCACGCTTTGAGGTGAGAACGAAAATTGAATGTCTCGTATTCGACTAGGGGGTCTGTGTTTTTGCGAGCGACACTTTCCATTGGAGTAGGTGCGACTGTTCCGTACAGGAAGATGGCGCGTCCGACCACGCCTGCTCTTTCTGTTATGCGTTCCACGGGGCCTTCGTAGATGGGTTTTGAAAAGCGGCTTTCAAAGGCAAGGTCTGCGGGAACAAAGAAGAAGGTCTGGTTGCCCGGATAAAGCACACTGACCAATGCGGTTAGCGCAATGCTGACTGTGAGAACGATCACTCCGTAATATACGAGTCGCCAGAAACTAAAAGTCTTTTTGAGAAATAGGGCGATCATGCTTTGGGCGATGTTGGTGACGGTTACGCCAAAAACAAGCAAGCCTGCTGGCACAAGCACAGAGAATCGCTTTTCGTCTGATTGAACGAGGACGAAGAAAAGGATAAGCGAGGTCATGCCGAATACGTAAGTTTCAGTCAATGAGCCAAAGAGCAAGTGCGCGGCGGTTGTGCCGAGCATAAGCGCAAATGGGAAAGCGTATGAGCTTTTTTGTGTGGCGCGCTTGACGAATATCCAGCCCATTAGCACGCATAATCCATTCATCGCGGCGACGACGATCATGGGTGCGAGATACCATTTATCGGCAAGGAACAGGCGTACAAGACTGACGAGAGGCCGCAGGGTGATCAACACCAGCGGATGTACGGCGCGGTTTACATCGTGGCCTTCGGGATAGCCAAGAATGGACATCCAGGGGCCGGCGTCCGCTTCAAAGATGACGCTGTTGATGCTGTAAGTTGGGTGGTTCAGTGCGCGGGCAATTATGAGGTTGATGAGGAAGAAAAGTGTGCCTGCGTAAATGCCCGGCAGGTTGTCTTTGATGAAGGCGAAGAGTCGAGTTTGTTTGAAAGCCTGATCGTATCTGCGCGCCTCAAATTGTTCTAGGACGAGGACACCCCATGCGCCTCCGACCACGGCACTTGAAAGAAACATGCCAAGCCATTTGTCTGCCATTTGGATGTATGACGGGGCAAACATGGCCGGATATTGCAAGACTCCATAGATCATGCCTGCCAGAAAGATCGGCAGTGATAAGGCAAGAACCACGCTAATGGGATTGCTTAGAAAACCGTCGCGGAGTGATTGGGAGGCATGGCGTACGAGATAATATCCGACAATGCTGCCGATGATGGTGGATGCCAGGGAAAATGTGATGATATCAAACCTGCCTTTGAAAACATCACCCAAAAAGCCGATCGTTGCATATGTAAAGAACAGACTCAATAAAAATCCCAGGAAATAATGCCACATTGAATGCGTGGATCGTATCCGCTCGATGGACGGAACAGCAGGAAGCATGAAGGCGAACAGTGAAATAGCAACTGCGCCCATGCCGAGATAATACACACGAGAGATGGCTGACGGAAAAACAAACACAAATGCGCCGAGAATGGCAAACGCGCCAAATATGGCAAGGACGGCAGTTTGCCTTTGAGTGAGCCAATCCCAAAAGCGGGGGAAGTTCTCAAACAGAAGGAATGCAATGGCAAGTGTTGGGATTGCAACAAGAAAGATGCGGTCAGATGTATGTTCATACTCTGAGTAATTAAAGAAAATCACCGCCGAGGAAAAACTAGCGATAAATGCTATGGTCAGACTAATCCCCACTCGAAACAGGAATTGCAATAATTTCATCCGGGTAACTCCTAAAAAATCAAATTACATGAACAGACCCTAAAAGTTTTTCATGGCAACCGGGTTGGTTGAAACGAAAAACTTTAGGGTCTTGTTTTGGATCTACTTCAATGAACGCGCGAGTTCGAGAAACTCAGTCCATTCCTCTTCGAAGAAATGCACGGTGACATTGTTCAATTCGACGTGATATGTGACTTCGCCATCCGGTTCTTCTGCTTTCCAAGCGATGAAATTCTCGGTCTCTGCGATGGTGTCGGTGCGCGGCTCGTTACTGTTGTTGCTCATGGGATTCTCCTGGTTATGTATATGGATTGGTTAAATTAAAATGGGCGATTGACGCTCATTGGGATCAAAAATGTAAAGGCGTGATTATTTTTCCTTGCCGCGATTCAGCCTAAGGCCGCGGAGGAAGCGGCGAACCGAAACGAGAAGCCTTGACCCAGGCGGGGGAGCCGGCTGGTGAACCTCTTCCTCAGGCCAGGGATCCAAGTCCAGCAATTTCCGCATGGTGTATTTCCACAAGAGTGCGGCGGTGGCGAGAATTGGAGCGGCTACAACAACACCAAGAAGGCCGAATAAGTTTGCCGCAACAATTGCCGCCACGAGGACTGCGGCTGGATGCACCTTGAGCGCGTCTGAAAGAACGCGCGGGGAGACAATATTATCAAAGATCTGGTCAATGATAAGCGCAATGACCAGAACAAGCAGAGTGTAATAAAAAGGTGCGAGACCGAAAAGTTTATATACCTGAAAGTAGGAAACGAGAACAAGTATTATCCAATTGACGGCCGGTCCCACGTAGGGAACAAAACGTGCAAGTCCAGCCAGAAATGCCAGACTGATGGCGTAATGCACACCCAACACACTGAGTACAACGGTGTAAACCGCGACGGCGAGAAAAAAGATGATGATTTGTCCGCGTAGAAATGCATTCCAGGTGCGTCCCAGTTCGCGGGCTAGCCGTTCAAAATCCTGAGTGTAGCCTGGTACATCCACTGTAACGATCCTGCCGCGCAGACCATCGCTTTCTGCAAGTACAAAATATGAAGAAAGGATGACAAAGAACATCCAACCGATGAAGTTTGCTGCGCCACCGGCGACTGTGCTAAGCAATGTGCCTGTTCGGCTTAACAAGGGCTGCACTACGCCAATTATTTGGCTGCTGAGTGCGTTTAGATCCAGTGCACTGAAATCCACTTTGAAAGGACCAAATTGATAGACCTTGCCTGAGATGCTGGCTATAAGTTCGGGCAGGGTTGTAATTGCATTCTGTATGATGGTGACCAGACTCTGAATTTGTTGAACCAGTCCCACGCCGCCGGCGGTCAGCAGGCCCAGCAATAGGATGACGATCACAAAATAAATCGCGCTGACGGAAGCATTCCAAGAGAGGTGCAGCTTTCGTTGGAGGAAACCTGCAATGGGATGAAACAGGTAGGCCAGTAATAGCGCGATCAATAAGGGTGTAATGATAAATTGGAATTTAACCAGCAATGCGCCCACGATCACAACAATGGTGAGCGTGACGACAAGTTTTGTATTTGTGCCCCAGGATGGGGACGTTGAATTCTGTAATTGGGTCATTACCTTTGTTCCATGTCCAGTATATTTGTTGTGCGGGTTGAGCCAAATTTGATTCTATCAAAGATGAATGATTTTACAACATTAAACAAAAAAACCCGCGAGTTTGTCTCGCGGGTTCCAGCGGCTGATTAATTAACAACCGGAAATGAATGGGAAGAATGTACACCAGCGGTATGTGGCATCCACCCACCAGAAGAAGCTGATGCAAAGACAGAGGAATAAAAATACTCCTCCACCGACAAAGAAGGGGACCAGGTTTGTCTTTTTTGCAGGCGCGCTTGAATAAACAGGCGCGGGGGCGTGGACCTGGGCAACTGGCTGTGGTTGTTGTATTGGCGGCGGGGATACCCGTACAGCATGCCGTGGAGATGCGATGGTCGCGCCGGGATCGATATTGATCGCGTCGTACATTAATACGATCTGCTCACCGAGTGAAACCACATCACCGGGCTTAAGTACGGCTGGTCCCGCAAGACGCTGTCCATTTACAAAAGTACCATTGGTGGAACCAAGGTCTTCAAGTACATATTTGCCGCCCTGGAATGAAAGGCGGGAATGTTTACGAGAGATTTCAGCATCATTGATCGCAACATTGTTGGACGCGTCGCGGCCAATGATTAGTTGGTCCCCCTCAAGGGGAAAAATCATGCCCGGTGTTGGGCCAGATCGCATAACAAATTGAAATTGAGCCATCTTATTCCTCCAAAGATAAAAAATAATAGGGGGTAATTTCGCCTGAGTGTACAATTTTCAGGTGAAAAAGTCAAATCATTGCTTCTTGTTTATTTTTTTTGTTCAGCATTATCTTCCGCATGATGTTGAGCTTTGCTTGAATAAGGCAGAAATACCGAGAAGACCGTCCCGACACTGATCTTGCTTTTCACCTCGATCCGTCCGCCGTGGCCATGAATGATTTGCTTGCAGATGGAGAGTCCCAGCCCTGTGCCAGCAACGCGCGATTCGTGTTCGCGCACACGGAAGAATTTCTCAAACAAGTGCGGCAAAGATTCATCGGGGATGCCCAGACCTGTATCTTGAATATACAGTACCAGTTCTTTTTCAGTCACTTCCGCGCGCAGCATCACGGTTCCATTGGGACGGTTGTATTTAATGGCGTTGCTCAGCAAATTCAGCAGTACTTGTTTTATTTTGTCGCGGTCGGCATCGAGCAGAGGCAGTTCTTCGGGCGATTCCACGCGGATCTGAATATTGTTCTCCATCGCCTTTGAGGCCATCACGTCTTTACATTCGTAGAACAAGTCGGCTATGCTAAAACGTGCCTTGCGAAATTGAACGCGCCCCGATTCAAGGCGTGCGAGGTCAAGGAAAGAGGAGGCTAGCGCGTTGAGGCGCATGGTCTCACTATGGATATTATTAACGATCTGGTCTCGTTGTTCGTGAGACATTTCAGGCCGCAGGAGCAAATAGGTGGCTGTGCTTAGCGATGACAACGGCGTTCGCAACTCGTGGACAAATTCCGAGATCAAATCAGACTGCTGGAATAAGCGTGCGTTCTCAATGGCCACTGCGGCTTGAGCGCCCAGCACCAACAACATGGATTCGTCCGTGTCAGTAAATTTACCTTTGGGTTTGTTTAATGCTTCCAACACACCGACGATCTTATTTTTTGTTACCAAAGGTATCCCAAGGATCGATTCTGTGGAATACCCAGTAGTTTGCTCCACATTGGAAAAAAAGCGGGGATCATTGTGTACGTTCGTGATGCGCACAGTCTGACGGTTGTTCACAATCCAGCCTGCGATGCTTCCTTCCAAAGGGACAACGATTCCCCGCCGTGTGGATTCATCCATGTTCGTTGCCACCTGAAAATACAATTGGCGCGAGGTATCGTCGAACAATAAAATGGACGCAGCTTCTGCGCCACTGATCTCTGCCGCAGCGTGTACAATGCGCGAGAGCAGAATATCCAGGTCCAGGGTGGATGCAAGATCGCGTGCAATATCAATTAAACGGCGATAACCATCCAAACGTTCAGTTTTTACTTCAGCCATTTAGTACCTTCTCTGCGATCGCTGGAAGGATAACTGCCGCATCTTCCAGGATCGCCACATCTGCGCGGATATTTAAATAGGTCGGTGCGTTGTTGATAATGATCAAATGCGCGCCGCGGTCCAATGCCTGCATGGGCAAACCTGCCACAGGTAAAACCTCCAAAGATGAGCCTACCACCAGCATCAGGTCACATTGGCGGGCTTCCCGTTGTGCCTTGAACCAAGCGGCTTGCGGCAATTGCTCGCCGAATAAAATCACATCTGGTTTAAGGACATTACTGCATTTTGGGCAACAGGGAAGTTTTCCATTTTCAACAAATTTATCAAGGTAAAGCGCAGCTTCCACTTGATAATAACACTGGGTACATGTCAAAGTTTGCATGGTTCCATGCATTTCGATTACTGTTTTTGATCCCGCTTTTTGGTGCAGCATATCTATGTTCTGCGTAATGATGGAACGTATGTGTCCCGCTTTTTCCAGTTCTGCCAGCGAAAAATGCGCGGGGTTGGGCTGGGCATAATAGATCTGACTTGCCAAAGGGCGAAACCATTTAAAAAATCGTTCTGGCGCTGTGCGAAAGGTGCTGAGCGAAGCCACCTCCATCGGTTCATCGCGTGACCATAAGCCTGTTCCTGTGGAACGGAAATCGGGTATCCCCGACGGTGTGGAAAGCCCCGCGCCCGTCAGTGAGACAGCATGTTTTGCCTGGCGGAATAGATCCGCAACAAAGTCAATGGCTGTCTGCGTCTGAAGGGAAAAAGCGGTCATCGAGCCTTTTCATGCTCAAGGATGGTATCTGCAAGCTTAAGGAATTGCTGGGAGGTCATGTTTGTTGGTTGACAGATCACAGCAGGTGTCTGCGTACGTGTTGCTTGCAGGAATGCTTCCGGGGCAGGTGTGAGCGTGGCAGCAATGGAATGTCCCAGTTTTTCCTGCACTTGTGCCAGCTGCATTTGTGCTTCAGATCGCATACGGTTATTCAAAACCACACTAATGGTTTTGCGGTCAATCTTCATATCGGCAAGATTGTCAATTAACAATCTTGTATGTTGAATTGTGCCGGGCACACCTTCCACCACTATAATGCGCTCATTACACATTGTCAGAATCTTCTGTACAAAGGCGGGCAAACCATTTCCTAAATCCAGGATGACAAAACGGGCAAGTGTGGAGAGGCGGGCAATAAGCGCTTCATAGTTTTGCACCTGTGAGGTCAGGGTTACATCGCGCGGATTTTCAGAAGCGAGTAAAAGTTTTAATCCAGAACCATGTGCGGCGAGGGAAGATTCCACTTTGGCGCGTGTTATTTCCACCACTGTACCCTGCAAAAGTTCTGTTAACCCTTTTTGGTTACGATATCCCAAATCCATGCCGATCGTACCTTGGCCAGGCGTAAGTTCTGCAAGGATCACATCTGCTTGCGTGCGGGAATAAATACCCGCTGCCAGATTGGATGCCAATGAAGATACTCCCAATCCGCCGCGTGCTGATAATACACCGATCACATAACCGTGATGTTCATGTGAAGTGGTGACAATTTCATTCTGTTCTTTTTGTGCAGAACGCGCAAGCAATGCCTTTACATGCGCTTGCAGTTCTGTGGGATGTGTAGGCTTGGTAAGGTAATCATCTGCGCCCACTTCAAATCCCGTAACTTTATCGTCCAATTGCGTCTTGGCAGTGAACATTAGAATGGGAACTGTCAGCGTGACAGGGTTTTTTCGCAAGCGGCGTGCAACTTCATATCCGTCCATGTCTGGCATCATTACATCCAAAAGGATCAGATCCGGGCGTTCTTCCAGGGCCTTTGCCAACCCTTGTGAGCCGTTTGAAGCAGCGCTAATTTCATAACCTTGTCTTTGCAACATTAACCCAACAAGTCTTAGGGTATCTACGTCATCGTCAATAATTAGGATTTTTTCTGCCATTTTTTCCTCTGCAACCTAAGTACGGTCTAATAAGTCAATTATAACGGACAAGTTCTCATATTTCATTAATAGGATTTTGTTGTTGTCGATTCGCCTATGCCAATCCCCGCGAATTTTGAGTAAACGAAAGTCCCAAAGAATAATTGAAATTCTTTAGTTGATGCGGCAATGAAGTCATATCGGACAGGGCGACGTCAGGCAGTATTGAAAAGTTAACAATGTTTAAGATAATTTTACCCATATTTGCCTGTTAAAGTATTGCAATGGAATGACCATTAAAAATACAATATACTTTGCAGCACGTAAACTTTGTCCCCAAAACCTGCAAAAGTTGGCTCTTATGACGAAAAATTCAGAAGACAATCAGTCCAGTGGATCGAAGATAAATCAAAACATTTTAATCGCTATTATTGGGGCAGTGGCCACCGTTTTAGCAGCGATCATTCCCTTTATATTGAGTAGATCCAACACTGATACATCCACGCCTGCCCCTTTGGTTGTCACTGTCGTGGCAACACCGGCCCTTCCAACAGAGACATTTGTACCGCTGGCTGAAACAACTGCGCTTACATTTACACTGACGACCGAGCCGCCTATTGCAACTGTGACTCCGCAGGTTGGTATTTTTGATGGATTTCTCTCGATTGATATCAAAGGCGTTATTCCCTCAACCCGATTTCAACCAGATCAAACCATTTATTTACTCTTTCATATTAATGATCCCACAGAGGCAAATATCATTAGGATTGTATGGTCGGTTGTGGAGGCAAAAGGTTTCCGCCCCGGTGCTATAAAATATGATATGACAGATAAAATAACAGAGGATCATTTTGTAATGGAAGCAGCCCATGCTGATGATCCCTGGGCTGTGGGGAAATACAAGATTGAGTTGTATTTAAATGACGTTCTTGATGAAACCATTGAATTCGAGATTGTCCCTTGATGAAAAACAACCTGCGCATGCTGACAGGTTGTTTTCTTTAACATCCCATTAATAGATAAATTTTCCTTTATGGTATATTCTTAAAAATGCCTGAAACAATTCTTGTCGTTGAAGATGAACTCTCTTTACAAGAGACCCTTGCCTATAGCCTGAAAAAAGAAGGATATACGGTGGAAACTGTTGGGGATGGACGGTCTGCGCTTGAAGCGGCGCGCCGTTTGAAGCCTGACTTGATCATCCTTGATATCATGCTGCCCGAAATGGATGGGTTTGAAGTGGCTCGCATTCTCCGCAAGGAAATGTCCGCGGCTATTCTCATGCTCACTGCGCGTGATGACGAAATTGACCGAGTGGTGGGATTGGAAGTCGGCGCGGATGATTACCTGACCAAGCCATTTTCCATGCG
>SXGT01063246.1_pt1 | contig 11503 bp, 9 predicted proteins | sample 3176221 | NCBI WGS metagenome assembly SXGT01 (sample SAMN11356862, study PRJNA531348) | freshwater metagenome | isolation source: freshwater sample F1-120 | place: China: Fuxian Lake, Yuxi | collected 2017-12-25
GCGGCATCGTGCACGACGGCTGGAAGGCGGTGGCCTTTCAGCCGCCGGGCAAGGACTTCGCGGACGATCGCTGGGAGCTGTTCGACCTGGCCAACGACTTTAACGAGGTGCAAGACCTTGCGCAGGTGGAGCCGGCGCGGCTCGCCGCGCTGGTGGAGCGGGGGTGGCAGGAGGCCGAGGCGCGGCAGGTGCTGCCGCTCGACGATCGCTTCGGGCCACGTTTTGCCGAGAATGCAGCGCGGCATCTCGGCGACCGGCGCGAGTTCGTGTTCCACCGCGGCATGGGCCACCTGCCGACCGATGAAGCGCCGGACCTGCGCAGTCGCTCCTGGCGCGTCGAGGCGCGGCTGACGATCCCGCCGGGGGGCGCCGAAGGGGTGCTCATCGCCCATGGCGACGCGACGAGCGGGTATGCCCTGTACCTGCAGGATGGCCACCTGATGCACGACCTGGTGGTGGGCGGCGTGCACCAGCTGCAGCGATCTGCGGCGCCGATCGCGCCGGGCGAGCACGTGCTCGGCTTTCGCGGGCGCTTCCGCGAGGGGCAGCTGTCCGGCGCATTGCTCGTGGATGGGCTCGTGGATGGGGTGGAGGGAGGTGCGCGCGACCTGCCGCACCGCTTCGTGATGTTCGTCTGCTGGTCGGGGCTCGACATCGGCATGGACCGCGGCAGCCCGGTGTCGCACTACCGCGCGCCATTCCGCTTCACGGGCGAACTCGCATTCGTGCGCGTGACCATCGAACCGGACCAGGACCTCGATGCAGAGGCCGCCGCGCAGCTCGCCGCCGCGCGTGACTGAGGCGCGCGACGAGGGCGCGCGTCAGTCGATGCGCCGGTAGCGCCTGGTGACACCGCGATAGCGCGGGTCGCCGTTGTTGACGATGCGCAGCTCGAACTCGGTGCGCGAGATCATGCGCACTTCCGCGCTGCCGCCCTGGCCATTGGCGAACTTCTCCGTGAGGGTGCCGTTGCTGTAGGCCCAGGTGCCCTGAGTGGCGAGCACGTTCTTCTTGCCGGGATTGAGCAGGTAGCGCGCGTTGCCGTCGTTCCCGGTTCGCCAGATCACGTGCATCTGCTCGCCGAATTCCGTGCCCTTGAACTCCCAGTTGCCGACGAGGAACTCGCGTGTCGGCGCGCCACCCGCTGGATCACTGCGCACCGGCCGCTCCGGCGCGGGTGACGGGGCGGCCACCGCGGGCGCGGGTGCGGGCACGGCTGCTGCTGCTTCCGCGGCTGCTGCCCTGGCGGCGTCTTCTGCGTCCTTCACGGCGGCTTCTGCGGCCAGGGCGGCATCGCGCGCAGGGTCTGCCGCTGCATCCGCCGTCGTGTCTTCGAGTGCGGGGACCGTCGTGTTGGCGGGCGTTGCCGCCTCCGCGATCGGTTGCGCAGCCGACGTCGTGTCGTCGGCGACCGCATCCACCTCGTCGCTGCCGCCGAGGAATGCGTAGCCGGCGAGGAGAACGACCAGCACCAGCGCGGCGATGCTGGTGTAGAGCAGTGCATTGCCGATGGAACCCGGCACCGGGCGGTCGGCTGCAGGGCGCCCGCTCGCCGAAGGCCGGGGTGGCCCTTCGGCGCTGATCGCTGCTGCTGCTGCGCGCTGTGGGGCAGCCGTCGGAACCGGCGAACCGCCCGCGGGCGTGCCAGCTGCAGGCTGTGCCATGGCCGCCGCAGGGGGCGGCGGTGGTGCCACAGGCGAGCGCTGCATCGGCACGGTCTGTCCGTCGTTGAGCGGTTCGTCCTCGATCGTGCGCGCCGGCGGCATCGCCACGGTCATGCCATCGTGCAGCGGTGCCTCGGGGGCGATAGCTGCCGTGTTGCGCACATCGCCCGTCGGCGCGAGCAGTGTGGCCGCATCGGTGTTTGCACCGCTGCCTGTGCCCACAGCGCGGGCGGGGTTCGCGGTGGTCGCTGCCGCGGCCGTGAAGGGAAGGCTCGGCTCGCCCGGGCTCGCTGCCGGCTGGCTTGCGGGACGACCCGCGGAGGTCGTCATGGCCACGCCGTCGGTCAGGCGATCGACCTCGCCGAAACGCAGCCAGTTGCGCTCCATTGCCTGGATGATCGAGATCACGTCCGCGCAGGAACCGATGCGGTCGTTGGGATCCTTGGCCAGCATCACGTCGAGGAACGGCTGCAGCCCCTTGAGCGGTGGCGGCAGCGGATCGGGCGCGCGCTGCGCAATGCCCATGATCAGCTGCATCACTGTCTCGCCCTCGATGGGGATGTGGCCGGTGAGCATCTCGTACAGCACCACGCCTAGCGTGTAGATGTCCGAGCGCTGGTCGATCGGCTGCTCCCGTGCCTGCTCCGGGCTGAAGTACTTCACCGTGCCGGGGTTGGTGCCCATGCCGGTGAGCGCGGTGCTCGCGTCCAGCACCTTGGCAATGCCGAAGTCGGTGAGGAGGGCGGTGTCGCCCTGGAACAGCACGTTGTCAGGCTTCAGGTCGCGGTGGACGATGTTCCGGCTGTGCGCCACCAGCAGGGCGGCGGCGACCTGGCGGGTGACGGCGAGGGCGTCGTCCACGGCCATCGGGCCGCGCTTCTGCAACCTGTCGCGCAGGCTGCCGCCCTCCAGGAAGGCCATGGTGAGGAAGGGCCGCCCGTCGTCGGTGAAGCCGTACTCGTGCACGGGCACGATGTTCGGATGCGTGAGGCCCGCGGCCGTGCGCGCCTCCCGTTCGAAGCGCTGGCGGAAGTGCTCGTCGCCGTCGAAGCGGTCGTCGATCACCTTTACCGCCACCAGCCTGCCCAGCCGGTCGTGGCGCGCGAGGTACACGCTGGCCATGCCACCGCGGCCCAGCCGGCTCAGGATCGTGTGCTCGGGGATCTTGACGCTGCGCTCTTCGGCCATGGTCGGGTTTCGCTGTGCTGGGGTGCCCATTCGCGCACCCGGCCCATGGGGGGTCGGATGCGGTTGCCTTGCGTCGCCGGACACGCGGCGAGGCAAGTGCGCAAGAGTATCCGCAGCATGCCCCGTGCCGGTACGCCCGGAACGGGTGGAGTTGCATTGCGTCACGCGCTCGCCGTTCAACCGGGGCGTTCGAGCTCCCAGGTCGGCAGTTCGAGCTCGCGGCGCACGAACAGCGCGCCGCCAAGGGCCAGGTGTGTCTTCGCGATGCGACGGCGGTACCAGCGCACGTCCCGATAGTGTCCCGACAGGTCCGAGCGTGCGGGGTCGGCGCGCTCGTCCACGTCGCGGCGTGTGCGTGCGCCCACGTACAGCAGTGCGCGGCTGCTCGCGCACAGGTTCGCAATGGCGCGCGCCGCCGCGCGATCCTCGAGGTACTGAAGCACGTCGGTGCACACCACCAGGTCGTAGTGCTCCGGGCGCACGAAGTCGACCACGGAGCCCTGCTGCCAGCCGTAGCGAGCGCAGGCCCATGCGCTGAGCTCGACACCGTCGGCCCGTGCCGAGGGCCAGTGCCGCGCGAGGGCGCGCAGCAGGTCGCCGGTGCCGCAACCGACATCCACGAGCCGGCGCACGCGGATGCCGAGGTGGTTCGCGTAGCTGGCGATGAAGCCGGCCAGCCGTGCCGCCGCTGCCGGGTCGCTCGCCCGGGTACGCGGGTTGCGATAGAAGCGCCGGTAGTAGGCGGCGTCGAAGCGCTCGCCTGCAGCCATCGACATCTTGCGCGTCCCGTCCGTACCGCTTCCCCTCGTGCCGGCTGTCCGTGTGTCGGCGGTCCGCGTGTCGGCTGTCCGTGTGTCGGGGGGCGCCATCATCCGGCCATCACGGCTTGCGGAAGCGCAGCACGAACTGGTCGGTGTTGCCGCGGATCGCCGGATCGAACACGCCGACTGTGCGCGGATCCGCTGGATTTCGCAGCATGTCGCTCGTGCCCTCGAGCACGAAGCCCGCCGCGGTGACCTCGCGCACGACGATCGCCTCGTCGATTCGATGCAGCACGTCCGGCACGTCCAGCCCGGAGCCGGCCAGCGCAGAATGGTCGACGATCACCAGCATGCCGCCGGGCTTCAGGGCGTCGAAGAAGGCCTTGTTCACCGCCGGCACGTCCAGCCGCAGCCGCTGCAGGTGCAGGTCGTGGTAGTTCTGCGCCGTGAAGATCAGGTCGACGGGCTCGGGCAATGCCAGCGGGCTGACGAACGACACGACGCTGACGTTTGCGTACGCGGGATCGGCCGCGATGGCGGCAGCGGCCGGCAGTGCATCCGCTGCGGCTTGTGCAGGCGGTGCCACGGCATAGACCCTGCCGTCGCCGCCGACGGCTTTTGCGAACAGGCGCGTGAAGTAGCCGCCCCCCGGAATCAGATCGGCCACGCGTTGGCCTGGCTGCACGCCCGTGAACGCGAGCAGTTCTGCGGGCTTGCGCTGGGCGTCGCGGGCACGATCCTCCGCCGGGCGGTGCGCATCGCCGACGGCCGCGCTCAGGTGCGCAGCGACGGAGTGCGCGGCCAACGCGTCGGTCGCGGCCGCAGCAGCGCCCATCGGGGCATCCGCCGCCGCGCCGGGCGCCTCGAGTGGCGGCGGCGGTGGTGCAACGGCGTAGGGTAGGCCGGGTTCGCTGGTGCAGCCGCCGAGTGCAACCGTCAGGGCGAATGCGACGGCTGCGTTGAGTGTGGACGAATGCATGGCGACCCTGTCGTGAATGAGCAGCCGTGACCTTCGCACGGGCTGCGGCGGTCGTCCACGCGCATCAGTTCACCGGCACGAACACGCGCGCCACGTGGGCTTCCATGGCCGGCCCGAACGAGGCGGTGGGTTGTGACGGCGTGAAGCCCTCGGCCAGTTCGCGCCGCTGCAAGGCAATGCGCGCGGCGTCGAAGGCGGCACGCAGGGACGGTGCCCGGGGCAATGCGTCGCGGTAGAACGCCTCGCCAAAGTAGGTGAGGTCGCGATCGTCCGCGCATCCGAAGGAGGAGCGGTCCGGTGCGGCTGCGGTGATGATGATCGCCTGGGGGTGCTTCAACGCCGGGATGAAGGCACCGGCGTGACACGCGGAGATGATGATGACGCGCCAGCGAATGCCCGACTTCGCCAGCGCGAGGGCGAGATCGGCCGCACTCAGGTCCTCGAACGGCAGCATGCCGTTGCGCACCGACAGCGTTGCGTCCGCGCCGCCATGGGAAGACAGCGCCAGCACCAGCACATCCTTGTCGGTGTTCATGCGCTCACCCAGGCGCTGCAGCGCGTACTGGAGTGCAGAGGTGCTGGCCAGCGGCGCACTGTCCACATCGCGGCGGTCGTTCAGTAGCGCAAGGCTGCGCGGGCCAGTACCGAAGCGCCGTTCGAGCACCCGCTGCGCGAGGGCGATCTCGCCCGCGAAGACCCGTTCGTCGCCATCGCCGGCGAAGCCAAGGAACCAGGCGCGCGGCGGGCCCGGCAATGCCGGTGGAATCTTGTGGAGTGCCGCGTCGATGCGCGCCGGTTGTGCGAACAGCACGGCGTTGGCGCGCGCCCAGTGTTCCTCGTCACGGCGTACGTCGGCGCCTTCCAGTGTCGAGGGGTCCACGGTGTACCAGAAGTGCGCATGTGCACCCAGCGCCGTACTGGAGGCGCCGAGCGCCGCCAGGCCGACCAGTGCCCACAGCAAGGCGGCGACCGGCGTGAGGGCTGGCGGCTCGATGGGCGTCGGGTTCTGCATGGCCGCGCTCGCGGGCCATGCCGCAACCTCGAATCGCGCACTGCGGCCGAGTTGCGCCGTCAGGCCGCGCGCCCACAGCAACGTGCAGTAGGCGAGCGGGGCGCACAACCCGAGGAACGGGAGCAGGCCGACCTCACGGCTGTCGTCGCCATAGGCGATGTCCTCCCAGAGCAGCCACGCGATGGCGAGCACTGGTGCCGTGACACCCACGAGATTCAGCGCGCGTGCATAGCCCAGCCGCCACCGGCTGCCGAGGTTCATGAGCGCGGCGATGCCAAGCGCACCGAGCGCGAACCAGGCGAGTTGCATGAATGCATAGGGCTCGAAGCCTTGCAGTGGCAGACTGCGCGGGGCGTCGAGTGCGATCCAGAGCAGGGCGCCGACCAGCCCGCCGACGATGCCTGTGGCAGGGCCCGACGGGAGGGCAGGGCCCTCGACCCGCCGCAGCGTGAGCAGACGCCACAGGGCGCGGGTGCGGGCAGCGCGGGCGGGCGCGACGGCCGGCGCTGGCGTGGAACTCGCGGGCTCGTTCGGGTAGGTGGCAGCCGCAAGGTCGTCGCCCGGAGGCGGCGCGGCTCGGCCAGCCGGGTCTTCCGCGTTGTCTTGCGTCGTGTCCATGCGGCGGTCGGTTGCGTGGGTGTCGGGGATGCGCCCGGGGCTCGCAGTATCGCCGGCAAATGCCGTGCGCGTAGGCAGCCTGCGCTGCGCGTGGCAGAGTCGCCGCGTCGCAGTATTCCCGACCGCACCGGAGTCCGCCCGTGACCGAATCCGTGAACACCGCCGAGATTCTCCGCAAGCGAACCTTCTGCCGGGTCTGCGAGCCCGCCTGCGGCATGGTCGCAAGCGTGCAGGGTGGGCAGTTGCTGAAGCTCGAACCCGACCGCGAGCATCCCGTGAGCAAGGGCTTCGTGTGCAACAAGGGCATCTACGGGGCCGACATGCACAACGACCCGGATCGCCTGCGCTACCCGCTCAGGCGCAACGCGCAGGGCGGGTTCGAGCGCGTCACCTGGGACGAGGCCCTGGACGGCATCGCGGCGCGCCTGAAGGCGATCGTCGATGTCCACGGAACGGCGGCGCTCGGTGCCTACACCGGCAACCCGAATGCGTTCAACAGCCTGTTCGGGCCGTCCTTCGGCTCCTTCGCCGGGCAGCTCGGCATTCGCAAGACGTTCAGCTCCGGCACCCAGGACTGCACCAACAAGTTCGCGGGCTCGGAGGCCGTGTTCGGCACGCGCACGCTGCATCCACTGCCCGACATCGACCGTGCCGACCTCATCGTGCTGATCGGCGAGAACCCCGCCATCTCGCACATGTCCTTCGTGTCGATGCCGGCGCCGATGCAGCGGCTGAAGGCGGCGGCAGCTCGCGGCGCGAAGGTGCTGTACGTGAATCCACGCACCATCGAGGCCGCCGCGACGGTGGGCGAGGTGCTGCACATCCGGCCTGACACGGATGTGTATTTCCTTGCCGCGCTGCTGTGCGAGATCGATCGCAGCACGGGCTTCGATCGCGACATCACGAACCGCCATGGTCGCAACGTCGAGGCGCTGCGCGCGTTCGTGCGCGAGTGGACGCCGGAGCGCGTGGCGCCAGTCACCGGCGTCCCCGCGGAGGCGACGATCGCGCTCGCGCGCGAGTTTGCGGCTGCGAAGGCGGCGGCGGTGCACATGTCCACCGGCGTCAACATGGGCCGCCAGGGCACGCTCGCCTACTGGCTGCTGCACATGCTCTCGTTCGTCACCGGCAACCTCGGCAGGCCGGGCGGCAACTTCTATTCCCAGGGCTTCTACGCGCGCAGCACCGCGAGTGGTTCCAACCTGCCGAAGGAAATGGTGGATGGGCCCTTCGGGCCGATGCGCAGGCCAGGCGGTGTCGGCATCTCGCTGCCGGGCACGCTGCTGGCGAACTACATCCGTCAGGACGGCGAGCCGATCCGCGCGATGTTCGTGAGCTCCGGCAATCCCGTGCTTTCTATCGCGGGCGAGGAAGCCGTGCGGGAGGCCTTCGCGGGCCTCGAGCTGCTGGTGTGCGTGGACATCTACCGCAATGCGACCGCCGAACATGCGCACTACGTGCTGCCGGCCGCGGGTGCCTTCGAGCGTGAGGACATCAATCTCACGGGCCTCGGCCTGCAGGACCAGCCGAGCGTGCAGTTCACCGAGGCCATGGTTCCGCCGGCCTTCGAGCGCAAGCCCGACTGGTGGATCTACGAGGCGCTGTGCCAGCGCATGGGCTTCCGTTCCCTTCTGGATGGGAAGGCGGATGGGAAGGCGGAAGGGACGGCGGAAGGCGAGCGCGAAGGCACGCGACAGGACGCACCGCCGCCGAACGTGTGGGGTCGCGTGGATGCGATGCTGAAGTCGCGCGGGCACGACATGGCGGAGCTGCGGCGCGAGGGCGTGATCGTGCTGGAGCGCAGCGACCCCAAGTCGCTGTTCGAGCGCCACGTGCAGATGGACGACGGCTGCGTCGACTGCTACCCCGAGATCTTCGCCGAGCCGGTGGCGCGCATGCAGGCGATCTTCACCGAGCTCGCGGCGGAACCCGCCTCCCAGCTCAAGCTGATCAGCAAGCGCGACGCGTACATGATCAACAGCTGGTTCGCCAACCTGCCGAAGCTGAAGACGCGCGACCGCGACCGCAACTACCTGTTCATGCACCCGGAGGATGCCGCGGCCCGACAGATCGACGAGGGCGCGACCGTGCGCATCGCCAACCGCTACGGTGCCATCGAGGCGCCGGTGAAGCTCACCAACGAGCTGATGCGCGGCGTGGTGGCCATGACCCACGGCTGGGGGCACGCGCGCTCGCGCGGCATGACCTTCGCCCAGCAGACCCCGGGCGTGAACTGCAACGTGCTGCTGCCCTCGGGGCCGGGTGCCTACGAACCGATCAGCAACCAGGCGCACATGACCGGCATCCCGGTGGATGTGCTGCCAGTGGCCGGGCCTTCGTCCGCAGCGGTGCGGTCAGGCATCGCGCAGGAAGGGTAGCAACGCATCCAGCAGCACCGCCGGCGCTTCCTCCGGGATGAAGTGCCCGCAGGGCAGTCCGGCACCGCGTACGTTCGTGGCCCAGCGGCGCCAGGTGTCGAGCACCGGCCCTTCGCTGGCTGTGCGACCGGTGCCCGCGCCCCAGAGCGCGAGCATCGGGCAGCCGATCTTCCTGCCCGCATCGCGGTCCGCGCGGTCGTGCTCGCAGTCCAGCGTGGCACCTGCGCGGTAGTCGTTGCAGCTCGCGCGCAAGCGCTCCGGTTGCGTGAAGCTTGCGAGGTAGTCCGCGAAGGCCTCGGCCGCGAAGGTGCCGCCGCTGCCAACCCAGGCGTCCAGCGTCCAGCGCAGGAACCACTCGGGATCGGCGCCGATCAGCCGCTCCGGCAGTGGGTGCTTCTGCGCGAGGAAGAACCAGTGATATGCCGCGAGGCCGCCGGCGCGCCCGAGCTTCTCGAAGGTTTCGAGTGTGGGCTGCACGTCGAGTGTGGCGAGGTGCGAGACGCGCTGCGGATGATCGAGCGTCATGCGGTAGGCCACGCGTGCACCGCGGTCGTGCCCGACCACGCGGAAGCGTGCGTGCCCGAGCGCTTCCATCACGCGCACCAGCGACTGCGCCATGGCGCGCTTGGCGTAGCCCTCGATGTCGTCCAGCGGAGGAATGCTGGAGCCGCCGTAGCCCGGCAGGTCCGCGCAGATCACCTGCCAGCCTGCGGCCGCGATCGCGGGGGCCGTGCGATGCCAGATCGCGTGGGTCTGGGGATAGCCATGCAGCAGCAGCACGGGCGGCCCGCTGCCCGCCATGCGGAGGTGGATGTGCCCACCTGGAATCGGTACGTCACGTGCAGTGAAGGCCTCGAACATCCCGGCATCCTCTGTTCAGGTTGGCGGCAGCGCACAGTATCGACGGGACGGCGTCACCCTGCGGATTGCAGGTCGTCGGCGATGCGCCAGTGCTGCCGCACGATCGCCCTCAGCCGCGGTCGAACGCTGCACTATCATCCGGCCGGCGCGGGCAGAATGTGGCGCGTGCCCGATGTTCAACGCACAAGTGCCTCCTCTTGCACAGGGCGAACCATGGATCGGAACGAACGCGTCTCGACGTATCGGCTCTTGCTGCCGCTGCTGCTTGTACTGCTGCTTCCCGGCTGTATCGGCACCCTCATCGGGGTGACCACCGACGCCGCGATCGAAGTGGCCAAGGTGCCGTTCAAGGTCGGCGGCGCGGTGGTCGACGTGGTTGCGGGCGACGATGATGACGACGACGAGGACGACGACTGAGGACGGGCGCTCACGCGTTCGGGTCGTCCTCCACCCGGTAGGGCTCGACCATTTCCGCGCGGATCAGGTAGCCCGCGGTCGCGAGCCGTGTTCCTGTGCGCTGCGCGCTCATCACCCCCGTGGCCCACACCACCTCGAAGGCAGTGCGAATGATCGTGCCTCCCGGCACCGTGACGTGGACGATCTGGTTCGCCGGCGGCGGTGGCTCGTGGATGCAGGCGCCGTAGAAGGGCACCAGCAGGAAGGACTGCGTGCGGCCATTGACCTGCTCGAGCGGAATCGCGTATCCCGGCATCTTCACGTAGATGCCGTTCAGGGCAGCCACGAGGGGCGCCTCGTCGTAGGCCTTGCGCAGCGACGCGAGCAGTGCAATTGCTCGCGGGTCGGAGTCCTGCAGCTCGGTCAGACCGCTCGTGTCGCCGAGCACGTCTTCCGGGCGGTAGTTCGGCGGCACGAGGTCTTCCCATGCGAGCAGGCGCGGCGCCCTGCGGCCTGGCGTCGTGGCGCCGTGAGGCTGCATGCCACGCACCCGGGGTGCCGCACCTGGCGCTGCAGCGACTGTGGTGACCCTGGTCGTGTTCGGCGCGTGCTCCTCGCGCACCGGCCAGAGTGCCGCGGCCGCGAGTGCAGCGAGTGCGGCCAGGGCCAGCAGCCAGTGGATGCGAGTCATCGCGGTGTTCCGTGTGTGCAGGGTTCGCAGGTCGCGCGCCCCGGCAGCGTGCGCGGGAGGCGACCTATTGTCACCGCCTCGGCGCTGGCTGCGCGTGGTGGGGAGAGAATCAGTGCGCGCACTGTCGGAGACCTTGTTTCACGATGAAGGTGCGGCGCATGAGGGCGAGGATGGTTGGCCTGGATTCATCACGGCGCATGGTCCGGCACCTGCTGGCCGTGCGCTGCGCGGGATTGCTGCTCGCGGGTTCCTTGCTCGGGGTCTCCCTGCTGTCGGGATGCAGCGGCGTGGGCAGCACGAGAGACGGGCTGGTGTACGTCGACATGACGGCCGCCGAGCTGCAGGCGTCCCTGGCCTCGAACTTCCCCGTGCGCGAGTGCACCTTCGGCATTGCCTGCGCGCGGTTCAGCGACCCCTGGCTGTACCTCTCGGAAGGTGCCAACCGCCTGCACTTCAGCAGCGAACTGTTGGTCGAGATCGCACGGTTGCGCCTGCCGGGTCGCATCGCGTTCTCTGGCACGCCGCGCTGGGACCCGGGCAGCGGGTCGCTGTTCCTTGCCGACCTGCGCGTCGAGCAGGTGACGGTCGCCGGTGTGCCGGCGGAGATCGAGCACGTGTTGCGCGAGCGCGGCGGGCCGCTGCTGCAGGCGGTCTTTGCGCGCCGGCCGGTATACAGCGTGCAGGGCGGCGGGCTGCGCGAAGCGCTCATCCGCCGCAACCTGCGCGGCGTCAGCGTGGTCGACGGCAAGCTGCGCGCGACGTTTGCGTTTGGTGGCGCGGAGGCGACGCGCGGGCGGTAGCGGTTTGGTGGGTAGACGGGGTGGCCGAGCGTTGGGAGGAAGGCGGAGGGTCGAGTTAGCCCGCTTCGGGGACTGAGCTTTTCGCCCGGCCGGGTGCCGCGGCCGGCGACCGCACCGGCTGCGCCGGCACATCCATGATGTGCTCCGTGCGCACA
>SXGT01752825.1_pt1 | contig 11503 bp, 14 predicted proteins | sample 3176221 | NCBI WGS metagenome assembly SXGT01 (sample SAMN11356862, study PRJNA531348) | freshwater metagenome | isolation source: freshwater sample F1-120 | place: China: Fuxian Lake, Yuxi | collected 2017-12-25
GTCACCATCCCGCCGACCGGCAACGACTCTGGCAACATCTTCGTCAGTGCCATCGCAGTGCTTGGACGTCCCCACAACGCTCCTACGGCCAATCCGCCGCAGTGATCTGAATGCCGACGCTGGCGTCTCCCCAGCGTCGACTAGGCGTCGCTCGTGCCACCCTTGGGACGCCTTGAGACGGCCCGCTCTCCGCGCTGGCCCGCGTCTGGCGGGCCGTCTCTGCTCTACTCCTCTCTCTTCTCTCCTCCACGCCGTGAGGCCGAAGCATGCCGACACGTGCGCCGCGCATCTGTGCCCACTGCGCTCGCGTCGTGGCGTTCGGGACGACGTGCCCTTGCCGCACCGCCCATGAGGCGAGCCGACGCGCCGAGTACGACAAGAGCCGGCCGACGTCGGCTCAACGAGGCTACGGAGCCGACTGGCGCCGAGTCCGTGATGAGGTCCTAGCCGAGCACCCCCAGTGCGCAACACCCGGCTGTCATGCCCGCGCTGTTGAGGTGCATCACCTTCGCAGCGTCCGGAAGTATCCGCACCTCCGGCTTGAGAAGTCGAACCTTTCGCCACTCTGCAAGCGTTGTCACAGCTCAACTACAGCAATCGAACAGGGTTGGGCAGGCAACAACAGGGACGGGGGGAGGGTCTGAGGTTAGTGCCGATCCGCAAGTAACCGCCGCTCCTTCTCAAAACGAATAAAACTGTAATTGGACTCTTCATTTTGCCCCATCTAGGAGGGCCGCACCATGTCGCTCGCCATCGTCACGCCGCCCGCTTTCGAGCCCGAAGATATTGAGATCGCAAAGGCGTGGCTACGAGTCGATCACGCCACCGAGGATGCACTACTCGAAAGCTTGCTCAAGGCTGCGACGCGTCACATCGAAGGTCTGACGGGGCGAGTTCTCATCGATACAACCTACGAACTGACCCTCCAGTGCTTCCCTAGCAGGATCGTTTTGCCGAAGAGTCCGGTCAGAAGCGTTGGACCGATCGCGTATGTCGATATGGCGGAGCAGGATCAGGCCTTCGCAAACTACAGGCTAGTGAACGAGGGCGACGGTCAGACGGCGATCATTCCCGAGCTTGGCGCGGCGTGGCCGCATCCTGCACCGGGAAGCGAGGTTGTGGTGACCTTTACTGCTGGCATGTCGACGGTATCCATCGACGACCTTCCGGACCAGCTTAAGGCGTCGGTGCTTATCGTGACGGCCGACCTCTACGAGCAGCGCCAGTCTGGCGTTTACGGCTCAGGCTCGTTCGCCCGCATCCCGACTGGCGTCGCCGAGCTGATTCAGCCGTTTCGCAGGGTAGTCGTTTAGATGGCCAGCAAGGTCGAGGGTCTGGACAAGCTCCGCACCAGCATCGCCACACTTCGCCGAGAGACTGTCACAGAAATTGAGACAGCGCTTCGCAAGTCCGCTGACGAAATGGCGAGCATGGCGCGAGCACTCGCTCCCGTCGATGAGGGTGATCTTCGCGACTCCATCCAAGTAGTCGATGGCGACCACGAGCTTCAGGTTCGAGTCGTGGCGACGGACTATAAGGCCGGATGGGTCGAACACGGTGTCGCGCACCGGCCGGCGACGCCGTTTTTCTTTCCATCATACCGCGCCGTCCGCACCCGCGCCCGCTCCCGTATCAGCCGCGCGGTCAACGCCGCAGCCCGAAAGGCGTTCTCGTCATGAGTCACGTCGCACTTCCCGAGGGTGGCGAGTTCGCTCGGTTCACCTTCAGCCTGTCCGCATGCTCCGCCCTACAGGACACGTTCGGCCGGACGTGGCGGGACGACGTCTTCGCCGGTCTCGCCGAGCTACAGCCCGACATCGTCTCCGCCGCGATCGGGGTGGCTCTAGTCGACGGCGACGCCAAGGCCGCGCCGTGGGGGCTTCCGGTCCAGACCGTTGCGAACCGCCTTAGCGATGCGCTGTCGCTGCACTTGTTCGGCCGCACCCGCGCCGAGCAGGACATCGCTGACGACGAAGCACTGGTGGCCGCACTCGCGAGGGTGAGACGCACCGAGCAGCGCATCGCCGCTCTGCACGCGGAGGGCAACACCGATGCTTGATACGATCATTCCGCCGCTCACACTCGACGACATCGAGGAAGCCGCTCGGCTGGCGCACCCCGGCACGCGCGCGATGGAAGCGGTCCGCCGTGCCCTTCTGTCCGATCGCGCCATGCGCACCCTCGTGGACTCGTCGGTGCACGATATGGACCGCATGCCCGATGGCGTGCGTCCGCCGTACGTCAACGTTGCCGGCGGCTACGATGAGGATGATGCGCAGTCGGTGCTGCTCTTCACCTATGCCTGGGGACGCTCCTACATCGTCGCCGACACCATCGCCGTGCGGATCGCGGCGATCATGGAGTCGGGTGCGGCTGGCGCTTGGACCGCTGAGGACGTCGAGTCGTTCTCGCCGACGCTCGGCGAGAAGTGGCCGCCCGTGGTTGTCGTGTCGCGCTTCCGCATTCGGGCGGATCTCGTCTGATGCCGTCGATTGGCGCGCTAGATCGGCGACTAGTGATTGAGCGAGCGACGACCGAGCCGGACCCTCGATTCAACGGACCAGTCGAAACGTGGGCACCGATCGCCACCGTCTGGACGCGCGTCCAGCGCACCCCCGGCCGGGAGTACCTTGCGGGGGAGCAGCGCACGGCGGAGTCGCGCGCCGTCTTTGTCGTTCGCTACCGCGATGTGGTGGTCACCGATCGGCTGATCTTCGAAGGTGACCGTTGGGATATCGCCGACGTCCGCGAGGTCGGCCGCCGTGAATGGCTCGAAATCCATTCATACCGCAGTGATGCCGACGACGTCGCCGATGGCGGCTCGCCATGAGGGGCCGCAAGGCCGCTGCCCGCCCCATAGACACGTCGGACAGGCTCGACAAGACGCCAAGCGTTCCGGCTTGGATGCCTGCTGAGGCGAAGGCCGTCTGGAGGCAACTGGCTCCCGTGCTGACCGCGCGGGGCGTGTTGACCATCGAGTCGCTCGGGACGCTTGAGGCGTATGCCCTCGCAGTGGGTGCACTGCGCCGCGCCCACAGGGCCATCGCCGCCGATGGGGACTATCAGCGATCCGAGGGCGGGAAGGTCACTCGACATGCCGGGTTTTCGACCGTCGCACAGATGGGCGCCGAGGCTCGCCGGCTCGCGGCAGAGCTAGGCCTGACACCCACCAGTCGCGGCAAGATCACAGACTCAAAGGCCAGCGATGACCAGTGGGACAGCATGGCTCTTTGACGACTCCCCGATCCCAGATCCGCACGGCGAGGGCCAGCGCGCCGTCGACTTCCTCCGGCTCCTCAAGCACCCGAAGTCGCGCCGTCCCGACCGGGGCTTCCAGCTCGACCAGTGGCAGGAACGACTCGTCCGCCGCATCTACGGGCCGACAGACGAGAACGGGGAGCGACTCGTCCGCAGCGTCTTTCTGCAAGTCGGCAAGGGCTCCCGTAAGACGAGTTTAGCGGCCGGCCTGGCCCTGCTTCACGTCTTCGGCCCGCGGCGCACGCCACGCGGCGAAAGCCTCGTTGCAGCCGCCAGCAAGGATCAAGCGTCGATCGCGTTCAACGAGGCCGTGAGCATCGTTGAGACGGTGCCGCAGCTCGCTCGGGTCGCACGCATCATCAACTCGAAAGACCGAAAGATCATCCATCCACGCTCCGGCGCGTGGCTTGAGGCCATCTCCAGCGATGGCGCGACAAACCACGGCCGCACCCCGAACGGCATCGCGATCGTCGATGAGCTGTGGGCGCACGCTCGCACGGACCTCTGGCACTCCGTCCGGACCGGCGTCACCAAGGCGCCCGGCTCGTTGCTCATCGTCGCGACGACGGCCGGCCGGGGAACGACCTCGCCGGACTTCCCGATCCTAGAGTACGCCCGGCGCGTGCAGTCCGGCGAGATCATCGACCCGCACTTTTTGCCCGTCGTCTTCGAAGCCGATCCGAAGGCCCGATGGGACGACGAGGCGCTGTGGCATGACGTTCTTCCCGGCCTTCGCCACGGCTATCCGGACCTCCCCTCGCTCCGCCAGCTCGCGGCGGAGGCGAGAGAACGGCCAGCCGATCGCGCCGCGTTCCAACAGTTCTATCTCGGCATCCGGCAGGAAACGTCGCTGTCGCCCTTCGTCGACATGATGATTTTCGACGAGGGCGAGTCCACGATCGACTTCACCGCATTCGAGGGCCGCCCCTGCCACGTCGCGGTGGACGCCTCGAAAAATCACGACCTCTCCGCAGTGGTGGCGGTGTTCGGTGATGAGGACGAGGGCTTTACCGCCCTCGCAATGGCGTTCTGTCCTGAGGCTGATCTAGCGGGCCGCAGCGACCGCGACACCGCGCCGTACTCACAGTGGCGCGATGAGGGATGGCTGACCGCGACACCGGGAACGGCGATTCAGTACAGCGCCATCGTCAACTACATCCGCGAGCTATCCCGGCGCTTCGACGTCCGGGAGATCTCGTTCGATCCGGCATACGGACAGCCCATCATGGACCCGTTGCTTGAGGACGGCTTTCCCGTCGTCACGCTTCAACAGGGTTACAAGACGCAGTCGCCGGCACTCAACACGCTGGAACGCGCGATCATCATGCGAAAGCTGAAGTGGGACTCACCCGCATTGCGCTGGTGCGTCGGCAACGTCGCTATTCATTCGGACAGCAATGGTAATCGCACCATGCACAAGGGCAAGTCGAAAGATCGCATCGACTTGGCCACGGCTCTGTGGATGGCGACGTCTCGGCAGGCAGCCAATGGCAACGTGCGATCAATCTTCGATGACGTCAGCGACGTGAGTAGGTTTGTCTGGACATGAACGCAATGACGTCGGCTGAGAATGCAAGATTGGTCGTGTCCTTCGAGGCACGGCTGAATCAATATTTTAAGCAGCTAGAGAAGATGCAGCGCGACACCGCTGCGAAGACTGGCGCCGTGGCCAAGAGCCACGACCGCGCCGCAGCCGATGTGCAGCGCGCATGGGATAAGCCGATCCACCTCAGGGGCCTCGATACGGCCCGGAAGGAAATCGCGTCCTTCCGGACCTCTCTCCTCGGATCATTCGGTGCAGGCTTCGCAGGCGGTGCCGTGGCTGGTCTGGTGGCGCAACTGCCCGGTGCTATCCGGAACGCGACGAAGTCCCTCGCCGAGCTGCGGGCCGAAGCCGCTCGCGCCGGTGTGGCGGTGGGTCCGTTTCAGGAGCTTGCCTTCGCCGCGTCGCAGACGAAGGTTCCGATTGACGCTCTGGTGGACGGCCTGAAGGAGCTGAACCTTCGCGCCGATGAGTTCCTGTCGACCGGCAAGGGTCCTGCCGCTGAGGCGTTCGCCCGGCTCGGCTACGGCGCAGACGAACTGCGGCTGAAGCTGAAGGACCCCATCGCCCTTTTCGGCGAGATCATCGAGCGGCTCAAGGCGTTCGATGCGGCGGCACAGATCCGCATCCTCGACGAGGTCTTCGGCGGCACCGGTGGCGAGCGCTTCTCCGCGCTCCTACAGGATGGCGTGGCCGGCATCGATGAGATGCGGGCCCGCGCCCGTGAACTGGGAGTCGTTCTTTCCGACGACGTCATCGACCGTGCAGCCGAGCTTGATGCTCGGTTCAATGAGGTCGCCGCCACCATCGACTCGCGGGTCAAGGTGGCTCTGGTGGGCACGGCGGACGTTTTGGCCGGCATCGCGGACCAGTTCACCAGCATCGAGTCGACCCTCGCCGACATCGGCAACGCATCGGCTTGGACTACGCTCCGCCGCTTCATGGGCGTCACGGACGAGGAAGCGGCGAAGGGCAATCTCAGGTTCCAGTTGCAGCGCGGCGCCACGAACGTTCCGGACTATTCCAGCATCAACGGCGGCACGTCCGCCCCTGCCGAGATCACCATCGCCCCGGACAAGCTCGCCGGCCTTGACGACAAGCTAGAGGTCGCCGTGCGCCAGATGGTGGCCGATGCCGCCGCAGCTGGCCACGAGATCGTGGTGACGTCTGCCCTTCGCTCCACCGAGCGGCAGCGGCAGCTCTGGCAGGAAGCCTTGGCCAAGTATGGCTCGCCGGCCGCCGCGAGGAAGCACGTCGCGCCACCGGGAAGCTCCCGACATGAGAAGGGCGAGGCCGTCGACATCGCGTTCCCCGATCGCGCCTCCCGCGAGTGGGTCGCCGCGAACATGGGCGCTTACGGCCTTGGTGCACCTGTCGCCAGCGAACAGCCGCTGGGGACGCGTCACGCCCACCTCGAAGCGGCAGGATCGCGCTCCGGTGACCGCAGCACCGCCACAACGGAGGCCGAGAGGCAGGCCGAGTCGATCCGCCGAGTCGTGGATGAGCTGCGCTTCGAAGGCGAGCAGATCAAGCGCAACAGCGTCGAGCAGGACGTCGCCGCCGCTCTACGTCAGGCCGGAGTCGATGCCGCCTCCAAAGAGGGACAGGCCATTGCCGCCCTCGTCCGCGAGAATTACGCGCTTGAGGCGTCCCGTGATGCCGCGACCCGGGCACAGGAGCGCGCGAACGAGGCGACGGAGGAAGGACTCGGTGCCGCCCGCGACTTCGCCGGGACGCTCCTCCACGGCCTGAAGAGTGGCAAGAGCTTCACCGACTCGCTGGCCGACGCCATCAACCGGCTTTCCGACAGGCTGATGGACTCCGCCCTCGATAGCCTGTTCAAGGCACCATCCGCCGGTTCAGCGGGAGGTCTGTTCTCCGCCCTGTTCGGTGGCGGCTCCACCCCCGGCGCTCCGATGCAGCTTGGCGCGGGCGCTGGAGGCCTTCTCGGCGGCATCCTACTTCCCGGCATCCTCCACGGCGGTGGCATCGCTGGCCACACCGCAGTGCCTGGGCGAGCCGTGCCATCGTCTGCCTTCGCCAACGCTCCCCGGCTCCACAGTGGCGTTCGGCCCGGCGAGTACGCCGCCATCCTCGAAGAGGGCGAGCGCGTCTCCACGGAGCTTCAGACCAAGCGGGAGGGTGCCGTGATGGGCGCCCTCACGTCGTTCGCGAAGTCCGGCGCCCGGAGCCGTGGTGGTGGTCCGGCGGTCTCGATGCCCACAACCTACAATATCGATGCAAGGGGCTCAGACATGAAGCGCGAGGACTTTGAGGCGATCGTCGCCCGGAACAACCGCGAGCTTGTCGCCCGCATCCCCGGCATCGTGCAGCGCCACCAGTTGGACCGAGGGTGAACCGATGAGTGCAATCGCCATCACCGTCGCTGCACTTCTCGCTGATGACGGAGTTACCGCCATCGTTGGGGAGCGCGTCCACGCCGTCACCGGTCCGCAGGGCACGGAACTGCCCAACGTCGTGCTAACGCTCGCCGGGGAGGCGGACTCCTACGTCCTCTCCGGCCGGAGCCGCTTCCCGGAAGCCACGGTCATCGTCGACTGCCGCGCCAGCACCTACGCGCAAGCCGACGTCCTCGCAGATCGCGTGGTCGATGCACTGGCAGATCTGGTCAACGTGGAACTGGATGGCGTTACTGCCACCATCATGCGCGGCACGCTGAGCGTCACCGACCGGGGAGACGACGGCCGCATCTTCCGCCGCCGGCAGTCCTTCTCCGTCCACTGGCGATAACGCCGACCTCACGCCAACTTGCCTGACAACCGCTCGCTACGATGCCACCCAAGGCGTGGCGACCGGCGATCCTCCCCCCTTCGCTCAAGCCATTGGCCCGCCGCGTCCCTTCCGGGGGGTGCGGCGGGCCTTTTGACGTCTCCGGGGTCCGGGTCCGGTGTCACCGGAATTGAGACACTTGGACGTCGGGCCGTCAGGCCTCATTCGCAACGGGGAGCTTTGCCAGTTCAACGCGCCACTCTTCGGCAGATCCGGTCAGGATGAGCGGGAGCTTTGCGGACGGCAACAGCACGTAGTTCCTTGGTCCGCTGCCCGTGATGGCCGCAGAGAGTTCTGCGAACGACCGCCACGTCGTGACATCGCTTCCGTCCGGTTGGGATCGAAAGCGCTCGCCGTTTGCATCCTGATGGGTCACTCGTAGGGGAGGTGACATCACATACTCCTGTATCACGCACATTTGATTTGACGTGTGATACGCGGAGTATCGGGCGATTCGCGTCCGTCAGCGAGACCCTTTACGCCTTGACGCCGCCGCCCTCATGTTCTCTATCTGTTCCGCATGGGCGTCGAGACGATTGGTGAGGCTTGGAACCTGTCGTGGCGCGTGCACATGCGCTGCGGACAGGGGAAGCGCGCGGGCATGAAATCGATCGCCGAGTGCACGTACCGGGCCGACCTCGACATGGAGACGCTTGTCTGCACGCGGGGCAGGGCCTTCCCGCTGGCGTGGCTTGCCGAGAGGCTGCGGTGTCCGCGATGTGGATCGCGCCGGGTCGTCGTCATGTACGAGGCGCCATCCAAGAGGGGAGCGGCGAGGGCGGTGGACTGGTGAGGCGCCGACCGCTTCCCCTCGGTGGTGACGTCAAGATGAGTTTGCGAGCTGCCTCGCGGACACTACAGCGCCCCAGACTACGTTGCCACTGTGCTTAAGGTTCCACCATTCTCGGCAAGTGCATTGTTCAGGAGCGCCAAGTGTTCCGGACGGAGAAAAAAATCGCCGCCATCATGGGCAGCCCGGATATCTGTCGAGAATTTCTCTAAAAGATACAATTCATTACGAGCTAAGCAATCATAAGTGATACAAAAAATCTCCGACTTTGATAGTTGCGAGCGAAGGATGTCCATGTACGGATCAGGATTTTTGAACGTCGCCTCGACGTATTTAACAATATGCCGCAATGTATTTATGTAATGCCTAACAACTACATCCTGATCACGCCGAAACTCATTATGTGCACGTCTTATTATGTCAATAGATGTCGGGTCTCCAGGCGGTTCTCTCATAAAATATTCATACTTCTGTGAATACAATGTCTTTAGGATGCCGAATGCCTTTCTGCCAACGTATGGATTGTCTCTGCCGCCAACCTGAGTTCCATCGACGTTATGGCGATGAACCTCAATCATCATTAGGAATATTGCGTTTGATCTCTGCTCAATTAATTCGCTGCGTTGATCCTCAAGTGCTCCAGCAGATCGCCTGTATTCATTTAGTGCTAAGGACAATTCACGTTGTTGCAGAAATAACGCCATGACAACTGCGATAAAAGAGAGAAAAGTTAGCGCTGGGTTTAGTATACCGCCGATCGTATCTCCAATTTGTCCGGTCTTATCGGTTTGAAAATTATACATTAGAACTGCAACTGCAATGACAACCACGAGAATGACGCCGGATCCAATCCAGCCAAGACTGCGCAGTGCCGCAGCCGAATCATCGTTATTCGCGTCACTTGACGGATTGTTCTTGGAGCCACTTGATGCCATCGGTTTCGCGCCCCCAGATTAGACCGCGTGCGCGGAACGTAACGGACGAAACGCGGCATGCGCAGTGCCAATTTCACAATCATACACAGCTCAGCTTCGCGCGAGGGTGGACGGGTGCGGCCCATCCCCTATTGTCGCCAGCATCGCCCCGCCGACGGGTCTAGCGTGGGCAGGACATTCCGGGGAGCCTGCCCGAGGGCGGAGGGGCCCACATCGCTTCCGCCACTGAGTTCCGATGCTGGACCACAGTCGAACGCTCTGAGGGAAACTTCGCCACTGGTTGCCCCTAGCCGAGGACGGGACGGCCGACGTTGACTGCCGCTCGACCCGTTAGGCTCGTCGCGTAGGCCCGGTTGGCGTTCTACGCGAGATCCGACTGTTGTAGGGTGAGTTAGCGACAAGAGAGGGGCTTGGAATGGATGACGAAGCCGGGAGGATCGAGCAGATCGCGCCGTTAGCTTCTAAGCTTTTACACGAGACCGAACGCCTTCGGCGTGACGTGGCAAGGCTCCACCAGCGTATTGAGCCATTCGAGGGGGAGCCGGTCATTCCTGACCCCGAGTTCCCGCCAGAACGACCAGCCACGGTGAGCAAAGTGATCGAGATGATTGCTGCGGCTCGGCGTGGCATAATTGCCTGTGAACGCGATTTATCTGCCATCCGATCTGCAATGGACACAATCGAGAAAGATGCTGTTTCAAGAGCCGATATGAAGCCATTCATTAGACGCTAGTTGGCTCTTGAGAGCTTTACCGCCTTCGTCCGGCGATCAGGTTCGCCAGCGGAGCCTGCTCGTCCATAAGCAGATCAGCCCATTCCTGCGCCAACTCCCGCCGCCGGTCCAGATACAGCGCGCGATTGTACGCCCCCTCGACCGCATCCGCTTTGCTGTGCGCCAACATGACGTCGATGACCTTCCAGTCTCGCGGATGCCGCTCGTTCATCACCGTCGAAAACGTGGCCCGCCAGCCGTGCGGGACGTGCTTGTGGTGATAGCCGGCGCGGTTGAGAAGGTAACCGAGGGCGTTCTCTGAGATCGGCGCACGGGCGTTGCGAGCCGATGGGAACATCAACTCCCCGTCGCCGGTGAGGCTGCGCAGCGCTGCGAACGCCTCCACGGCCTGACAAGAGAGCGGCACGAGGTGAGGGCGCCTCATTTTCATCCGATCGGCAGGGATCTGCCATACCGGCTTGTCGGTATCGATCCCGTCCAGCTCCGACCAACGGGCGCCGCGAATCTCTCCCGGCCGCACCGACGTCAGGGCAAGGATGCGTAGGGCGAGCTTGGTGACCGGGTGAGCTGGCGTCGACTCCGCCGCACGCATCACGTCGCGCGCTTCCTCGATTGTCGCTACAGCGGGCTGCTTGCCTTTGACTAGCTTGGCGAGGGCAGGGACCACGACGGCGGCAGGGTCCGTCTCGCACCGTCCCGTCGCGATGCCGAACACGAAGACCGCCGACATACGCTGTCGCACCCGCCGCGCCGTCTCGATCGCCGGCCGTGCCTCGATCGCCCGGACGCATGCCAGCACGTCGCGAGGCGTGATCGAGGCTAGGGGCTCGCCTCCGAGCGTCGGGAAGACGTCCCGCTCTAAGCTGTGCAGCACATCACTCGCGTGCGTCTTGGTCCACGAGGCGAGTTGGAGCTTGTGCCACTCGCGCGCGACGGACTCGAACGTGATCGAAGCGGCAACCGTGGCAGCGACCTTGGCCGCCTTCTTTTCCCTCGCCGGGTCGATCCCGTCGCCGATCTTGCGCTTGAGGTCGTCCCGTTTCCGGCGAGCGTCGACCAGTGACACGACGGGATAGGCCCCGAAGCTGGCAGTACGCCGCTTGCCATTTTGGCGGTAGTCGCACCGCCAGAGCTTCCCGCCAGTAGGGGCGACGAAGAGGTAAAGACCGCCGGCATCTGCGATTTTGAGCGGCTTGGCGCCCGGCTTGGCGGCGCGGCAGGCGGCATCGGAAAGGGGCATGTGACGGTATTTCCTGAGGAGGTGACGGTATTTCTCCGCAAAAATACCGACATACCGTCGCGATGCAATGACGCGATTGGCGCGATTGATCTGCCGCTGGCCCGGAAAAACCGCTGTTTTCCGCCATCTCTGTGGTGCGATTGACGCGATTGGCGACGCATGGCGCGGGCTTCTGGCGGATGGGGTGGGATTCGAACCCACGAGGGGCTTGCAC
>SXGT01486782.1_pt1 | contig 11502 bp, 12 predicted proteins | sample 3176221 | NCBI WGS metagenome assembly SXGT01 (sample SAMN11356862, study PRJNA531348) | freshwater metagenome | isolation source: freshwater sample F1-120 | place: China: Fuxian Lake, Yuxi | collected 2017-12-25
GTTGATTGCGCGCTGGTACTCTCAATATGGAGGCAAGCTGCCATGAGAAGGTGCTCCGTGCTGAGCTAATTGATCAACTTGGGTAAGCACTTGAAATAAGCCAGGCTGTCGCCGTGGATTGAAACAGCAGGTAACCCTCTCACTTGGTCGAAGAGGCCGCCGATCGCCCGCTAGTTGTGCAACTCAACAGGTTGTCTCTGAGAAGGTTGAGGGCACTAAGTGGTGGTTCAAACATTGAGTCAACCATGTGGACGGCGCCAGTTGTCCATATGGGTCCATATCGAGGGCTTCGTGGCGCGCTTGTCAGAGGTGCTATAGGCTCCGGCATAGGCTCATTCCGTGACTATGGTCTTGATGAAGCGTTCAGCTTTGCCATTGGTCCGTATGGTGATTAGTTTAGTGCGAATATGGCGCAGGTCAAGGTGCTTGCAAGCATCCCAGAAGGCGATGGTTTTGTAGAATTTACGGTCACAACGCGGGTGACAAAAACCCTATGGCTGTTGAAATAAGCGACTGCGGCTGCGAGGAAGGCGCTGGCACCGGGTGCATTTTGGGCGGGGAAGATGTTGAAAAGGCTGACGCTGGAGGCATCATCGATACAGACGTGTCATTCTGCGTCAAATCTATTCCGCTAGTACCCAAATGATTGCCTCTAGTATGAAAATTAGAGAAAGTAAACACTTGACAGTTGCGATTACACATAGTAGACTTTAGATGGGGACATTAGTCAGTGCCTTATATCTCCATACGCTGGCCGAACAAAGAAGCGAAGCTATATCTTAATAATCTTGATCCAACACCTGCGAATTTCAATCAGTGCGCGCATTTTCAAGCCCTGCGGACATTGGTTGATTGCTTGAAGAATGGTCAGACAAGCCGGTGATGGCAGCCAAGTTTTCGCTTGAATAAGCAAAACGAAGCCCCCACAAAGTTGACAGCGGTGGGGTTGCTGGTCGGTTGGTGTTGCAGATTGGCGGCTGAATGAAATTTACTAGAGATAACGTTTCTTATCATCGTAAAACATCACTAAAGGGAACTATCAAATGGAAACCTCACAAACGTTTTTAGGCGAAATAAACCTCTACAATAATATTCAGCCAGATGCCGATTTTGGCGACTTTAGCAATTTACCGAACATACGGTTGATTAACCAGCTGGCATCAGAATTCCGCGAGCGTCTCGAGCTCATGGCTTATCAGGAAACTGGTAATCCAATGGAGTTGGCTCTTGCAGTTTATCTTAGGCCTGTCTTAGGAGATGGTAGAATTATCGCAATACTCGTTAGGAATCTTTATCCACAAGATCCTGTTTTAGTTCTAGATTACGTACAGCTTGCCGTAAAACGCATTGATTTGCTTAACGGGAATCCTCGGATAACCAGACATTCGATCAATTCGGCGCGACTGGCTTTGGAACAGTTAGAACGTAGAATTGGGGAGGTGCTTAGTGGAATATAGTTTGATACTTTAACCGACCCTTGAATACCGAATTTAGGTTGCTTGGTGAGAGGCTGGACTTTTTACAAAAGGCTCTGGCGAACTGTTTGGGTAAATTCTGGAAAACGAAAGGAGTTAATGCTTGGATAAATAACAATTGGTTCCAATTTTGTCTCAAAAGAGGTTTGGGTAAATAGAAATTTTCCCTTTAAACGAATGCGAGAATAAGGAGAAATGAAAATGAAAAAAATTAATATAATGTTAGTTGGGCTGGTCATGTTTGCTTTGGTGGCGTCAGCTTGCACCCCTTCCGCCACCTCTCTGTCGTCGCCTCCAGCTAGCACCAAAGCCCCAGTCACTGCCAGTACCATCTGCCCCTTTGGTGCAGGCAAAAAAGTCGCAGCGCTGCTGCCTGGCCTGATAACCGATCACTCTTGGAACCAGTGGGGTTACGAAGGTTTGATGCGGGCATCAAAAGAATGTGGATTTGAAGTGGCTTACACTGAAGGTGTCACTCAGGACGCCCAACTTGAGATCTACCGCGGGTACGCAGCTGAGGGCTACAACGTTATTTTTGGTTTCGGTGGCGAATTCGGCGAAGCTGCCTATCAGGTTGGCAAGGAATTCCCGGATGTAAAGGTCGTATATGGTAATGGGTTAAAGGGCGATGGAGCTGGAGTTACCGGCGTATCACTTGACTATTATCAGAGTGGTTATTTTGCGGGTGTGATTGCCTGCCAGGTGACCAAGTCCAACAAGATTGGGATCGTTGTTGGTGAAATGATCGGTATAGTAGAGCTAGCCATTGCAGGCTACACGGATGGAGCCCAAACCTGTGGGCAGAAGGTGGAAATCGTCTCGGTGGTGACTTTGGCGTGGGCGGATGTCCAGAAGGCAAATGAAGCCGCTCTGGCAATGATCGCCGATGGGGTAGACGTACTCTTCCACCTTTTAGACGCGGCCGATGCCGGCGTGCTTGCAGCCGCTCAGGATAAAGGTGTTTTTGCGGTCGGTTTGATGTCCGATCAGTCGTCCCTGGGGCCTAAAGCGGTCGTCGGCAGTATCGGGATAAAGCCAGACAAGATCTTTTACTCGGTACTGACAGGCCAGGTCCCACTGGATGGCGGCGCCCACACCATCGGTCTAAATGTTGAGCAAGGTCTGGAGATCTACTGGAACGACGCCATAGTCACACCCAAAGTGAAGGCCAAAACTGAGGAGACATTGCAGAGAGTTAACTCTGGTGAGCTTAAAATTGGCCCATAAATAATAACGAAATCACACACCGTAGCCCCGCCTGCAGATAGTAGGTTGAGATTTTTTGTAGGCGGGGAACTAACACATTGATGTGAGCCTCATGAATATTTCTGCGACTTGTGCTCTCCGGATGGAGGGCATCACAAAACAGTTTCCTAGAGTATTTGCCAACGATCATATAGATTTCGAGGTGAAGAGTGGGGAAGTGGTTGGCTTGCTTGGTGAAAATGGCGCAGGCAAGTCAACCTTAATGAACATTCTTTTTGGAATTCATAAACCAGATAGTGGGGTAATTTACGTAAATGAAAAGCAGTTAGAAATTTCTTCCCCAGCAGACGCCGTTCGTGCAGGAATTGGGATGGTTCATCAACACTTTATGTTAGTAGAAGCGCTTACGGCCCTAGAGAACGTAGTTCTAGGGATGCCCTCACGCCGGCCGCCTATGCTAGATCTAGACCAGGCTAAGCACCGCTTTGAACAGCTGGTTGTCGAATACGACTTACAGATAGAACCTTACACTCCGGTGTGGCAATTACCTGTAGGTGACCAACAGTGGTTGGAAATCTTGAAGCTGTTATTTCGAAATGCGAATCTACTTGTGCTGGATGAGCCTACAGCAGTCCTTGCGCCGGCTCAAATTCGACAGCTTTTCTGTCTCATCCGACGCCTAGTTGATGAGGGGCGCTCTGTAATTTTCATCAGCCACAAATTATCCGAGGTTTTAGAGGTGACAGACCGTATCACTGTCCTGAGAGATGGTCGTGTGCAAGGGACTGTTATCACAGGTGAGACGAACCGAGCTGAATTAGCCCAAATGATGGTGGGACGCCCCATCTCCATGGAGAGAAGGGCCAGGTCACAAATTGATTGTAATAAAATGGTTCTCAGAGTTGATAATTTTTCATGCAACAATGACCGCCATTTACCAGCACTGCGGAATCTAACGTTTGATGTGTACGCCGGCGAAATCGTAGGTATTGCCGGAGTAGATGGAAACGGGCAGCGCGAATTAGCTGAGTGTATCTCTGGACTGCGCCCGCCGACTTCTGGTGAAATATACATCAAACAGAAACCTGTCTGCGGTGTAGTGAAGGATCCTTCTTTGCTCGGTTTCGTGCCGGAGGATAGACGTAAAACAGGGCTTGTAACTAGCATGACGGTAGAGGAGAACTTAGTCTTAAAGTCGTATCACGCTGCACCGTTTTGCCAGAATGGCTTGTTGCAATGGAAAGCAATCCGTTCAAATGCGATCGATTTGATTAAAAAGCACAACATTAAAACTTCCTCAGCCTTAGTCAAAGTTAAACATTTGTCTGGTGGTAATCAGCAACGGATTTTAGTAGCTCGCGAATTAGCTTCGAAGCCTGCGCTTATAGTTGCCAGTCAATCCACACGAGGATTAGATTTGGGTGCGGTTGAAAGCGTTCATGCGATCTTGCTGCAGGAGCGGAACCAGGGTGCTGCTGTGATATTTATCTCTACAGAATTGCAGGAGGTCATGTCGCTCAGTGATCGCATTCTAGTGTTATTCAAAGGAGAACTAATGGGAGAAGTTGATGGAGAAAGAGCGAGTGTCAATCAGATCGGTGAGATGATGCTAGGGTACCGTACCCAAAAGGTCCGGTAGTTAAAGGAAAATAATGGCCTGTATTCGTGAGTTTCTTAAGGAAGACGGCTTTTTCTATAGAGTGATGTTGTATCTCCGACCTCTGGTAGCCATCATCATGGCAATGATAGTTTCCGCGGGCTTGCTTAGCCTACAAGGGGTCAACCCAATGAAAGCTTTTGAGGCATTGTTATCAGGCTCGCTAGGTAGCTTGCACAGCATGTCTAATACATTGGTCAGGGCATCGCCTTTGATCTTGTCTGGTCTAGGAGTAACCCTTGCGATGCAAGTTGGTTTATTCAACATTGGAGGGGAAGGGCAAATATATTTAGGGGCAATCGGTGCGACCATGGCTGCTTTGTTGATACCCGTGCCATTACCTGCATGGTTACACATTACGATTGCACTGGCAGCAGGATTTCTTGGCGGAATGATTTGGGGAGTCGTCCCAGCGGTACTTAAAGCTTTCCGGGGAGTGAGTGAAGTTGTCACTACCATGATGCTAAACACGGTTGCAATTGCCTTCACAAGCTGGATGGTCCACTACCCTCAGCCCCTGGGTGAAGAGAATGCATTCTTCCCTATGTCTCCCATAATCCCTCAATCAGCGCAGCTGCCTATTCTGATTCAGGGCACCAGTTTTCATCTTGGTGTTTTTTTAGGTCCAATACTATGCGTTGTGATGTTATACGTTGTCCACTTTACCGGCTTCGGCTTTCGCACCAGAATAGTTGGAGCGAATCCTGAGGCTGCTCGCTATGCTGGGGTGGATGTGCGTCGCCAGATGCTCCTGTTATTGATTGTAGGCGCAGGTTTAAGTGGATTGGCTGGGGCGATCGAGATAATGGGACTTAAGCTCAGGCTCTTTGATGTCTTCGTGGGTGGTGTAGGATATGAAGCCTTAGCGTTGGGTCTTATTTCCGGAGGAAACCCATTAGGAGTCATTGTTGGAGGGCTCTTCTTCGGAGGATTAAAAGCTGGGGCGGCAAAGATGCAGGTCCTCACTGGAGTACCAACTCAAATGGTTCTGGTCATCGAGGCGCTGTGCGTGATCTTTGTCGTCGGATTTGGATTTGCCGAACGGAGTAGGCGGACGAATAAAAAAAAGGAAGAGAAAGAAAAGAGACCGTGATAAAAGACGAGAGAGCTTACAATGGACACTAGCCTGATAGTTATCGTCAACTGGTTGGAGGCAGGCATCCGCCTTGGTGTGCCTTTGTTACTGGTTGGCATCGGGGCTGTGTATGCTGAAAGGGCAGGTATCGTCAATCTCGGGATGGAAGGCTCCATGCTCTGGGGGGCTCTTGCTTCAGTTGTAGTGGTGTATCTGACAGAGAGTGTCTTATTGGGGACACTGGCAGCCGTGGGTGCAGGACTTGCGATCGCATTAATTATGGCCTATCTGACAATCAATCGCAGGGCTAACCAAATTGTCTCCGGCGCTGCAGTCAATTTCTTCTGCCTCGGTACGACCAATCTGGTTTTCGCCGTAATCTTTAGATCAGAACGGGTTCGTGTCGCGGGGTTTCCGGTATTGAGCCCAGAAGTTCTTCAAAACATTCCAATTATTGGTCCTTTACTTTTCAAGCAATCCTTGCTCGTGTGGATTGCTTTAATCCTTCCATTTATTTCTCACTGGATGTTGTACCAGACGACGTGGGGATTGAATATCCGTGCGACCGGGGAGCACCCTCATGCAGTAGCCACAGCCGGTATCTCAGTGTACCATTATAAGAATGCAGGTGTCCTTCTGAGTGGCATGTTTGCAGGACTGGGAGGTGCCGCTCTTTCTTTAGGGTCCACTGGGTACTTCACCCAAAACATGAGTGCCGGGCGGGCATTTGTGGTGCTCGCTGCTGTAATCGTGGGAAACTGGAAGCCTATTCGTGTGTCGATATTCTGCATAATTTTTGGTCTAGCGGATGCTTTGCAGTTGCGGGTGCAGGTATTTGGGCCAGTAATTCCGTACCAATTCGTAGTGATGCTTCCTTATCTTCTAACGATTGGTGCCATCGCAGGTTTAATTGGAGTAACAAATCCACCAAAAACATGGGGTGCACCTTACTACCCGGAAGAACTGTGAGCTTAGTTCGTTTACTTTCTCATGCGCACAAAGAACATCGACTTTTGTAGCTTCAGGCTTTGCCCCTAGGGCATGGTTATCTGAAGTCTGAGGTTAATCGCTCGACTTAGGAGACAGTGCAGCATACCTGTGTAACCCGCATGTAACTGCAACGCAAGAACGATTGTTTAATTTATGTTTCACAAACCCTGCACAGTCGCGCTATTTATTTGAAAAGGGAGGCACTGAAAATGAGAGCATCAGAAATGACTTGGTATGAATATAGAGATTGCATCAAGGAGAGCGTAGTGTTTTTGCCGTTGGGATCCACGGAACAACACGGTCCTCATCTTCCGCTGGGTGTCGACGTGATTCTACCAACCCGGTTAGCAGAATTAATTGCTGGAAAAGTGGATGGAATCGTCCTGCCGACAATCCCGTACGGGTATAAATCTCAGCCCGGTAGTGGGGGTGGGCAGTTGTTTCCTGGTACTACAAGCCTAAATGGAAACACGCTGGTTAATGTCATATTGGATGTACTTCGTGAGACTTATCGACACGGCGGACGAAAATTTGTTTTGCTGAATGGCCACTATGAAAATTCTATGTTTTTGACCGAGGCCGCGGACCTTTTTGTACGAGATGCCAAAGACGCTCGGGTAATTATGATTGATTGGACAATGGTGTTGTCGCAGGAAATTATGGATGAGATGTTTGCTGAGACCGGATTTCCTGGCTGGGATATTGAACATGCAGCAATAACGGAAACATCTTTGATGTTGTATTTCGCGCCCGAGCTTGTCAGAAAGGACAAGATTTCTAAAGATGGCTTTAAAGAAAAGCCGACTTATGCTATCTTTCCTCCAGAGATGAATGATATTCCCAAATCGGGTGTTCTATTTGACCCAACATCTGCTTCTCTAGAGAAGGGAAAAAAACTTGTCAATCATGTAGTCCCCGGACTTGTGGCGCTGGTTCGGAAAGTCTACGGATAAGGGCACTGTCAACTCTTTTTGCTTGTGTAGGCTTGGGCTTCAGTGTAGAGTGCCAAGGCTGACAAGGTATGGAATAGTTGCTTGAGTAGAATGAAGATAGGACAAACTGAAAACCGATTACGTGGCTGGACTCAAGAACGATGTGCTAAAGGCACAGTGGCCGTCAGATATCTGTCCGCCAAATATTTTTTGTCGTGTCGTAATCTGAAACTGAGCACCTTGCGGGCCCGGTGGTTCAGAGGTGCGACAGCGTGCTGCACTTGATCACCTATAATTTGGCCACCGCTTTCCCTCGCAGGGCGTACTGACGCACCACCCCAATACTGTTCACAATCAATTTGCGCAGACACGCGCGGTAAGGATGTGCAAAATATTTCCCTGCCTAGAGTGCGGCTGCCGGCATGTCCTGCAAACTTCTTGCTGTTGTCGTAACTAATCGTGTGGAGGCTTTGCTTTTTGGGCAGTAGGTGGCCCGTCAGCGGTGTGGTAACCTCATTAGCTTTCTTGTTGCGGATGTGCTCCCCCACAACACCACGCTACCAGCGCTCTACTGCAACTGCCAGTCTAACCCCAATCTTGTCTTCCATCACCTTATTAGCACTCTAGTCACCTAGCCGTGACCTTTGCGCAACAATAGGCTAGCAATCATCAATGCCGTGCCCGGTATGAGGCTGCCGTGCAGTTCCCCATCACTTGCCCATCGCTTCTGGTGTACGTTGTGGCTGTGAAATTGCTGCCATAAGTTAAGACCAGCTTTCTGTGTGTGTATGCATGGCGGTAGGCGTTTTCTGCACTGATTCGTAACATGCCCTTTAAACGCAGGTGACAATCCGCTTGTGCCGAATTGATGTTGGTCCGGAGAAGATGTTGTAGCGTGTCTCTTTCACTGTCCAAAAAGTGCTTGTGATCATTTCTGGGCTAATGCCGCTGTCCACGCAACACCCGCACCTCCTTGGCGTGCGAGCCGCAGATGTACTGTCATCGTTAAAACCTTTTAGTTATCATCGACTGGTGCACGCTACCAGTTGATTAGACTGACTCTGGCGAATTCCCCTTTATTGCTTTTTGTAGAATTCGTGCCGTTTGTTTCGGTTTGTACGAGTATTCGTGTTTATGGGCGCTCCGTTTACTGACATGAAATTTGTCTGCAAACATGGTTTTAGGTTATTGCCCAAATCGCTCAAAATCGGCACTTTACAATTTTTCTCTCTATTAAAATTTCATAATCTACAAATATATTGAATATCTCCAAGAGAACTGTTGTCCTCAATTCCACTAGGTAAAACACAAGATAGCGGTTGGTCAAAATAGATTTCTTTTTGTTGACGCCTCTCAATAAACCTCCAAAGGATTCTGTGAATGCCGGATTCTAATCTGTCAGAGCATTGATAACCCGCTAGTTCAGTGGGTGTGAGGATGTTTCGTGGCAAGTTCAGGGTAGAAATAGACTTACAGAAATTTGCTTCCACCCTTTACTAGTGGAGTGCATTGCACGACGTCTACGTGAATACTCTACTCAAATGGTTGGACGTTTCTGCTACCAAGAACGCAGAGGCCAAGAGGTTTCCTGTAAGGAAGGCTCTAGGAACTTGGGTGGACTATTTTTCACAGCACATCACAAGAGGCTGCATAGAAGGTTGGTGACGCTTCTTGCTGAATGCTGAGATCCTCGTTATCGGAAATTGAAACTGCAGTACCTAGGTTTGTTTTGTAAATACCAACGTGATGAGGGCAATGTACCGGTTTTGGGTCTCCGTGGTACAGGTGAATTCGAAATGGAACCATTCTGAAAAAATCGTGCAGTTGAGGGCGGGTAAAGTGTAAGTGTATGTTCAGGTTCAATTTCAGAATGCTTTATGTGCTTCCTGGATGCGTTGGAATTGGAGTTGATCAAAGTGCCAGTTGAGTACGCCATGAAGACTGAAACAGCATTCTGGCCATCTGAAAAGGACCGATGGTTTGATTTTGCCATATCTGCTTCAATGAGAAATTTAGATCATTTAGGCTGGTCGTGTATGATATATTTGTTCCAAGAGGTGGTGGTCGCCTTATTGTAATTTTGAGTCAGAGGGTGTGCCGTAGGTTCCTAGCTGCGTTGAGCATACATACCTAGGGGGGAGCAAAAGAGGTCCGATTTATGGATCAATGCAACGGGCATACCTTCGTGAGTAATTTATGTGTGTGCAGCATCTGTTTGGGTAGTATGTTTTGGTCTTCGTACTGCTACTATCTGTGAGTTTGCATACACTGGGCCTGTGGATGCTTGCTATTTCTGGAAAAGGAGGGCGCGTTGAAATATAAACGGATAGTTGTTCGACAATACGGAGGTCCGGAGGTATTGGAAGTCGAAGAGGTAGAAGCACGTAATCCCGTGGCGGGAGAGTGTATGGTGCGTGTGAAGGTTGCGGGTATTAACCGCGCCGACAGTATGATGAGAAGAGGTGTGTATCCTCCTGCGCAACCAGCGTGCCCTTTCACCCCGGGTCGCGAAATTTCTGGGGTAGTGGATCTCATTGGAGAAGAAGTTACCCGGTTCAAGGGTGGGGATCCAGTTATTGCTTTGATTAAATATGGAGATGGTGGCTACTCCGAATATATTTACTTACATGAGACCGAATTGGTGCCAACACCCTCGACCATGGATTTTGCGGAATCGGCCAGTTTGCCGTTGAATTATGTAACTGCATACCAAATGGTTCACATGAAGGCCAACTTGAGTCCTGGTAATCGAATGCTCGTACATGGCGCTGGCGGTGGTGTCGGTTCCGCTTTGCTTCAGCTGGGTGCCCTTGTTAAATGTGAGATGATTGGAGTGGGTTCTAAAGAAAAATTTGAATTAATCTTCCGCCATGGTGCAGTGCCCGTGGATTATCGCACTCAGGATTTCGTAAAATTTGTCAATTCACTACCAAATTCTGGTGTTGATGTTGTGTTTGACCCAATTGGTGGGAGCCACATTTGGAAATCGTTCCGTTCGCTTCGTCCCGGTGGTAAGGTGATTGTATTTGGTGAGCAGTCATATGCAGGAGGACAAAAGACGAACAAAGTCGAACGTTTTATCCATCATTTCCTGCTCATTTGGTTGAATTTCTGGCCCCAAAAAGAGGTTTTATTCTTTGAACTTGAGGCTGCGGGTCCACATGGCGAGCAGGACGAGTGTCTTCAAGTTCTCCGAACTTTAGTTGAACTTCTGGATAATGGAAAAATCAAGCCGGTGATCGGAGCAAAGTTTCCACTTGATCAAGCAAATCGAGCTCACCAGATTTTTGATGCTGGAGGGGCTCTGGGCAAGCTGGTGTTGACTATGGGTAATTGATTGGGGCGGCTTGAGTGCAGAAAATTTGACATTACTAAATCTGGGGAGCTTTCTTGCACAAGGGACACCGAAACAGTTGGAATGAAGGCTATCGGTTGACCGCTGTCACTAATGTACATTGTCTCGAGTGAAATTTGTAGCAATTTACCAATTCTTTTACCCTTCGGAGACAGATGGTTAGGTCAGATAACTATCGAAATAATTGAGCCACATTTAGATGCCGTGACAAAACCTGCCCCAGAAATGCGGCTTGCAATAGCGGAATCAGAATATGGCTATGATCTTTTTGGAGATTACGGCACCATAAACTGTTCAAGAGACAGCATCCCTAATTATTTGTAGAAAACCTGCTCTGTTTATCCCTTCCGGCACTATGATTATCGTGGCGGGCACACTGTGTCACTGAATCTGGGGACGAGGTGAGTATTGGCCATAAGTCAAACAGTTTCCTGTACGGGGCTGGCGATTTCAAAAGCGCTATTGGCGCAAGGCTGTGAAGTAGTCGGGGTTGATTTTGAGGAAAAACGCCTCGAGCAAACCGCATCCGAGCTTGGTGCGAATTTCACCGCCAAAATAGCGGATATTTCCAACGCCGACGAAGTTGTACAGGTTTTTGCTGCACTCCAGCACCTTGACATCCTAGTCAACAACGCCGGAACCTGCTTTATGAACGACTTTTTGGATATTTCTCCTGAGGAGTTTAGAAAGCAAATGGCGATTAACTTCGACTCGGCCTTCTTCTGCTGCCAGCAGGCCATACCCAAGATGCTGTCGCGCCCCGGCATCAAAAAAATCGTGAACATCTCGAGCAATGGGGCCTACAACTTCGA
>SXGT01674995.1_pt1 | contig 11502 bp, 12 predicted proteins | sample 3176221 | NCBI WGS metagenome assembly SXGT01 (sample SAMN11356862, study PRJNA531348) | freshwater metagenome | isolation source: freshwater sample F1-120 | place: China: Fuxian Lake, Yuxi | collected 2017-12-25
CGTCGCAGCCGTGGACTGGCACACCGCCGAGGAAGCCCTCGGCCTGATCGATGTCGAGTACGAACTCCTCCCGTTCGTCATCGACGTGGGCGAGGCCATGCTGGCCGCGGCCCCCATCCTGCACCACGACCTGCGGACAAACGTGCGGGCGCGGAACGTGGACACCCCGAAGGACAGCAAGACCAACATCGCGATGCACATGCGCGTGGAAAAGGGCGACCTCGCCGCCGGCTTCGCGGAGGCAGACATCGTCATCGAACGCGAGTTCACGACGAGCCAGTTCCACCAGGGCTATATCGAGCCGCAGAACGGCACGGCCCACTGGAACCACGACGACCAGATCACCGTCTGGACCTCAACGCAGGGTTCGTTCTCCGTGCGCGACCAGGTCGCAACGCTGCTCGGCCAGCCCGTCGCCAAGATCAAGGTCGTCCCGATGGAGATCGGCGGCGGCTTCGGCGGGAAGATCCCCGTCTACCTCGAACCTGTCGCGGCGTTGCTCTCGAAGAAAACCGGCCACCCGGTGAAAATGTCGATGTCCCGCGAAGCGGTCTTCCAGGCCACCGGCCCGACCTCCGCGACCTGGAACCGCGTGAAGATCGGCGCGAAAAAAGACGGCACGCTGGTCGCCGCGGATGTCTCGCTCTGCTTCGCCGCCGGAGCCTATCCCGGCTCCGCCGTGGGCGCGGGCGTGCTCTGCGCCCTGGCCCCGTACACCATCCCGAACCAGCGCATCGACGGCTTCGACGTCGTAACGAACACGCCGAAGACCGCCGCCTACCGCGCGCCGGGCGCACCCGCCGCCGAGTACGCCGTGGAAGCCGTCGTCGACGAGATCGCGCGCGCGCTCGACATGGACCCGCTGGACCTGCGGATGAAGAACGCGCCCGACGAGGGCAGCACGAACAGCAGCGGCGCACCGTGGCCACGGATCGGCGCAAAGGCGGTCATCACCGCGATCAAGGAAAGCGCCCACTACAACTCCGAGATCCAGGGCGAGGATGTCGGACGCGGCATCGCTCTCGGCTTCTGGTTCAACGGCGGCATGGAGTCCTCCTCCAGCGTCGCGGTGAACCCGGACGGCTCGGTCTCTTTGATCCTCGGTTCCACAGACATCGGCGGGACGCGCGCGTCGCTCGCGATGCAACTGGCGGAAACGCTGGGCGTCCCGTACGAGTCGATCAAGCCACAGGTCGTGGACACGGACTCGGTCGGCTACACGGGCGTCACCGGCGGCAGCCGTACCACCTTCGCCGGCGGCTGGGTGGCGTACGACCTGGGCCAGGAGATCCGGAAGCGGCTCACGGAACGCGCCGCGCGCATCTGGGGCGTCGACGTCTCGACGGTGACCTACCACGACGACGCGACGATCACCGGCACGGACAAGGACGGCAAGGCGCAGCGGTTCACCTTCGAGGAGATCTGCCGCCGTCTGCCCTCAACCGGCGGCCACATCGCCGTCTCAGCGATGTCGAGGCGGAACACCGCCGGCCCCGCCTACGCCGGCCACATCGCGGACGTGAAAGTGGACCGGGAGACCGGGAAGGTCACGGTCCTGCGCTACACCGCCGTGCAGGACGTCGGGACAGCGATCCACCCCTCGTACGTGGAGGGGCAGATCCAGGGCGGCGCGGCACAGGGCATCGGCATGGCGTTGCAGGAGGAGTACTGGTACGACGACCAGGGCCACCTGCAGAACGGCTCGTTCCTCGACTACCGGATGCCGGTCGCGAACGACCTGCCGCCGATCGAGGTGATCCTGGTCGAGGTGCCGAACCCCGGCCACCCGTTCGGCGTGCGCGGCGTGGGCGAAGTGCCAATCGTGCCTCCGCAGGCCGCCATCCGAAACGCGTTGCGGGACGCGATCGGCGTGAACTTCTACCACACGCCCGTCACGCCCACGCGCCTCCTGGACGAACTGCTGCCCCGCCCGTAGGACCCGAGAGCACGCGAGGAGCGAACACCGTGGCGACGGTCCACATCCCCGCCCACTGGCGCGACCTCGCTGACGGCCGAGCGACCATTGAGGTCCCCGGCGGCACGCTCCAGCGCGTCCTAAACGGCATCGCCCGCGAGGCGCCGTCGCTCGGTGCGCTCCTGCTGGACGGCGCCACGCTCCGCGGCGAGATCGCCATCGCGATCGATTCCGAAGTGACCGAGAACGACCCCCTGGAACCCGTGCGGGAGGGGGCGGAGATCTTCCTCATCCCGGCGATCGCCGGCGGCGCCGCCTGATCGCCCGATCGTGGTGGTCGTCGCCGAGTTCGTGCCGAGGTACTTCTGGCAGAACTTCCTTCACAACCAGGCAGCCCTCCGGCTGAAGATGCACCTGCTGTCGCGACCGAACGTGATCGTGGCGAACGTGCCGAGCCACCTCTGGGATGTCGCCTCAACGTCGGACGGAGTGAAGGCGAACGAAGCCAGTTCCGCTTCAGACTAGCCGAGCAGCGAAGCGATCGGGTCGCGCTCGCGGACAGCCTCGGAGGCCGCGAGGCGCAGCTCCCCACGCTCCGGAATGCCGCGGGCGTCATAGCCGAGCGCGACCGCGATGCGGTCTCCGAACAACACTACGACCTGCGTGCCCTCGTCTGTTGCGGCCAGATAGGGCGTCACCGCGGTGCGCAAGGCCGCCTCTTCCTCAGCCGGGAGCGACTCGCCCGTGCCGGCAAACGCGAGAGTGCGACGTTCCTGCTGAAGCAGACCCGCGACGGTTTTCGATGGGCCGGAGGAAATCTGGTACAGCGCGCGGTAGATCGCGGTCAGAGTGGTCGCGCGCACATCGCTGGTCGTCGGGCTGTCAACGACCGTCGCCGGGCTGCTGGTGCGCGCCCATCCGCGCGAGGTGACCACGGAGTGGAACATCCAGAAGCGCCGAGGGATGGTGTTCTTGGACGTGAACCAGAACGCGCGCATCAAGAACCTCGCCGCCCCGTACTCGCCGAGGGCGAAACCGGGCGCACCCGTCTCCATGCCGCTGCGCTGGGATGAACTCGAACGGGTCTTCCCGACAGACTTCACCATCCTGACCGCGCCGGAGCGCGTCGCCCGGACCGGTGACCTGTGGGCTCACATCCTGGACGCCAAACATGACCTGGCCGCCCTGACAGGCGCCGGGTAGCAGGTACTTTCCCTCGCCGGGTTCGAGGGAAACCCCGATGGGGATGTACTCCCGCGGGCCGTAGCGTGACTCCCTGAAGACGCAGGGAGCGTGATGGCCGAGCTGGGGATGGCGGGAGACTTCGAAGACGTGGCGGACGCCACCGAGGTGGAGGCGCGGCCACGCCCTCGCTTCCGGCTCCCGACCGGCACATATGCGTGGCGCGCGCCGCGCTGGCTGCCCGTGGCCCTGGTCGTCGGCGTCATCCTCTGGAGCGCCGGCATCTGGTGGATGGCTTCCAACCTGTCCGGCGACCATGCGCCGCCGGCTGACTCGCACGCCCTGACGGACGAGGTCGCCGTGCTCCGCGCGAAGGTGGACAGCCTGGCGCAGCAGACCGCCGCGATCGGGCAGGAGCGGGAGGCGCTCACGAAGCGCATCGCCGCGATCGAGGCGCGCCCAGCCTCCCCGGCTGTCACGACACCCTCGGCCACGACGCCGGTAGCGCAGGCGGCGACGGCACCCCCAGCCATCGTGCCCATGAACCTGACCGCTGAGGCGTACTCGATCCCGCGGTTCGCCTATCCGCGCTCCACCGACCCGCGGACGACCCCGGCCACTGTGTATCCCGCCGCCATTCCGGCCCGCGGGACACCGGCGTCCACCGGCGGCGAGACGGCGTCGCGCTTCGTCACGAACGGCGCGGACAAGTACAACTGCACCTCGTTCGGCTCGTAGGCGGAGGCGCAGGAGGCGCTCGCGGCGAACGCGCCGGGCGACCCGAACCGGCTAGACATGAACGGCAACGGCGTCGCGTGCGAGGACATCACCTACCCCGCGAACACGCCGAAGAACCTCACACCCGTCCCGAACCGTTAACCCTCGACGTCAGGCGAGTCCCGCCCGCTGACGCCGGAGCGCGTTCACCACACTGAGCGCACGCACGACCTCGGCCACATCATGCACGCGGACAACGTGCGCCCCTGCCGCCGCGGCGAGCGCGTTGAAGCCAAGCGTCGCCTCCAGTAGGCCCTCGACATCCTGACGGTCGCCGAGGCCCATCAACTCCGCGAGGAACCCCTTGCGCGATGCGGAGACCAGTACGGGATAGCCATGCGCGACCAGCGCGGGGAGCCCGTCCAACATCGCCAGGTTGTCCGTCGCCGACTTCCCGAAGCCGAACCCCGGGTCGAGCCAGGGTGTCCCCGCCCCCTCCGTTTCGAGCGCGTGCGCCCGCTCCACGAGAAATGCGGTCACCTCCACGTTGACCGCCTCGTATGCCTGGTCGACCTCGCGGTGGTGCTTCGGGCGGCCCCGCATGTGCATCACACAGACCGGCAGGCGGTACTCGACGGCGACGGCAAGCATCTCCGGGTCGGTGACGCCGGTGACGTCGTTCAGCAGATGGACACCCGCCTCCGCGGCGGCCCTCGCGACCGAGGGCGTCCAGGTGTCGACGGAGGTCAGCAGCCCCTCGCGCACGCACGCCTCGACGACGGGCGCGACGCGCGCCGTCTCCTCGTCCGGGGTGAGGTCGCGGCCGCCCGTCCGTGTCGAGTGCGCCCCGATGTCAATGAGCTCAGCGCCCGCGGCTGCGAGGGCGCGCGCCCGGTCAAGCGCCTCGGACGTGGCGACCCGCGAGAAGGCGATCGGAGAATCGTCGGAGACGTTCAGGATGCCCATCACCGCCGTGCGGTGCGCAGCGTCGATGGTGCGGTCGCGCAGGTGCAGCAGCATCGCCCCTCCAGAAGGTCGAGGATAGCCCGTGGGCGCGCTGGCCCCGCGTTGCGGGCGTCCCCCGGCCCCCGTACGCTCGCCCGGGCTGCGTGCGGGGAGTGACCGATGGCCAACGACACCGCACCGGCGCTCGCGATCGAAGGCGGACCGCCGGCCCACCTCGACGCCTGGCCCGCCCCGCCAGCCGTCGCACCCGCCAACGATCCCGATCCCGTCCGCGCGCTGGAGGCGGAAGTCGCAGCAGGCCTCGGCCTGACGGCGGACGCGGTGATCGCGCTCATCTCCGCTACCGAGGCACGACGGATCGCGCTCCGCACCGTGATCGCCGGACGGCGCGAGGTGGTGCTGCCCGCGCTGTGCGCGACATCGTGGGTCGAGGCGGCGCGGGCCGCCGGCCTGACCGTCGTCGCCGCCGAGGTGGATGCCGACACCGCGGCGATCTCGGCGCGCGGGATCTCGGCGGTGGCGACGCCGGAGACGGCGGCAGTGATCGCCGCCTACCCCTTCGGGCACTCCCCCGTCCTGGAGACCATCGTCCCCGTGATCCGTGAACGCGCGTGCATGCTCATCGAGGAATGCACGGAGGCCGTGGGCGCCTCCTACCGCGGCGCACCCGCCGGCTCGATTGGCGGCGCGGCGGTCTTCGCGCTCGGGGCGGGGCACCTGCTCAGCGGCGGCATCGAGGCCGGCTCAGACGGGGGCGCGCTTCTCGTGCTGCGCGACGCCGCGCTGGCCGCGCAGGTACGAAGCGAAGCCGCGGCAATGTCCGAGGCCGTGGCTCGCGTCGCCCTCGCGGAGTGGCGCGGGGGTGAAGAGGCGCTCTGGGCGCGTCGTGAACTGGCGTGGGAGCTGACGTTCAACCTCCGCGGGATGCGCGGCGTGGCCTCTATGCCGCACGGCCGCTGGATCCGCCATGCGTACGACCGATACGTCTTCCGGCTCCGCGGCATGCTCTGGAAACGCACCTTCGAGGAGACGCTGGCCGCGTTGCGCGCGGAGGGGCTGCCAGTCGAAGCCGCCGTGGGGCCCTCGCTGGCGACCGCGGCATCGATCGCGGAGGATCAGACGCAGGCAGCCAACCGTCTCCCGACGGAGATGGTGGCGTTGCCGTTGCACGCGGGGCTGACTTCGCGTGACATGGACCAGGCGGCGGCGGCGCTGCGGAAGGTTGAGCGATGGGCCCTGTGAGCGGAGACGCCAGCCTGCCCGAGCCGGTACTCGTCGCGGTCGACTTCACGGCGACCGAGTTGCGCGTCGTCCTCGTCGACAGCGATGGCGAAGTCGTCGAACGCGAGCGGTACGACCTCGGCCCCCTCCCGGACGAAGAGACCTGGGCATGGGAAGTCGGTGGACGGATCGCCACCTCCTTCGCGCGCGAGGGGCAGAAGCGCTGGGCGCAGGCGATCGCGATCGCCTGCCCCGGACTCGTCGACCCGGTCGCGGGCGTGCTGGTCGAGAGCGGCGGCCAGCCGGAGTGGGACGGCCTCCATGTGGTCGATGCCATCCGCCGCCACATCGATGCCCCCGTGGTGGCCCTGAACCGCGTCCAGGCGGCCCTGCGAGGCGAATGGAGCGCCGGGGCGGCCGACGGGGCGATGGACGCCCTCTACGTCTGCCTGCGCGGCATCCCCCAGGCGGCGGTGCTTTCCAACGGGCGCGTCCTCGCCGGCGCCGGCAACCGGGCGGGGTCGCTCCCCGCGCTGTCCGAACTCGACCCCGCCCAACCACTCGAGGGGAAGGCGCTGGAACAGATCACGGGCGTGCTGGCCGACCTCGCGGCGCTGGTCGACCCGGTCATCGTGATCCTCGATGGCGAGGAAGCGCACGTCGGGCCGCTGGGGGCGGTGCTGCAGGGCGTGCTGGACGAGGTCTCCCCCGGCACGCGCGTGGTGCGTCCCGCCCTGGGCGACGGCGGTGCCCTCCTGGGCGCGCTGCGGGCCGCCGAGATCCTCGCGTACGAGGGCGACCGCACGGAACGCCTCGAATGACGTCGCCCGAGGGCCGCCTCGACCGCGCCCAGCCCGTGCGGCTGGACCTCCGTCGACGCGACGCCGGGACGCTGCTGGGCGCGCTCGCGTGGGTCATGGGGGCGCTGGAGATCATGCGCGACCGCGCCGCCGCCGCCGAGGACGACGACGCGATGCGGATGTTCCAGCAGGTGTCCCCGAAGATCGAACGGCTCGTGGAACAACTCGGCGCGGCCCGCAACGCCTCGATGACGCGCCCGGAGTTCGAGGCGCAGATCGAAGACGCCTTCGCTGAAGTGCGCGGCGCCTTCGAGGCATGGATCGAAATGACGGCGATCGACACGCTGACCGCGGCCGTGACCAAGCGGATCGAAGACGAAGGCCTCGACCCGTCGCTGATCGAGGACGACGAGCCGGAAGCCTGACGGCGGGCTAGTAGCCCCGATACCGGCTCGCGAGCGGCAACCGGCGGTCACGGCCGAAGGCGCGCGAGGTGATCTTCACCCCCGGAGGCGCCTGCCGCCGCTTGTATTCGTTCCGGTTCACCATGTCGATCACGCGCTTCACCGTCGCCTCGTCATTGCCGCGCGCGACGATCGCCTCCAGCGACAGGTCGTCCTCCACGTACGCCTCGATGATCGGGTCGAGCACCTCGTACGCGGGGAGGGAGTCGGAGTCGAGCTGGCCGGGGCGCAGTTCCGCGCTCGGCGGCTTCGTGATCGAGTTCTCCGGGATGACCGCGCTGATCGTGTTCCGGTAGCGGGCGAGTTCCCAGACCAGCGTCTTCGGCACATCCTTGATGACCGCAAAGCCGCCGACCATGTCTCCATACAGCGTCGCGTACCCGCACGCGTATTCCGACTTGTTACCCGTCGTCAGCACGAGCGATCGAGGCGTGTGGTTGGACAGCGCCATCACGAGCATCCCGCGCGAGCGGCTCTGCACGTTCTCTCCCGCGACGCCGGGGTCACCCGGCCCGAACTCCCGCCTCAGCGTGTCCAGCGCCGCCTGGTGCAACGGCTCGATGGGCAGCGAGACAAGCCGGATCCCCAGCCGCTGCGCCAGGTCGACCGCGTCCGAGATCGAACCTTCCGAGGAGTAGCGCGACGGCATCGAAACGCCGGTGACGCGATCCGCCCCAAGGGCGTCCACGGCGATGGCGCCCACGATCGCCGAGTCGATACCGCCGGACAGCGCGACGAACGCACGCTCAAAACCGACCTTCTGCACGTAGTCCCGCGTGCCGACGACCAACGCGCGGTAGGTCTCCGCCACCATGGACGGCGGCGGCGGCACCGTGGCGCGCAGGAGCGGACGGTCGCGCTTCGGCGCCGTCGTCACGTCCACGCGCCGGACGGGCGTCGACGGCTGCGAGAAGCCGCGCAGGCGACGGAGTCGCGATTCGTGCAGCTGGCGCTGGAGGAGTTCCTCGACCAGTAGGTCGGCGATCAGCAGATCTTCCTCCATCGAGGTGCCCCGTGCGACGATCACGCCGGAAGCATCGAAGATCACCGAATTGCCGTCGAAGACGAGTTCGTCCTGCCCGCCCACCTGGTTCACGTAGGCGAGCGCGACGGTGTTGTCCGCGGCGCGGGTGGCCAGCATCCGCTCACGGTCGCGCGCCTTCCCGGCGTGGAACGGCGAACCGTTGATGTTCACCACCACAGCGGCGCCCGCGATCGCCAGGTCCGTGATTGGCCCGCCTGGATACCAGGCGTCCTCGCAGATCGTGATGCCGACCGGCACGTCGGCGACTGTGACGACGAGGGCCTCCGCGCCCGGCTGGAAGTATCGCTCCTCGTCGAACACCCCGTAGTTGGGGAGCCGCTGCTTGCGGTAGGTGGCCACCACCTCTCCGTCGTACACGACCGCCGCCGCGTTGTAGAGGTGCTGGTCGAATTCGACACACCCGACGATCAGAGGCGGGAGCCCCTTCGCCTCCGCCGCCAAGGCCAGCAGGCTCCGCTGGGCATCCTCGATGAAGGCCGACCGGATGAGCTGATCCTCAGGCGGGTACCCCGTGATCGCGAGCTCGGAGAACGCGACCAGGTCGGCGCCCTGCGCGGCGGCCCGCCGGGCGGCGTCGACGATCTTCGCCCGGTTGCCCTCCAGGTCGCCGATGGTGGTGTTGAGTTGGGCGAGCGCCACGCGGAGCGTCTGCATTGGACGGCCTTTCGACGAGGTGGCAGCGGCCAGCACGCGGCGCGGGTGATTGCGTACTGACTACGCAAAGTACCGTCGCTGAATGCTAGACGGCCTGCCTCCGCCCCGTCAACGCGTGCGCCAGCGAGGGCCGTGCGCCAGACTAGACCGCACCCGCCGGGAGAGAGCCATGGCCTACCCCTCGATCGTCCCTGCCGCCCTCGAGTGGGCGTCCCACGACGTCATCAGCGAAAACACCCGCTGGTGGCTGGCGTGGTCGTTCGACCCCCAGTTCCTCCTCCCGGTAGCCCTGTTCGCCTTCTGGTACGCCCGAGGGCTGCGCCGCTGGCCGGAACGCACCCGGGCACACTCACCCTGGCGGACGGCCTCGTACTACGCCGGGCTTTTCGTGCTGGTGCTGTCGTTCGAGTCGCCGCTGGACCGGCTGGGCGAGCACCAGTTCTCCATGCACATGGTCCAGCACAACGTCGTGATGATGATCGTGCCGCCGCTGATCCTTCTGGGCGCGCCGACGACGCCGATGCTGCGCGGGATGCCTCGTTGGCTGCGTCAGGGCGTCGTCCGTCCCGTCGTGAGCAACGGCGTTGCACAGCGCGTGTACCGGTCCCTCACGTTCCCCGTGGTGACGATCATGCTGTTCACCGTCTTCCAGTGGGGCTGGCACCTGCTGCCCGGGCTGTACGACCGCGCCCTCAATGACGATGTGGTCCACAACCTCCAGCACTCGACCTTCCTCGCTGTGGCGATGCTGTTCTGGTGGAATGTCATCGACCCGAAGCCGCTCCATTCACGGATCCCGGTGCTTGCGCGCGTCCTCTATTTCTACGGCGCGATGATCCCGAAGCACGTCCTGTCCGCGTTCATCGTCTTCGCGGACCATCCGTTCTATCCGACGTACGAACGGGTCTACCGCTTCCTGCCCGGCTCACCCCTCGAGGACCAGCAACTCGCCGGCCTCCTCATGTGGGTTCCCTTCGGCGAGTTGATCAACCTCATCACCGCGGGCGCCATCCTCGGCTTCTGGTTCCGCCGGGGGACCGCGGAGCAGCGGGCGAAGGAGGAGGCGGAAGACGCCCGCGTGGCGGCTGCGCAGGCCGCCGCCGGGAGCGCCTCCTAGCGTGGCCCTACCGCCCTTCGGGGCGTCCGAGGCATTCCGTACCGCCCATGAGGTTGCCGCGGACGGTTCCGTCTGGTGGCAGACCTGGGGCGCCGACCCGACGTTCCTGGTGCCGGTGGCGCTCCTCGCCTGGTGGTATCTGCGTGGGCTCCAGCAGTGGTCCAACCGGTTGAGGCCGCACCCGCAGTGGCGGACCGCGATGTTCCTCAGCGGCATCGCGCTGCTCGTGCTCGCGCAGGAGTCGCCCCTGGATGCACTCGCGGCGCGCCATCTGACATTCCACATGGTCCAGCACGAGGTCGTGACAATGCTCGCTGTCCCGATGCTCCTCCTCGGCGCGCCCGCGACGCCGGTGCTGCGCGGGATGCCGCGGTGGCTCCGCCAGGGCGTCGTGCGGCCGGTCGCCGGGAGCCGTCTCGGACGTAACCTGTACGAGGGCGTGGCCAGCCCCGGCATCGCCGCGGTGGCGTTCATCGCCACCGTCTGGGCATGGCACCTCGTGCCCGGGTGGTACGACGCGGCACTACGGCTGCCCGCCCTCCACGCGCTCCAGCACGCCACGTTCGCCACCACGGCCACGCTCTTCTGGTGGAACGTGATCGAGGCGCCGCCGCACCGTCCCCGGCTGGAGGTGATGCCGCGCATCCTCTACCTGATCGTGGCCGGTGTGGCGAAGGATGGTGCTGCGGCGTTCATCGTGTTCGCGTCCACCCCGCTCTATGAGGAGTACGCCCACATCGCGCCGGTCGTGGACTGGAGCACGCTGCGAGACCAGCAACTCGGCGGCCTGGTGATGTGGGTGCCGGGCACGCTGCTCATGCTCACCGTCGCGGGGGCGGTGTTCCTCAACTGGTACAGGGCGCAGGAACAGGCTGAACTCGGACGCTGAGGCCCGCTGGGGAAACGAAGGAGGCCCGTCGTTGACGGGCCTCCTCGTTCTGCGGAGACGACTCTCTATGCTAGTGCTTCGGGGCGGAGTGATCCTGGCCGGCGGGGATGCCACCGACCGCGTCGGTGTCGTCGTTCCAGAAGAGCGCGAGCAGCGCGAACATGATGAAGGCGGCCAGCACTAGGCCACACATGAACAGCCGCGTCAGCAGGCCGTTCTCAAACTTCAGGTGCATGAAGATCGCGACGACTATGACGAACTTGACCGCCGAGAGGGCGATCAGCAGCGACACCATCAACTCATGCTGCAACGATGAGTACGAAAGGAACAGCTCCACCACCGTGATCGCCGTCAGGATCAGGCCGGTCATCACGTACTGCCGGATCGTCGAAGGCGGATGCTCTTCGCCGCCGTGCTGCATCTCGTGTCCGACCATCGATGTCTCCGATCCTCGAGCGGTACCCGGTTACGGGATGAGGTAAATCAGCGTAAAGATGACGATCCACACGATGTCGACGAAGTGCCAGTACAG
>SXGT01887564.1_pt1 | contig 11502 bp, 9 predicted proteins | sample 3176221 | NCBI WGS metagenome assembly SXGT01 (sample SAMN11356862, study PRJNA531348) | freshwater metagenome | isolation source: freshwater sample F1-120 | place: China: Fuxian Lake, Yuxi | collected 2017-12-25
AGATCGGGCGTGAACTGGATGCGGTTGAACGCCAGCCCGACACTCTCTGCAAGCGTCTGAATCAAAAGCGTTTTCGCCAATCCAGGCACGCCGATGAAGAGCCCGTGCCCTTGCGAAAACAGCGCCGTCAGCAGGAGATCGATCACGTCGTCCTGCCCGATGATGCGCTTGCGAAGCTGGGCCAGCACCCGCCCCCGTGCGCGCGCGACCTCGTCCACCTCGGCCATCGTGACCGCATCGCGCTGGATGGGTCCCGGCGCCGCACCCGCGCCCCCTCCGGTCGTGGCAGCCGTCCGCATCACCGGCACGGCCTGCGAAGCGGTCGGGGGCAAGGGCGGCATCCCCGTTAGAGTGGCATCAGTCGATTCGTTCATGGGTGGGTCAACCGGTCCGCTTTGCGCTCGACCTCCGCCTTTGCCCGCTCCCCGAGGTGCTCGTACACCTCGGCCAAGAGCCGATGCAGATCCGGATCGAACGGGTTCATCGTGAGCGCCTCTTCGAGCTCGGCCCTCGCCTCGGCCCAGCGCTCCAGCTTCGCCAGCGCGTCCCCGAGGTACACGTGCAATACGACGTAGCGCGGGTAATCCGCAATGGGGCGCGCCAGCTCGCTCGCCGCCTCGGCCACGCGCCCCGCCTTCAGCAGCGCATAGCCATACTTCCCCTGCACGAGCGGCGATTTATCCCCGACGTGCTCCTTGGCCTTCTCGTATTCTTTCGCCGCCGCGACCCAGCGCTTCTTCAAGCGCAGCCGGTCCCCGAGCCACACGAACTCCCGCGCGCGCTCGATCTTGATGCTGGAGAGCTCGTCGGCCTGTGTGTCCTTGCCCTTGAACAAGAGCCGCTGCTCGTACGCCGCATCGAGCGCCCGAAATCCTTGCTGTTGCAAGTATTGCTTCCACGCCTTCTCGAACCGATCCCACCCGATATTGGCGACCTTCGCGACCGCGTCGCGATCGCTATGGCCGTCGCCAATCAGCTTCACCAGCTCGGCCGCGCTGTCCCCGTTCTTGCGCGCATTCAAGAACGCAATGACGGTCCACACCTCGGCGAACGCCGTCGCCGTCGCCTCCTGGCTCGGCAGCTTCGCCATCGACGGGGACATCGCCTCGAATGAAATCAGGCTGTCACCCGCGATCGCCTTCGCCAGAAACCCCTCGCTATGCCGGTCCAGCGCCGGCTGCACCTCGGGGCGCCACTTGACCTCGTAGTATTTCGCGAGCCCCTCGTGGATCCAGATCGGCACCTGGTTGCGCGACTTCTTCGTGATGAGCAGGTGGATGAACTCGTGCGACAGCGTATCGAGCCAGTCGTAGCCGTAGACCAAATCGCGCGGCGACGTGACCATCAGCCGGTTGTACTTGCAGAGCGCGATGGTCCCCGACGTCCGGATCTCCGCCACCGTCAGCGGACTCACGGCCCCGAGCACATCCACGGTCGGATAGATCTCGACCCGCACCGGCCCCTCGGGCACGTAGTCGAAGATGCGCGTCAGCTCGCGATACGCCCGCTCGAGCGCGTCCTCCGCATACGGCACCAACACCTCGTCGACACCCGGCAAGGTGCTGATGATGAAGTGCCCTCCCGCAGTCGTGTGCTGCACGTACCCCTTGGTCTCGTCGCGCGTGTTCTTCGCGATCTCGATGTAGTGCGCGAAGATCGGGCTCGGAGCCTTACTCTGAGCGGCCTCGAACTTCTCGAGCGCATCGCCGTAGCGCCCCTCCATGAGCGCCAACTTGCCGGTCAGATACACGTTGAAGGCATCGGCGGAATCGTCGCTGTTCAAACGTCCGACCAGCCCGCGCGCCTCGCCCAGATCCCACGCCTCGAGCGCCTCGTCCGCCCGCACCTGGTCATCCGTCGGCTCCGCACGCGCCACGCCGCCGCCAAGCACGAGCACCAGCACCAGCGCCACACACGCCGCGACGATCCCCGACCCCGCCCGCGCCCCGGACGCCCTCATTCCGGTGCCACTCAATGGGTCAGCTCCTCATAGAACTTGCGGATAGCGTCCCGGTATTTGTCAGGCGCGCGCTCCTGCATGGCCTTCAGGATCTCATCGCGCAGGTTGCGCGGATTGGCGTACGGATCCTCTTTCGGAATCCCGACCTTCGCCCGCGGATCATTCACGCCCGTCGTATCGTCCTGCCCATCCTGACCCTGATTCTTCTTCATCTGCTCGGCCATTTCCTGCTGCGCCTCTTGCAGCTTCTCGAGCGCTTCCTGCTGCTTCTCGCTGGCGCTCCCGGGCTGCTTGCCATCGAGCTCACCCTTGGCCTCGCCCATCTTCTTGCCCGCCTCGTCGAGCTTGGGACCCAGCATCTGCTTGATCCCCGGCGCATCCTTCTCGAGCTCGTCCAGCTTCTGACCGAGGCCCTTCAGCCGCTCGCCGAGCTCCTTCTGCCGCTCGCCGAGACTCCCGAGCTTGCCCTCGTCGCCCGGCGTCATGCCTTCGCCCGGCTTCGGCTGCATCCCCTCGAGCATCTTGCCGAGCGCGTCGGCCTTCTTCTCCCCGTCGCCGACCTGCTTGCCGCCGTGCTTCAGTTCGTCCAGCCGATCCTCGTTCATCTCGCGCTTGACGCTCTCGCCGATCTCCTTCTTGAGCTCACCGGCGCCCTTCGCGATGTCGCGCGCGAGCTTCGTCGCCTTGCCGATCTGCCCCTTCGCAATCGCGTCTTCGAGCGCCGCCGCCCGCTTCTCGAGCGACTCCAACGCCTGTCGGTCGTCCTTCGCCAGCGCCTCTGAATCGGCCTTCTTCAAGGCCTCGCGCACCGCCTTGGCCTGCTCGCCTGCCTTCTGCAGCTGCGCCTGCTCCTCCTCCGATCGCGCCTTGGCCGCCCGCTCGTCCAGCTCGCGCTCGAGCCCGGTCGTCTCGTCCTTGACCCCGCGCTGCCCATCCGCGAGCTCGTCCAGCGCCTGCTTGACCTCCATCTGTTTCTTGCGCGCCGCTGCACTCATCCGGCCGCCCATCTTGTCGAGGTCCTGCTCGAGCCCCGCCAACATCTCCTGGGTCGAGCGGTTCATCTCCTCGAGCAGCTTCATCGCCTCGTCGATCTTGCCCTCCTCGATGAGCTTCTGAATCTTCTCCATCGTGGACTGCAGATCCGCGACCTCCTGCTGCTTCTCGCTCGGGCGCTGCGCCGCATTCTGGTTCTCGTAGGGCGCGCGCTCCTGCAACCGCGCGATCTCCTGTTGCAGCCGCTTCAGGCGCTCCTGAAGCTTCTTGAGCTTCTTCAACGCCGCCTCGCGCGCCGCCGGATCGTTCGAATCCTTCAGCTTCTTGAGCAGCTCCCGGATCTCGTTCTGCGTCTCGAGCAGCTTCCGCCCCGCCTCCAGCACGCTGTCCTTCAGCTGCCCATCCATGAGCCGCTTCAGCTCCAAGATGCCCCGCTCGAACTCGGTCGTGCCCTCCTCGTTCGTCTGCCCGAGGATCTGCAGCAACACCCGCACGTCCGTCAGATCGGGGTCCAGCCGATACTTCCGCAGCTGCGCCGACTCCTGCTTCGCCACGCTGCCGATGCGCTCGGCGACCTTCGCGACGGCCATCCGCAAGTCATCGCTCGCCATCGGGTCCGTCGCAAACCCGGCCGCCAACTCCCCGAGCGCCGCGACGACCGCCTCGCTCGCGCTCGCGATCCCCGCATGCATTTGAATGTACTCGGTCGCCCGATCGACCCGACCCACCTCGATCGGCGTCTCGAGCCGATCGGCCAAGACATCGACCATCTGATCGATGACCGCCTCGAGCTTGCTCAAGAGCGCATCGTGCTCGTCCTGCGGACTATAGAGCGTCAGCTTGCGCGCCTGGCTCTTCCCCACGCCCGGTCCGCCCGCCCCCGCATTCGAGTCGACCGCCTCGAACGTCACGTCCACGCTATCGCCGGCCTCGAGCCCGAGCTTCGCCACGTCCACGACCGCATCGCCCTTGGCAATGCGCCCGCCCTTGGGGCTCTGGGCCGCGGTCCGAAGCAGCTCCTCGCCGCTCTCGCTGCGCACCACGAGATCGACCCGGTCGATCCCATAGTCGTCGTTCGCCTCGAAGAAGAACGACACCTGGTCGGTCGGCTTGACCTCCATGTCGGTTTCTGGAAGCAGCAGCCGCACTTCGGGCGCCTGATCGGCCTTGGCCGTCACGCGCCGCCACACACGCTCGCGCACGACCCGCCCCTCGAGATCGGTCAGCGCGAACTGATACTGATCGTCCTGACCGACCCGAAACACGCCGCGCACCGTCCCGTCGCGCTCGAACTCGAGGAGCCACCGAGACTTCGGGTCCGACGCCAGAACGAGCGCCGCTCCGGTCGCCGGCACGAGCGCAGTTCCAGCAAACCGGACCTCGGACCCGACCAGTGCCTCGACGTCGCCCGAGCTCCGCTCGAGCTTGCGGGGCTTCAACCCCGTGTAGGCGGGCGGGCGTATCTCGACGTCCAGCTGACTCAACGCGACGTCGACCGTCCGCTCGCTTTCGCCCTCGGCCTCGGCGGGGGCGCTCGCCACCAGATTGGCTGCACCTGCGGCAAGGACCCCTGGCGCCAGAAGGACAGCCCCAAGCGACAACGCCCCGACCCCGGCCGCGCCCCAAGCAAGACGCCGAAGTCGCCCGCGACCGGGCAGGCCCGCAGCCCGAACGCCCTCGAGCCGGCCCGCGACCTGGTCCGCGGTCGCGCGCGCCAAGTGCGGCGAAAAGCCAAGCCGGCCCGCGTCGCCAGACCGAACACTGCTGGCGACCTCGATGCTGGTCACGAGCGCGGAACCGAGCCCCGGTACCCGGCTTTCGACCCAGCGGGCAAGCTCGGGATCGGACTTCCGTTCCCTCGAGGGCCTCACCCAAAGGCGCCACACACAAAACGCGACCGCCACCAGCCCTAGGGCAATCGGCGCCCAACCCCACTTCCCGGCCGCCGTTCCCGCGGCGGAGGCCAACGCGAGCCCGGCCAACCATGAGATCGCCAGCACGCCGAGCACCGCCAACAGGGCCTCGCGGCGCGCGACGGTGGCAAGCTCCCTGCGAACCGCGCGCAGGAATCGCTGCGGGGCGTCGAATCCATCCATGCGTTTCCGAACCTCAGTCGGCGGCCAACGACGCGCATCAGAGGACCATTCCCTGCGCGCGGCGCGTGATCATCGGGGTCCATGGCGCTTTGGTCAACCGCGAACGCGCCGTGGCCCACGCTGCGGGCGCTGCGGCATCGGGCCCGTCCCATGCGGGCTTGCTGGATCGCCTTCACTGTGGGATCCACGAACCGCGGGGTGAATAGCGTCGGGGCCGTCGCGTCTAGGGCACGACTTGGAGAGCCAGTTGGCGAACCAGGATGAGAAAGCAGAGGATCAACGTCTCGTCGAGCGGGCCGTTCAGGGGGATCAAAAAGCCTTCCGGACCCTCGTCGAGAAGTACCAGCGCAGGGTCCACACGATTGCGTACGGCATCGTTCGCAATCCGGACACTGCACTCGACATCACGCAAGACGCGTTCGTCAAGATCCACAGGAATCTTGCGACCTTCAAGGGTGACTCGAGCTTCTACACATGGGTCTACCGGATCGTCCTGAACCTCTGCATCGACCGCAAACGCCGTGAGGCGCGCGCGTCCGAGGTCGACTACGACGACGCCATCGCACACGGAGATGGCTTCACCAGCGCTCCGACTCTGGCCTCGACGGGGATCGACAACCCGGCTCAGGCCGCTCACCGTAAGGAACTCGTCGAACATATGGATCACGCGCTCGGAACACTCTCGGACGAACACCGCACGATCCTTCTCCTGAGAGAGGTCGACGGGCTATCGTACGAAGAGCTCGCGGACGTCTTGAACGTCCCCAAGGGCACCGTGATGAGTCGGTTGTTTCACGCGCGGAAGAACTTCCAGAAATCCCTTTCTCGCTATCTCCGGCAGTAGAACGGGGGGGTCGAGGTTATGAACTGCACCGATGTCAAAGAACTGCTGATGCCGTACGCCGACGGCGAGCTTGAGGCGCAGACGGCTGCGGAAGTCCAGACCGAGCTTGCGCGGTGCTTCGAGTGTCGGGCCGAGTTCGAGGAGATTCAGCGCGTGTCGGCGTTCGCGCGCGTGGCCTTCACGGCGCCGATTGCGAGCGTGGACTTGAGCCGCGTCTATGGGCGCGTGATGGCGCAGATCGGGGCGGAAGACCGGGCCGCACGACCGAGTGTGTGGGCACGAGCGACGGGTTGGTTCCGCGAGGTGATGCGCTTCGAGCGCCCCCTGGCGCTCGCTGGAATGGCTGTCGCCGTGATCGCCGTCGTCGTCGGGGTGATGCAACTGGGAGGTTCGCCGAACCCAAGCGCGAGTGGCGCTGGCGGTGACGTTGCTCGGACGGACGAATCGGCGCCGAGTCTGAAGCGCCGCGACGCTGAACACGAAGTGCGCACGGGTGGCCGGAACACGGCCTACGTCGAGGGTTGGGAGGTCGCACGCGGCAAGGTCTTCATCGAACAGTCGGCCGAAGATCCGGACCAGCCCTTGGTCTTGTGGCACGTCGTTGACGAGGACCGGCAGCAGCAGCCGCTGCCCAAGGGCCTGTGAACCCGGGTGTCGATGTGAAGTACGTGGAGGCCCGCTGATGGTGCGACGAATCCTTCCGCTGATGCTCGTCCTCGCTGTGTCGAGCAGCGCTGCGGTCGCGTCGCCGGCGGCGGGACCGTCAGACCCGGAGGTGGCGGCCACAGACGCAAGCCCCATCACCGTTGCCGTGACCGTGATCCACGCGAAGGAAGCGCGAGGCGCAGTGGACCCGCAGCTTGCCGGACTCGCGCGCTACCTTACGAAGTCGTTCCCCAAACATCACGAGTTCCGGCGCCTCGATACTGCGAACGCGCGGCTGGTATTGGGAGGCGAGACGCGGCTGACACTCCCGAATCAGGCCCAGCTGGGATGTCGCTACGAGGCTCGCGAGGGCCAGTTCATCGCGCTCCATCTCGAGGTCGGCGGATTGAAGACGACCGTACACGTGAAGGACGGCGGCACATTCTTCCAGGCGGGCCGCGCGTACGAGGGGGGAATGATCGTGCTCGCGTTCGAGGTCAAGTCGTCGAAGTGACGAGCCTCGGTTGAGCTCTTGCAGACCGCGGCGTCTTCGTCTGAACACCTAACGATCCCGATGGATTCATGCCGACGACCAGCAGCATTCGGTCGGCGGATCAGCGGTGATTCAAGGGGCGTGACGATTTGACAGGTCTCCGGACCACGGCTAGCTTGCGAGGCGGTCCCGCTTCGGAGCTTGCGATGAAGCCCTTCGTGTTGTGTCTCGCCCTGCTCGCTACGCTGTTTGTCGTACACGCGGACGCGCGCGCTGCCGAGCCGACCGCCGACGAAAAGAAGCGGGCGGGTGAGTATTACGGCGAGGGCGAGAAGCTGTATCGGCAGGAACTTTATGCGGCCGCGATCGAGAACTTCAAGAAAGCTCAAGCGATCATGCCGCACCCCGCGAACCTCTATAACATCGCGCGGGCCTACGAGAAATTGGGGGACGCTGAGAATTGCGTGAGGGGCTACGACGAGTACGTGGCGCTCTACAAGTCGCGCAATGACGGCAAGGACCCGAACGACATCGTCGACGTGCGTGCGTCCGTGTCGAAATGCCGGCTCTTGATGCGGCCGGAGATCACGATCGGGTCGGACCCCGAGGGCGCCAAAGTCTACATCGACGACAAGACGAAGTTGCTCGGACAGACGAGCTACAAGACCACGCTCGACCCCGGCAAGTACAAGCTCTTCTTGGTGATGGACGGCTTCGTGCCATTCGAGGAGAGCATCGAGGTGCGCGCGGGCGAGCCACTGAAGCTCTTCTTCAAGCTCGAGAAATTCCAGCGTGTTGGGCGTGTGCGCGTGAAGGCGAATGTGCGTGGCGCCAGCTTGTTCATCGATGGCCGCAACATCGGCCTCACACCGTACAAGGACTTCATCACGCTCGACGAGGGCGCACATCAGGTCGCGATGAACAAGGAGGCGTACGGCGCCTTCAACAGGGAGATCAAGGTCGAGGTGAACCAGGACTCCGAGGTTATCTCGGAGATCTACCTGCGCGACGCGCCCATGACTTGGAAGGGATACGTCGGCTGGACCTCGCTGGTCGTCGGGGTAGGGCTTGGGGTCGGCGGCTTCTTCGCGGGACGCGAGGCCGACAAGTACTTCAAAGGCACCGACGACTTCGAGCAATGGGCGACGCTGCAGAAGGCCGGCTATGGTGCGGGGGCGGGATTGCTGGGCATCGGCATCGGACTCGTGATCTGGGACGCGCTCGACGACGAGCTCGTCAAGTCCGGCGACAAGCTCGATCCGTACGCGGTGGGGCCTCGGATCACGCCGCTGGTGGGCTTTTCAGGCACGTCGGGGATGGTCGGCGCGGACATGAAGTTCTGAGGAGGCTGAGATGCGGGCGCTGGTGAGTATCGGCTCGATTCTCGCGGGAGTGGTTACCGTGGGGTCATGCGCCGAAGGGCGGGAGCCTCCCAAGGTGACGCCGATGGTGAAGATCGAGAGTGATCTCGTGTTCACGTTCGGCCCCGACACGTGGTGCACGGCGCCTGGAAAGACGGCACCTGACTGCACCTCGGATACGGCGACGACCCAGTTCCCGATCCTGTGGCCGCAGGTGAAGGTCCAGCTTCAGCCCTTCGCCATCGACGTCCACGAGGTCACCAACCTCCAGTATGCGTACTGCATCGCGGCGGGTGGATGCTCGGAGAAGGACATCGACCACGCCGGAAACACCTTTAATATCCAGGAGTACTACGGGAATCCGCAGTACAACGACTACCCCGTCGTGCAGGTGACCTGGGATTCGGCCTCCGAGTACTGTGAGTTCGTGGGCGGGCGTTTGCCGACCCAGGCCGAGTGGGAGCGCGTGGCCACCGGCGGAGACAGCAAGCGTCGCCGTTTTCCGGTTGAAAATGTCAACATGACGGACTTCGAGGACTGCACACACGGCGAGAGTGTGGCGACCTACTACTGCGGCAATTCGTACAATATGCAGCGCGTGATGGTGACCGACTTCGATTTCGTCGAGGAGAACGGTCAGCGCATCTACCAGCTCATGGGGAACGTCGCAGAGTACACGTCCGACACGCGCGACTCGGAAGGCGACATCACCTGCAAGAGCGGCCCTCCGGGCGACTGCAAGCGCGTGAGCGATTGCGCGGCCGGCGACGTTGCGTGCCAGCAGAATGCGCTCAGCTGTCCGGCGTGTTCGACGGCCGCCGACCCTTGTTACTACATGTGCGACGCGACCGAGAATCCGGAGTCGAAGCGGCAGACGATCGTGTGCACGTCCTATCCGGCCGCTGAGCAGCCGATTGCGGCCTCGAAGCTCGCGTCGTCGACCACTGGCTCGCGCGTCGTGCGCGGCGGGAACATCACTGTGAAGTCGAACGACGATGCGTGCCAGATGACGTCGACCTTCCGCGACAAGGTCCAGGACCCGAGCACGCCCTCGCCGACCGTCGGATTTCGGTGCGCGAAGACGCTTTGAGTCGTTTGGGTCGCGGCGTTCGGTGACGCCCGCGCAGGCGATGAATGAGCGCGATTTGCACGAAATTAACCGTCGGAAGGGTCTGATAGCATAGCCAAATCCGGGAACGCGCCGGTTGGCCGTTTCTCGCCTCGTCGGTTGCCTGCGAGGATTCCGGGCGAGGCGCGCCGCCGCGCATCGAGGATCGGCCCGCGCTCGCAGCGACGCCATGATGGATAACACTGCCGATCGTCACCGCCGTCGTTCGCGGAGGCTTCACGAGCTGCCGCTTCCGCCGGGCGCCCGTCGTCTCCCATTGGTCCGGAAGTCCCAGCCATGGAACGCACCTCCCTCATGAAGGCGCTCTGGGCTCGCACGCCAGTGTCACTGGTCGCAGCGATGGCGGCCTGGGCGCCTTGCTGCCAGAGCGAGCTGTCGTCGCTCGTCAAGGTCGACGTTGGGGCCCCGGGCGCGCTCCTACCCGATGGCCGCCTCTGCCGATCGACGTTGCCCCGAGCTGCTCCGGCACGGCCGAGCCGTCGACTACTGCCGGGTACGCTCTCATCCACTTCGCGATTGCCGGAGTGATGACCGTCACGGGTCGGGACGACGCGCCGATGGCCGTCGAGGTCGTCGGGCCGGCGGCGCTGGCCTGGTTCTTTCTTGCGCAGAATGTCGGGCCGACGGAGTTCGCGGTCGGCGCCACCGCGGCCACGCACATGCGCGGCACGACCGACGGGGCTCGCGACCGTTGTTTCGATCGGCCCCGCGGTCTGCGCGGTCGCGCGGGACCCCAAGGCGGGGAGGGCGCGTACCCCAACACCGCCAACGCGGTCGGTGCGTGCCGGATCGATGCGACGTATGGGACGTTCGTGGCGCACCTGCCGGTGACGGTCACGCCGTGAGCGCTGGCGGTGACGACCGGCCGGCTACTCGGGAACGCACGTCCCGTTCTCGCAGGCCTCGGTCCAGCCACAGACGCGGTCGCACGTGCCGCAGTGCCAGGGGTCGGTGGCGAGATCGGTGCACGTGAGGAGGCGCCGGTCCCAGGCGCCCACCATCGGGTCTTCGCAGATTGTCCATCCTTCCGCGCAGGTACACGCGCCGTCGACGCACGTCCCGCCGTCGCAGTGGGTGCCGCACGCGCCGCAGTTTCGTGACGCCGTCTGGCGGTCAGCGCACTGAATCCCGGCGTTGTCGATCGCGCCGGGACTCCACAGTTGGCAGAGCGCATCCCCCGCGGCGCAGCACGGGCAGGCAATCGCTCCGGTGTCGCCGTCGAGCGTGCAGGCCTGCCGACAGGCGCTGCACTCGCGCTGGTAGGTGCCCCAGGCGCCGCTCCAACAGGTCGCCCGGCAGGCGACGGCGTCGAGCGGCTGGTCCGTGCAGAGGTTCGTGAGTTCGCGGCCGCAGGGCAGCTCGTCGTTCAGGCCGTCGCAGTCGTCGTCGATGCCGTTGCAGGTTTCGATCGACGGCTCCCGGCCGCCCTCACACGGGCCGACGGTGGGGACGTCCTCGGGATCCGAGCCATCCTCGGCCTCCGAGCCCAGGGTGGCGGTATCGCCAACGGCGGGCGCGCTGTCACTGGACGCGCTGTCACTGGACGCGCTGTCGCTGGGTGCGCTGTCGTTCGCGACGCTGTCGTGGCCGACGCTGTCGTTTGCGGAGCTGTCCGAGGCGGGACCGTCGCTCTTGGGCCCCGTATCGGTGATCACGTCTGGGGTCGCGGGCGCGCTCTCGTCGGAGGTACAGGCGCTCGCGGCAAGGCAGGCGATGAGGGCGATCGGCGACTTCATAGGTGTCTGCTCCGGCTGGTTGATCGTTCGCGACGGGATTCCGTGTCAGCAGGGACCGCGACCCCTACGACGCTGGCAACCGCCAGGACGATTCGTCGCCGGCGAGCGCGTACCCGTTCAGGGGTGGGCTTGAGCCGGTAATCGCGCCGTGCGACCTCGGTCCGCATGACAACGACAACCATCGAACAACTCGAAAAGCACATCGAACACATGATCCGCGCGCACATCGCGGAGTGCCGGCGACG
>SXGT01686684.1_pt1 | contig 11499 bp, 7 predicted proteins | sample 3176221 | NCBI WGS metagenome assembly SXGT01 (sample SAMN11356862, study PRJNA531348) | freshwater metagenome | isolation source: freshwater sample F1-120 | place: China: Fuxian Lake, Yuxi | collected 2017-12-25
GAGCAGAGGCCGAGATCCTCAAGCGCGGTGAGCACTGCCAGGATATTCTCCGGGTGGATCTCACGAATTTGCAGGTTTGCGCGACCCGTGACGTCCGCATGGCCGCCACCGAAGCGCTCCGCGATCTCCGCGACTCCGCGCATCTGATGCGAGGTGAGAATGCCGTTGGGGATCCTGAGGCGGCACATGAACGAATCCTGTGCCGGCGCCACGTAAAAGAGGCCGTGGAACTTGAAGCGGTAGACGTCCAGGCCCTTCGGGAATCTTCCCTCCTCCGCGTGACGGCGCAGATCGTCCCACACGTCGAGCGGGTTCCCCTGGCGCTTCGCTTCCTCCTCACTCGAGAGCTTCCTCCCGGCGGCGAGGAAACGGTCCTGCGCCGTCCGGTGGATGTCCTCGGCACCCCTGGAGGGCCGATCGAGCAGCGAGGGAGACTCGTTTCCTGCGATCGCCGCAAGCGTTGAGGCGAACGTCGGGACGCCGAGCGTCCGCCTCCTGGCATCGTAACCTTCCAGTAACCCATGGAGGTACTGCTTCTGCTCGTCGCTGAATGGGGTGCTCTCTCCTGGCTCAGGGATCATGGTTATCGGCTCCCGCGGATAGCCTCGATGCGCACGGCGCACTGCTTGAAGTTGGGCTCCCGCGAGATGGGGTCCGAGACGTCGAGCGTGAGGTTGTTCGCGTTCGCCTCGGCAAAGTGAAAGGGCATGAACACCTGGGCGGGCCCGACGATCGAGGTGACGCGAACCCGAACTCGATCGATGCGGCCCCTCCGGCTACTCACGGCCACGTATTCGTGATTCCGGACGCCCAGCCGCCTGGCATCCGCCGGGTTGATCTCGATCCAGGCCTCGGGCGCGCTCTCTTCCAGAATCGGTACCCGCCCGGTCTTCGTGCGCGTGTGCCAGTGTTCGACCGTGCGCCCCGTATTGAGGAGAAAGGGGAAGTCCTCGCCCGGCTCCTCGGGAGGCAATTCGCTCTTCACCCGGAAGAGAACCGCTCTTCCATCGTCCGTCTGAAAACGGCCATCTGTATAAAGCCGGGGACAACCTCCCGGCACGCCCCCGGGCGCGTCGGCCGACCGGGGCCATTGCACGCTCCTCTCCTCGAGCGCCTCATACGTGATCCCGGAGTAGTCGCAGAGACGCCCCCGCGACACCCGGCGCCACTCCTCGAACGCGTCCCGCGGGCCCTGCCAGCCAGGAAAGAGGTCTCCACGCACGCCAAGACGCTCGGCAATATCCAGGAAGATGTCGAAGTCAGGCCGCGCCTCGCCAGGCGGCTTGACGGCCACGTTCACCTTCGATACACGGCGCTCCGAGTTCGTGTAAGTGCCTTCCTTCTCACCCCAGATTGCGGCGGGAAGCACGAGGTGCGCAAGCTCAGTGGTGGGAGTCGGGTGGTAGCCATCCTGCACAGCAAGAAACTCGAGCTTTGAAAACGCCTTCTTGAGCTTCGCCTGGTCAGGATACGAGACAAGTGGATTCGTCGCGATCACCCAGAGCGCCTTCACGCGTCCGTCGTCGATGGCCTGGATGATGTCCGGATACGCGAGGCCTCGTCTCTCCGGGATCCGGTCCGCTGCAACTTTCCACAGATCCGCAAGCTCGAGACGGTGCTCCTCCACGTCGAACCGCCGGTAGCCCGGAAGGCTCGAAGTGAACGAAGTCTCCCGGGAGCCCATTGCGTTGCACTGCCCCGTGATGGAGAAGGGTGAGCCGCCGGATACGCCGACATTACCGGTGAGGAGGGCGAGGTTGTTGATGAGCGTCACCGTCTCCGTCCCCTGCGTGCTATGGTTGACCCCCATTGTCCAGCCGAAAAATGCGCTGCGCGCGGTGCCGATGACTTTCGCCGTTTCATAAATCTGTCCCTCGGAGAGCCGTGTCACCTTCGCGACATGGGAGAGCGGGTACGCTTCGAGATGTGCCTTCAGCTCCTCGAAGCCGCGGCAGTGATCGCGAACGAAGTCCTGCTTCACCCATCCTTCCTTGATGATGAGGTGTGCGATGCCATTGAGGAGGTAGACGTCCGAGCGCGGCCGCAAGGGCAGGTAGATGTCGGCCAGCATGGCGGTCTTCGTCGCCCGCGGGTCGACAACGATCACCCTGGTGTCCGGATGACGGTCGAGGTTCTTGAAGAGCCGAGACGCGAGGATGGGGTGGTTGTCCGCAATGTTGGCACCGATGAGAACGACGACGTCCGCCGTCTCGATGTCGTCGTAGCAGCCAGGAGGGCCGTCGCTCCCAAAGCTCCGCTTGTATCCCGACACGGCACTCGCCATGCAGAGGGTGGTATTGCCATCGTAGTTTCTGCTCCCGAGGCCAAGCTGCACGAGCTTTCCAAGCGCGTAGAACTCCTCGGTCACGAGCTGCCCGGTCGACAGAACGGCGACAGAGTCCGGACCATGCTCCGCCCGGACAGCGCGCAGGCGCTCCACGAAGGTATCAAGCGCCTCGTCCCAGCTCGTGCGCCGCAAGCCGCTCCACGTTCTCCGCAGAGGGTGGAGCGCGCGTCCGGGTGCGGTGATGGTGTAATGCTCCGAGAGGCCCTTCGGGCAGAGCTTCCCTTCGTTGACGGGGTGCTCGGGGTCGCCGCGGACGCTCACGACGCTGCCCCCGCGGACACCCAGCAGCATGCCGCAGCCAACGGAGCAGTACCCGCATGTCGTCTTCACCCAGCGTTCGGGCACCTTGCTCCTCGCCATGACACCGAACCTGGGATCGCGCCCATAAGAGAAGTCGCCGGCACTCAGCCCCAACGTCTCGTCCATGTCCGTCGTTCTTGGTATTGACATTTGCACTTCATCCTATCAAGGCGATGGGTTTGGGGCCATGGACTCCCAGACCCGGCTCCGCTGAATAATCGCCGCCGACGAGCTCAGGGCCACGAGTGAGAGGACGATGAGCCCGCCCGCAAAACTCCCCGTGAGCCCACGGAAGCCTCCGAGCGCAATCGGCAGCAAGAACCCGCCCAGCCCTCCGGCAGCGCCCACGATGCCAGTGACCGCGCCAATCTCACGGCTGAACCTCTGCGGGACCAGCTGGAAAACGGCGCCGTTGCCCATACCGAGGACCCCCATGACCATGGTGAGCGTCACGGCCGCGGTGAAGAGCGGGGGAGAGGCAGCTATCAGCGCCACCCCTGCCGCCACGACGGCATAGAGGACCGCGAGGAGGCGCGTACCGCCGTACCGGTCCGCCAGGAAGCCTCCCACGGGGCGGAGGAACGAGCCCGCAAAGACGCAGGCGGCAGTGAAGGTCCCCGCTCGGACCTTGCTCAGCCCGTACTGGTCATGAAAAAAAATCCCGAGAAAACTCGCGAGGCCGACGAAACCGCCAAAGGTTACCGCGTAGAAAAACGCAAGCCACCACGTATCGCGCTCGCGAAGGACCCCGAGATGATGGGCCAGCCTTCTGGGCGGAGGGTGGCCCGGCGCATCCCTGGCAAGGAGCTTGAAGGCGCACAGTGTGACTACGATCAAGCCGGCGGCCAGGCCAAAGACGCCTTTCCAGCCGAGAGGCTCGGCGAGTCGCGGCCCGAAGAGAGCCGCAAGCACCGTGCCGCTGTTGCCAGCGCCGGCGATGCCCATCGCGAGCCCCTGGTGCTCGAGGGGGTACCATCGGCTCGCGAGCGGCAGAGCCACTGCGAAACTCCCGCCTGCCACGCCGAGGAGTGCCCCCGCCAGGAGCAGCCCACTGAAGCTCTCCACCCAGAGCCACACAAGAACCAGGGGCACGATGGTCAGCGCCAGGCCAATGGCACCGGCCCGCCGGCCACCGATGTGATCCGCGAGGACCCCGAGCGGGATTCGAAGCAGCGCCCCGCCGAGGAGGGGTATCGCGACGAGCAGGCCTTTTTGGGAATCCGTGAGCGCGAAATCAACCGCGATGGAGTTGGCGAGCGCTCCGAGGAGCATCCAGACCATGAAGCTCACATCGAAGTAAAGGAAAGCGCCGAGCAACGTCGGCCAGTGGCCGGCGCGGAGGAAGTCGCGAGTTCGCAAGGGTGTCAATGCCTCGTGGGGGAGTTGCGGCTGAAGAAATGTCCAGGCATGTTGCGCGGGACAACGGTGACGAAGAACAGGTAGCGGTCGAGGATCTCGCCGGAGAGCCCGCAGGCGAGCGACGCAGCCACGAGAGCAATCGCTGCGAACCTGCCCCACTGCGTGGCTGCCGCCAAGAGGAGCAGTGCGGAGGCCACAAGGAGCAACGTACGAAGCCACTGGACGCGAGAAAAACGCCGCGTGAGGAGGCTGACCGTGCTCAGCAGGGACGGGTCCTCGGTGCGAAGCCCCTCGGCCACGAGGGTCCACGGTACGAACGCCTGCGCAAAGAAGCTGACCGCGCTCACCATCGCGAAGGACCACAACACCACGCCGGAATCCACGAGCGGTCGCGTCCAGACCCCGGACACGTCGAGGACCTCCAGTGTCACGAGGCCGAGGACCGCTCCGGTGCCGCCGAGGGAGACCACCGTGAGCAGGAACTGCGCCGGCGTGCGCCAGGTGTCCCATGCGGGTCGCGCCGCGATCCTGTAAATTCCCGCGCTCGAACGTACTCCGTAGGCGCCTGCGGCGAAGGTGAGTGCAAGGAGCGGGAGACCCAGGATCCGCCAGGGACCACTCACGGCGCCCTCGCTCACAGCCTTGAGCTCGAACGCGCCGGCGGCTGCGCTGAGGAATCCGAGGATGGAAAAGACAAGGAACGCGAGAGCCTCGCGGCTGAGCCAGCTTCGTCTCCAGGCGCGCATGGCTCGGAGCGCATGGAGCGGTCGGCCGAGATGGAGGACAGAGATCGAGAGCGAAACCTGCCCGATGAGGAACGCGGCAAGCGACAAGACGGCGGCGTGACTCGAGAGTGGCCTGCACCCCGCCCCGAAGGGGACGTACCACACGGCACACGCGAGCGCTGCGGCAAAGAGGCCGACACTCCACTGGCTCAGCACAAGGAGGAATACGAGCGGCCAGTGAGGCGCCTCGGGTTCGAGACGCCAGGGCTCCGACCGCCCCATGTCCTCGGGCAAGTCCTCAGGCAGCGTGAGGCGCGTCGTCGAGTAGGTAAGGTCTGCCGGCGGGACACCGGGCGCATTGCCGCCTGCGATCGCAGCGCGCCATTGCGTGATGTTGACTTTTTCGATCTCGATCGCCCGCGTGGGGCAGGCTTCGACGCATGCAGGGAGTTGCCCCTCCGCCAGCCGGTCCACACACAAATTGCACTTCGTGACAACTCGTCGCTCGGGGTGGTACTGGGGAACTCCATAGGGACAGCTCCAGGTGCAGTACTGGCAGCCGATGCATGCCTCGGCGTCGTGGGTCACGACGCCGTTCGCGAGCTTCGCGTACGCATCGACGGGACAGCCCTCGAGGCAGGAGGGCTCCAGGCAATGGTTACAGCTCATGGAGACATGGAAGCGGTGGACGTGTGGATAGCTGCCGCCCTCGACCTCACCCACACGCCGCCACTTCACGTGCGAAGGGTTATTGTTTTGCTCGTTGCAGGCCACCTCACAGCACCTGCAGCCAATACAACGGGTCATGTCGAAGTGAAAGCGGAACTGTTCGCCTTCGGCGAGCGACGGGACCTCGAGCCGTGATTCTTCTCCAGTGCCGGGGACCTCGAGCTCCTTCAGCCTGTCGAGGACAGGCCGTTCGGAGAAGCGGACAAAGCTCTCGATCAGCACAAGGGGACTGTGGCTCATGCGGGGCTCGGGTTAGCAAGGCGCGGGCCACCGGGGAGTCTGGAGGGCTGCTGCGACGCACAGGCCCTTCCGGGAGAAGGGCTTGCAGTAACCAGGCGGCTTCAGGGAGGGACGCCACGAGCGGGCATGCCCCTTGCAAATTTGTAGGTGAGGTTACAAAAGTGTAGGAAACTCGTGGGTGCGGCCCGCGAGACAGAAGACTGCCTCGCGGGCGTGACGAGCGGGTACCTGATCCAGTCGAATGGGCACCCCTTGCCTGGGACCTCAGGTTTTCTCGCTCGAGCCCTGAAATCCCGTGCTTCCTGGGGAGTTGCTCGCTGCTCGCAAGTTGGCTGGTGAAGCAGTTGCGTCAGCGCGTTGGCCTTGCCTGACGCCATCTGAACATCCGCCGCAGCCACCCATTACTTCTTCCGCACAAACACCCGGACTCGTGCGCCATCCTCCAGTCCACTTGAGGGATTCAGGCGGTATCGATGCACGCCCCTCTCCTTCTTGAGAAGCGCGTTGTTGGCCCTCGCGTTGGAGGTCACACCAGCGCTGCAAGTGTAGAGACAGGCAAGGCAGCCGGAGGAGTGGCACGGCGGAGCAGCAGCATCTTCGCCCGTGTAGTTACCGCCGAAGCGCATCTCAAGCCCCCGCTCGCCTCCGCTCGAGGGCAGATCCGGCACCACCTCTTTCACAATCTTGGTCAGGGGCACTGGCTCCTTCTGGCCCTTCCAGTCAAGGAGGAATTCCAACACGTCGCCCTGCGTGGCAACGTCCGCTTCGCTGAAATTGGCCGAGCTCACATTGTTGCCGTCAACGGCCCCGATGGCCTTCAAGGACTCGTAGAACTTCCCTGGAGACACTTCCGTGGTGAAGAAGGCCCTGGATGCCATGTCGCCTTCCCCGTCAACAATCAAATGCCAGGTGCCTTCCTCGGCATTGGCCTTGTGAAAGACGGCAGAGAAGTTGAGCTCGTTCTTCGCCTCGTTCAAAAAGACGAGGCCCCTGGAGCTCCTGGCCACGGTGTCCCTGGGCAATCTGCCGGGCCCGTCGCACGAGATCAAAAGGACGAGGATCCAGAGCCAATGGTTCCAGCGCATCGAAATCACTCCTGGGTGATACCTATCTTGCGGCCTGTAGAAGTACTTGGGGATATCCATTTCAAGAGGGCCCCTCCATCGGAGGCCCCACGGGTTCGGCCTCATCGGCCATCCAGCGGCCTTCCTTGAGAAGCTCGCAGGGTCGGAAAGTGCGTTTGTACTCGAGAGACACGCATCCCTGGACGTAATATCCAAGGTAGAGGAATTCTTTTCCCCTCCGTTGAGCTTCGCGGATCTCGGTCAAAACGTCAAACGTGCCAAGGCCGCGTCGAAAGAGCGCAGGTTCCCAGAACGCGAAGATGGAGTTGAACGCATTCGTGCTGTCATCGACGTAGGCCACAGCGACGAGCCGCCCACCGAGAGAATATCGGAACTCGATGGTCTTCACGGGGCTGTCGACAAAGCTAGCCACGTACTCCTCCATGTCGATGTGGGACGGCACCCACCCGCGCTTTGCCTCCCGCTCGGTATGAAATCTGCGATAGAGATCGATCCGGTCCGCGTCGACCCTGGGATCCCCCACCGAGACCTCGATGTCGCGGTTCTTCGCGATCGTCCGCCGTTGCGACCTGGATGGTCGAAACGTGCGAACCGGCACACGGAGCGAGAGGCACTCACTGCAAGTCCGGCAGGAGGCCCGGAAGTAAGACCGCCCGAAGTGCCTCACCCCGGACTGGAGAAGGAGGCTGTGCTCCGCGGACGACAATTGGTCGATGAGCCGCACCTCGAGGCGTGACGGCCTATCGTGGAGGTAAGGGCACTCCCGCTCCTCCGTGTGGAAGTGGGCATACGACTGCATGACTCAGGACCTTACGGCTCCGGATCCGAATCTTTCGGGACCGTTTCACTCACTGACGCACTCGGCCAGAATTTTCTGATAGGTATCCCGGGCCAGGTCAAAGGCCTTCCTGGCATCGGCTTTCTCGTTGTCCCGGATCTTCGGCTCCTTCTGCTTCCAGCATTGATCGACACCCTTCAGGCACCACTCGGCACTACGCCTGGAAGCCCGAATGGGCTTTCCTCCAACGAGGACAAAGATGGGGTTCGTGTGCGAGCTTGGAAGGATTCGAAGAGCGATCCAACTCGACTCCTTCAGTGGCACGTCAAAGGAGACGTCACTCATTTGCCCATCCGCCGTCAGCTCCTTGCGGGCAACCGGATACCCGTTGACGATCACCTCGACCGGCACCTTGCGCGAGTCTCCCAGCCTGGCCCGCTCGATGTCCCAGTAGGGTTTGGTAGAGTAGGGCGACTTGCGCAGCTCTTCGTTGGCCTTCTCCTCAAGCCGCGCGGCAACCCTTGCGGTCACCTTCACGCCAGAGGCTCCGGGGGGCAGTGAAACCTCGCTCTGTTGAGTCCCCACCTCGACGCCGTTCACCGTAAAGTCAATCAGGTGGCTTTTCCCATCACCCACGTAGGATCGCCCGGCGCGGATCGCGTCGCAATAAAGGTCGAAATCGAGCTTGCCATCGAGCTTGCAGTAAATCCGACCGAGCCCAACGCGTTGGCCATAGATGCAGGGGAAATCCGTCTCTCCGCTCACTCGCGTTCGAAACCCGCAGTTGAGCGTGTGGTACCAAATATTCAGCTCCCAGACATAGGGAGTGTCGACACTCGAGATGAAATCAACAGCGTCATGAACAACGTCGACGATGAACTCGTTGGCTCCAATGCCGTCGTAAGGCGGAATCACATAGTTGGGAAGGTCCGTCGAGTCAACGCTGAGCCCCCAGCCCGAGTGCGAATAGCCGACCAGGGCGCCTTGCTTCTTCGCCCACTGGAGAATGGGCACATTCCAGCTGGGCCACTCCTCGATGCGGGTCGTGCCAGGATAATCGTCCTCCTTCAAACGAAGGAGGCAAAGATGACCCGCATGAGACGACGGGAATCCCGAGACCTCGACGTCGTAGCGCATGACGTGTTGCTCACGGCTCAGGTCATGCACGCGCCCTTCGAAAAACTGCTTCTGGAAGTACCAGCAGGGCCCCCAGGAGAGTACGCAGCCGACATTCAGATCCTCGCCGAGGATATGACGAAACATGTCGCTCGGCGTAACGCCAGCGGTCGGGCTCTCGTAATGAGCGCAGCCACCACCGTGCACATGGTGGTCACCACTCCACCACTTGAGCCTCGAGGGCTGAATCCATCGCTTCAACTGAAAACTCTCACGGTGTGACTTCACGCCGTCCGGAACGGAGACCTCGCGGGTCTGGCTCACGTACTCAGGACCGCGAGTCCATTCGAATTGGTAGTTGCCCGCAGGCAGTACCACGACCTCACCGCTCTGACGGTAAACCTGCGGGTGGAAAAAGAAGTCCGGCGCGAGACGTCGGGAGGGTGCCGGATACACTCTGCCTCGTCGGTCGCGGATCTGAAAGGAACACATCGCCGAGCTTCCATCGTCATCCTTGACCTCCAGCACGACCTCCACGCTCGGCACGCAGTGAAAGAGAATGCTGACCTCGTTGCGGAAGCCCAGGTCCTGCGTTCCCTGCCCCGCGTTGAATGCAAACTTCGCTTCTCGTTTGCCAACATCGCGGGAGTAAAGCTCCAACACTCGGTACTCGAGCTCCAGCCCCGAGAGCGGCTTCTCGAGCGGCTGAGCGGTGTATGAAACCATGTCCAGCCAGCGGTTGCCGACCTCGCCTGGCGTCACCGTTACCTTGGGCTCGGGGCTTCCGCTCGATCGTTCGTGGAGCTTCTCGCTGTTCGGGCTCTCAACCCCAAGCTCGGCCCGCACACCCGCCTCATTGTGGACCCGAACCAGGAAGGTCCGCCAACCTTGCTGAAAAAGCTCCGCCGGAGCAGGACCACGAGCCACCTTCACGCGACTCTCTGGGTTAATGTGGACAGCCATGAGCACCCGTGGAGAGAGTATTTCCTGGATTGCCTCCACGGCTTCGTCGCCCTTGAGCTCGAAGGCCTTCGAAAGCGCTGCCCTGTCGTCCTTCGAGAGGGGACTCCCCAGAATCTCCAGCGCCTCGATGATCCGCTTTGCCTGAGCGATGAGCGGTTGCGCATCGACTCCAGCGATGGGGGCAATATCGTCACCCGAAGTTCCCGTCCTCATCGCAACAGTCAAAAAAACCGCCAGAGACCAGCGAATAACACAGCTCATGAAAACCTCCAGTGGGGATATCGCCAGCTTGCTTTTCAACGTCTGGACGCCGCGCCGCCTGATTGGGACATCCTGGGGGCCGGCGCGGGGGAGGTCTTCCTCCCCCGCGAAAAGTATACTCTCCGCGCAGCCTACTCCCGCTTCAATCCCACAATCGGATCCATGTCTGCGGCCCGGCGGGCCGGGTAAAGCCCAAAGATAATGCCCACCGCAGTGGAAGTGCCAAGGGAAACCACAATGCTCCAGGGGGTAACCACCATCTTCATACCGCTGGCAACCTCGACAGCATGGGGCACGAGGGGCTCGAGCAGGACACTCAGGAGGCCGCCCAGGGTGGAAAGGGACACTGATTCGACGAGGAACTGGAGAAGAATGTCTCCCCGCTTCGCACCGAGGGCTCGCCGCACGCCGATCTCGCGGGTCCGCTCGAGGATGCTGGCCAGCATGATGCTCATGATGCCAACGCCACTGACGAGGAGAGAGATCGCCGCAATCGAGCCGAGCACGATCTTGAAGGTCTTCCGGCTGCGCTCCTTCTGCTCGAGGAGCTCGAGAGGCACCAGTACCTCGTAGTCCTGCTCCGGGTGGAAACGGCCCAGGAGGCTCCGTACGGTGTGGGCGCTCTGGGTCACAGCCCGGTCCGATTCAAGGCTACAGATGATCTGGTGGAACTCCACCTTCTCGCGCATCTGGGATCCACTCACAGTGCGTACGGTCGAGTCGCCGTAGCGCTTCAGCGCCGTCGTGAGGGGCACGTAGACATCGAAGTTTTGGCCCTTGGCTTCCCCGCCGCCGGTCCCCGTCGCGACCCCGATAGCTTCCAGCACGCCCACGACCCGGAAGTAAAAAGCGTCGAGCTTCACGTCGCTCCCAATCGGGTCATCGGCAAGGAACAGACTGCTGGCCACGGAAGCTCCGAGAACGCAAATCGGCCGTTGTGCTTCAAGGTCGTTGTGAGCAATCCACCGACCTCGAGCCAGCCTCAAGTTGCCGGTCAGACTGTACTCCGGCGTGGTGGCCACAAGCTGCGCCTCGAGCGTCTGCTGCCGAAAGTACGCATGGATGGAAATCAGCCGCACTGGCACAAGGGTCTTGAGAGAGGGCAGCGTCGACTCCATGCGCGCAAGATCCTCGTGCGTGAGGCCGTAGGCTGTCACCTCCGTCTGCTCCTGGTCCGGGCCGCTCTTCTCACTCGGTTTTTTCGACTTGATGACGATGTTCTCGCTGCCGAGGCTATTGATATGCAGCTCCGCCTCGTGCCTGGGGCCTTCACCCATCGAGAGCAGAGACGTCAAGCTCAAGACACCTAACATGATTCCAAGGACGCTCAACGCTGAGGGCAGTTTGTGAAGCCTCAGGCTCCGCACACCCAGAAGCGCCGTACGCCAGAAGCGAGGCCTGCTCACAAGGCCTCGCGACCCGGAAACTCTGCCGATGGCATGTACTTCAGGCCAGCCTTGAGCCTCCTGGAGGAGGGCGGACCCCATTGCTTCCTCTGAACTCGGTCGGAGAGCACCTTGCCGTCGTGCAGCTGGATCACGCGATCGGTCACCCGGGCAACGCCTTCATCATGCGTGACCATCACGATCGTCTTGC
>SXGT01253299.1_pt1 | contig 11498 bp, 9 predicted proteins | sample 3176221 | NCBI WGS metagenome assembly SXGT01 (sample SAMN11356862, study PRJNA531348) | freshwater metagenome | isolation source: freshwater sample F1-120 | place: China: Fuxian Lake, Yuxi | collected 2017-12-25
CAGCCGCCCAATCGCCTCAGCCACGCCACTCTGGTTGTGATGCCCGACCCGATGGGTGGCGATCGCGGCGATGCGTGGATCGGCGTTGGCCATGGCGAAACTGACCCCGGCCTTGCGGATCAACTCCAGATCGTTGAGGCCATCGCCGATCGCTGCGATCTCACTGCAGTCGATGCCCCGCTGGCGGGCCAGCCGCTGCACCATGGTCCACTTGTCCACGCCGGGGGCGAAGATTTCCAGCATGTGGGTCGATGAACCGATCGCCTCGGTCGCCGTGACCGCGGGCCAGTGGCGCAGTTCGGCCCCCTGGCCGACTCGCGCGGCGATTCGCCCGGCAATCGGGCCGATCGCCCCCTCGTCGGCCACCGCGCCAACTCGCAGGGCGTGCCGGGCCAGCCCGCGCTGGCGCCACTGAGAGAAGCAAGTCAACGCCCGCCGCCGCACCGGGTGAAGCCCAAACCACCAACGGCTGGCCGGATCGAGCGGGCCTTCGCCGATGATGAGGTACTCGTCGCTGGCGACCGAACTGTCCAGCAGCACCTGCGCCAACTGACCGGCGGCAAGCAACTCGGCCACGCAGCCAGCCACCACCTCTTCATCCATGTGCACGGCGTCCTCGACCGCGCCGGTGGCGGCGTTATGCAGGGCCGCCCCGCCGACGGTGATGGCATGGGTCAGGCCGGGCAACTCACCGATCTGTTCATGCGCCTCCGGCCAGGCTCGCCCAGTGGCTACAACAACCTCAACTCCCGCCCTACCGGCCTCCTCGACCGCCTGCCGATTGCGCGACGAGACGCGGTGATCCGAGTCAAGCAGCGTGCCGTCCAAGTCGATGACCAGCAAGCGGATGGCCACGGCCGACGCTACACTAGACGATTCAACATGGACCGCAAGCGCCTAAGCCAAGTTCAGCAGCAGGACCTCACCGAGAGTCGGCTCAACGACGACTTCCTGCTTTGGATGCGCACCAGCGGCTCGAATTGGCTGCTAGCAGTGCTGCTTATCGCCTGCGCCTTCCTCGGCTGGGAATGGTGGAAGCGTCGCGCTGAGACGACCCGGGATGCGGCGTGGGATGAGTTGGCCGCCGCGACCACGCCGGCTGCGCTGCGAGATCTGGCGGCGCGCAACCCCACCGATGATGCCTTGGGAATATTGGCCTCGCTCTCGGCTGGCGATGGACTGTTGGCCAGCATCCAGAGCGGCACCCGATTTGATCGCGAGGCGACCGCGGCCGACGCCGCTCTCACCCGAGATCTCCGCGAGCAGTATCTGGCCGATGCCGACGCTTCGTACGCTCAGGCCCAGATGGACGCGGCGGCCATGCCCGGCTTCACCGGCAAGCCGCTGCTGGTGCCCGCGCTGCTCGGCCGCGCCGCAGTTGCTGAGTGCCGGGGAGATTTCAAGGTGGCTGGCGAGTTTCTTTCTCAGGCCGAAAAGACCGCTCACCCCGAGTACCCAGTGCTGGCTACCCGGGCCGCATCCCGCTTGAAGACGCTCGACCGCCTCACCAACCCGTATCCAATTCCCGAGGCGCCGATCGTTATCCCGCCGCTCTTGGGCGACAGCACCACGACCCCGACAGCCCCGCTGCCCGGCGCGCCGAGCAGCGACGATGCGCTGCGCACTCTGATCGGCGGTGATTCGGCCCCCACTCCGGCGGCACCTAGCACCGAGCCAACGGCACCGGCGCCTGCCCCGCCGACGCCGTGAGCGGCAGCGGCCTGCCCGCTGAGCCCTCGCCCGACGAAGGTCCGGCACTCTCCGATTCCGCTGGGGCGCTCGACACCGCGGCGCTGTTCGATCTATATGAGTCGCGCCGGGACGCCGATGATGAGGCGCCGGTCACCGTGGAGTTCGTGCTGGCTCGCGACATCGACAAGCGCCTCGACCGCTATCTGGTTGATCGCGTCCCATTCCTCTCGCGCACCAGTCTGCAACGGCTTATTCGCGAGGAATCGATCACTGTCAACGGCCGCGTCCCCAAGCCGAGCACCCATGTGCGGCTGGGCGACCACATCGTGGCCGTGTTGCCTCCCCCTCCATCAGACCGCATTCCGGCCGAAGACCTGCCGCTGCACATTCTGTATGAAGACGACGACCTGATCGTGCTCAACAAGCAGGCCGACATCATTGTGCATCCGGCGCGGGGCAACAAGACCGGCACGATGATCAACGCGCTGGCTTGGCACTTCATGCACCGGTCCAGCGGCGCGCTCTCAACCGTCGGCGCTGAGTTCGCCCGCCCCGGGGTGGTGCACCGACTGGACCGCTTCACCACCGGAGTGATGGTGGCCGCCAAGACTGACACCGCGCATTGGCGCCTAGGGCGGCAGTTCGAACTGCGGCAGACCAGAAAAACTTATCTGGCGCTGGTGCATGGCAGGGTCGAGCCAGCCGCGGACGTGATTGACCTGCCACTTGGAAAGCACCTCACCATCCGCGAGCGCTATGCCGTGCGCCACGACGACACTGGCAAGCCGAGCCAGACTGCCTACACAGTGCTGGAGCGCTTCCCCGGTTTCACGCTGCTGGAGATCCGCCTACTCACCGGGCGTACTCACCAGATTCGCGTGCATCTTTCGCACTTGGGCTGGCCGATCGCTGGTGATGATCTCTACGGTGGTCGGCATCTGCGCGGGCGCGATCTGGATCCGGGAGCGGGAGATGAATTGGTGCAGGCGCGTCAGGCGCTACATGCCCGGCGACTGGAGTTCCGTCACCCGATCAGCGAGAAACCGATGGCGTTCGAGGCGCCGCTCTGGCCGGACATGGAGCGCACTCTGGCGCTGTTGCGCGGCGGCCTCACGGCGCCGGAGCCGGATCAGCCGCCGGGTTCGCGGGGCTGGGACTAGTCACCGGCGGGCTGTGCGGCCAGAGAACCCAGTCGCCCCGGAGTGGTGAGGTCCCCAGCCAGTTGGGGATCAGCAACCAGCCCTGCTGCAGTTCCGGCTCGGGAGCCGGTCCCTCGGCGGCCGCCCCCTCGTGAAAGAATCCCGCATATCCCGGCCCCACTGCGGGCCGTTGTGAGCCATATGGGTCCAGCATCGGCCGACCCCCTTCATCGGTTCGATCCTCGCACAGCGACCAGACCCGCAGTGATTCATCAACCTGTCCCACTCGTAGCGGTTCACCAGTCCATGGGTCCACGGGCAAGTCCCCGCCGAGCAGGTCCGTCAGTTCGGCACTGGACTGCGGCCACCTGCCCATGGCGCGGCGAAACTGCTCCGCGGCGACCACCAGCCGTGCCGCCCCAGTCATCGCCTCGGTGCGGGCAGCAGCCGACATTGCGGGGCCGAAGGCGGGAGTTAACGAAAAGAACAGTTCGTATCGAAAGCGCTCCAGCTCCGAGGCGCGGTTCACCTCGATGTCGAGCAGGAAGGCCGTGTCGGCATCGCGTACCCACGGCTCCCGGTCGGCCTCCGACTGCAACCTGTCCATGTAATCGTTCCATCGCTCCACCAGTTCGCGGCGCGAGGCCACCACAATCAAATGAAGTGGCGCCGCGGCAATTGCGGCCCAACGGGGCAAGCTGCCACTCAATCCGATCTCGCCAACCGACCCAGTTCTAAGGGCAATCGAGCCTTCCAGCGTCAACGAGCCGTCACCGTCTCCGTCGTCGGTGTAAAGCCGCTGGACGATGTCGGCAATCATGAATCTCTCAACGGCTAAATCGAAGTGGAACGCTGAGCTCTCCAGGCTTCGCAGCGCCTCCGCCAAACGCGATAGGTCGCCATCGGTGAACGCCTCGGGATGGGCCGTCAACACTTGGGCGACCTGGGTAGCGGCGAGGTTGAGATTCGACCATCCAACCAGTTGCTGAATGAGCGTCGAGCCCGGCGTCGCCAACTGCCTCGATAGGCCGATGATCGCCTCGGCATCGGCGGCAGCGCGTTGGCCATCGCCGCGTGCCGCCGCTGCGGTCATGTCGGCGGCGAGGTCCTGGCAGGCTGACCCGAACCCAATCAGGAAAGGCAGTCGCACCTGCAGGACGGCTTGGCCTAGAAGCCCCGATTCGGCCGAAGCTGGCGGCGGCCAGATTGCCAGCTCTGCCTCTTCCATTTCAGGGTGAATCTTGAAGCCAATGCGCCTACGACCAGCCGCGGTGCGCAGCAGTGCCAGCCGCTCCTCATTCACTCGTTTGTTCGCCTCACGAATGAGCGGCCACGAACGCTCCTCCTCTGGGCCGACCGGCTGCAGTTCCTGCATCAACTGCAGGTAGTCAACCGCCACGTTGCCCCGGCCACCACAAGTCGCCAGCCAGAGCAGCAGATAGATCCCCAGCAGCGAACCCAGCGTCAATAGCGTCTTGCGGCCGATGCTCCGCATCAGCTTCCGCGGAGGCGTTGATGCGGCGGCACTCACTCCGACTCCCGCGCTCGCGAGGCGACCAGCTTCCAGGCCGCTTCAATCACTTCAGCGACACCCTCACTAGTTGCTGCGCTCATGGCCATGACTCGCACCGCTCGTTCCTTACGCAGACGTCCCACCAGCTGTTTCACCGCGGCGGCCCGATCATCGGCTGGCAGGAGATCAGTCTTGGATAGTACCACGATCTCCGCCTTCCGCGCCAGAGTGTCAGAGAAGGCACCGAGTTCTCGGCGAATGGTGGCGTAACTCTCAACCGGATCACTGCCATCGAGCCCAGAGCAATCAATCAGATGAACCAGCACCCGCGTGCGCTCGATGTGCCGGAGGAACTCGTGTCCCAGCCCGGCCCCTTCGGCGGCGCCTTCGATCAATCCCGGCAGGTCGGCCAGCACCAGTCGACGATCGTCCTTCAACTCCGCAATCCCCAACTGCGGATTCAGGGTGGTGAATGGATAGGCGGCGATCTTGGCATTGGCCCGCGTGGCCGCTTTGAGCAGAGTGCTCTTGCCGGCGTTGGGCAAGCCGACCAGTCCGACATCAGCGATCAGCCGCAGTTCAGCAGTGAGCGACCGTTCCACCGCATCGCCGCCCGGCGTGCTTTCGCGCGGCGCCTGATGGGTTGAGGTCTTGAAGCGTTCGTTGCCCAGACCACCCTCTCCGCCCGGAGCGGCGACCCAGCGCTGACCCTCAGCCACCATGTCGCACACCACCTCGCCGGTGGTTGCATCACGCAACTGCGTTCCCAGTGGCAGCGGCACCAGACAGTCCACCCCCGCCTTCCCCGATGCCCCCTTCTCCCCGCCCGGTTCGCCATCCTGCGCAAACCAGTGCGGCTTGTAGGCAAACTGCACCAGCGAATCGACATGCGCGTCGCCAACCAGAACTACATCGCCGCCCCGACCGCCATCGCCGCCATCTGGACCACCCTTGGGCACACCCTTCTCGCGTCGGAAGTGAACCGAACCGTTGCCCCCCTTGCCGCTGCGAATGTGGATGGTGGCCTGGTCGAGGAACACGGGTGTCTCCGGGTCGACCGCCAGTCAGCGCGACTCAAACCCTCTCGGTCAGTTGGCGTCGATCGCCATGCGCGGCGTGGCCGGATTGCTCGGGACGATGTCCACGAACCGACCACGAAAGCGAACAGTGCCGGGCTCAAGAGCCATCAGGCTGCAGTCCTTGCCCATCTGCACGAGGTAACCGGGCTTCCAGCGCGAACCGCACTGGGTGACCAGTATGGAGCCCGCCTGAGCGGTCTGACCACCATAGAGCTTGATTCCGCGGAACTGCGGATTCGAGTCTCGTCCGTTTGATGTTGAGCCTTGACCCTTCTTGTGTGCCACGGCGGTCTCCTTCGCTTTCGCGAGCCGAACATAGTAGCAGCAAGTGCCCCGTCCGGCCAGTCATTGAGGACTCGGTGCCCCCCGGGGAATCCGCTACCGGTCGATCCACTCCTGAGAGACCATTGTGGCCGCATTCGTGCCCCGCAGAGTGTGGTCGCCGGGTACCGAATACTCGCGGTGCAACTGCCGGTAGAGCGTCACCGGTTTGCCGGTGAGCGGGTCGTTGACCACGGTGGTTTCGCGGCTGATCCCGCGGATGAACAGGGTGAGGCTGGAGGTGCGCAGGTGCTGGGCCGGGTCCGGGTGCCCCGCGATCCAGATGACCACGCCGTTCTTGGCCCCACTGTCTCCCGGCATGATCGGGCCAAGCACTGAGAACTGATCCTCGATCTTGGCATTGCCGTCGGCTGAGCGCGGCTGAACCAACTGCAGCAGTTCCTCGCGGATTTCCGGGGGCACATCACGACCGGAACGCAGCACTCGTCCCCCATCCTCGAGCAACTCAAATCGCGGCGCCCAGATCTCGTTCGACTTGCCGCGGTTGACCACTTCGTAGGTCATGTACCAGTAGGCCTCGCCGCTCGTCGGGCAGCCGTAGAAACGGATCGGGCCAGCATGGAACTCCAGATCTCTAGTGGCACCGGGAGCGCCCTGCACCAGACCGACCCCCGTCTCGGTGTCACCGGCGTCCCCTTGAAAGCCCATCAGGAGGGAGAGGGAAATGGTGGCCAATAGCGAGAGATTCATGGGAGGTGAAGTCTAGCACGACTGAAGGGGTACCCTTGCGACTCGTGGCGACTCAACCGGTGCAGGCGGATGTTCGGGTAACCAGCGGAGCAACCGCGTTGGGACAGGACGCTTGCGCACTCCTGGCTGGCGATGATGATCGACGCGGCGCGCTGCTGCTGGCTCGGGCCCAACTCACAGATCCGAAGTTCCCGTGCATCGCCGCCGGCTTCAGCGCTGAAGGCTTCCCAGCGGTGGTGGCCGCAGTGATTCGCACTCCGGGGCGGCTCGGCATGCTCTGCCACCGGGCGCGCGCCGAGGCAGCGCCAGAACTGATTGAGGCCACGATCCGTCGGGCGCTGGTGGAGGCGTTCAGCAACGGCTGTGCTCTGGTGCAGTGCACGCTGGAGAGCCCGCGGGCACGGTCTGGCGGGCCCCCCCACCTCCCGGGTATGCAGCATTTGGCCACCTTGGCTGGCATGGAGCGGGCTATCCGCGCTGGGGAATCGCTCGCGCCTGCGCAGTGGCCCCTCGGGGTTGAATTGCAGAGTGTTGAGCGTGCCGGAATGGCGGCGCTGACGGCGGTGATCCCGCGCACCCACCTCGGCACACTCGACTGCCCCAACCTGGTGGGGCTCAGGACCACCGAGGACACTATCGCCGGGTATCAGGCGCTAGGGCGATTTGAACCCAGCCGCTGGGCAGTGCTGCTGCGCCACGGCTGCCCGATCGGTGCCGCGCTGGTTTCGGCGGTGGAAGACCGCTCCGCGCAGCTCATCTACCTCGGGCTGGTTCCGGAAGGACGCGGGCTCGGGATGGGACACCTCCTAGTGCGCGAGTGCATCCGCGCCGCCGCGAAAGTCGGGGAGCGCTTCCTCTCGCTCACTTGCGACACGGCCAATGCTCCCGCACTGCACATCTACCGCAAGGCCGGGTTCAGCATCACTTTGCAGCGCGAAGCCTTCATCGCCGCGGCACGGCGCTGAGTTCTCCACAGTTCAGCCACAGTTCGGTCAGCGTGCATCGTCGAGAGAATCATCAACCCGGTCGCCTCGCGCAAGTTGTGCGGCAAGTCCGGTTTGCATGACGTGCCGTGCGGTCACCGGACAACCACGCAACTCCTCTTGGAACTTTTTTGATGAACGCTAACTTTCGCCGCTGCTCTGGATGAGCGGCTCGGCTCACGCCGGGTTCCCTGCACGGACGCGTTCCCCCCCGCCGCCACCGCACTCCCACAGTGCCAGTTGGAGCGAACCGTGCCGACCGCTGACAGCTCCGCCACGATCCGCGCCAATTGTGAGGAACGAATCCGGGCGCGGCTACGAGAGACAATCGGGGCCAATCGCTACGGAATGTGGTTCGGCTCCGGAGTTCGCCTGCGCGTTGAAGGGTCGCGGCTTGAGGTGGAGGGGCAGCCTGGACTGCAGACCGACTGGATTCGCCGCAACTACTCTCCAGTTCTGGATGATGTTGCCCGTCAGGAACTGGGGGCTCAGGCCTCCCACTGCGTCATGGAGGCGTCGACGGCGGCAGTGGCGCCGAATCTGGACTCCGGCCGCGCCGCAGTCGCTCTCCAGCCACGGCGATCCCGCGGGGAGGCGGATGGCCGCAGCCTGGCCGCCGGTCCCCGCCGTGCTCCATGCCGGTGGCGCTCGATCGAGGAACTGGTAGTCGGTGCCAGCAATCGCTTGGCCGTGGCAGCGGTCAGGCAGTTAGCCGAACAACCCGCCAGCGCCAGCCGACTGCTTTTCATTCATGGCTCATATGGCGTGGGCAAGACCCATCTGCTCGAAGGACTCTGCCGACTTGAGCGGGAGTTTCGCCCCAGCTCGCGGGTGCGCCTGACCGGCGCTGAAGCATTCCTGAATGAGTACATCACCGCGGTTCGCGCTGGCTCGGTAGAGCCATTCCGGCGAACGGTGCGCAAGTTGGACCTGCTGGTGATCGATGACCTTCATTGCCTCTCGGGCAAGACCGGCACGCAGCAGGAACTGCTGCAAACCATGGAGGGGATCGCCAACGCCGATGCCCGCATCGCCATCGTGGCCGATGCCCACCCGCGGCAGGTTCGCGATTTCGCCGAGGCGCTGCGCAGTAGATTCCTGGCCGGCCTGGTGGTGGAAGTCGAGCAGCCGGACGCCGCGATGCGCGCTGAACTTGTGGAGCGACTGGCCCATCGGCGTGGTCTGGCCATCCGGCCCGAGGCGGCGGCGTGTCTGGCCGGGTCGGTCATTGGCGGAGTCAGAGAGATTGAGGGAATCATCTCCCGCCTGCTGGCCGAACGCCTTGTCGGCAAAGGGCTTGCGCCGATTGAACTGCTCGATGCCCAGCGGGTGCTACGGGCGTCGTCCACGAGCGGGTTTCACGCCCAGCCGGTGCGCGCGGCGGCAATCCTGAGTGCGGTGTGCGATGCGCTTGGGGTTGGGCTCGACCAACTGCGCAGCCCCTCCCGCCACCGACAGGTGACGCTGGCTCGCGGGGTCGCTGCCGCGCTGCTGCGGGAACTCACCTGTGCTTCATGGCCGGAGATCGCCACTCAGCTGGGCCGCTCCACACATTCAACCGCCCACACCGCCGCAGCCCGGGTGCGAAGCATGGCCGAGGCCGGGGAAGTCGTTCCACTGGCCGCCGGGCGCTTGGCACCAGCGGCAGCGGTGCTGGCCGAGCTGGCCTTCGAATCGCGACGTCGTTCAACACCGACGAAGTGACTCGCGTGGCCCGTACACTCCCGATGTGAGCGCCTGTTGTGTTGTCCTAGCCGCCTTGATTACTCCAGTGCCGCTACCGGGGGCGGAAGGCGATGCCTTCGCCGCCGCCGTTGACATCCTGCGCCGCGCCGCAACTTCCTCGGTGCGGGGCGACAACCACACTCTGGTCGTTTCGCTGCGGGCCATGCGCGACCCCGACCTGCGCTCCTTCTTTGAAACGCTGGCCCAGTCGGGCGACTGGGCCGGGCGGATCGACGGCATTCTGGCACTGGCGGAACTCTCCCCCGATCAGAACATTGATCCATTCATGCTTAGCCGTCTGGCCGAAGCGGGTCAGCGCTCCGCGGCGATCCACGGCGCCATCGGACTCTCGCTGGTCCAACCGGGCAGCGCCCGCGAGATCCTCACCTGGACCGACCTCAATGAACTGGATCGAGTGCTGCTGACGGCCGAACTCCAGCGTCGCGGCGAGCCGTGGGACGCACAGCCCATCCGTCAGATCACCGCGGACGAAAGGGTTCCTGAAGAGGTGCGTTCACTGGCCGCGATGCTGTTGCTCGAGGCAGGCGATCCCGAGCCGTGGGCGGAGTTCTCTTCGCGGGCTCGTGAACTCCCGGCTCCGCGTCGCAACATCATCTTGCAGGAAATCGGCAAGGCAGCGCAGACCTATCGCCTCAGCGCATCCGTCGCCCTCCTGCTCGAGTTGGGCGCCGACGAGGGCACGCAGCCGCAGACAGCCGGAGCTCTGGTGGGCTGCGCGCTGGCTCTGGACCCGAAGCTGGGACTTGATGGATGGACCAATTGCGTCCAGCGAGATCGGAGTGGACCGGCGCTGCTGCGCGGGGCACTGCAGTTCCTCCTGTTCGCCGAGCAGTTGCCCGCTGACCGCGTGGCGGCGGTCCGCAACGGCGATCCGCTGATAGAGGCGGTGGCTGATGCTGCGGCGGCGCATTCCAGAGGGGACGACGCCGTTACCGCCCAGCGACTTTGCGAGCTCATCTCGATGGGCAATCGCCAGACAAGTGAGTGGGCCATCCGCACCGCCCTGCGACTTCCCTCGGCGGAGGCGGCGGCGGTACTGCGGCATGTGCTGTCGCAGGCTCAGGGCGACAGCCCCGCCGCGCCAGGGCTGCGCGGCGCGCTGGTGGAGGTTGGCGCCCGGCTGGTCAGCTGGGATGCCCCGGCAGTGCGCTCGGCGATCGAGAACAGCACCGACCCGATCTGTCAGGAACTCCTGCTGCTGGGGCTGAACCAGAGCGCCTCGAAGCAGTCTGCTGAGGTCGCCAGCGCGGTGCGCAAGTCGCTCTCCCGGCGGGCGGATGCCTTGGCGCTACTGGCCATGGCCCGCGGTTTGGATTCACTCGATCCCCAGACCCTCGAGGCTCTCGGCCTAGTGGCTGCCGGTGGTGCGGGCATTGATCCGACCTTGCGCGTGCAGGCCGCCTGGCTCTTCGCCAAGCACTCGGGGCGCTCAGCCGAAGCGCTGGCCGCGGTTCATCCATAATCCCATGGCCATCATTCCTCTCAGCAAGCCCGACCTGAGCGAAGACGACATCCAGTCCGCGCTGGTGGCACTGCGTGGCGATCGTCTTTCACTCGGGCCAGCCACCCAGCGCTTCGAAACTGATCTGGCCGCGCGGCTGGGTCGTCCCCACGCTGTGGCGGTATCCAGCGGGGCCACCGCACTCACCATCGGCCTGCGCGCCGTCGGTGTTGGGCCTGGTTCTGAAGTGCTGGTGCCAGCCTTCTCCTACGCCGCCAATGCTCATTCAGTGATCCACTGCGGCGCAACGCCGGTCTTCGTGGATTGCGACATGCGTACTCTGAACATGTCCGCACCACGCATGCGCGAGCGGATCACTCCCCGGACCCGCGCCGCGATTCTGGTGCCGGTCTTTGGCAATCCGGCCGGGCTGCTGGAACTGGTCTCGGTCTGCAACCAGCATGAGATCATTCCGGTCGAGAATGGCAGCGAGGGATTGGGTTCGGGCAGCGGACGAGAGGTGGTCGGCCGCCTCGGGCGCGTGGCCTGCTTTGGCTTCCCCACACCGCGCCCGGTTTGCCTAGGAGAAGGCGGCGCCATCGTCACTCATGATGACCACTGCGCCAATTCCTGCCGCTGCCTGCGCGATCAGGGGCGCAACGATCGGCGCAGTTTCCTGAATCAATCTCTCGATCTGGGGGCAATCATCCGGGTGGAGCGCGATGGCATGGACGCACGGATGCCCGAGGTGTGCGCAGCACTGGGAGTTCCGCAACTGGCCCGGCTCGATGAGAGCATGGCGGCGCGGCAGGCAATCGCGGCGCAGTATGTGCGCCGTCTGGCCGGTCACCCTGATCTGATCCTGCCCGCTCC
>SXGT01668885.1_pt1 | contig 11498 bp, 11 predicted proteins | sample 3176221 | NCBI WGS metagenome assembly SXGT01 (sample SAMN11356862, study PRJNA531348) | freshwater metagenome | isolation source: freshwater sample F1-120 | place: China: Fuxian Lake, Yuxi | collected 2017-12-25
CGATTTCAACCTGCTCAAGTTCCCAGACAAGGCGCAGGCGATGGCGAAGATCAAGGATCTGACGCTGCTCTCGGATATTTTCCCGACCGGCTATCACGGCGCGGTCACGGCCGGCGTCGGACCCGGTTCCATCGTGTACGTGGCGGGCGCGGGTCCGGTGGGACTTGCGTGCGCGGCTTCCTGCCACCTGCTTGGCGCGGCCGTGGTCATTGTCGGCGACATGATTCCGGAGCGTCTGGCGCAGGCCCGCAGTTTCGGTTGCATGACGGTGGATCTTAAACTGGAGGCGACGCTCGGCGAGCAGATCGCGCAGATCGTCGGTGTGCCCGAGGTGGATGCCGCCGTCGATTGCGTGGGCTTCGAAGCGCGGGGACAGGGGAAGGACTCCGTGGTCGAGCGGCCGGCAACGGTGCTCAATTCGGTGATGGAGATCGTGCGGGCGGGTGGAAACATCGGCATCCCGGGCCTCTATGTGACGGGCGATCCGGGCGGCGTCGACGAGAATGCGAAGATCGGCAATCTCGGCATCCGCATCGGACTCGGCTGGGCGAAGTCTTGCGCGTTCACGACGGGCCAGTGCCCGGTGATGCGCTACCACCGCGCGCTGATGCAGTGCATCCTTTACGACAAGATTCAGATCGCGAAGGCCGTGAACGTTCAGACTATCAGTCTCGACGACGCTCCGCGCGGTTACCGCGATTTCGATCGTGGCGCGGCGACGAAATTCGTGATCGACCCGCACGGTATGATCGCGGCCTGACGTTTGCCAACGAAGCTCGAAGTTGTACAGAACGAGATCACCGCGTGCAGGCGTTGCCCCCGTCTCATTGCGCACTGCGAAAGCGTTGCCGCAGTGAGACGGAGGGCGTACCGCGATTGGGAATATTGGGGTAAGCCGGTGCCGTCCTTTGGCGATCCGCGTGCGAGGCTTCTGATCGTCGGTCTCGCGCCCGGGGCGCACGGCGCGAATCGCACGGGCCGCATGTTCACCGGCGACCGCTCCGGCGACTACCTCTACCGCGCCTTGCACGCCGCGGGTTTCGCGTCTCAGCCGGAAAGCCGTTCGCGAGAAGACGGTCTGCGGTTGAACGGCGCATGGATTAGCGCGACCGCCCACTGCGCCCCGCCGGGCAACAAGCCGACACCCGGGGAACTTCGCAATTGCCGGGGGTATCTTGAGCGGGAGCTTGAGTTGATGACGTCTGTGCGCGTTGTGGTAGCGCTCGGGCGGATCGCGTTCGACGCCTATCTCGCCATTCTGAAGAGCCAGGGACGGATCGAAAGCCGTGCGGCATTTCCTTTCGGGCATAACGTGAGACAAGAAACCGGACCGCTGCATCCGATTCTCATCGGCTCTTATCACCCGAGCCAGCAGAATACGCAGACGGGACGGCTTACGGACGCGATGCTGCTTGAAGTTTTTGTCCGGGCGCGGGGGGAGTGCGGGCTGGAGTGATGTCACTCTCGGCGTTCGGCCCGGCCTTCTACCTGATCTCTCACTAACAAAATCGTAATGGCGGCTGAGCAGGCCGTCGTTGTTTGTGGCCTGTCATTTCCGCGGAAGGCGTCAGGGGACAGGAAACGATCGCCTGCGCCACGGGCTGTCGCTGCCCGTATGCAGTTGCCAAGTGACGAGGTTCTGCTTCGGCCGGCTCTTGACACCGGAGCGGCGAGCAGGAGCTAAGTTAATGCTGGTTGCCATCGGCTATGATCCCGCCCTGACCTCAGATATGGTGCAGGTCACTACGAGAAGCGGAGTCGAGCTTGCGGCTCGCGACATCCCTATGGCGGATCATCGCGCTCGGGCAATGAGCGTTCCGGTTTCACAGCGCTGGGCCACACGCGGCCGCCCAGCGCACGAGTGGATGGTCTGTTGGGCCGTGACCGTTTTTCGTAACCTGAAGCTGACTATTGATTCTCGCTTCGGCCGTGGCAGGCCAACCTCATTAACCAACCCTCTTGGCGGGGACTCGTCGTCGCGGCGATCGCCGCCAATGAGAGCAGTCGCAGGGCCATTGAAGGTGTGATATTCTCGTCCCTAACTTAACTAGAGGAAAAACGATGGAGCGAAAGCGCGCGAGCGATTACCCCCAAGAACTACTGAACCTGTTCGACCGTTACGTGCATGGCGATATCGACCGCCGTGCGTTTCTGGACGGTGCTCAAAAATACGCCACCGGTAGCGTGACGGCGATGGCGATTTGGGAAAGCCTCCGGCCGAATTACGCCTGGGCGCAGCAAGTCGCGAAGGACGACAGCCGCATCAAGACCGAACGCGTCACCGTGCCGTCGCCACAGGGCAACGGAAGCATCAGCGGGTACTTCGCGCGGCCCGCGGCGGCTAACGGAAGGCTCCCGGGAATCCTCGTGGTTCACGAGAACCGGGGCCTCAACCCTTATATCGAGGATGTAGCGCGGCGCTTGGGTACGTCGAATTTCATCGCCTTCGCGCCGGACGGCCTCACGAGCGTGGGCGGCTACCCCGGTAACGACGAAAAAGGCGTCCAGTTGTTCGGCACTGTGGACCGGGCGAAGATGTTCGAGGACTTCATGGCTTCGGCGCGATGGCTCAAGGCGCACTCGGACTGTACCGGGAAAATTGGCGCTGTGGGTTTCTGCTTTGGCGGCGGGATCTCCAATTCTCTCGCTGTGCGCCTGGGGTCCGATCTTGCCGCCGCCGCACCGTTTTATGGCGCGCAGGCCCCAGCGGCAGACGTTCCGAAAATCAAGGCTCCCCTCCTGCTTCACTATGCGTCCCTCGACACGCGCATCAACGGCGGTTGGCCTGCCTACGAGGAGGCGCTGAAGGCGAACAAGGCGGTTTACACGATGCATATGTATGAAGGAACGAATCACGGCTTCCACAACGACACGACGCCGCGCTACGACGCGGCCGCCGCGAAACTCGCCTGGCAGCGTACGCTCGATTTTTTTGACAAACACGTGAGGAGCTGATTCGGGATACTGCGTGATCCAAGCGGATCGCCGTCTCTTCTTGGACGTAGCGTGTTGCGATGCGTTTCTTCGGAAACCCGTGCCGAAGATGCGGCGATTCAGGGCGTCCCTCCGGCGGGAAGGATTTCGCTCGAAGGCGGCCCAAACAGCAGTTCAATACGGATTTCAACTCCTTTTGCCGCATGCCGGCGCGTGCCTGCCGGCGAAGCCGACGCGGAAGTTTACTGCCGCGCGTGAGTTCACCGCCTCGCTGAATACAAATCTCTGTTTCATGTCAGCTTCATTAACGGACCGCGCTCGATCCACGGCGTGAGACCGCCGGGGAAGTCCGCCGACGCACTCCAGTCCTCATACTGGCCTGCGCGTCCAGCCTCGCAGGGCACTTCATCGTTCAGACTCCCCGGCACCCAACGCCATTCGCAAGTGCACGATTCGATCGGCATTGGTCATCGTCCTCTCCTTTGGCTTGTTTTCGATTTCTCTCGGCCGGTTCAACCTGGAAAGATATATAATCCCACTATAGATGCGGCTTCTACGCTGGGACTACTTCGCACTGACGGTGGCCTTTACCGCGTCCGCCATCCACGGGCAATTTTCCGCCCAGGCCATCCTCGACGCGAACTGCATGGGCTGCCATGGCGCGGCGCCGATGTCTGGGCTCGACATGCGGGACCGCGATGGCATGCTTCGAGGCGGTAAACGCGGCCCGGCAATTGTTCCTGGAAAGGCCGCGGAAAGTCTTTTGTACCGCGCCGTCCTGCGTAAGGGTGACTTGCAGATGCCTCCGGGAAAGAGGGGCCTGCCGGACGATCAGGTCGCCGCATTGGAGGCCTGGATCGACAAAGGGGCATCATGGGATGGGGAATCGGCGAAGACCGGTGGTTCAGGCTGGTGGGCCTTCCGCAAACCGCTCGCGCCGGCCGTTCCCGCCGTCAGGAACACCGCCTGGGTCAGGAACCCGGTGGATGCCTTTATCCTCAGCAAGCTCGAAGCGGAGAAGTTGCATCCCACCGCACCCGCGGCAAAGGCCGCGCTGGCTCGCCGCGCCTACTTCGACTTGCACGGGCTACCGCCCACCCGCGCCGAAGTTGAGCGCTTCGTGAAGGACGATTCGCCTCGCGCCTACGAAGATTTGATCGATCAACTTCTGGCTTCGCCGCGATACGGCGAGCGTTGGGGCCGCCACTGGCTCGACGTGGTTCGATACGCCGATACCGGCGGCTACGAAACCGACGTCTACTTCGCGAACGCCTGGCGCTACCGCGATTACGTGATCCAGTCGTTCAACGAAGACAAGCCCTACAACCAGTTCGTGAAGGAACAGATTGCGGCCGACGAGCTTTGGCCGGACAATCTGGAACTCGACGGCTCTTACGACATCCCGAAACAGAAGCTGTTGAATTTGTCCCGGCGAATTGGAACGGGATTGTATACCGTAGGCGCGGTGGCCCAGGAGTACGCCCTCTTCGGCGATCAGTTTCGCGCCGAGTGGCAGGCGGAAGCCGTTGAGACGACCGGCGCGGCATTCCTTGGGCTCACGATGGGCTGCGCACGCTGCCACGATCACAAGTTCGACCCCATCAGTCAACGCGACTACTACCGTTTCGCAGCGCTGTTTGCGGGCAGCGAAGAACGCGAAATTCCCGTGGTCAGCCAAGTCATGGTGTATGAATACACCCGTTTCATGACGCGGCTTTCGATCGCGGATCAGTTGAAAGCGAAGCTCGAGCGGCTGGACGCCGAGGTGCGCAAGCGTTCCGGCGGCAGCGCCCGCAAGCGCGCGGGACGGTACGCGGTGGACGGCGCATACACACCGTCTGAAAAGGACGAGCGGGAATCGCTGCTGCGGCAGATCGGCGACGCCTACGTCAAAGCTCCCGTACCGTACGGCCGGGCGAGCGTACTGGGGCACGCCGAACAAGTGCCGGATTCCCACATTCTGATGCGAGGCGACTTCAAGCAGAAAGGCGAGAAGGTGGGGCCCGGATTCCCGGCTGCGATCTTCGACCGCGGGCGCATCGACGAGCCGTCGAGTGGTCTGTTCGTTCCGCAGCGCAGGAAGGCGCTCGCGGAGTGGATGGCGGCGGACGATCATCCACTGCTGGCGCGCGTCATGGCGAACCGTATCTGGCAAGGGCATTTTGGCCGCGGAATCGTCGCAACCTCCAACGATTTCGGGCGGCAGGGGGATGCACCCACGCATCCGGAGTTGCTCGATTGGCTGGCGACGGAATTCGTTCGCGGCGGTTGGAGCGTCAAGGCGATGCACCGGACGCTGATGCTCTCGAACGCGTATCGCATGTCGAGCGGCCCTGACGCGGCGAACTCCAAGATCGATGCCGACAATCGTTATTTCTGGAGAATGAACCGCCGGCGACTGGAGGCGGAAGCGCTGCGCGACTCCGTGCTCGCAGTGTCGGGCGAACTCAATTTGAAACCGGGCGGCCCGCCGGTCGCCGTCCCGCTGAGCGAAGAAGAGCGGGAGGGCATGCGGGACGCTACGCAATGGCCGGTGGCCAGTGATCCGGCAGAGCATTCGAGGCGGAGTGTTTACCTCTTAGTGAAACGGTCGTTCCGCCTGCCGATGTTTGAGACCTTCGATCAACCGGATGCGGCGGCAAGTTGCGCGCGGCGGGAAAGTTCGACGATCGCGCCGCAGGCACTGGCGTTGATGAACAGCGGGTTCATGACCGGACAATCAGCGAAGCTCGCGGTGCGCCTGCGCAAGGAGTACGGAGAGAATCCGGAAGCATGGGCCGATGGCGGGTGGAAGCTTGTCTTGGGCCGCGCGCCCTCGGTCGAAGAGAAGTCGCGGGCCGTTGCGTTTGCGAAATCGAACGGGCTGGAGCGTCTCTCACTGTTGTGGTTCAATATGAGCGAGTTCGTCTATGTGGACTGATCCATTCGCATCGCGCCGCGAGTTTCTAACGCGCTCCGGGCTGGGATTCGGCCAGCTTGCGCTGACCTACCTGATGGGCCGGGGCGCGGCCGGCGCCGCGTTAACGAACCCGCTAGCCCCGAAGACGCCGCCGTTGCCCGCAACCGCGAAAAACGTCATCTTCCTGTTCATGCACGGCGGGCCGAGCCACATCGATCTCTGGGACCCGAAGCCGCTGCTCGCGAAACTCAACGGGCAGCCCGTACCCGCGAGCTTCGGACACGTGCAATTGCAATTCTCGAAGTTCAACGAAGTGCCGATTCTCGCTTCGAAGCGTACCTTCAGGAGGTACGGACAATCGGGCGTCGAGATTGCGGACTTACTGCCGAACATCGCAAGCCATGCCGACGATCTCGCCGTGATCCGTTCCTGCCATCACGACGGTTTCACCCACACGGCCGCGCTCAACTGGCTGAACAACGGATGGCCGAGGCTCGGGCGGCCCAGCCTGGGTTCGTGGCTCGTTTACGGACTGGGCAGCGAATGCGACAATCTGCCCGCGTTTGTGGTGTTGCTCGAAGGCGGTATTAAGTCCGGTCCGCCGGTGTACGGCTCGGGATTTCTGCCGGCGATGTATCAGGGGACGCCGTTGCGAGACGGGAAGAATCCGATTCTGAACGCGCGGCCCCCGCAGAGCATGCAGTCTGGCGGGCAGCGGGAAATGATCGACCTGCTGAATTGGTACAACGAGAAGCACTACGAATCGCGCGCCGATGATTCGAACCTGCCGGCGCGGATCGCTTCCTATGAACTGGCGTTCCGCATGCAAATGGCGGCGCCCGAGTTGACGGACCTCTCGAAAGAAACCGCCGCGACGCGCTCCCTCTATGGGATCGAAGAACCCCGCACCTCGGAGTTTGGAGGCAAGTGCCTGCTCGCGCGGCGCCTGGTTGAGCGAGGAGTGCGGTTCGTGCAATTGTGGTCCGGCAGCACCACGAAGGGCGCCGACTGGGACGGCCACAGCCAGTGCGACCAGAATCATACGAACATGGCCGGCAAGGTGGACAAGCCGATCGCAGGACTGCTCGCCGATCTGAAGTCTCGCGGCTTGCTCGAAAGCACGCTCGTCGTATGGGGCGGCGAGTTCGGGCGTACGCCGACCTCCGATGGGAACGCAAACGGCGGAGGCGATAACAATGGGCGCGATCACAATCCATACGGTTTCACCATGTGGATGGCGGGTGGCGGCGTGAAGGGCGGCAAAGTGATCGGCGCCACCGACGAAATTGGTCTGCGCGCGATTGAGGACCCGGTTCACGTTCACGACCTGCACGCGAGCATCCTCGAGATGATGGGTGTGAACCACGAGAAGCTCACGTATTTCTTCCAGGGGCGTGATTTCCGCCTTACGGATGTCGCCGGCAAGGCGGATCTGGTGAAGAAATTGCGGTCATAGTCCCCCTCAATGCCCGCAATACCACACCTGCTTCTCATGCTCGTCTGGGTGGGCTTCGCGTCGGCGTTTTTTATCGGCGGAAAGGCGAGGCCCGCAGGTAAGACTGTGGTGTCGGCCCCGAGGGCAATGTGGGGTATTCTGTTTCAGGCGGTTGCGTTCGCGATGGTGTGGGCGTGCCGGCCTTCAGCGCCGCTCAGGGCTGACACCCCCGCTCCCGTGCTGGCGATTGCACTCTCTATCGGTGTCGCGTCGGCCCTGTGTGCTCTCTACGCGAAGCGGCATCTGGGCAGGCAGTGGCGCGTGAACGCGGCGCTGCTTGCCGATCACGATCTGGTGATGTCGGGCCCCTATTCTGTCGTCCGGCATCCGATCTACGCGGCAATGGTCGGCATGCTCTTCATGACCGGGCTCATCATGGCGCGATGGGAAGTGCTCGCCGCGGCGATCCCGATCTTTCTGATTGGCATCGAGATTCGCGTCCGGGCGGAGGACCGCCTGCTTGAAGACCGGTTCGGTGACCTGTTCCGCGAATACAAGCGGCGCGTGCGAGCATACGTTCCGTATATCCGGTAGCTTTCATCTCATCCCAACCAACCTCGATAGGTCAACCGTGCTTCTGTCCGGCGAACTCTGGAGTGAACGGTTCCGTGTCCGCGCACCCCACTCCATGGCGAGAAACACCCGTCCGCCTCAGAACCATTAGGCCAGCGAAAGGTGGCGGTTAGCCACCAGGTGTTCCTGTGGTGCGGACGTGTGGAAAGGCTTTCCTCCGGCGCAACCCGCGGCGAGCGCGCAATCAGGCGGCGCGGGGCCTACCGCCATCCGCATTTTTCCGCGACATGTTCGACTGTTCCCGTCGCTGTAATGTTCCCTTGATCGAAAAACACGGCGCGGTCAGCCAGGTCCATTGCGAAACCCACATCGTGCGTGACCAGCAGTTTCGCCTGAGGCAGTGTTTTCAGGAGTTCCAACAGTGCCCGCCGTCCGGGCGGGTCGAGAAAAGTGGTGGGCTCGTCAAGTACCAGGATCGCCGGTTCCATGGCGAGAACGCCAGCGATCGCGACTCGCTTCTTCTGTCCCGCGCTCAGGTGATAGGGCGCCTTCCCTTGGGCATGCTGCATCCCGACTTGCTCAAGTGCGCGGCGGGCGCGGTCCGACGCCTGCTCCGGAGCCATTCCGAGATTCAGCGGTCCGAAGGCGACGTCGTCGAGTACGGTGGGCATGAAAAGCTGATCGTCGGAATTCTGGAACACAAATCCGATCTTTTGTCTTATCTCGGGGAGAGTGTTCTTTTGAACGGGGATCCCGCAGATGGATATTTCGCCCTCGCCCGAAAGCAGGCCGTTCAAGTGCATCAGGAATGTCGTCTTGCCGCTTCCGTTCGGACCCAACACGGCGACGCATTCTCCCGGAAGAAGGTCGAAGGCGACGCCGTCGAGAGCTTGCGTTCCATCCGGATAACGGAAACGCAGGTTCCTTACGCGGATAAGCGAAGACTTCGGCATTCAGATCCCGCGAACGGCCACAGCTACGGCTACCGACGACAGCAGAAAGGTCCAGTCGGCGGGACCAAAGCGTGGGTTCCGCAGCAGGTGAAAATGGCCTTCGAATCCCCGGGACAGCATGGAACGGTGAATGTTCTCTGCGGCGCCGTAGGACCGCGCAAAGAGGACAGCGAGTGCGCCGGCGGCCGCGCTGAAGCGTGTTTTGTGCGCGGAACCGGACTTCCCGAACCCGCCACGGCATGACGCCGCGAGCCGCATGCTCGCGGCTTGCCCCGCGATCACGAACAGGTAGCGGTAGACGAACTGCCCTACCATGAGGAGGAAGCGCGGTACGCCGATGCCTTCGAAGCCACGCAGCAGTTTCGGCAGCGGAGTTGTCGCGACAACAAGCAGCACTGCCAGAGCGGAGAGATAACTCTTGCCCGGGAGAATCGCCGCCCGCGCGGGGTCTCCCGAGGCCGCGGCGATGGCGGCGAACGCCAATGAGAATGGAAGCACGGCGGCCGCCCGCGCGAGCGCACCCCGCACTGGCACTCGGGCCGCGGCGAAGCCAAAAATCAGTATGGCAAAGTATACGGACCCCGCAGCCACCGGCAATCCCGGGGCGGTGGCTATCGCTGTGAGCAGAACGAGCAAAGCCGCGGCTTTCGCGCGAGCGTCCCGCCGATGCAGAAAGCTATGCCCCTGACTCCAGCGCTCGATTACCGCGTGGTGCAACTACGCGCTCCTCTTGCGCGCGACGACTCTGCCGAAACCAATGCAGGCGCCGCAGACCAGCGCGAGGCCGGCAAGCCCGGCGGCGGCCTTGCGCAGCCATGCAGATTGGAGAAAACCAGCTTCGTAATCCGAAAATGGCGTGGCGAAAAGATTGGTTGCGCGTTGAGAAATACCGGTCTTTATGGCCAGTTGTTCCAAACCGTCCGGATGCGCCGAGGCGAAAATCACACCAACCGCCGCCAGAAAAACCGCCGTGGCAAGCACGATCGTGGCGCCGCGGCGGTGAGATCCGCCGGCCGTGCGTACGAAGCCCGGATTGATGGTCTCGATCGCCTGAACAACCGCCAGCGTAATCGCGCCTTCAAGAAGCGCAGAGACGACGAACAACCCAACTGAAATTCCCGCTATGGGTGCAGGCATAGGGACGCCTGACAACGCCAGTTGTACCAGTGCGAGCAAGGCGCTCACAAGCACGGAGGCGAAGCCCCCGGCAAAAATTGCGATCTTCCGCGCCGTCGCCCCTCCTCCGCCCCACAATTGAAAAGGCAGGTAGCCCACGAGCACACCCACGATCGCCATGTTAGTGACGTTGGCCCCAAGCGCCAAAATGCCGCCATCCTGAAAAACCAGAGCCTGGATGGCTAGGATCGCTGTCATGACGACCGAGGCAGCGGGCCAGCCCAATACGTAGGCCAGCAGTGCGCCGCCCACAAGGTGCCCGCTGGTACCGACCCCCACCGGAAAATTGATCATCTGGGCGGCAAAGACAAATGCCCCCAGGACTCCGAGGAGCGGGATGCGGCCCTCATCGAACTCGCGTCGCGTCTTGCGCACGGCGAGACCGACGGCCGGCGCCGCAAGGACGTCGAGCGCGGCCCAAACCGGCGTGCTCAGAAAGCCATCGGGGATGTGCATGGCAGTTCGGACTCCAAGGTATCACGAATAGAAGATTCGTGCCACATCTTGAAGTACGAATCGAAAGCCATGATTGGATGGTGACGCGGGCGATATTGATTCCGGCCTCTCGGGGTGTGGTGCCCGCGAAAGGTTTTTTGGGAGAAACGCTCAGAGCCCGGTGAGCGGACGGCCGCTTTTTCGCCGTAGTGCTGCTGGTTGGTCTTTCGATTCTCCAGTTCGCCTTCTCATCCAGTTCCGCAGATTAGAGCATTTTCATATAAAGTAGGTTCGCAGCCTGATTGCCGGCAATAGTCGATGAACTTCGGAGCAGCCTCAATTTATATGAAAATGCTCTAGTGTAGTGCATCGTAAATAGTAACGATTATCTTGCACTCGCCGTAGCCTCACTTGTCGAGGACGTTCAAGGTCAGCAAAGATCCGCAGTTTGCAGAGAAACTGGAGGATGTGGTCGGGCTCTACCTCAATCCTCCCGAGCATGCGCTGGTCTTCTGCGTGGACGAAAAGAGCCAGATTCAAGCGCTGGATCGGACGCAGCCCGGATTGCCGCTAAAGAAGGGTCTTTGCGGAACGATGACGCATGACTACAAGCGCAACGGTACGGCCACCTTGTTCGCGGCGCTCAACACTCTGGATGGCACCGTAATCAGCATGTGCGATGATCGGCACCGCCATCAGGAGTGGCTCAAATTCTTACGCTTGATCGATGACGTCAACCCCGGCTGGGGAGAAATCCATCTGATCGCGGATAACTACGCCACGCACAAACATCCGAAGGTTCAAAGATGGCTGGCACGACACCCTCGGTTCCACATGCACTTCAAGCCGACGAGCAGTTCCTGGCTCAACATGGTGGAGAGATTCTTCCGGGACCTAACCGACAAGCGCATTCGACGTGGCGTCTTTCGCGACGTGGAAGAACTGATCGTCGCCATCGAGCACTACATCGACCATCACAATCAGGCGCCCAAGCCTTTCATATGGACGGCCAAAGCAGCCGATATCTTGGAGAAGGTCAAGCGTGCGCGCGCCAAGCTGAATAATCGGCATTCTGCATGACGCACTACACTAG
>SXGT01683012.1_pt1 | contig 11498 bp, 13 predicted proteins | sample 3176221 | NCBI WGS metagenome assembly SXGT01 (sample SAMN11356862, study PRJNA531348) | freshwater metagenome | isolation source: freshwater sample F1-120 | place: China: Fuxian Lake, Yuxi | collected 2017-12-25
CATCTTCCCGCCGCGCAGTGCCCGGGCACCCTGGGCGCCGAGCACCCACGCGACCGAGTCGACGACGTTGGACTTGCCGGATCCGTTCGGGCCGATCACGACCGTGACGCCGGGCTCGAAATCGAGCGTCGTCTTGTCGGCGAACGACTTGAACCCTTTGATCGTCAACGCCTTGAGAAACAACCGACCCCCCTCATCCCGGGTGCGAGCCTAGGCGCGGTGCATTCCGGACACCGGGGACCGGGCGCGACCTGGGCGGTTGGTCGCACATCGCCCGCGGCGCACCTCACGAGCGCTCGACGACCTCGACGATGTGCAGTTCGCCGCGGTCGAGTCGGGTCACGACCGCGTGCACCGCGACGGTCGGATCGGCCTGTGCGAGCGCGATCCGGCACGCCTCGACCGCGGCCGTGGGCGTACCGAACACGCCGAGGTGTTCGTCGCGCAGCACCGCCTCCAACTCGGAGCCGTCGGGGTCCGGGGCGGTGAAGCAGAGCAGGGCGTCGAACCGGTCCGGCCGGCGCGTTGCCCGCTCGCCCGGTTCGCCCGGTCGGCCCGTCGGTTCCGGCCGCGGTGCCTGCTCCGAGCGCTGGTTGGCCACAGCGAGCCCCGCGCCGAGGATCGCGATGTCGACCAGCACGACCGCGAGGCCAGGCTCGCGGTTCGTCAGCGCCCACCCAGCGAGCACGACCGCACCGATCGCGAACGCTCCGATCGCCCGAACCCTGCGCCGCCGGTCGGCCGCCCGCCGCGGGCCGATCATCTCGGCGAACACCCAGGGACCCGCCGGGGCGAGGCGGCCGCCCGCGCGCCGAGCGATGTCGAACGCGGCGAAGACCGCCGACGGGAGCCAGCCGAGACCGATCGCCGTGCCCGCGCCGAGATCGTCGAAGGCGGCGAGCAGACCCACTGCGATCGCGGCCGGGACCCCGACGACGACCGCGACGACCGCGACCAACCGCAGGAGGATCCGGCCGGCGGCGAGGAAGAGATCTCGGTCGCTCACCCGCCCAGGATCCCACGGTCTCGACCGCCCGCACGATTCTCCTGTGACGTCGGTCGCGCCCGGTCCGCGTCGCCGAAACGGCCGGTATCCTCGCTTCGGTGGCACTCCCGGGCGAGCCCGACACGGTTTCGAGCCTGCCTCCTGCCACCACCGCTCGTGTCCCCGCGGCGCCTGCCCGCGCAGCCCTTGCCACCGAGGGCGACGCGCGGTTCGACGGGATCGAGGGCCTGCGTGCGATCGCGGCGCTCGCGGTGTTCCTCACCCACGTCTCGCTCGTGCGTTCCGCCGACGTCGCGCCGCCACCGGGCTTCGACCGCATCGTCGGTGCGATCTTCGACGAGGGCAACATCGGTGTCTCGATCTTCTTCGCGATCTCCGGGTTCGTGTTGTACCGACCGTTCGCCGTCGCGCACCTCGGTGGCCCGAAGGCGCCGAGGATCCGCGGGTACGCGATTCGACGCGCCGTTCGCATCTACCCGGCCTATTGGGTCGCGCTCGCCGGCTGCGTGCTGGTCATCCGCGACACGACCTACCTCCACGGGGCGTCGCGCTGGGCGTGGAACGTTGCCCTGTTGCAGCAGTACTCCTACGACGCGCGGTTCTCGACGCAGGGCCCCTCGGGGCTCCCGCTCCTCGAAGGCATGCCGCAGGCGTGGACGCTCGTCGTGGAGGTCACCTTCTACGCGTTCTTGCCGCTGTTCGCGCTCGGCGTCGGCCTTGCGGCCCGCGCCGATCGCGCCGATCGCGCGTGGCGGTCGGAATGGGCGGCGATCGGACTACTCGTCGTGCTGGGCACCGCGGCGCTCGTCTGGTCGCTCCGCCCCGCGTGGGAGGGCGGCGCGCCGATGTGGGTCCGGGTGCTGCCCGTTCAGTTGCCGCTGTTCGCCTGCGGCATGGCGCTCGCAGTCCTGAGCGCGCGGGCCGCGACCGGCGGCGGCTTCCCGCGCGCGGTCACGGCGGCCGGCAGGCATCCCGGCCGGTGTTGGCTCGTCGGCGTCGCGGCCTATGGCGGTGTCGTCATGATGAACGTGACGCACACACTCCCGGCCCAACTCGAAGACTGGCGTTGGCTCGGGCGCGTCGGGTTACACGCGATCGCGGCCACCGCGTTGCTGGTGCCCGCCGTCGTCGGCGGCGAGGGCCGCGATCGGGTGCGCTCGTTCCTGCGCCACCCCGTGATGATCTTCGTCGGCTCGATCAGCTACGGCATCTATCTCTGGCACCTCGCGACCCTGCAATGGGTCGGCGACCACCTCGTGGGGGACACCTGGAACCTCAGCGTCGTCACGGTGGTGCTCATCGTCGTCGGGTTGCCCATCACGATGGCGTTCGCCTGGCTGTCGTGGCGCGTCGTCGAGTCGCCGGCGATGGGTCTCGGCCGGCGCCTGTCGGCACGACGCGCGAGACCGACGCAGTGACCCGGGCCGACATCGACCCGGCGCGGATCGATGTGCCGAGCGCGGGGCACTTCGACTGCTTCGACGGGCTCCGCGCGATCGCGGCCACGGTCGTCTACCTCAACCACATCTCGATCACCCGCGCGGATTCCGGACTCGAGTTGCGCGGATTCGACCGTGTCACGCGGGCAGTCCTCGAAGGCGGCGACATCGGTGTCGCGTTCTTCTTCGCCATCTCGGGATTTCTCCTGTACCGCCCGTTCGTCGCCGCACACCTCGCCGGGCGTCGCAGCCCCGACCTGCGCGCCTTCGCCGCTCGGCGGGCGCTGCGGATCTATCCCGCGGATTGGGTGGCGCTCGTCGCTGCGGTCGTACTCCTGCGCAGCAATGTGTTCCTCGCGGGACCCTCGCGATGGTTCGCGCACCTCGCGCTCGTGCACATGTACATCCCGGAGAGTCGCATCGACGGCGTCGTCCCGCAAGGACTGCTGCCGTCGTGGACGCTCGTCGTCGAGGTCACGTTCTACGCGTTCCTGCCGGCGTACGCATACGTCGTACGACGAGCGTCGACGCGCACGCGGCCGTTCGTCGGCGAGATCCTCGGGGTCGCGGCCGTGTTCGGGGCGGGTGCCGCCACCCTCGTTCGAGCGATCGACGGCGGCATGCCCCCGTGGGTGACGGTGCTGCCGATCCAACTCCCGCTGTTCGCGTGCGGGATGGCGCTCGCGGTCTGGAGCGCGCGGGCCGACTCCGGCCTGCCGTTTCCCCGTCCGATCACCGCGGCGGGGCGCCACCCCGCGGCGTGTTGGGCCGTCGCGGCCGGCGCCTACGCCGGCGTGGTCTGGCTCCGCCTCGCCGATCGGCTCCCGCCGATCCTCGGTGATCGCTGGTGGCTCGCGCGGATCGCCCTGCACGCGATCTCCGCGACGGCGCTGCTCCTCCCAGCGGTGGTCGGCCTCGAGGACGGTGGCCGGATCCGTTCGTTCCTCCGCCACCCCGTCGTCGTGTTCGTCGGCACGATCAGTTACGGCATCTACCTCTGGCACACGCCGATCATGTACTGGATCGCGGAGCACGTCGTCGGGGCATCGTGGAACCTGACGCTCGCAGGGATCGTGATCGGGACCGTCGCGCTTCCGCTCACCGGTGCGATCGCATGGGCCTCGTGGCGATTCCTCGAGACGCCCGCGATCCGCATGAGCCGCCGCGTCGGCGCGGCGCCGGCTCAGACCTGACACGCCTCGCAGTAATAGGTCATCCGATTGCCGAGTCGCGACTTGACGATCTCGCGGCGGCAACGGCGACACGTATCGCCGTCGCGTTCGTAGACCTTGAGGTGATCGGAGTGCTCCTCGTCGAACGGGTCGCCGCTCGTGCGCGCGCTCTGCGCTGCCGCGCTGTTGTGGTACTTGACCGCGTCGTGCATGGTCTCGACGATCGCGCGGTAGAAGCGGCGGATCTCCTGCTCCGTGAGCTTGTCGGACTCGCGATCGTGACGCAGCCCCGCGGCGAAAAGGATCTCGTCGCTGTAGACCGGCCCGATCCCGGCGAGCACGGTGCGGTCCATCAGCAGCGGCTTGAGCTTCTGGTGGCGGTGGTAGATGATCCGGGCGAAATCGGCCCAGCTGATCGACGACTCGAGCGGGTCGATCCCGAGTTCGGCGAACTCGGGCAGCGTGGGCAGGTCCGCGAGCGGGGCCACCCACAGTTCGGCGTCGCCCTTCGGGTCGACGAGGCGCAACAGACCGCCCTGGGTGAACGTGAACGTCACCTGGGTGCCCTTCGGCGCCGCGGTGCGCGCGGTCTTGGCCCGCACGAGCTGGCCGGCGCTGCCCAGATCGAGCACGAGCGCGTCGCCACCTTCGATCTTGGCAACCAGATACGGACCGCGTCGCTCGAGACCCAGCAGCTTCTTGCCGTCGAGGAGCTCGGTGAAGAGCTTCTTCGTCTTGTACCGGCGGATCGGCTTGAGGGCCGCCGCCTCCACGGTCTTGATCTTCTTGCCGCTCACGTCCTTTTCGAGCTCACGGCGCAAGATCTCGATCTCAGGCAACTCCGGCATCGTGCCCCTCCCCTGCGGATCCGTGTCGATCCTCGGATCCATGATGGTCGGCGCCGTCGACGGCAACGCCGTTGGTACCAGGCGCCTCGACGCCCGCCTCACCCGTGAGGCCGAGGTACGCCCGCAACGCGGCGGACTGCTCGGCCTCCTTCTTCGATCGTCCCTCACCGGTGCCGTACACGATGCCGGTGAGCTGCAACGTCGCGAAGAACCGCTTCGCGTGATCGGGACCCTCGTCGTCGACGACGTAGCGCGGACGGCCGAGCCCCATTTGCGCCGCGAGCTCCTGCAACCGGGTCTTGTAGTCGCGTCCGCCGGTGCCGTCGATGGCGGCACGAATCCGCGCTTCCAGGAGCCGCAGCACGAAGTCGTGCGCGGTCTGCCACCCGCGGTCGAGGTACACCGCGGCGATGACCGCCTCCATCGCGTCGGCGAGGATCGACTGCTTCGCGCGCCCGCCCGCGGCGGCTTCGCCCTTGCCGAGCAAGACATAGCTGCCGAGGTCGAGCTCGGCAGCGACCTCGGCGAGCGTCCGCGAGTTGACGACACCTGCACGCACTTCCGACAACTGCCCCTCGGGCAGGTGCGGGAAGCGTTCGAAGACGTAGCGCGTCACCACGAGTCCGAGCACCGAATCGCCGAGGAACTCGAGTCGTTCGTTCGAGGAGACATCGCCGTTCTCGGCGCACCACGAGCGGTGAGCGAGGGACCGATCGAGCCATTCGGGATCTTCGAACTCGACGCCGAGCGATTCCTGGAGCGTGCGGCGGGCGTCGTCGGACAACATCACGCGTCGCCGCCGTCGCGGTCGGGACCACGGGCGCCGAGCAACCCGCACACGCCGAGGACCAGTTCGATCGCATCGGCGACGGTGAGGATCTCGGCGAGCTCGTCGTCGTCGAGCGTGAAACCGACGGTGCGTTCACCGAGTTCGGTCTCGATCGCCGTGAAGGCATCGAGCACCCCGAAGTCGTCGGCGTCGAGGTCGTCGCGCAGGCGCGCGGTCGGAGCCAGGTCGTCGGGGTCGCGGCCGAACGCCTCGGCGAGTTGCTCGATCACCAGGGCGCGGACCGTGGCCGCGTCGAGGTCGCCGCGATGGCTGTGCGTTTCGGCCGGCATCAGGTCGCGCCGCCGTCGGCGGGGGCAACGGCCGCGGTGAGTCGCTCGACCACACCAGCTCGCGCGCAGTCGGCAGCGACGCGAACCGCGTTGACGATCGCGCGCGCCGACGACGACCCGTGCGAGATCACGCACACGCCGTCGATCCCGAGCAGCATCGCGCCGCCGGTGTTGTCGGGCAGCAGGTCCGCAGCCGCGGCGAGCATTCGCAGCTTGATCGGCGCGGCGATCGCGGCGAACTCCGGTTCGTCGAGCACCGAGAACACCATCCCGGCGATGCCGAGCAACGCGCCCTCGGCCGTCTTCAGTGCGACGTTGCCGGTAAAACCGTCGGTGACGATCACATCGGCGCTGTCGCGCATCAGATCGCGACCCTCGACATTGCCGACGAAGCCGTCGACCGCGCCGAGCAGCCCGAACGCACGCTTGCGCAGGGAGTCGCCCTTGCCCGGTTCTTCGCCGTTGGAGAGCAACGCGACGGTCGGGTCCGCGATCCCGAACCGGACGCCGGCAAAGGCGCGGCCCAGCCGCGCCCACTGCGCGAGCCATTCGGGTTCGGGGTCGACGGTCGCCCCGCCGTCGACGAGCAATTGCTTCTTCGCCGACCCGGGGATGGGCAGCGGAACGGCGATCGCCGGTCGCGCCACCCCCTTGATCCGTCCGCAACGCAACAACGCGGCCGCCATCGTCGCGCCGGTGTTGCCCGCCCCGACCATCGCCGCGGCCCGACCGTCGCGGACGGCCTCCGCGCAGCGCACCAGCGAGCTGTCCCGCTTGGATCGCACGGCCGTCGCCGGTTCTTCACCCATCTCGACGACCTGGCTCGCATGGACGAGCTCGATCCCGTCGGGTGCGGCACCGCCCGGCATCAGCGCACCGACCCGGTCGACATCGCCGACGAGGAGGATCCCGATGTCGGCGATCTCCGCGACGGCCGCGATCGCGCCCGCGACGATGGCGTCGGGCGCGTGATCGCCCCCCATCGCGTCGAGTGCGATCAGCGTGGACATGATGCGGTGCGCCCCCCAGCGCCGCGGCGAATGATTACTCGACCGTGATGACCGGGCGGCCGCGGTACCAGCCGCAGTTGCCGCACACCGTGTGGGGCAAACGCGAGGCGCCGCAGTTGGCGCACAACGAGTGCGCCGGTGCGGTGAGCTTGCGGTTCGCGGATCGGCGCGAACGGGTCCGCGAGCGGGTCAACTTGCGCTTGGGCACGGGCATGGCGGTGGTGCTCCTGGTTCGGTCGGGCTGCGGTTCGGCAGGCCGTTCGGCGGTCGGTCAGAGTTCGAGTGAGCGCAACGCCGCCCACCTCGGGTCGAGGTCGTCGTCGGTGCACTCGCACTCGGTGTCGTTGCGGTCGACACCGCACGTCGGGCAGAGCCCGGCACAGTCGGGCCGGCAGAGCGGCGCCTGTGGGAGCTCGAGCAGGATCGTGTCGCGGACGAGCGGTTCGAGGTCGATCGTGTCGTGCGCGAGTTGGTAGGTCTCGCCCTCGACGGGGTCGCGCTCGAAGAGTTCGTCGACAGCCACGACGACGCTGCCGGCGACGGGCTGCACACAACGGGCGCACGCACCGGCCCAACGGGCCTCGACGGTTCCGCGCACGACGAGACCCTCGAGAATGCGTTCGAGGTCGAGCTCGAGGTGGACGGGATCGTCGGCGGCCACACGCGATCCCGCGACGACGAGGCCGTCGACCGGCTCGTCGAGCACGACCGAACGCGCCGAACCCGGCCGCTTCACGAGGTCGGCGACGAGAATGCGCAATCCGGTCGAAGTTGACGAAGGAGACATCATGATCAGCGGCGCCCGCCGGTACCGGCGACCTGGAGGGGTCTGACGGCGGTACCAGACGCAAAGCGACAGGCCATCGTAGCAGGACGGGTCCGTCTTCGACCTGGTCAGAGCCGGTACCTTTCGGCCGATGCGGGCGGCTTCGCGCCCACCGGAGCGGAGGGACCGCGACCGCCATGCTCGACCCTCCGGCGCCGTCACCACCTCCCCCGCCGCCCCCGCCTCCGCCACCCCCTCCTCCCGGGGTCGCGCCGGTCGCGCCAGTCCCGCCGGCCCGATCGCGTCGCCCCGGCCGGGTGGTCGCCGCGATTCTCGTGGTTGTCTTGACCCCCGTTGCCGTCGGCGTGGGGTTCGTCGTCTCCCGCGACGACCCGTCGTTCCCCGATCGCTGGGACCCCCGCATCGCCGATCTCGCCGATTTCGTCGCCGACGAACGCGACCTGCGGTTCGAGCACCCCGTGTTCGTCGACTTCCTCGCCGACGACGCATTCGTCGAACGGATTCGCGACAGCTCGAGCGACCCCGACGACCCGGACCTGGCGGAGCAGGCCGACACCTACACCGCGACCCTCCGGGCGATCGGGCTGGTCGAAGGCGAGGTCGACCTCGTGGCCGAGACCCGGGCCCTCGACGAGGTCTCGATCCTCGCGTACTACAGCTGGGAGACCCGCCGCGTGACCGTGCGCGGCACCGAACTCGACACCGCCACCCGCGTCACGGTGGTGCACGAACTGACCCACGCGCTGCAGGATCAGCACTTCGACCTGCGCGCGATCCAGGACACGGCGGCCCGATCCGACACCGCGTCGCCGACGCCGCTCATCGAGGGCGACGCCGTCAGGGTGGAGCAGGCGTACATCGCCGGTCTCGATGACGACGAGCGCGACGACTACGACGCGGCACGCGACCATCAGGTCGACGACGACGCGATCGCGGACATCCCCTTGTTGCTCCAACTCCAGAGCGCCATGCCGTATGTGTTCGGCCCGGCCTTCGTGACCCTGCTCTACGGTCTCGACGGCAACGATGGGGTCGACGACGCGTTCGAGGCGCCGCCGACGACGGAGGCGATGTACCTCGATCCGATCCGTTTCCTCCACCGCGAACCCCTCGAGGAAGTCGCTCCCTTCCCGGTCCCGACCTCCGACGAGACGATCGTCGACGGAGGCGGCCAATTCGGTGCGATGGGTTGGTATTTCCTGCTCGGCGAACAACTCGACGCCGCGGATGCGCTCGACGCGACGCTCGGCTGGGGCGGCGACGCCTACCGCGTCGTCGACCGCGGCGACGAGACGTGCGCGCAACTCCGGTTCATCGGCGACGAACCCGACGACACGCACCAGATGCGTCGCGCGCTCATCCAGTGGCGCTCGGCGCTCCCGCATCGGGACCTCGTCGAGGTCCGTATCGCCGGCGACCACGTCGAGGTCGAGGCGTGCGACCCCGGCCCCGACGTCGAGGGCATCACCACCGGCGACATCGAGATCGCGTTTACGGTCGCGGCATTCCGGCTCGGGATGCTCGGCGGTCTCGTGAGCGAGGGTTCGACGATCGAGCAGGCGACCTGTCTCACCGACGGCATCCTCGACGTGGTGCCGACCGACGCGATCGCCGACGGGAGCTTCTTCGACGACGACGCGTGGCAGGACGAGGCGTGGCAGGACGAGCTGTTCGAGATCGGCACCGCCTGCCACGGTCGCGAAACCGACCGCAACTGATCCGAACCGGCGTCGTCAGGCGCCCGCCACGGCGTGGCGACGACGCCAGTAGCGATACGAACCGGCGTCGTCAGGCGCCCGCCACGGCGTGGCGACGACGCCAGTTGAGATACGAAACAAACCGGCGTCGTGAGGCGCCCGCCACGGCGTGGCGACGACGCCGGTTGGTGTGGCGGTTGGTGTCGTGGTGGGGGAGGTTCAGCTGTCGTCTTGGTCGAAGAAGTTCGACTCGGCTTCTTCGGCCTCGTCGTCGACCGGCTCGGCCATGCGCGGCGCGCCGACGTGCACCTGCAGCCGCTCGCGGCCGCGCACGACGGTCTGCATCGTGCGTTCGAGCACGACCTCGAACGCGGCGAGCTTCTGGTCGACGTAGTCCTCGGCCTCGTGTTGCAGAGCGCGAGCATGGTCGTTCGCCTCGGTGACGATCGCCTCGGCGGTCCGCCGGGCCTCCCGCACGACCTCGGTCCGTTCGACCATCCGCTCCGCGCGGACCCGCGCCGCATCGATGATCTGCTCCGCCTCGCGCCGTGCCTTGGCGAGATATTCCTCGCGCTCCTTCAGGAGCCACCGGGCCTCGCGCAGTTCCTCGGGAAAGGCCTCGATCGCCTCGTCGAGCATCTGGAGCACTTCGTCGCGGTTCACGCGCGGCGAACTCGAGAGGGGCAGCGTTCCGGCCTGCTCGATCATGTCGCGCAGCTCGATCAACACCGCCTCGGTGTCGTACGTGACCGGCCCGGCCACAGTCGGGGCGCCGATCGGGGCGCCAGTGGGGGCTGATGCGTCCGAAGTGGTCATGGGTTCAAGCCTCCTGCGGGAACCGGCCGCGGAGCCGCTCGGCCACGATCGGGGGAACCATGCTCGAGACATCGCCACCGAAGCGCGCGACCTCTTTGACGAGGCTCGACGAGAGGAACGAATACTGCGGGCTCGTCGAGATGAAGAAGGTGTCGATTCCCGACAGCCGTTGGTTCATCTGGGCCATCTGCAACTCGTAGTCGAAGTCGGAGACCGCGCGCAGACCCTTGACGATCGAGGCCGCGCCGTGGTCCTTGGCGAAATCGACGAGCAGCCCCTTGAAGAACTCGATCCGGACATTGGCGAGGTGCTTGATGCACTCGTGCAACAGCTCCTGGCGCTCCTCGAGCGTGAAGAGGCTCTGCGTCTTCTGCGGATTGCGGATCACGGCGACGATCACGTCGTCGAAATGCCGCGCCGTGCGCTCGATGATGTCGATATGGCCGAGGGTCACCGGATCGAACGAACCTGGGCACAGTGCGGTCGCCAAGGATCAGCCAACTCCTCGTGTGGGATCGAGTGGTGTGCGGGGCTCGCGTGCACGGATCACCCCGACGTCGGGGTCAAGAACACGACGAGCGTATCCCCGAACGTGCGATGCCACGACTCTCGCCAATCGGACGGCACGGGCGGGTTCGACCGGACCGGACGTTCGAGCACGATCAACCCACCGGGGACGACCGTGGCGGCGAGGGTTTCGATCAGGGGAGCAAGGGCGTCGTCGGTCGTCTCGTACGGCGGGTCGACGAACGCCACGTCGTACGTCGTGCGCGCCGACGCGACGAACGTGGCGACGTTGCGCCCGACGACGGTCGCTGCCGCCCCGAACCCGCAGAGCTCGACGTTGTGTCGCAGTGCATCGATCGCCGGTGGGGCCGACTCGACGAACGTCGCCGCCGCGGCTCCGCGCGAGATCGCCTCGATTCCGAGCGCGCCGCTCCCGGCGTAGAGGTCGAGGACCGCGGCGTCGTGGAGCAGGCCGCGGCTGTCGAGCGCGGAGAAGATCGCAGCCTTGACGCGGTCCTTCGTCGGTCGGACCGCGTCGCCCTTGGGAACGACGAGCCGCCGACCCCGCGCGGTGCCGGCGATGACGCGTACTCCGGGCGGGACCATCGAGCGACCCTATCGGCCTCGCCCGTCGGCGTACGGTCGAAGCGATCACCCGCGAACGGCGTGAATGCCCCGGTCAGCTCGCGAACATCCCGGACCGTCAGCTCTTGAACAGGTAGTCGACGTGTTCGCCGAGCAGATCCGCGACCTCGTCGCGCAGACCCGTCGCGGCCTCGAGGTTCGGGTCCGCGTCGAGCAGGCGCTCGGCGACACGACGCGCGGCGATCACGACCGGCTCGTCGCGGGGGATACGACCGAGCTTCAGGTCGGAGAAGCCGCTCTGGCGGCCGCCGAACACCTCCCCCGCGCCGCGGATCTCGAGATCCTTCTCGGCGAGGAGGAAGCCGTCGGTCGAAGCGGCCATCGCCGCCATCCGCTCGCGCCCGTCGTCGGTACTCGGCTCGGCGAGCAAGAAGCACCAACTCGTCCCGCCGCCGCGCCCGACGCGGCCGCGCAACTGATGAAGCTGGCTGAGCCCGAATCGGTCGGCGTCC
>SXGT01026475.1_pt1 | contig 11497 bp, 7 predicted proteins | sample 3176221 | NCBI WGS metagenome assembly SXGT01 (sample SAMN11356862, study PRJNA531348) | freshwater metagenome | isolation source: freshwater sample F1-120 | place: China: Fuxian Lake, Yuxi | collected 2017-12-25
CCGAGACGCGGCGCGCGACGAACGTCGCGCCGATGCTGAGCGCGAGCATGACCGGATCGATGGGGGGTTGGGTGTTGGGCTCGCCGCGCTTCGACCTCGACCCGATGTCCGACGACGCCGAGAACTGACCCTTCGTGAGCCCGTAGCAGCCGTTGTTCTCGATGAGGTAGAGCATGTTCACGTTTCGACGGATCGCGTGGCACATCTGCCCGAGGCCGATGGACAGCGAGTCGCCGTCGCCGGAGACCCCGATGTAGACGAGGTCGCGGTTCGCCGCCGCGGCGCCCGACGCGATCGCCGGCATGCGCCCGTGCGCCGAGTTGAACCCATGAGCGCCGGACACGAAGTACGTCGGCGTCTTCGACGAGCAGCCGATGCCCGACAGCTTCGCGATCATGTGCGGCGGCGTGTCGAGCTCGTGGAACGCCCGCACGATGGCGGCGGTGATCGAGTCGTGTCCGCACCCGGCGCACAAGGTCGACATCGAGCCTTCGTAGTCGCGGACGGTGAGGCCGAGCGTGTTCGCCTCGAGGGACGGGTGGCGGGCGGACGGCTTCTTGATCCAGCTCATTCTCGTGCCTCCACGACGGCCGGCGCGCCGGGCGTCTTCGCGGGGAGCTGCGCCAGGACGGCCGACACGACCTGCGCAGCCTGGAGCGGGAACCCGCCGTACTCGCGGATGGACCCCAGCTTCTCCTTGGACGTGGCCGTCTCCATCGCGAGGAGCGTGCGGAGCTGCCCGTCGCGGTTCTGCTCCACCACGAACAGGGTCTGGTGGCTCGCGAGGAAGGCCTCGACCTCGTCGCCGAAGGGGAACCCCCGGACGCGCATGAAGTCGGCGGGCACGCCGCGCGCCTCGAGCATCCCGATGGCTTCCCGGACGGCGAGATCGCAGCCGCCCACCGTGACGAGACCGCAGCGCGCGTGCGGGCGGCGCTCGATGATCGCCTCGGGGACGAGGTTTCGCGCGGCGCGGTGCTTGCGCGCGAGGCGATCCATGACGTCCTGGTACTCGTCGGGTATCTCGGTGTAGCCGCCCAGCTTGTTGTGCCCGGAGCCGCGCGTGAAGAACGCGCCCTTCTCGGACACGCCCGGCAGGGTGCGCGCCGCGACCCCGAGCTCGTCTTCGGGCGAGTAGCGGTAAAATCGGGGCAGAGCCTCGAGCTGCTCCCGCGAGAGTACACGGCCGCGATCGGGCCGGTACCCGTCGTCCCACTTCAGCTTCGGCACGACCCAGTCGTTCATCCCGATGTCGAGATCGCTCAGCAGGAACACCGGCGTCTGGAAGCGCTCGGCGAGGTCGAACGCCTTGACCGTGAGGTAGAAGCACTCCTCCGGGTTCGCCGGGTACAGGCAGATGTGCTTGGTGTCGCCGTGCGAGGCGTACGCGCACGAGAGGATGTCCCCCTGCTGCGTGCGCGTCGGCATCCCCGTGGAGGGCCCCACGCGCTGCACGTCCACGATGACGAGCGGGATCTCCGCGTAGTACGCGAGGCCGATGAGCTCGCCCATGAGCGAGATACCCGGGCCCGACGTCGACGTGAAGGCGCGCGCGCCGTTCCAGGCCGCGCCGATCGTCATCCCGACGGCGGCGAGCTCGTCCTCGGCCTGCAGGATGCAGTAGCGGCGCTCGCCGGTAGCCTTGTCCGTGCGGAGCTTCGCGCAGAACGCCGTGAAGGCGTCGAACACGCTCGTGGACGGCGTGATCGGATACCACGCCGCCACGGAGCACCCGGCGTAGACGGCCCCGAGCGCGGTCGCCGTGTTGCCGTCGATGAGGATCGATCCGTCGGTCGCGTTCATCTTCTTCAGGCGGAAGGCGAGCGGGCATTCGAAGTGCTCCTTCGCCCAGGACCAGCCGAGCTTGATGGCGCGGCTGTTGGAGTCCATGAGGGCTGGCTTCTTCGAGAACTTCTCGCGGAGCATCTGCTCGACGACCTCCATGTCGATATCGAGGAGGGCCGCGAGGGTGCCGGCGTACGCGATGTTCTTCATCAGCGTGCGCTCGCGCGGCTGCTTGAAGGCGTCGTTGCAGAGCGAGGCATAGGGGACGCCCAGGAAGGTCACGTCGGACCGAAGGACCGTGGGCGGGAGCGGCCAGCTGCTGTCGTGAAGGACGTAGCCGCCGGGGAGCACCTCGCGCACGTCCCGCGCGTACGTCTCCGCGTTCATGGCGACCATCAGGTCGTAGTCCCTCGTGCGCGCGGTGTGGCCGCGGGCGTTGACGCGGATCTCGTACCAGGTCGGGAGGCCCTGGATGTTCGAGGGGAAGAGGTTCTTGCCGGAGACCGGGATCCCCATGCGGAAGATCGCCTGCATGAGGAGGCCGTTGGCGCTCGCGGAGCCCGTCCCGTTCACGTTGGCGAGCTTGATCGCGAAGTCGTTGATACGTGTACTATGCATGGTCACGGCGCCTCAGGTCCGCCTTGAGGATCTCCGAGGGGCACGCCCGGCCCCCCGCGTAGGTGAGCTGGAGATCGAACTTCTGCATGTCCCAGGCGGCCGTCGGGCACCGCTCTGCGCAGAGGCCGCAGTGGACGCAGAGGTCCTCGTCCTTGAGCATGACGCGGCCGGTCTGGGGGAGCGGGCCCGACGCGAAGAGCTCCTGCTTCGGGTTCTTCGCCGGCGCGCTGAGGCGGCCCCGGACGTCGGCCTCGTCGCCGTCCGGCGCGATGGTGAGGCACAGGACCGGACACACGTCGACACAGGCATCGCACTCGATGCAGAGCGCGTCCGTGAACACCGTCTGGATGTCGCAGTTGAGGCAGCGCTCCACCTCGCGGACGGCCTGCTCCGGGGTGAACCCGAGCTCGACCTCGATGTTCATCTTCTTGAAGCGCTCGGCGAGCGCGACGTGGCTCATCTTCTCGCGCTTGCTCGGGTTGTAGTCGTTCGAGTAGCTCCACTCGTGGAGCCCCATCTTGGCGCTCGCGAGGTTCATGCCGGGGGGAGGGCGCTCGTCGAGGGGGACGCCGGTCAACTTGTTGTGAATGCTGATCGCGGCCTGGTGGGCGTGCTCCACGGCCCAGATGATGTTGAGCGGGCCCCACGCGGAGTCGCCGCCGAAGAACACCCCGTGCTTCGAGCACTCGAAGGTGACCTTGTCGACGACGGGGCAGCCCCACTTGTCGAGGTCGATGCCGACGTCGGGCTCGATCCACGGGAAGGCGGCCTCCTGGCCGATCGCCAGGATCACGTCGTCGGCGGGGAGGAAGACGATGTCGGTCGGCGTCTGGACGAGCTTGCCCTTCTCCTCGCGCGACTCGTACCGCTGGAACTCCATCCCCTCGAGGCGGCCGTCCTTCACGACGAAGCGCACGGGCTCGTGGTTCACGAGGATCTCGACGCGCTCCTCCTCGGCGTCCTCGAGCTCCCACGGCGACGCCTTGAAGTAGCCGCGCGGCTTCCGGGCCATGACCTTCACGTCCTTGCCCCCGAGGCGGCACGACGAGCGGCAGCAGTCCAGGGCCGTGTTGCCGACGCCGATGATGAGGACGCGCTCGCCGATCTTCGTCGTGTGGCCGAACGCGACCGACTCGAGCCAGTCGATGCCGATGTGGACACGATCGGTGTCGTAGCGGCCCGGGATCTCGAGGTTCTTGCCGCGCGGGGCGCCGCTGCCGACGAAGATGGCGTCGAAGCCCTGGTCGAGCAGCCACTTCATGCTCTCGATCGGGTGGCTGTACCTGATCTCCACGTTTCCCATCCCGACGATCTGGTCGATCTCGTCGTCGAGCACGGTCTGGGGGAGGCGGAAGGCGGGGATGTTCGAGCGCATGAGCCCGCCCGACACCGCGAGCTTCTCGAAAATGACGATCTCGTACCCGAGCGGGAGGAGATCGTTCGCCACTGCCAGGGACGCCGGGCCCGCGCCCACGCAGGCGATGCGCTTGCCGTTCTTCTGCGCGGGGGCGCGCGGCAGGCGGTGGCGGATGTCGCCCGCGAGGTCCGCCGCGACGCGCTTGAGGCGGCAGATGGCGACGGCCTTGTCCTCGACACGCGTGCGGCGGCAGGCCGGCTCACACGGCCGGTCGCACGTGCGACCGAGGACGCCGACGAATACGTTCGACTCACGGTTGAGCATGTACGCGTCCGCGTACCGCCCCTGCGCGATGAGGCGGATGTACTCCGGCACGTTGGTGTGGGCCGGGCATGCCCACTGGCAGTCCACGACCTTGTGGTAGTAGTCCGGGTTCGCGACCTGGGTCGGCTTCAAGGTGGGGCCCGAGCTTACGGCACGCCGGGGGCGTGGTCCACGCCCATCAGCGGATCGCGCGGCTCGGCGCCAAACCAGGGGCGAAGCGCGTCACGACCCCCCTGCGCTTCACGCCCGGCGCCGGCTTGCTGAGGAAGTCACCCCCGCCTGCCCAGAACGCGCCGGCCCCGTCGCTCCACGCTCCGTGGAGGTCCGTGAAGGGCTCCTTCCCGAAGTCGTCCTTCCAGGCGCCGTTCACCAGCCGCTGCTTGAGGCCCCCCGAGCCCACGATCACGACGCTGCCCGATGGGCCGCACGCGACGCCGCTCACGTCGTTCAGCACCTCCACGTCGGCGCGAGACCAGGTGGTGCCGTCCGAGCGGAGCACGTCGCGGCCGCCGACGGCATAGACCTCTCCCTTGCCGCAGCCCGCCACGGTCAGCAACGTCCCCTTCGCGAGGGGCGGGTCCGACTCCAGCGCCCACGCACCTCCCTTGCGGTGCCAGATCGACCCGTGCTCGCCCACGACGTACACGTCCTCGGCGGAGGATCCCCACACCTTGAAGAGCGCGCGCCCCTTCTGCGTGCCCGGCAGCGGCGACTTCGCCCACGTCTTGCCGTCGAAGTGAAGGACCACGTCGTTGTCCGCGCCGGTCCCGCCCTCGGGCGTACCGCCCACGGCCCACACGTCCGTGGCCGACGCGGCCCACACGCCGAACAGCGTGGCCTTGGTCAGCCGCGCGTGCTCGACGAACCGCCTTCCATCCCAGTGCGCGACCCGACCCATCTCGCCGACCATCCACACGTCCGAGGGGCCCGTCCCGTGGACCCACCAGAACGTGTCGGCGCCTCCGGGCTCGAGATCGCGCCAGCCCGCTCCATCGAAGCGCAGCGCGAGCGCCTGGAAGCCGCTGTTTCCACGAGGGCCGCCCACCGCGTACACGTCGCCGGGCGCCGATCCCCACACGGACAGCACGGGTCGATCGAGCTCCTTCGCGTCGAGCAGCACCTGCCACGCAGGAGGGCTGGCAGCGTCGACACCCGCGTCGACCGGCGGCGAGACCGGCGATGCGCTGGTGCAGGCCGCCAGGGCGACGCTGACGAGAGCGAGCTTCGTCCTCATTGCCGGAGCTGTCCCGGGTGGTGGCCCGGTACGGCCCTCTCCTCTAGAAGCAGTTCACGTCGTCCTGCTTCGGGTAGTAATACACGAAGATGTTGCAGTGCTCGTTCTTCTCGACGATGGGCCCGAACGTGTAGCAGCAGTCGAGGTTCTGGGCCGGCGTCTTGTACTTCGAGCTGTCGAAGTCGTTGAGCGCCTGACACCCGCCCGCGGAGGCCTCCGGCTGCCGCCACTCGTAGGAGCACGTGTAGAACACGCCACCGCCCGGCTGGATCGGCACCTTCAGCTCGGGTGAGCGGAGCATCGGCGGATCGTCCCAGGTGGCCGAGCGGTAGAAGCGGGCGCTGTCGGGCGGCTGCTCCGTGCTCTTGCCGTCCCACGAGAACATGTCGAACTGCTTTCCTCGCCCGTGGAAGTGGGCGTTGGCGCCGATGAGGGTCACCGGGCTCGGGCTGTTGATCTGGCAGGTGCCGGAGAACGATGGCTTCGGGTTCTTCGCGCAGATGCGGATGCTCTGCTTCGTGGCGAACAGGGTGCCCAGCTCGGCCTTCACCTGGTCCTTCGGCATCGTCCAGAAGTTGACCGCAACCTGGCCCACCCCTCCCGGCGACTTCTGCGTCGTCGCGTTCACGAAGTGCGTCTGGAGCATGATGTACTCGTCCGGCTGGAAGACACTCGCGACGCCGTCCGGAAACGTCCAGTCGACCGACCCCTTGCTCTGCGTGTTCGCGATCAGCGGCCAGTCCGCCCAGTTGGGGGACTTGAAGCACTCGCCCTCCCCGTTGGACCCACGCTGGATCGCGCCGTTCTTCGGATCGAGGCCGACGAGGGTCTTCACGCGGAAGAGGTTCATGTGGTGCGAGCCGTCCTTCTGCGCGAGGACGACGCGGTGGAGGTTCACCGGCTGACCGGCGGGCAGGCCGCCCGCGGCGGCCAGATCGCGCACCTTGAAGAAGTAGCAGTCCTGCTGCTCCGTACCCGAAGGGACAGGGAAGGCCTCGGTCTTGAACTGGAATCCCTGTCCTGGGGGCGGCGCCGCGAGGGTGCTCGGATCGATGGTCTTCGGGTCGATCGGCGGGTTCGGGCTCGCGCTCGTGCAGAACACGAGCCCGAGGGGCGCGATCGTGCCCGCCAAGGTCGCGATTGTGGACGTCTTCATGGGGTTTCACCTTAGGCCTGTCGTGTCTTGCCGGCAACGTGGAGAGCAAGTCTGATGCCGCACCCCCGCCCGATGGGACCTCTCGGGTTTTCACGCGCAAAGGATGCACGGGGGCGTGCCACGGGCGACCCGCCATGATCGCCCGATCACGTCTTCCTCCACGGGCGGTCCGGTCCCTGCCCCATCCCTCCATCGCGGGAGCCCGTGGATCCGGTCGGGCGGCCTCCGCGTGATGCGACGCGGACGCACCCCGGCGCTTGTCAAGGCCCCGCCGTGCGACCGCGGAGCCGCCGCGCCCGGGGCGTGACAGGCCGTGCCGATCCGTGGCACGATCCCGTCCGTACGTGACCGCGGACCCATCCATCCTTCGCCGCTCCGAGTTCTTCCGTGCGCTGGCCGACGGCGAGCTGGCGGCGCTCCAGGCCTGCGTCGTGGTGCGCGAGCTCGCGGCGGGGACGGTCGTCTTCCAGGACGGCGACCCGGGGGCCGCGATGCTCATCGTGGCCGAGGGCTCGCTCTCGGCGCACGTCCGGCGGAAGGGCGGCGGCGAGCAGGAGATCAACCGGATGGGGCCGGGCGAGGCGGTGGGCGAGATGTCGTTCATCGATCCGGCGCCACGATCCGCCACCGTCCGCGCCATCACGCGCGCCGTGGTCTACGAGCTGTCCGAGGACGGCATGCGCGCTCTCCGGCGGCAGGCACCCGCCGCGGCCGGCGCGGTGGTGGGGGCCGTCATACAGGACGTCACGCGACGGCTGCGCAGGATCGATCAGATGATCGAGCGAGAGCTGCGCGAGCGGGAAGGTGTGTCCGCGGATGCCCGATGATCTCGAGCCGTGGGGACCGGCGCTCCCCGTAGGGACGACGTTCGGGCGGTACCGCATCGAGGGGCGCATCGGCGCGGGCGGAATGGCCTCCGTGTACGAGGCACGGCACGTGGATCTCGACAAGCGCGTCGCCCTCAAGGTGATGCACGGCGAGAGCGTACGGCACGAGCCCGCCGTCGGGCGGTTCCTCCAGGAGGCCAGGGCGGCGGCGCGCCTGCAGCACCGCCACGTCGTCAACGTGCTCGACGTCGGACGAGAGGGTCCGCTCCCCTACCTGGTGATGGAGTTCCTCGAGGGCGAGCCGATGTCCGACCTCGTCGATCGCGAGGCTCCGCTGCCCGTGGCCCGGGTGGCCGCGCTGCTCCTGCCCGTCCTCTCCGCGGTCGCGGCCGCGCACGCGCTTGGCATCGTGCACCGGGATCTCAAGCCGGCCAACGTCTTCCTGGCGCAGGACGAGGGCAGCGTTCGCCCGGTGCTTCTCGACTTCGGGATCTCGAAGACGTCCGGCGCGTACAAGGGGCCGGCGCTCACGCTCTCGGGCCAGCTCCTCGGCACGCCCCACTACATGTCGCCGGAGCAGGTCCGGGAGTCGGACGTCGACGCGCGCGCGGATCAGTACGCGCTCGGCGTGATGATGTACGAGTCGGTGACCGGCGTGCTGCCGTTTCGCAGCGAGGGCTCCCTCTTCTTCTTGCTGGCCGAGATCATGCTCGGCAGCGCCGACCCGCCGTCGCGCTTCAACCCGGCCCTGCCGCCGTCGTTCGAGAACCTCGTGCTGAAGGCCATGGCAAACCGGCGCGAGGACCGCTTCGAGGACATCACGGCCCTCGCCGCGGCCCTCCTCCCCTTCGCGGCGGCCGACGCGCAGCGCGACTGGAGCGCGCGCTTCTCCCTCGAGGCCCCCGCGGCCCCGCCCGCGCGTACGTCCGTGAAGAACTTCACGGTCGCGCGCGCGCAGACGTTGATCGACTGTCGCGTGTCGGCGCTACCGGAGCCTCCGGCGCCTCCGGGGCCTCAGCGACGCCCCGTCACGGTCACGCCTCGCGAGCTCGCCGGGCTGGACGCTCTCGGTGGGTGCTCCCCCTCCGAGCTCGACATGTTCTGCCTCGCGGTGCCCGCGTTCCTCTACCCCGCCGGCGCAACGCTCTTCAGCCAGGGGGCCGCGGGGGACTCGTGCTTCATCCTCCTGTCCGGCGAGGTGGAGGTGGTGAAGCTCGTGGGGACGGCGCGCACCGTCCTCAACAAGCTGGGCGCGGGCGCGCTGCTCGGGCAGATCGCGCTCGTCACGAGCACGCCCCGCTCGGCCGCGGTCGTCGCGTCGAAGGACGCCGTGGTGCTCGAGCTCGGGCGTGACATCTTCCGGCGCCTGATCGACTCCAGGAGCGAGGTCGGCCAGCGCTTCCAGGACCAGATCGCCATCGCCGGGATACGCCAGCTCCGCTCCGCGACCCGCCAGCTCTCGACGCTCCTCGAGCAGCGGGCCGTCGCTCGCGCCAAGGGGCAGGTCAGGCCGCTCGACGACGCCCAGGCCGAGGGCCTCGAGCGGGTGCAGGCGGCCATCGGCGAGTGGGGGATCCGCCTGACGAGCCTGCCGCCCCCGCCCCGGTCCACGCCCCCGTCCCGGCCCGATCCACCGCGCTCCTCCGGATCGCGAGAGGGCTGATCGTCTCACCGCGGCGTCAGGCGGCGCCGCATCCCTTCCTTCGACGCTGGCCACTCCCTCGCCAGCATCGAGAAGAACGCCGTGTCCCGCACGGTCCCGTCCGCCGCGGGCCGGTGCGCCCTGAGCACCCCATCGAGCTTCGCCCCGATTCGCTCGATCGCCGCTCGCGAGCGCGCGTTCCGCGAGTCGGTCTTGAAGCTGACGCGGCGAACCCGCCACACCTCGAACGCGTGCTCGCAGAGGAGCAGCTTGGCCTCGGTGTTGAGGCCCGTCCGCTGGTGCGCCTCCGCGTACCAGGTGAAGCCGATCTCCACGCCGTCGGGACCGACGGGCACGTCCGGCGGCGGCTCGCCGTGCCAGGCCCACCACTCGATCGCGAGGTAGCGCGTGCTGCCGACGGGCTCGCCCTCCGGGGTCATCACGACGAACGGCAACGAGGCCCCGCGGGCCTTGTCCTCGAGCGCCTCCTCGATGTACGCGCGCATCCCGGCGAGATCCTGCGGCACGTAGGTGAACCCGTAGGTCGTCCGCGACGCGCTCGCCGCCCGCACGAGCGGCACGCCGTGCTCGAGCCGAAGGGGCTCCAGGCGCACGTGCGAACCGGTGAGCGTCGGCGTCTCGAGCAGCTTCATGGCATGCGGCATGATGCACTAGAGTCCGCCCCGATGAACATCCTCGTCATCGCCGAGAAGCCCTCGGTCGCGCGCGACATCGCGCACGTCCTCGGCGCGACGGGCCGCGCCGAGGGGTACCTCCACGGGGCGGGGCACGTGGTGACGTGGGCGATCGGCCACCTCGTCCAGCTCGCGCAGCCGCACGAGATGAACCCTGCGTGGAAGGCGTGGAGGCTCGCCGATCTCCCGATGCTGCCGGCTTCCTGGCCGCTCGTGGTGGGGGAGAAGACGCGCGCGCAGTTCGAGATCGTGCGGAAGCTGCTCCGCGCGCGCACCATCGGGGAGATCGTGTGTGCGACCGACGCGGGGAGGGAGGGGGAGCTGATCTTCCGGTACATCTACGAGGCCGCCGGCGCGTCCAAGCCGGTGAAGCGGCTCTGGATCTCCTCGCTCACGCCGGGTGCCATCGGCGCCGGCTTCCAGGCGCTCAGGGACGGGCGCGCGTTCGACGGGCTCGGGGACGCCGCGCGGGGCAGGAGCCGGGCGGACTGGCTCGTGGGGATGAACCTGTCGCGCGCGTACAGCGTGATGGCCGACGACGTGCTGAGCGTGGGCAGGGTGCAGACGCCGACCCTCGCGATGCTCGTGGTGCGCGAGCTCGACATCCGGAATTTCGTGCCCGAGGACTACCTCGAGGTGGTCGCGAGCTTCGGCGACGCGGAGGGGGGGGGCGCCCGCGCGTACGAGGGCACCTACGCGCGGCCGCGCGGGGGCGGGGTGGACGCGAGGCGGCTCCCGGCGAGCGGCGAAGAGGCGGCCGACATCGTCGCCCGGGCCCGGAAGGGGAGCGCGCGCGTGGCCAGCGTGGAGCGGCGCTCGCGCAGGATGCCGCCGCCGCTCTTGCACGATCTGACCGATCTGCAGCGGCAGGCCAACCGCCTCTACGGGTACACCGCGAAGCGCACGCTCGAGATCGCCCAGGCGCTGTACGAGCGGCGGAAGCTGATCAGCTACCCCCGCACGGACAGTCGGCACCTCTCGACGGCGGTCGCGGGTACGCTGGACGCCGTCGTCGCGACCCTCCGGGCGCCGTACGAGCGCCTCCTCGCGCCCGGCACCGGCACGCGCGCGCTCGGCCCGCGCTTCGTCGACGACGCGAAGGTCTCGGATCACCACGCGATCATCCCGACCGGGACCCCGCGACCCCGCGAGCTCGCGGAGGACGAGGGGAGGATCTACGAGCTCGTCTGCAGGCGGCTCCTGTCGGCGTGGCACGAGGACCACGTGCTCGCCGTCACGAACGTCGTCACGGAGATCGTCACGCGCGACGTGACGGATCGCTACGAGAGCGCGGGGACGAGCGTCGAGGTCGTGGGCTGGAAGGCCCTCGACGTCACCCCCGCGCGCGCGAAGCCGGAGCCCGAGGCCGCGCTCCCGGGAGGCCTCGCCGAGGGGCAGGCGAAGTCGGTGCTGGAAGCGAAGGCCGTCGCCAAGCGGACGCGCCCCCCGCCGCGGTTCACCGACGCCACCCTCCTCACCGCCATGGAGACGGCCGGGAACGCCCTCGAGGAGCGAGAGCTGTCACGCGCCATGAAGGACCGTGGGCTCGGGACGCCCGCGACCCGCGCGGCGATCCTCGAGACGCTCCTCTTGCGGGGCTACGCGACGCGCGACGGCAAGGCCCTCGAGGCGACGGACAAGGGCATCAAGCTCATCGACACCGTACACCCGCACGTGAAGAGCCCCGCCATGACGGGCGAGTGGGAGGCGAAGCTCGCGCGGGTCGAGCGCGGCGAGGTCTCGCTGGACGCCTTCATGGCGGAGATCGCCAGCTACGTCCGCGACGTCGTGGCGACCGTCCGCGCCGGCCCCCCGCGCCCGCCCGTCCCGCCGACCCCGAGCCCGAGCCCGAGCCCGAG
>SXGT01824488.1_pt1 | contig 11496 bp, 10 predicted proteins | sample 3176221 | NCBI WGS metagenome assembly SXGT01 (sample SAMN11356862, study PRJNA531348) | freshwater metagenome | isolation source: freshwater sample F1-120 | place: China: Fuxian Lake, Yuxi | collected 2017-12-25
CGCAGCGCCCCCACCCCATTGGAATGAAGGCGCAGGCCTGCTCCACAGGAAACTGTGAGCAACAGGCAGGGAAGAGCCAGCAAACCGATGATCCGATGTTTCATTTAGTTCCAAATTACGAACCTTTAACGCTGGAAAACGTTTTTTTTGTCCCAAATCCTACCATACATCCGTGAAAAAACATTTGGACCCCGTCTGTTGGTTATACACCTGCACCAACCCTGGGGGCTGTCTTTACCGTAAAAACCACCCGGTTGGGCGGTTTGATTCTCAGGTCTGCTGAATTTCATTTACTTTCGCTCCCGACCATCTCCCTGATTACATGATTCGTTTTCTCAAATACGCCATTCCCGCCCTGCTCATCCTGCTGGCCGGTGTGCTCATCGGCTACCAGCTGCGCAGCACCGGGGGAGGCTCCTCCCTCACCACCCCGGGCGACGCTTCCCGCAAGCTCAATCAGGCCCTGTCATTTATTCAGGAGCGCTACGTGGAGCAGCCGGACAACGATGCGCTCGTCGAAGCAGCCCTCAATGGCATGCTCGAATCCCTCGACCCGCATTCGGTGTACATCCCGCCCGCTGATGCCTCCGAAATCCATGAGCGCATGGAAGGTAGTTTCGACGGCATCGGGGTGCAGTTCAGCATCATCGAGGACACCATTTATGTGGAGGCCACCATTCCCGGCGGGCCCAGTGAGCAGTTGGGAATTAAGGCTGGTGACCGCATTGTAAAAGTGGACGGCAAATCCGTCGCCGGCATTCAGATCACCAACGAGGAGGTCATGAAGCGGCTGAAGGGCCCGAGGGGCTCCAATGTGCTCGTGGCGGTGAAGCGCTCCGGCGTGCGCGACCTCATTGAGTTTGACATCAAACGGGACAAAATTCCGCTGCACAGCCTCGATTATGCCTACATGATCGCCCCGGAAACGGGCTATATCCGCATCAGCCGGTTTGCCGAAACGACTTATAGCGAGTTCATGGACGCCATGAGCCAGTTGCAGTCGCAGGGCATGCGGCGGCTCGTGCTTGACCTGCGCGGCAACCCGGGCGGCTACCTCACCATGGCTACCCGTATGGCCGATGAGTTTTTGGCCGAAGGAGAAAAAATTGTGAGCACCATGGGCCGCGCCCCCGAAAGCAAGGAAACCTATACCGCAACCGCCGAAGGCGTGTTTGAGCAGGGCAAAGTCATTGTACTCATGGATTATGGCTCCGCTTCGGCCAGTGAAATCCTGGCAGGGGCCGTGCAGGACCACGACCGGGGCCTTGTGGTGGGTGTGAGATCCTTTGGCAAGGGCCTGGTGCAGATTCAGGAAGATTTTAAAGACGGGTCGGCCATGCGGCTGGTGGTGGCCAAATACGATACTCCCAGCGGGCGCTGTATCCAGAAGCCGTACAAAAAATCATCGGCGGAGTATGAGCACGAAATCATTGAGCGCTTTGAGTCGGGCGAAATTTATGACCCATCGAAGGTATCCTTTCCGGATTCGCTGAAATTCAAAACTGCCAATGGGCGCGTGGTGTACGGCGGGGGCGGCATTTTCCCCGATGTGTTTGTGCCTTCCGATACATCGTATTTTACCCCGTATTTCACCCAGCTCGAAGCAAAAGACCTTTTCCGGTTGTATGCCACCCAGTATGTGGACCAACATCCGGGTATGGACAAGCGGTATAAAAACGGGGCCGATTTTGTTAAAAACTTCCGCATGGATGCGGCCATGATGCAGGGATTTCTGGATTATGCTGTGGCCAAAGGCGTAAAGCCCAACCCCTCTTCTTACGCCATTTCCCGCCCCATGATCGAAAACCGGCTGAAGGCATTTATCGGCCGCCGCCTCTTTAATGAAGCGGGCTTCTACCCCACCCTTCACCAGATTGACCCCGTGGTGCAGAAAGCCCTCGAATTGCTGCCGGACATGGACGCATTGCTTCAACCCAAACTGTAAACCACTTCTGCCCGGCCCGCGCCGGGCATTTTTTTGCAAAACCAGGTTCGGGGCAGTATCTTTCCCCTTAACCTGATTTTTTCACCTATACCTACCTTTTCATCGTGTTCACCCAGGACCAACTCTCCAAAGTGCTGTTCCTCGACATCGAGACGGCACCGCTGACATCCACCTACGAATTATTGCCCGACCGCCTCAAGCCCCTCTGGGACCGCAAAGCCGAGCGCAATTACCAGCCCAAAGACCCCCGGCCCTCTGCCGAGCTCTTCTTTGAATATGCCGGTATCCATGCCGAATTCGGGCGGGTGGTGTGTATATCCTGCGGTTACCTGCGCTTCCCGAAAGGGGACGAAGAAGCCGATTCGCCGGACTGGTCGGTAAAGAGCTTTGCCGGCACAAATGAGCGCGAGATCCTGGAAGAATTTGCCAAGGTGCTCAACGGATTTGCCCAGCGTGGATACAGCCTTTGCGCCCACAATGGCAAAGAATTCGATTTTCCCTACCTCGGCCGCCGCTACGTGATCAACGACCTGCCGGTGCCCGAAGTACTTCAGGTTCAGGGCAAAAAGCCCTGGGAAACCTCCTTTATCGACACCATGGAACTGTGGAAATTCGGCGACTTTAAGGCATACACCAGCCTGGCGCTGATTTCGGCGGTATTGGACATTCCTTCGCCTAAAGATGACATTGACGGCAGCGATGTGGCCCGCGTTTTCTGGCATCAGCAGGACGTGGAGCGCATCCGGATTTATTGTGAAAAAGACGTGCTCACCACGGCCCAGGTCGTGCTGAAAATGAGCCGCCTGCCACTGGTGGAAGATTTTTGATCTGAAACCCAGCCAAACGCTGGTTTTCTTCCAACCTTTGACTCCGGCAAAGGTTATTTCTGCGCATGTATCCCCCAAGCCTGCAAACGGATTTTTTGCGGCCCGTTGTAATAAAATCCGCCTTCGAACCAACTAACTGCACATGGAACACATTTTACGCCTGGATAAGGTAACCAAGCGATACGACCGCCACACCGCGGTGGATCAGGTATCACTCGACATTCCAAGGGGGGCCATATTTGGCCTGCTGGGGCCAAACGGTGCCGGCAAGACCTCCTCCATCCGGATGATCACGGGCATCACCGCCCCTGACGAAGGAAAAATCTGGTTTGACGGCGACTACCTCAGCGAAACCTCGTCTATGCGCATGGGCTACATGCCGGAGGAGCGGGGTTTGTACAAAAAAATGAAGGTAAAAGAACAGGTAGCCTACCTGCTCGCCCTGCGGGGAATGGCCCCTGCTGCCGCCCGTAAAACCACCGCCGAATGGCTCGACCGGCTGGGCCTCGGAGCCTGGGGGGACCGCAACGCTGCCGACCTCTCCAAGGGCATGCAGCAAAAGGTGCAGTTTATCGCCACGGTGGCCCACGAGCCTTCGCTGCTGATTCTCGACGAACCCTTTTCCGGCCTCGACCCGGTGAATGCCCGCATGATTGAGCAGGAAATATTCCGGCTGCGCGATGCTGGCACCACCATTATTTTCTCCACCCACCGGCTGGAGCAGGTAGAAGAAGTATGTGACCACATTGCCCTGATCAATAAAGGCAAGGTTCAGATTGCCGGAGGCACTTCGGCAGTGCGCAGCAAATTTCAGCGCAACCTGTTCCGCGTTGAATTTCAAGGCAATAAAGAATGGTTTACCGAACACCCACAGCTGTCGGTGGAGCGGCTGACCGCCAATGTGGCCAATGTGCTGCTCCCCGAAGGCGAAAGTGGCAAGGCCCTGCTGCAAATGCTGGCCGACAGCCCGCTCGAAATCCTCAAGTTTGAGCTGCAAATGCCCCGCCTCACCGACATATTTATCACCCTCGTGGGTGCATCGGTGGAGAGTATTGAAGAAAAAGAAAAAACTGCCACCCCCAACGCATAAGCCATGTTCTCAGGAAAAATCTGGATCGTTTTACAGCGTGAGTACCTCAACATGGTGCAAAAACGCTCTTTCTGGCTGTCTACCTTTCTGGTGCCGCTGGGCTTTGCCCTGATTTTCGGTATCCAGATCATTTCGGCATTGTTTGTAGAAAAAGAAAGCTACACCCTGCTCGTACCCGCCGATTCAAACCCGTACCTCAAGGAGCGGCTGAAAGACTCACCCGACCTGAAATATGTAACGGTAACCGAATCCATTGACGCACTAAAAAAGCGGGTGGGGGAAAATGAGTCGGAAATCCTGCTGCAATTGCCTGATGAGGCCGCCGTGCAAAGCAAAAATCCGCAGATCCTGCTCACCGCCAGCCGAACCATTGCCGGGCCGGTGTCCAAATCGGTGCGCAATACCGTGTCAGACGCCATCAAAACCTACAAAATGGAGCAGGCAGGGCTTTCGCCTGAGCAGCTTTCCCAGATGGATTTTGAGCTGGAAGTGGAGAGTACCCGGATTGAAGAGGGCAAGGAAAAATCGTCCAATACCCTGCTGGCAACCGGCCTCGGATTTGGCATGTCGTTTCTGATGTACATGCTGGTAGCCATTTTTGGCTCCATCCTGATGCAGGGTGTGATTGAGGAAAAAAACAACCGCATTGTGGAGGTGATTGTATCGTCGGTGCGGCCCTTCGACCTGCTCATGGGCAAAACCGTGGCCCTGGCCCTCACCGGCCTCACCCAGATGATCATGTGGGGCGTATTGTCCCTGCTCATCACCACCGGTATGAGCCTGTTTGCTGCCAGTGCCGGCGTATCCCCCGAAGCCATGCAGCAGCCCGAAATGGCGGGCAATGCCAGTGCCGCCCAGGTACAGGAAGTACTGAACACCCTCTCGTCCTTTAACTGGAATGTGCTGTGGTTTTTCCCGCTCTTTTTCCTTGGCGGGTTCTTCCTCTACGGGTCACTGCTTGCCGCTGCCGGCTCCGCGGTGGACAATATCCAGGATGCGCAGCAGTTTACCCTGCCCATTACCATCCCGCTCATTCTGCCCATGTTGTTTCTCAACAACATTCTCCAGAACCCCAACGGCCTCTTTGCCACCATTACCTCGCTCATCCCGTTTTTCTCCCCCATGATCATGATGGTACGGATGGGCATGTCTACTGTGCCCTGGTATGAAGTACTGCTTTCCCTCGTACTGCTCTTCGCCAGTTTTATCGGTACAGTCTGGATTGCAGGCAGAATATACCGGGTGGGTATCTTAATGTATGGGAAAAAGCCTACGTTTGCGGAACTTTTCAAGTGGATCCGCTATAAATCGTAAGCCCACCCCCCGATTATGGCCAAAGAATGGAAAAAACAGCTTGGCGACATTCTTGAGCGCCTTACCGCCCTGGAAGACAAATACGAAGGCCTTGGACAGGACATGCTCTCTTACCTGGAGGGCCTGTACTACTCCAATGGCCTTACGTATTGGGACTATATTCACCTCGACAGCCTGCTGGGCCTGCAAAACCCCCGCACGCCCTTCCGCGATGAGGTGATTTTCATTACCTACCACCAGGTCACCGAGCTCATGTTTAAGCTCGTAAAGCAGGAAATCGGCCTCATTGCCGAGCCCGACAACCCTGCCGACCTGTATGACCCCGCCCACTGGACCAAACGGCTGGCCCGCGCCAACAACTATTTCCGCCACCTGACCCTCACCTTCGACCTGATGATGACGGGCCTCGACGGCGAAGAGGTGCGGAAATTCCGGATGGCCCTGCTGCCTGCCAGTGGTTTCCAGTCGGTGCAGTACCGCCACATCGAAATCATGAGCACCGGCCTCGCCAACCTCACCCGGGAAGGCAACGCCGAAGGGCCGCTTGAAGCCGTGTACCAGCAGATTTACTGGAAAAAAGGCGGTATCGACCTCGAATCCGGCCAAAAGACCGTAACCCTGCGCATGTTTGAGGAGCAGTACGACGAATCCCTCATTCAACTGGCGCAAAAATACGCCACCATCAACCTCGCGGCCCTGTATCAGGCCGGGCCGGAGGCCTTCCGCGCAGACGAAGGCGTGGTGGCCGCCCTGCGCAGCTTCGACGAGCAGGTGAATATTTTCTGGAAACTGGCCCACCTTTCAGCTGCTTCGCGCCACCTCGTGAGCGACGGGGCCGACATCGAGGCTACGGGCGGCACCAACTGGCGTACCTTTTTACCCCCGAGGTTCCAGCGCATCATTTTTTATCCGTTTTTATGGACCGAACAGGAACTGGACGAGTGGGGAAAAGCGGGGGTCGTGAAGCGATTCGGCGAGCAGGTGACCCGCCATTGGATGAAATGAAAAAACAGCCTGCCTGGGCTGCCCATGCTGCCCTCTCGGCGGTGGCCCTCTTTTACGGCATCAATTACTTTGTGGCCAAACGGGTATTCCCCGAGGTACCGCCCTTTGCCCTGGTAGCCCTTCGCAGCGGGTTTGCCGCCTTATTCTTTTTCCTCTGGGCATGGATGCTGCGCGCCGAACGCATTGAGCGCCGCGACTGGCCCCTGGTGCTGGTTTGCAGCGTGTTTGGGGTGATTATCAACCAGATTTTCTTTTTGTGGGGACTGGAAAACACCACCGAGATCAACGCATCGGTGCTTCAGATTACCTCCCCGGTATTCGTTTTTCTGGCGGCCCTGGTGCTGCGCACCGAGCGGTTTGTGTGGCAAAACGGTGCCGGACTGGTCCTCGCCTTTGTAGGTGCCGCCCTCATTATCACCGGCGGACTGGACTTCCGGTTTGACACCACCCACCTAATGGGTGACATCATGATCACGGTGAATGCCGCGAGTTATGGGCTGTATCTGGTATTGGTAAAACCCCTTGCAGAAAAGTACCGCCCCATCACGGTGATGCGGGCCGTATTTGGCATAGGCATGCTGGCCCATTTGCCGCTGGGCATCCCTTACCTGCTGCGTACCGACTGGGCCCACCTCACCCCCTTTGCCTGGGGAGGTGTGGTGTACATCATCATTGCCGTAACCATTCTCACCTTTGGCCTCAACGCCTGGGCCATGCAACGTGTGCCCGCTTCTTACGTAGGAATCTATATCTATTTGCAGCCCGTGATCGCTACGCTGCTCACGGCTTTTACCGCTCCGGATGCCCTGAGCTGGGAAAAAGCAGGGTACATGGTGCTGGTTTTCACGGGGGTAGGTATGGTTATCTGGAGGAGAAAGAAGACTTAAATTAATTATGGTTGGTATCCAAAGTCTGCTATATTTGTCCATCCTCCGGGATAAGGTGCATTTTTCACTTAACCAAACACGGGACCTCACCCATGCAGGATTATCTGGGGCATGGGGATTTTGACCGCCGCGACGCGGGACAAATCGCCAAAGAATTTGAGCAACGGCTCCGAAGTAAGGAGCTTTTTTTCATTGACCTCATGCAGGTTGACGAGATTTTTCATTATTACCTTGATATCCAGGAATTTCAAAAAGCCTTAGAGCTCGTCCGGTTTGCCAGCCGGAGCTATCCCAGCAGCGCCGACCTCTATGCCAAAAAGGCCCGTATTTTTCTGGAAATGGGTCACCCCTCCACCGCACTGGACGAACTGGAAACGGCCCTCTCTCTGGCACCCTACCTCGAAGAACTGCTCATCTTTAAGGCCGACCTGCTCGCCCAGCTCGACCGCTACCCCGAAGCCATCCGCACCCTCGAAAGCATGCTTGGCACGGCCGAAATGCCGGAGGAAATTTTCCTGCACATGGGCAATATCGCCCAGATGAGCGGGCAGATAGCGGAAAGTGAGCGCTTTTACCTGAAAGCCCTGAACCCCGAAACGGGTTTTATCGAGCCGCTGTATGAGCTGGCTTTTTTATACGAAGGCGAACAGCGCTTTGCCGACGCCATTCAACTCTACCAGTCGTACCTCGATCAGCAGCCCTACTCCGAAGGGGTGTGGTATCACCTGAGCCTGCTCCACCGCAAAACGGGCAATGCCATTCTGGCGCTCGACGCGGTGGAATATGCCCTGGCCGTAAGGGATGATTTTCACCCCGCCTGGATTCAGAAGGGGCAGATTATGCTGGAAATGGGCCGGGAATACGAGGCCCTGCAGGCATTTCTGGAGGCAGGTAACCTGCAACCCAAAGATCCGCAAACCCAGTACCAGATCGGGGAAGCGTTTGAGCGGCTGGAAGCCTACACCGATGCCATCCGGCATTACCACAAAGCCAGCCGCCAGGACCCCGAGTACCTCGACGCCATTATGGGGGTGGGTTTTTGCCTCGAAAAGCAGGGCCGCTTTATGGAGGCGCTCAATTATTACGAAAAAGCCTTCCGCCTCGACGATGAGCACCCCGAACTGTGCTTTTGTCTGGCGGTATGTGAATATAAACTCGGCCACCGCTACCGTTCGTACCAGTACCTCGACCGCTGCCTGAAACTGACCCCCGAAGAGGTGGTGTACTGGCAGGACTGGGCACAGCTGTTGTACGACCACAAAAACGCCGAAGGGGCCATTGTGTACCTCACCGAGGCGATCCGCCACCACCCCACCGAGGCGGACCTGTATTACCAGGCGGCGGCCTATTCCTTCCACACGGGCGATGAAGCCCAGGGGCTGGAGCTGCTGGAAAATGGCCTGCTCGTGGACGCGGGTAAGCACTACCTGCTGTTTCACATCGCACCGGAGCTACGCAAAAACGCGGCGGTGACGAGGCTGATATGCCAATACAAGTGAGAGAAGTTTGGAGTTTGAAGTTGCGCGCTGCGCTGAAGGGGTGAGTGCCCTTTGGGCTTTTTGTTCGCTTTGAAAAGCGTTTCCCAAATTTTGATGGCAGGCTCAACCCCTCCACCTGCATTCCCCCTCACAACCCACCTATTTTCTGTACCTTTCCCCAAAATTCCGGAGCCATGACTGTTTCTGCATGGGGGTTGCTGCTTGCGTGGGGGACGTATTATGCCGTGCATAGCCTGTTGGCTGCCGACGGGTTAAAGCGATGGGTGTATGCCCGTATAAATGGATCGGAACGCTATTACCGGCAGGTTTACAACACGGTGGCCGGGGTCGGATTTCTGGCATTGGTGTATGCGCAATACCGGCTGGGGGGCGCTACCGTGTTTTCGCCATCGGGCGGGGGGCAGGTAGCAGGGGCCCTGCTGGTGGGGGCGGGTGCAGCCACGGGCTGGCTCGCTTTCAGGGGTTATTCCCTGCGGGAGTTTGCGGGTTTCACCCATCCGCAGGACGGGCCTCCGCCACTCAACACCGGCGGGCTCAATGCCTGGGTGCGCCATCCGCTGTATTTTGCCACCCTGCTCGTCGTGGCGGGGACATTTCTCCTGCGGCCCACCTGGTTTCACCTTTGGTGGATGATCCTGACAATCATATACTTATGGATTGGAAGCGGACTGGAGGAGGGAAAACTCATACGGCAACATGGGAAATCCTACCTCGACTACCGCAGTAAAGTCGCCCGGCTCGTGCCTTTCATCGTATAAGTTTGTAGCCACTACCTACAAATTTATCCTTATGGTACGCACCATTTCGCTTCAGGAAAAATTCGCCCTCGGCCTCGACTTCGATGCCTACCTCAACCGCGTGAAGGAACTCGCCGCGGCGGGCCAAACCAGCGGGGCCGATCAGAAGCCGGATTATATCGAGTTTACCAAACTCAATGTGGTGCGCATGGAGCGGGTCTGGAAAACCACCCGGATCAGCCCTGAACTGGCCGAAGCCGTGGCCGAAATCGACCGGCCCGTAAACTGGCTCGTAATTACCGAAAGCTGGTGCGGTGATGCCGCCCAGATTACCCCCATCCTCGCACGGGTGGCCGCCCTTTCGCCCCTGATCAACCTGCGCTTTGTGTTCCGCGACGATAACCTTGACCTCATGGACAGCTACCTCACGGGTACAAGCCGCGCCATTCCCAAAATGGTGGCCTTTAACCCCGAAACAGGCAATGAAGTGGGGGTATGGGGTCCGCGTCCGGCTGAACTTCAGGCCCACGTGATGGACATGAAAGCCGATGGCATTGTGCAGCCTGAGTTGGGTAAAAATATCCAGCTTTGGTACGCGAAGGATAAAACCGTGTCCACACAGGCCGCTATTCTGGCCTTTCTGCAATCCCTTGGCTGAATTTTTGCGTAGAGATGTATGGAATTGTGGCCCGCTTCCTATCTTGGAAGAAAAAATCGCCCAATCCATCTGATTTCTATGGCATACAGCATGTTTTCTCCCGAACTGGAGGCCGAAGATAAACGGCACATGACGATCAGCGGCATTATCACGGCCACCGTGATGGTGTTGCTGATTTTGTTGAGCCTGGTCTGGACGGCCTACCGCCTGCGCCTTCCCCCTCCGGGTGAGAAGAGCTATGAGGTGGTAGGTGCCATCGACTTTGGCAATTATACCAACGGCAGCCGCAAGGTGACTAATTTCCAAAAGCCGGTAGAAAAACCGGTGGAAACGCCCCCTCCGCCTGCCCAGGCAAAGCCGACTCCGGCCAAACCGCAGCCGACTCCGCCGGTGGTGACTACCAATACGCCTTCGCCGGTAACGGTGCAGCCAAAACCGGTTCCTGTTCCGCCCAAACCGGCAGAAACCAGACCGACGCCGGCCCAGCCCACCCCTACCCCGCCGAAGCCCAACACCCAGCCTTCGCCGACTTATTCACCCACTACCCCCAACAAGCCTACCCAGTCGGGTCAGTCGGGATCGAACGAAGGGGATGCCACCTCAGGCACCGGCAACCAGGGCACGCCCAATACCAAGACGCTCGACCCCAACGGGTTGTACTCCTTTGGCACAGGTTCCGGTGGGGGCCTGAACGGCAGAACGCCGCTGAGCCTCGACTCGCCGGTGTACAATTCTCAATCGGAAGCGCGCATTACATTCACCTTTGTTATCCAGCCTGATGGCAGTGTTACCTCGGTAAACGCCGTAACCGATAAGCTCGACCTCAAGCGGGCCGGGGTTGATGCCATCAAAAAATGGCGTTTCAGCAAGGTGGATCCTTCTGCCGGGCCGCAAACCGTGAAGGTGACCATCACCTTTAAGCTGAAAGGCTGATTTTTCAGAAAAAACCTACCCGGCGCCTGGTCCTCACCGACCGGGCGTTTTTTTTAGAACTGGAAATAAATAAACGGCAGCACATCGCTGCTGCGAAACTCCATCACCAACCAGAAAGCCACACCGGCAATAACGGCCTGCACAGCCACCGGCGCTGCAGCATACCAGCCGGAAACTTTTCCTTCCCACTCATCGGGGATAAAATGCAGGATAAAGCCGAGGGTCATGAGCAGAAACACGGGCCGGTAACCGTCCAGCACAGAAAGCATTTCCTGCCAGGAGAACCCGCCACCAATGCCGGAAATGATTTGCCAGGCGGTGGCCATGTCACTGGCCCGGAAAAAAATCCAGGCAAAACACACAAAATGAAAGGTGTACACCAGCCCCAGCAGGTACCCCATGGATTGCAGCAGGTCGCGGCCCAGGTTTTTCGGCGCAGCGGGCTCAGGCTCTTTAGCGGATTTCCCCCCGAAAAACTGCTCCACCGCCAGGGCCATTCCATGTAAGCCGCCCCAGAGCACAAATTTCCAGTGAGCCCCGTGCCATAAGCCGCCCAGCAGCATGGTCAGCAGCAGGTTGCGGTAGGTTTTCCATTTTCCCC
>SXGT01461440.1_pt1 | contig 11495 bp, 3 predicted proteins | sample 3176221 | NCBI WGS metagenome assembly SXGT01 (sample SAMN11356862, study PRJNA531348) | freshwater metagenome | isolation source: freshwater sample F1-120 | place: China: Fuxian Lake, Yuxi | collected 2017-12-25
ATTATTTAAAGAAATATATATTTTTACATATTTCTAGTCATTTAGCAGCAATTTCTTAGGTTTTTCAGCCAAACAAGCATCCTGTAAAGAAGTTCGAAGTATGTCCAAGAATTACGTACCATATAAACTAAGAAGATAAAACATTCCAGGCAAATCTCCATAATAAGGAAATCAGTAAGTAAAGCAATTAGCCAAACAATAAGTAGATTATGAGCCCAATAAACCCAAACAGTACAAAATCCTACAGAGAAGTAATACAAAAGTCCCTCCAAAGCAATAGTAAGCATATTCATCACCACCGTCAAACCAATATTCCACAAGAAATTATTGCGTCTAAAATTAAATTTATATTACAAAAGTCTCTTCTTTTCAGTTTCATCTTTTGTCAGACCAAGGACAATGCTTCCTTTGGTTTTGTTTCCTGTATTGAAAATCAAAGAAACAAATAAAAGTGCAAAGTTAGAAGCAAAAACTGAAATGAAAATGAATCCAACAATTTTCGATTTATCAACATTATCAAAGTTCTAAATTAAAAATATGTTACACTTAGGTCCATATCAATAAATGTACAGAGAGTACAAATGGTCAAAAGTATCATAGAAACTAAGAAAGGCACTTTAGAGAAAGATTTATATTTCGGCATCAAAGGAGATCTAAAGACTATTACATTCGAGTAAATATTTCTAAACAAGACAAAGTGAAACAAATTATAAAATCTCTTGTTGGAAGGATATTTAATCTGCTCTAAAATTTCCTTTAATTCATTTTCTTGATTTAATTTTATTTTTTGATTATTTGACTTTTCAATTTCAATATTTACTCTAACCTCTTCTCCTTCAGCATCTGCATCCTTCATCCCTAATTTTTTATTGTCACTCATCACAAGTTGTTGGTCCTGTTCAGACTCTTTAAATTCTTGTTTAGTTTTAATTTTAGGCACGACCTCCATATTGGACTGAACATCCTCCATCTCGCGGTCCTCCATTTGAAGTTTGCCTACCTGTTTAAACACAGCCTTAACTTGTCTCAGTGAATAAATAGGAATTCTATTGTCTTCGACTCTTTCGTTATCATTTCTCAAAATTCTCATATCGGCCTCTATCTCTTCTTGGGTCGGGTCGACTTTGCAACAAGTTTGGAAAATCCTCACAATCGTCAAACTGAAAATGGTCAAAAAATGGAAGGCAAAGAATAAGATCACTATATAGAAGCACATATTCCCACGGACATTATCTACACATCTATAAATTTGCTGGAAGTCGAAAAAGTAATTATTCTTATGAGGAGTTCGAATTGGGGAAAAGTAGGCAAATCCTGTAAATTGACTTAAGAGAAAGGACTTTGCTATTACATACCCATTTGTTTCTATGCTTTGGAATTGCAATCCATTTTGATTGTAAGATTGGCTTGTTTTATCAAAATAGTTGACTGTCACATTGTAGTTTCTGTAATATTTTGTTTGTTGCGAAAGAAGAGGCGAACGATCAATTGTGCCATTGGAGAAAATAAATGCCGGATAATACATCAAGTCAGTTTCGCCTTGTCCGGATTTAGTATACTTCGAAGGGTAGATTGTGTAGTTAGAAATGAAGCCTGTGTCTTTATTGATAGACATTGGTAAGTAGTGGACTATACCCGAACTACAGGTTAGGTTAACTAAGTTAATATTATTGTCATAGAAGAAAATTTCGTGAGAAGTTGTAATTACATTATTGAGTAAGTTAGGATTATAAAATTTGTCAGAAATTTTATACTCTATATAGAATAAGAAAATGTTTGTCAAATTATAACTCGAACTTTGTAATGATTTTATAAATTCATTGAGACAGTCAGTTGCATCGAAATAGGCATCGTATGTAGAGGATTTATTCAATTTGCTATTAAAGTAGTCGATGAAGTTGAAGTTATTAGCATCAGTAATTTTTTTCAGAACTAATTTGAAGCCTACTGAATTATAAGTAAAATCTAAGTCTTGATTTAGGCTGGTGTTAAAAATTCCCATTGAAACAGTCTGAAGGTAATTTTTCAAATTATCCATAGACTTTGACATATAACTTTTCTGACTATCAGCGAGAGTAAGATCAGAAGCATCTTGAATTTGTAGGACATAAGTTTTATTAGCATCAGAAAGAAGACTTTGATCTAGTTGAAGTTGTCTCATTTTCGTATTGGTAACTATAATATTATTCAAGTCAAAGTATTTAACTGTATAGTTATAGCTTTTAATTGATGGATCTCCACTGATAAGCATTTGATTGAAATTTTCATACTTCTGTAAGTTGGTAGTCTTGATGTTCAACTTGTACATAGTATCGGCCATTGCAAATAAGTTTTGTTTGGCAGCAGAAAAATCTTTATTATAGTTAGGTTGAGATGAGTAGTCAGAAATAGTCTTCATAATATTCTGGAAAGGTATTAAATCAGTTACATTTGAAATTAAGTTGGAAGTCGAGTTGAAAAGGGTAGTGACAGACTGAATTAAACTACTGTCGACTTGGAAGGTGGTATAATTAGACAAACGATAATTGAACATGTCTAACATTTTACTTTGAGTGTCAATCCAGGTAATGGAATTATTCAAATTTAGTTGGCAGTTGTCTCCTTTATACCCATTGAAACACTGGCAGAAAAGGTTTATATCTATACTATAACAAACACCTCTATTGTTGCAGTGGTTATGGTCGTTGTCACAAGAAGGGGTAACTTGTACGACCTGTTTTCCATTGGGAAGAATTGTTGACTGATCTATATTTGATGTTGAATTTGACGATCCATTTGTTGAATTGTTAAAATTGTTTTCAGATGTGTTGTTTTGATTTGTTGTAGTTAAAGATCCTAAACTATAATCCTTCAAATCTGACTGTAAGTCGTTTAAAACTTTGACTCTGTCAAGCAACTGCTGATTTGTTATTTGATCGTTAAGATCCATTGTCGATAGGATGTTATTATAGTCAAGTGTTGCGGCAAAACTTACCTCTGCATAAAGTTTCATTCTCACATACAAAGTCATTTGTTTGTTCGTGTTCATCTGGGTATTTTGTCCATATACAACATCGCAGTATACATCGAGCAGCATAGTACTATTAGAACTTCCTATTTGAGCTCCGATTAATGAGAAAGGGAATTTAAATAAGTTACTAATCTCTCTATTAGATAAAGAGTTTCCTAATTGATTAATAATATCGGAATCTTTTACTCTGTAGTAGAAATTGTAAGTGTTGGTAGGGGCTTGTTGCAGTTCTCTTGACTCAAAGTTGAACGTTGTAACATTGACCATACCGGTCGAAGGGTACACATTCATAGTACCACATTCATCAAGCGAAGGGAAAAGGAGATCATTGTTTGAAAATAAACTTATTAAGTTATAGCCAATAAAGTCACTTCTCTTCAACACTCCACCTGAAATTTGATGGTTGAGCAAGTCGTTGATTATTTGTCCTTGGTTATTGTTCTCGAAGTAATGCAGAAGAGTTGAGTAGTAACTTAATGAGGCGGTTGTTCTCCTGCACTGAGTAGTGAACTTTCTTATTTCGTATTGAGACCAAAGTTTAAGTTCCCTTATGAAGAGGAAGCCATAATTTGTTTTCGAATTGCTACCAGGTTGAATAAACAAAGAAGTTGAAGTAACAGCATTAAGTGATGGGATATTATAATCAGGATAGTTTATGTTATTCACCCCATTTTGATTTAAATAATACAATTTTCTAGGAATAGACGAGGAGCATTGAACATAACTCCACCTGTAGAACCCTCCAGTAGAAATGCCATAAGCAGTGGAATTACTATTTTGGTAGATATCTTCAAAACCGTAGGCCTGAGTACCTTGACTTCCTGCTGTATTAGGACCAATATAAATTGTTCTGTTTCTGTCGTCGTAAACAGGAGAGCATCTCACTGATAAGTTGTTTTTTGCTTGGCCATTATTATAAATTTTAATATAGTTGTGAAGATCCCACACTACTTCATGTGAATCGAAGGCAATGTTAGTATTATTATATGAATAAATATAAAACCAGAATTCTGTTGTATATTCTCCTAAACTTGCAGCCTTAATATTATCTAATCTCAATGTTCCTTGTGAAAATTCAGTGTAAAGAGGCGTCTCACCGTAAACTATGTTCTTTGCGGAGTCTAATTTCAGCCAATCAGTTGCTGAGTTGAAATCAGTGGTACAAGATAGCTGATCAGTTGATCCGCAGTTGGTTTTACATTTTTGGGAGCAAGCCGAACAAGGAGGATCTTTTAAAGAATATTGTGTGATATCGTAAAAGTTTTGCAACCCACAAGTTGCGTCAAAATAAGGAACATAGTCAGGAACGCAGGTTATTCCCAATTGATTAATGTAATACTGTGTCGCACTGTTTTTCAAATAACTATAAAAAGGAAGGTTTAAATTAGAATCTGTAATGCAAAGCCCAGAGCTTGTAGTAGCTGCGAAGGGAAAATATTGAACATTTTGCCCCTTCCCAGCTCCGTAAATGAAGCCATAAGGATTTAAAATAAAATCACGATAGAATCTAAGATCTGCTAATAGTCCAGAAAATTCATAGCCGATATCAAAGCTGTCGAAAGTTATTCTTGTCGGATAAGCGCTACCAAAATTAGGGTTTTTTGTAATTTCTTTATTATGAGAGTAAAAAGCGTAGAGAGCTTTGAAGTAGTTACCTAAATTCGGAATTGCATTTTGAACATCTGAAAAAGTTGTGAAAGAAATTAACATCCATTGACCTATCATAGAATTAAAAACTTTGTCATCCTGATAAAGTATATTCGATCCTTCATAGAAATTAAGAGTTCTTGTAGAAGGGTTGTAGCAGATGTTCCTTGTGCCATCAGACTTCAGCCTGAATAGTACAATACAAGGAGTAGTCGTAAGATGGCCGAAGTATTTTATCCAAATCGTAAAGGTCAACATATTTTCTTTTGCGAGGTAGTAAATATTTTTCTGGTCCTGGACATTGAGAGAAAGGTAAGTATTACTAACATTTGTTAAAGGCAACTTCAAGTAATACCCAGAATACTTTTTACAAGTGTTCGCATAGGAAACCGAACCATCTAGACACTGTATACATCCAGTTGTACTGTTATTAACACATTTCTTGCAATAAATGCTGCATGTTCCATTACTAATTGCTCCACTCGTAGGATCAATAGAGCTTGTGTATTTCCCTGGATTCAACTCGGCGAACTCGAACTTCGAGGAGTAGTTTATAAGTTGATCACCATCAGATGAAATAATGGTTGTAGAACTTGTATAGCGGTTGAGGTAGTTGATACCTTCATTATTTAAAGAAAGAATATTTTTGATATTGTAATCAAGCGAAGTTATTAAAGTCATAGGGAAGTAGTAGTAAAAAGTACTAAGACTATCACTAAAAAGTTTTGAATCTGATGCTTGCATCAGCCAAGGATTTGCATTTGCGCCATCCATTACCTTGATATCTTTATAAAAAGCAGCACCCCAAAACATATTGCTTGCATAAGTGTAGGAAGAACAGAGGGTATTATCTGATTGTGATCCATATGTGCTACACCACAACATTCGCCCTATGTTCAAATTTACAGAACTACTCACATTATCGAATTTGAGGTCAGGGTTCAAAAAGTTACTATTGGAGTAAACTCGAAGACTTCTAACTAATAAATTAACATGAATAGTTATCAAATTCCATTCAGAAGGGTTAAATGAAAGTAGAGTACCCTTCATAGTAGGCGTAGAGGCATGTTGATAAACAATGTTGTAATAATTTGCCGGAACATTAGCTCCAGTTTGGACTATGGTAGTACTGGTAGTATCCAAGTAAATAGTATGAGGTTCTGCAACAAAATAGTATTTAGTTTTCGACCCAATAGAACAAAACTCATTAAGTCTATCAATTCTCATCCAAAATTGTAAAGTGTAGCCATTTTGCATTTTAGTTCCAGGTCCACTTTGGAAGTCGAAGCCTATATTCGGAAACTTCTGACAACCGTTGAAATATAAATAAGAGTTAGCTGCAGTTGGGTCTTGAAGACATTTATATCCGTATCTAGTAAACCCAAACCCAGTATTACATACATAATTATTAGGCAGGTTTCTTTGATTAATAAGTGTCTTAGGGCAACCCATCGAATTTTTACAATCGAAGTTACAAATACCACTTGTTATTGCAGAATCAGGTGAACGAATTAGTTTTCCAGTACAAGGTGTTTGACATGCAGTTGAAGCATTTGCTGCTGCGGCATCACCGTCCCAAAAATAATTAGTAGCACAAGAAAGTGGCTTGTTCTCATCTAAACAGTAATTCGCAAACAGTGAAGCTAAATTACAGCTGGTAATAGGAGAGCAAGATTCCGTCGAGTATTTCAGCTTACCAGTTGGATCACAATTTGTTTTCACAAGTAAACCACTTGTATATGTTAAGGGTGTGGAGACTACTATAGGGTTATATGTCTGGTTCGCTAAAGTGTCTGTATTGTATATTACTTTGTTAAGTTGTTTCCAATAGCCGTAGAATGTTACACTGAAAATCAGTGAAGGGAAACCCTAAGAAGTAATTTTAGTAAGTTCGTGATAAGAGAAACTATAAGCTTGAGGGATGAAGTCATTGAAAAGGTAAACTTGACGAATGTAAATATCTACATTGCTATTTTTATTTGCTCCTGCCACGATAAAGTTAGTGTTTTCGTTATTTCCCCAAAAATTCCTCCAAGGAGTATCAGTGGCTTGACCATTGTAGAGTACTTCAGGCTTGAGTACCTTCACTGAATTAGAATCATAGTAAAAAGTTTCCATATTGAAACTAACTGCACACCTGAATGTCATCCAGGTACCGTCGGTATAAGATGTTTTCGCATCAGAGTCATAATTTAGTGTACTTGAAGCCAATGTAGACAAACTTGCGGCTCCGTTGGTGCTTTGTAAGTTGATTCTATAATCTTGCGGCCAGCAGTAAGTATCCATTGTTGTACTAGTAGAAGCGTTTTTTACAAACGACAACGACACTAAATCCTTCCATAGGACATGAAAACCATTAGTCAAGTTAGTAAGTGAAGTGACCATCATCCAAAGTTCAATTGTGTATCTTCCTCTTCTCCCAGGCTGAGCCTGAATTGACACATCTTTGACTTGATTCATTTTAATGAGTCCAGTGCAAGACTGAGCCTGGACGGTTTCTACACAGAGCTTGTTCGATGTTGTGAGTTTACTATAATTACTACCGTCTAGGACATTATAGCCTATCCAGGTTGTATCGACTACAGGGGGCATTGTTACGCCTCCTTTTAAATCGGTAACCGTGCCAGGGTAGGTTGCCCCCATGGTGTAAGTTGGATCCCAAAGATGAAGAAGGTTACTAAAGTTTGCAACAGTTGCTGCACTAATTTCTAATTTGTAGGTATCAGGATTCTGACATAGGTAGCAAGACCATAATCTAAGCTGCCTGAAGTAAACTAAACCTCTATTTATCGAATTGTTTTTGAGTGTAAGTGTTGTTTGAGCAGGAATAGTAGGTCCGGTTCCGGAAAGTGTATTCTCACTTGTGATGAGATCTTCTCTGAAATGGTGGAATAGCTTCAATGTCTTCGAGACAGAACACCTTATATAAACCCAAGAAGCAGAAGTGATAGTGAATGAAACACTGTTAAGATTTTGGAATGAAGTATCTCCGCTGTCAAAGAATGGGTAGCAAGTAGATTTAAGAGAGGAGTTATAATTAAACAAAATTTTCAATTGCTTGTCCCATTGAAGTTCAAAGCCACCCGTAAAAGAGTTACTTACGTAGGTATTTATATAAACCCAAAATTCCATTGTATATTCACTAGATCCTGTTCCTATAGTAGAAACAGCAGTCGAGGTAGTTTGCCCAAAATCGACGTAATCTTGTGGGGCACATTTATTATTCCCACTGTTGCTTTGTACCCAATTGTCTTGAATCGTTTTATCCGAAGTACAACCACATAGGTTGCCAGAAGTGTAGAAGCCATACTTGCAACCTGCCTGTGCAGTCTGGCAGCCAGGAGTGTTGATTTTGTCAACCATCGAATAAGCCGTACACCAATTAGTTTCATCGAGAAATTGGGCATCATACTCAACTACGCAGGTTAAATCAACTGTAGTAGCTAATCCAGTCACACAATTAGTCGTACTTGAGCCGTCATCAATAAATTTCGTAATTGAACTAGAGAACAGCCTACCAGTTTTGCTTATTTCTGACCAGGCACCTGTAGTGTATTTGCTTGATACCCATAGCTTAGCGTATAAGGCGATTGGTTCTTTAGGTATAACCATATTATTGACAGAAATATTAGAAATAGTTCCAGAAATCACCTGGCTTTGGAAGTTTACTTGGAAATTTATCATTGCCGGGTAATATGAATTTATGGTACTATCATAAAAGTATGAAAACGAAATATTAATCCATTGCCCGAAAAGGCTATAGAAATTAATAAATGTTGAAAAAGTATTAGTTCCGTCGGTCAAAATTAATGTTTTGGCATTGATACTGTAAGTAAGTTTCATCCCGGACCCATAGCGGAATATATCAAACGAAGAGGAACTGGTTTTCCAGCTCAGCATTTTGATGAAAAAACTGCAAGTGAAAGAAGTAGTGACACCAGCGACTGCATTGAATGTAACATCGGCAGCGGTACTAGTTCCAGTAGAATAAGCTGGAGTCAGAAGGTAATACTTTTGTTGTGCATTATTCGTGCAAGCTCCATTAGCCAACCAGTACCCAGCGTTACAAACAAAACATTCCTTTACATTACAAGAACTGCAATTACTTCCACACGCAGACTGAACAGGGGTCAAAAGTCCACTTGCTTCTGTCGTGAAGGCGTTGGTAATATAATTAGTAGATGTGGTTTGATCGAAAGTAATTGAGTAGTTCCATGGTTGGAAAGGATGAACCGTGCCAGATGCAGTCACATCACCAGTTGGGGTAAGGTCGGGGTCTTTTATTACCTTCTCCATTGTATATTGCAATGTGAGAGGGTAGAACCTGTACATAGCAGTAAATCTTGTCATATTGTTAAAAAAACTCCAATAGCGATCGAACTGTTTGTATACAACCAAAGGAATATTAGTTCCATCCCAAACTCTTATATTTCTATAGTAACCAGAGGCCCAGTCAATTGCTGCTGTAAATGGACCACATGTGACTCCATTACAAAAATTGATATTCGTCAATGGAGTGCTTATTGAATTACTAATAGTATCTGTGATTTGCGTCCCTGTTCTGTCAACAACATAAGTAAGGCTATTTCCTGAGATATAATAGGAGATTTTATACCACTGTCCAAATTCGTAAGTAAATGCTGACCCATAGGTGTTCCCTAAATAATCCAAAACTTTGTAAGTATTATTAACTGAATAATCATTAGATCTCCCTATGCTTATACTGTTAGTCACCCAAATGTAGTTAGTAGTTTTTGATGAGCTAGGAGTGAAAACTTTATCCACATAAATCCAAAACTCCACATAATAATTAGTAGCAGAAAGGTTGACAGAAATATTAATAGTACCCGATTTGAACGGCCCACCGTAGTGTAACGCCCCCTTCGATAGATTATTGTTATCGATGCATGTAAGGTGATCCTTTGTAAAGCCTGCATTACAAGCGAAGGAGGTGAAGTAAGAACTGTTGGTAATTGTACAGGAATTGTTTGGCTTTGATCCTGTTCCACAAGGGAGGGAACAATATCCTGAAGCTATACTTCCACTTGAAACTGTTCCATATTGAACCATTGTATTTGCTGGACAAGTTGAGCCACACGTGTTAGCCGTGTAATCATAATAACTACTAGTAGAACAGTTTATTTGAGAACTGTTTTTGTAACAATAACTATTGGTTGTACAAGTAAGAGATGAAGAGTTATTAGCATCAAAATTTGGTGTTGTAAAATAATTATTTGGATTAATGAAATTCAAACGATAAAAATTATCTGGAATAGATCTGGTGATTGAGGAGTTGAACGTTACATCAGGAGAAGCGTTCATAATTGATGAGGTAGATTGTGTAAGATATTTAGCTGAAAGCACTGAAGTAGAAAAATTAAAATTCATATCAACTACCGCAAAAAGTGATTCGATATTTGCATTATTAGAAAGGCTAACCCAATTATAATATTGCAGTTGCACAGATTTAGGGATTAGATCAGAAAACAAAGTCATCATCTTTATAAAAACACCTGTGTTAATTGAATTTGCATTGATGACTGATATCTTCATCGTACTTGAATAAGTGTACTTATAGTCAAAATCTACAGTTGTTGCATCATAATAATTGGGCATAGTCATAGTTTTTTCAATTACGCTGGCAGCAGATGCTTTCTTGTTAACCTCACTATCGAATAAATTATATCCATAAAGCTGATCGGTATTAATTGCACATCTATTATAAAACCATATTCCATCTGAATAGTTAGCCCAAGTGTTTTTTATTGTAGAATATTTCGAGTTATTAGAAACACCTTCCATGGTAGTTTTACTTGTAACAGATTGAATATTTCGGTAGTAAAGTATATAGGGGTTGCAGTAGGACACAGCTTTATTAGAATCGATTCCAATAGAAATCATCATAAAATTTTCCAGGGTAACATTTATTAAATTGTCTCCAAACTTTGTATTGTCCTGAATAAACATCCAGAAGCCAATAGTAAAGGTATTAGAAGTCACTGTCGAGGAGGAAAAGTTGATATTATTAAATCGCGTAATGTCCACATGGTCCAGTAAGTTGCAAGTAGTGCTGGTAGGAGAGACGCTGCCCCAAGAATTACTCAAAGGAGAGCACCATTCACATTGGTTATTGGCACTTGTACCATCAATACATCTTTGACAGGAAATAGGACAGCTGCCCCCACAGGTTGTGGTGCTGCAATAGTATCCCGGCAAGCATTGTTTATTCGAAGTACAAGTAGAAGCTCCAGCCAGGAGGTTGTTATTCTGAAGGTTGACTAAAATTAAAATTGATTACTTATATTCATTTGCATGTAGCTAAGTATGATTTCAGCCACTGTGGTAAAAGTCAACTGAAGGGTAAATTTTTGATTTGTTGTATCATAATAAGCAGCGGTCTCAGCTCCACTGTTGAGAGTGACCTTCACCGAGTTGTTTGTAGTGTCGTAAAGGAGAGAGAATCTTTGAAGGTCATAAGTTTTGCTGGTTATTGCGGTTCCTCCTGGGATTGAGTTGGTATAATCTGTGGTTGCAGCACAAGTTCCTGCCACTACGCACCCGTTGACACTCAAAGTTGCATCAGCTGATCCATTATTCATCACCCTAAGGTAAATGACGATTCTATTTGTCATTGTTGGTAGGAGTTGAAGAGGATCAAAGTTGAGAAACAGTCCTTTGTTGGCGGTAGTGTCTGTATCTGTTGTCGTCACTGTATATTGTAGGTACTGGTACTGATTAGTTAAATCAGTGAAAGTCGTTGTTGATCCGAGGGAGTCATTGTTGTTGTAGGTTACAGTTTGTAAAGTCGTGTCGAACTACTTTAATTTAAACTTACCGC
>SXGT01090885.1_pt1 | contig 11494 bp, 11 predicted proteins | sample 3176221 | NCBI WGS metagenome assembly SXGT01 (sample SAMN11356862, study PRJNA531348) | freshwater metagenome | isolation source: freshwater sample F1-120 | place: China: Fuxian Lake, Yuxi | collected 2017-12-25
CTGTACAAAGACAACGCGCTGTTCAAGCTGGCGGAACATCTCTACGTGGGTGTGTCGGTCGGCTACACCATCGTGAAGGCCTACGACACGGTCATCGTGCATTTGATCGTCAAGCCGATCTTCGAACAGGGTGAGTATGCCCTGTTGATTCCTGTGGCCATCGGACTGCTCATGCTGACACGCTATGTGCCGAAAGCCGCCTGGCTGTCCCGCTACGCCTTCGCCTTTATCGTGGGGGTCGGATCGGGACTCGCGATTCCACGCACGATTTCATCGTTTATCTTGAGGCAGGTCGAGGATACCGTCAGACCCCTGCTGTCGTTGGCCGGCGGGGATGGCGTGACCTTCTCGATGAATCTCCTGAACCCGTCGAGCAGCATCAACGTGATCATTATTTTGATCGGCGTCAGCTCGGTGCTCTTCTACTTTTTCTTTTCAATCGAGCACAGCGGGCCTGGCAAGATCGTGGCGCGAACCGGAGTGATCTTCCTGATGATTGCGTTCGGCGCAGCCTTCGGCTATACCGTGATGGCGCGTATGTCGCTCTTGATCGGCCGCCTGACTGACCTGATCGAATTCTCCGATGCGTCATATGGGAATCCGACGCTCTGGCTGGCGATCCTGACCATCGGGGCGCTCGTTGCACTCAGTTGGCGGTCGAGTCCTGGTGAGCAGGAAAAACAATAGGTCTATCTGGTCCATCTGGTCTTTCTCGTGGGTCAGGTCTGTCCGAATCAGCTCTTGACGGAATGGTCCATAAACTGGATAGACTCAGGGAACGAGACGGCATCGGTTTCTACCAGACAGACCAAACAGACCAGATAGACCCTATCATCATGACATCCGGCGCAACCAAAGACCCATCCCAATATCCCATCCTGAGAAATCTCCAATTCTCGCCCATTAAACAGGGAGAGGACCAGTTGATTGTTCTCTGGGACCCAAGCGGATTAAGCAAAGAGAAGCTCGTTCTGCCGCTGAATTATTTTTTCATCGTCCAGCATTTTGACGGCGAACATTCGCTTCTTGAAATTGCTGCGCTGTATCTGAAGCGTTTCGGCGAATTTCTGATGCCGGGCAAAGTGGAGCAGCTGGTCGTGGATCTCGATCAGAAACTCTTTCTGGAAGGGGAAAGGGCCGACAGCGCCAGGCTGCGTCTCCGGGATGAGTATCGGCATGCCCCGCTTCGGAAGGCCGCCTTTGCCGGCCGCAGTTATGAAGCCGACGGAGCGAAGCTGAAAAAGCAGATCGATGGATTCTTCACATCCGAGGAAGGGCCCGACTTCAAGCCGTCCGAAAACCAGGGGAAGCCGATCCGGGGGCTGGTGGCGCCGACCTACGATTTGAAACAGGCTGGGCCTATCTATGCCTGGGCCTATAAAGAACTACAAGATTCAGAACAGCCCGATGTATACGTCGTGTTCGGCACGGCCTATGCTGGATTGGACGATCTGTTTGCCCTGACGGACAAGAACTTTGAAACACCGCTGGGCTTGGTTTCCACGGATCAATCCATTGTTGCACGGCTGAAAGAGTGCCTTCCGGCCTCGTTCGAAGAGGATATTTGTCACCAGGCCGAGCATGCGATTGAATTCCAATTGCCGTTTCTCCAGCAGATTGTCGGGTCCAAGAAACCATTTACGATCGTGCCGATTCTGACATCCTTCTCGGCGGCCAGCCTGCTCGATGCAGCAGTGCGCCAAGCCGTCGATCAGTTTCTCACCGCGCTGCGAACGGTATTAAGTGAGTCTGGCCGGACGTATTGCGTGATCGCCGGAGCGGAACTGGCCCATCTCGGCATGCGGTATGGCGACAAGGCGCCGCCGACCGACTTCTCCTTTCACCGTTCGATGCAATATGACTTGGAGATGCTCAAGCCGGTGGAAGAACTCAAACCCGATGACTTTGCGGCCTATATCCAAAAAGAGAACGACCAGCGCCGCATCTCCGGGTTCTCCTCCATCTACTCCTTGCTCCGGCTGATCCAAGCCGAAAAAGGGCAGGTCCTCCGCTACGACCGCGGTATCACCGACCAGTACAATTCGACGGTGACCTACGCCTCAATGGCGTTCTTCTGAGGGCCAACGATCAGATTTTTCTATCCTGTGTCCTAGCCCCTGCATCCTCAGTTCTTACTCCTTCACCGTCACTTTCATTGCGATCGGGTCCAACGGATTGTCGGCTTGATCTCTGGCGGTAGCGACGATCTTGTCGATGACGTCGATGCCACGGAATACTTCTCCAAAGACGGTATAGCGGCGGTCGAGGCCGCTGTTCTCTCCCACGCAGATGAAGAACTGTGAGCCGTTGTCGTTGAAGTCGCGGGTGCTGTTGCTTTCGCGCGGCATCTTGGCCATGGAGATGGCGCCACGCTTGTGCGGACGGTCGTTTGGTTCAGGCTGAAGAAAATACCCTGGTCCTCCGGTGCCATGGAGAGTGCGGTCCGGCTGCTTGCTGAATGGATCACCGCCCTGAATCAGAAAGCCCGGTACGATACGGTGGAAGGTAGTGCCGTCAAAGAAACCCATCTTGGCGAGGTTCACAAAATTCTCGACGTGGCGCGGAGCCTCGTCGGGATAAAAGCGAATGGCGATCTCGCCGAATTTAGTCGTGATGGTGGCACGGGGATCTTTCTTTTGAAATTGCATGGTCATGCAGGCAATCTAGCAAGGGCTCGGTTGTAGAGGCAAGGTCCCCAACATCACCGATCATCTATCACTGTTCACTTCTCGCAATCCCTTCCCCGGATCGATATTGAGCCACAGGATGCCGCCGATCAAGGCAATCAGTGCTGCAACTCCCAGTGAGACCGGCCAGCCCCAGTGCTGGGCAATCCAGGGAGTCAGAGTCGGCGAGATGGCGCCGCCGATATTAGCTCCCATGTTCATCAAACCTGAGAGACTGCCGGCGTGGGCTTTCGACAGGTCGCTGGTTGAAGACCAGTAGGCGCCGATTGTGAAATAGAGCCATCCAGCACCCATCGACAGGCTGGCAATCGCCAGGTAAGGCGATTCCATCAGCGCACCGAGTCCGATGGTGGCGGCGGCCAACGTCATACCGGTTATACCAACGAGTTTTCGTCCCTGTGTAATCCCCCGGCGTAGTGCCAGCTGATCGGTGGCCCATCCGCCCAGAGGGCATGACACGAGCATGGCGAGAAAGGGGGCTGATGCAAAGTAGCCTCCTTGCAAGACGTCGAACCCTCGCACGTTGACGAGATAGAGATAGAACCAGGACATATAGACATAGGCCACATATCCAAGACAGCTGTAACTGAGTACGAGCCACCAGACGGTCGGCGTTCTTTTCAAGGCAGCCCAAGGAATCGACGGTGGTTTGATCGATACGCGTGCTGCAGAGGCAACGGTCCCAGGCTTGGCCACCCAGGGGTGATCAGACGGGCGGTCTCGTGCCAAGAGCCACCAGATCGCTGCGAGCCCAATTCCAAGAGCCGCCGAGACAAAGAAGGCTGTCTGCCACCCATAGTTCAGCATGATCCAGGCCGTCACGGGTGGAGTCATGGCCGAGCCAATGCCGATTCCGCCGATGGCGATGCCGATGCCGAGGCCTCGTTCGTGGGCAGGCAGCCAGTCGGTGACGGCGCGATTAAACGCGGGCAAGGCCGTGGCTTCTCCGACGCCGAGCAGAAATCTGGTCAGAGCGAGTACAGCGACAATTCCCAACAGCCCTGCCAGATCGGAAGCGGCAGCCATCGCCGTCAATGCTGTGAAGCAGGACCACCAAAGGAGCGCAATCGTCAGGACAATGCGAATCCCCCATCGGTCGGCAAGCCATCCCCCTGGTACTTGGAACAAGGCATAGCCGATCACAAATGCAGAAAAGATAAACCCCATCTGCTGATCGGTGAGGCCGAGCGCCGGCATCATCTGGCGCGCGATGACGGAGATATTGACACGGTCGATATAGGTGACGACGCTGATGGCAAAGAGGAGTCCGAGAATCAACCAGCGTGTGCGGGGAGGGGCTGAAGCGTCCAGGTGAGTCGAGGACCGGCTCTCACTCACAATGGTTTCGACAGGAGAAGCATTGCGGGGGATTATCCTCTATGAGTTTGGACGGATTGCTGTCATAGATCGCCGGCCGCCCCTTCGATGAAGAGGCGGCCGGGAGGATATCTACTTGGTCGTGTTGGCGACGATTTCCAGCAATTCCACTTCAAAAATAAGTGTGGAGCCCGGCTTGATGACCGGAGGCGATCCGCGCTCACCGTAGGCCAAGTTGGCTGGGCAGACCATCCGACTCTTCCCACCGACCTTGATTTGCTGAACTCCTTCCGTCCAACACTTGATCACTTGGTTGAGCGGAAAGGTGGCAGGTTCGCCGCGTTTGACGGAACTGTCGAACACGGTTCCATCGATCAAGGTGCCGTGATAATGGACCTTCACCGTATCAGTGGCTTTGGGGGCCGCCCCTGAGCCGGCTTTCATCGTGGTAATGACGATACCAGACTCGGTTTTGGTTGCCCCTTTCTCAGATGCGGCCTTCGCGAGATAGGCAGTCCCTGCTTTCTTCTCATTTTCAGCCACGACGGCGGTCCTGGCTTGCTGAAGCGCTTGAATTTTTGGACCGTATGTTTGGAGATCAACTTTTGGAGTCTGCTTCAACACACCGTCGGCCATGCCGACTTTTACCATGTCAAGCTCAGCTTCGCTCAGAGAAAAGGTTCCAAGAGATTGGCTGATGGCAAGCCCCAGTGCGTATAACGTCTTTTGTTCATCGGTTCCTGGTTCTTGCGAGGCAGCCAGAACCGGCGTGGCAACCAGAAAGAGCGAGAGGCCCAGGCTGAGGGTGAAAGTGCGCATTAATGATCCTTTCATGTAAGAGGCGAGTAACAGAAAAACACTTTCCGTACAATACGATGAAAATCCGCCAGCTTGTGTGGCGGAGAGGGAGGGATTTGAACCCTCGGTAGAGATTTTGTCCCTACGACGGTTTAGCAAACCGTGGCCTTCGGCCACTCGGCCACCTCTCCACATCACAATTGCTTTGGAGGATCACTCCACATTGGCGGAAGATCACTGTGCCGGGTGGAAGCGCCGGCGATGAGGGGTGATTTTACCTCAGCCCTTGGGGAAGGCACAAGAGCATGCGTGGAATGTTACGAGGCGCGCGTAGGTTCTAAGGGGCGACGAACCGTCATGAATCAGCAGGCTAAAACCAGATGAGGACCTGGCTCGTGGCATTGCTGGCAGGGGACAGGGTATTGTGCGAAGCCGTGAATTGATTGAGCCTTGTTTGGTCGGGAGGGGTAACGGTGAGAAGATCGACTTTGATGCAGTTGGGTTTAACCCATTGCACTTCCGCTAAATTAATTGAGATGTGGGAATCTTCATCCGGTATCCACAGGTGGAGCTTTATGAGATCACCGGGCTGTAGGCTGTCGGCGGACGCCATTGGCTGGCGAGGAGTTGAGAGATCATACACGCAGCCTTCTCCTTGAAGGCCGTCGCTCCCTCTGGAGAGAAGACAGTTGATCGCGACTTGACGGTGGTGTTGAAATGACATGATGTTCTTCCCGTTGAAAGAAATGAGCTATGGGGTGCAGAATAATACAAACAACGGTGTATCTGCTATACCCCGATGCAAGTGAATCTACCCAACGAAAGTGGGTAGGGTTCGCTTAAGTCTAGGTCTTTGACCATCACGATCCAGACATGTAGCGGATGGTTACCACATGCCTGCCTCTCCTTCAGAACATGTGCGAGATTTTGGAAGTAGTTGATATGGTGCTACTTTTCTGCTTGCATCTGACTCGTCTGGTAGCATCAGCGTAGAGGCCAGTACTTCATCGGCCTCCCTGTTATCTCCCGTCCGCAAGAGTCCCTCCCGATTTAAAATTTTAATCGCATTGGTACGGGAGACAATCGGTGGGTATTCCCGAAACTGGCCTGCCGAGACAAAGGGCACCTGAACGGTCACCGTACGGTGGTCCTCATAGATAAACCGGCGTAGACGATCGTCGATCGGGGTTTTCAAGCTGAGGACGGTGGAGGTTGCGGGGGCGATGGCAGCGATGGAAATGATGTACGCTGGCCTCCTGTCGCGCGAGGGTGTAGCCATCTGTCCCGTCGCTGCTACATTCGGCGAGGTGAGCAGCTCTGTTGCAGGACTCAGGGCCGGAGATCTGACGCCCAGACGAAGCTGTGTAATATGCTGGTCCGAGGCATTTTCCAGCAACAGCTTGAGGATGACCCATGATTGCGGATTGGCTATCGGGGCTTGTCCTGTTGGTTGCGTCTCTTCAATCAGGCGAAGGCTGCAATTTGTGACCAGATTCCGCTTCTCGAAAAAATAGGTTGTGGTAGCGCCTTCAGAGAAAGAGGCACGTTCATAGGTGTAGAACGCAACCCCCACCTTGATGATCGTTGGTCTGAACCAGGACACGACAGTCGGGAGGCAGAACGGTACGATGACGGCAACCAGGCCAAGTATGATGATCTTATTCAGCCGGCTTTGTCGCCAAAACCATTGCCAGCAATGCTTGAGGATCTTCATGCGCCTCCGCTTGTGGACGGACGAACCGGTCTCTTTGCAGAGGTTTCATGTGAGCAGGATGTACAATGCGTCAGCCATGTGACAGAGACCATCGGAGAAAACACATGGCGGAGGGGGCGAGATTTGAACTCGCGGATGAGTTACCCCATCTCCGGTTTTCAAGACCGGCACGTTCGACCGCTCCGTCACCCCTCCGCACCACGCGTGCTTGTTGCGGACTACTATGAACCATGCAGGCTAAGGCTGGATCTTCTCTATCCCCCCCATATAGGGGTGAAGCGCCTCGGGAATCAATACCGATCCGTCCGGCTGTTGAAAGTTTTCAAGAATGGCGACCAGTGTTCGTCCGACCGCGAGGCCGGAACCGTTTAATGTGTGGACGAATTCAGTTTTCGAGTCTTTTTTCCCACCGGCCGGACGATACTTGATGTTGGCTCGTCTGGCTTGAAACGATTCGAAGTTACTGCACGACGAAATTTCTCGATATTGTCCCTGGGAAGGCAGCCACACTTCAATGTCATAGGTCTTTGTGGCGGAAAATCCCATATCGCCGGTACACAAGGTCACGACGCGATAGGGCAGTTTCAGGCTTTGCAAAATGAACTCGGCATGTCCGGTCAATCGCTCCAGTTCCTCGTAGGAGCGATCGGGAGTGGAAAATGCGACCAGCTCCACTTTGTTGAATTGATGGAGGCGGATCAGGCCGCGGGTGTCTTTTCCATAGGATCCCGCTTCCCGTCGAAAGCAGGGAGTATATGCGGTATAGCGAATGGGCAGGCGGTCTTCGCTCAGGATTTCCTCGCGATGCAGGTTCGTGACCGGCACTTCAGCAGTCGGAATCAAAAAATAGTCTTCATCCCGCAGCCGAAAGAGATCTTCCTCGAATTTGGGAAGCTGACCGGTTCCGGTCATGGCCCGTCGATTGACTAGTAGTGGGGGGAGGACTTCCCGATATCCATGAGAGCCGGTATGCAGATCGAGCATGTAGTTGATCAATGCCCGCTCCATACGAGCCCCCGCGCCGCTTAGAACGGCGAACCTGGCTCCGGCGATCTTTGCCGCGCGATCGAAGTCGAGAATACCAAGGGCTTCGCCGATTTCCCAATGGGGTTTGGCTGGAGCCGTGAAGGAGGGGATCGTACCCCATCGACGGACCTCGATATTTTTAGAGGCATCGCTGCCGATCGGAACTGTCTGATGAGGAAGGTTGGGGATTCGGAGGGCCAGGTCGCTCAGGGCTTCCTCAATTCCACGCAGGCTGTCTTCAACGTTCTTGATGCGGTCGCCCAGTCCTTTCATGGCCGCCATGGCTGCTTCAGCCGGTTCTTTGGCCCGGCGCAACCTCGCAACGTCGTCCGATCCTTTCTTGAGCTCAGACCTCAATTGTTCGACCTGTGTCGTCACGGTCCGCCGTTCGTCGCTGAGCTTCTGAACAGCATCCCAGGGCACATCCTGTCCGCGTCGTCCCAGCGACGTACGAATGAGGTCCAGATTGTCCCGCAGATATTTTGGATCGTGCATACATCACCCTTCAAAAAGCGTCTGGAATCTAGCATCGGAGTAGGGGAGAGTCAACGAAACCGGTGTCTGCCCGACGAGATAAATAGAGCACCCGACTGGATTTGACAGTGCCTGGGCTTGGGGGACAGGATGGGCCATGCGAGCCACTTCAAATCCGCCGATTCCATACGATTTTCAACATCGAGAATTACTGGAAGCACATTATTCTGAAGAGGAGTCACAATGAAGCACAATCCTGGATTTTTACAGCTGGTGGAGCGTGTAAAGCAGCGGGTGAAGGAATGCACGGCGGCGGAGGTGAAGACCCAGTTCGATCGGGGAGAGCCGTTCCACTTCATCGATGTTCGTGAAGATCATGAGTTTGCCGCAGACCATGCCAGAGGAGCCCGACATATGGGCAAGGGGATTATCGAACGCGATATTGAGACGGCGATCCCCAATAAAGAGGCCCTCATCGTGCTCTACTGCGGTGGAGGGTTTCGGTCGGCGCTCGCGGCAGATGCGTTGCAGCAAATGGGATATGACAATGTGGTCTCGATGGACGGGGGAATCAGAGCCTGGCGGGAGGCTGGTTATCCCATGGGATAACCAGCCTGCATGCCTGTCGGCGTTATTTGTTTGTCCGATCGAATTCTTTGACAACCTGTTCCGTTAGATCGATGGCGTCTTTATTGTAGATCACGATTTTGACGGTTTGCTCGCTTCCTTTGTCGACGACGAGCGAGAAACCACCCTTCTCAGCCATGGTTTGGGTGGCCACTGAGATCTTCTTCATATATTCATCGACGAGTTCTTTCTGTCTCTTCTGTAGGTCTTGATTGAACTCCTGTGCGCGTTTTTGATAGTCCTGAATTTTTGTTCGGAACTGTGTTTCCTTGTCTTTTTTCTCCGTCTCGCTGAGCTTGGGCAGCTGATCCTTGAGCTGCTTCTCGTAATTGCGGAGCTCTTCTTCGTCCTTGGCCAGGAGTTTTTGTCTGATGGACACATACTCCTTCAATCCCTCAAGCGCTTTCTTCCCGGCCTTTGACTTTTCCAGGACGGACTGGGGATCTACGACACCCATCTTGAAGGGGTCAGAGGCCTGACTGATCGGCGCGACTGTCAAGAATGCCAGGGCGGACAGCCCTACGGCGCATAATGTTCGCACAGCAGAAATTCGCATGAAAACTCCTTGCAAAAGAGAAGGTATCGATTGGTGGAGAATAGCTAGGCGGTTGCGGCCTGTCAAGCCAATGTCACGCGGATATGTTGCTACCAGGTATCGAAACTAATCGATCCTTCACCCATCCCGACGTCGATGTTATGTTTCCACTTCAAGCGCCGGGCGACCGCCCGCAGAGTATGCTCATCCGCCAGCTTCTGGTCGAAGGGGTCCGGCACCTTGAAAAGGATTTCTTTCTTGAGCGGCGGGTCGAATCCCAGTTCGTCCATCGCCAGGGCTAGAAAATTCAATTGGGTCAGCCGCGACGCTTGGTTCAGAGCGAGCAGCGCGGCATCCGGGGAAAGATCAGGCGGTCCGCTTTTTTGAAAGACTTCGATGACGCGGATCTTCAGCTCCGCCCGCTGAGCATCCGTCAAGGTAGGCAGGGTCAGTTCAACCAACAGGGCATTCGTGGCACCCTCGAATGACGGTATTTTGAAGAGCCGACTGAGAAGTCCCATGCCACTCCAGAAACAAGTGATGGTTGATACGGAATAGTCGCTGCGAGCCGCCAGTGCCAACCAACAGGGCCCTATCGGCACATGATCGGAGGCGATTTTACTGAAAACTGAGCTGGTTTTCTAGTCCGACAAAACCGGGTGGTTGGTACTCAGCCTGCGTCGCCGGTCGATATAGTTAGATGGCTTCTTGTTTGTCTATTGTCCTGCGGCAAGGATCCTGATCTAGTCGCATTGCTTAAACTGAGACTGCTGACAACGTCTTACCAGCTCCTGCGCCTGCTCGATTTGCGCGGCAGTCATGTGTAGGCTCAGCTGGTCTCGACGCATCAAGGCCGCCTTCCCGTCATCGCCAGGTAGCATCGCACCGGCGAGGCCATACCACATGAATGCGCGAACCAGGTCTTTCCGGACGCCCCGGCCTCGTTCGTACATCAGGCCCAGATTATTCTGTGGACCAATGTAGCCCTGTGCCGCCGCCTTACGAAACCATGTCAGTGCTGTGGGGTAGTCTTTCCGGACGCCTCGTCCTTTTTCATGCATCAAGCCCAGATAGAACTGGGCGGATGTGACTCCCTGCTCCGCCAGGGGACTGAAGAGGCGGGCCGCCTGGGTGTACTCACCACGTTCATATGCAAATTCCGCTTCCTCAAGAGAAGTTGTTGCTGCAACGGACGGTAGACCTAGGCCTGCCGCACTGGCCAGCACCAACAGGAGTACACCGGACATACGCCACATCGATCACCAACCTTTCACCACAATCGTGACCGCAGACTGTTGCAGCAAGTCTACTGCAAAGTCAGAGGCGAATACATCATTCGTGAGGAGATGGAGCACAGCTGACGAGCGGCTTACGAAGAGTGATAGAGGCGCGGTACGCGCGGGCCGATGGTGGAGAGGACTTCATAGGCGATGGTGCCAGTCCATTTGGCGATGTTGTCGGCGGTGATCTGTTCGTCGCCCTGGCGTCCAATGATGACGGCCTCATCGCCGATGGTTACCCCCGCAATCCTGGTGACGTCCACCATAATCATATCCATACATACGAGTCCGGCGATGGGTGCTCGTTGCCTACGGATGAGTACGCAGCCTCGATTCGAGAGATGGCGGCTCAATCCATCGGCGTAGCCGATAGGCAGGATTGCGATCTTGGTCGGTGCGTTGGCGGTGAAGGTGCCGTTATAGCTGACCTTGTGTCCTGCTTGCAGGGTTCGCAGTTGGGCAATTGAGGTGCGGAGCGTGAGGACCGGTCTCAAGTCCGGCGCGGCGATGGATGGGGGTAGGGTATGGTAGCCGTAGAGCATGATGCCGGGGCGTACGAGCGAGAACTGCGCGTCCGGAAAGCGCACGGCGCCAGCACTGTTGGCTGCATGGATCAAGGGCACCCTGAATCCATTAGCCGTAACGAGTTCTATCGCCTTGCGGAATCGGGCCAGCTGTTCCTCTGTCGTGTCGGTGGCCGGCCCGTCGGCGTCGGCAAGATGAGTCAAAAGCCCTTCCAAGTGTAATGTGCGCGGGAATCTGCGCAAGTTGAATAGATCGACAAGCTCAGCCTGCGCGAGTCCCAGCCGTCCCATACCTGTCTCGACCTTGAGATGAATCGGGTAGGGGGTTGGAAACGACGACGCGGCTTGTCCTAACACCGGCAAAATAGCGGCATCGCTGATCACCGGAGTCAGTTGGTGTGTGAAGAGGTCGGTGAATTGTTCATGAAACACCGGCCCCAAGATGACGATCGGCGCGTTGATGCCCGCTTGCCGAAGCGTGATCCCTTCCTCGATCGAGACCACCGCCACGC
>SXGT01453500.1_pt1 | contig 11493 bp, 9 predicted proteins | sample 3176221 | NCBI WGS metagenome assembly SXGT01 (sample SAMN11356862, study PRJNA531348) | freshwater metagenome | isolation source: freshwater sample F1-120 | place: China: Fuxian Lake, Yuxi | collected 2017-12-25
CATCGTTGGGATTGTCCTGCCGGTGTTGCTGTAACCAGTCAATCATCCGGGTTTCGCCGGTATCAATCTCGATCTGCCTGGCCAATACCTGAATAACTGCCCCGATGCCCAAGGCCACATCATGCCGGGCAGTTTGCGCCCCTTCGATGTTGGCATATACCGCCCGGTAGCCGCCACTGGCGTTCAGGTATTCCACCAAGGCTCTGAGTGAGGTGGTTTTGCCGGTCTGGCGAGGGGCGTGCAGGACAAAATAGCGTTCGTCCCGAATCAATGCCTCAATTTCAAGGTGATTGATGCGTTTGAGCGGATCAATCTGATAGTGCTTGTCAGCCTTGCCGGGGCCTGCGGTGTTGAATTGGCGTGGGTAGGTCATGGGGAAATCCTTTAAGGTGGCATTGGATGAGGCGAAATGGTATTCGTCCCTGCGGATCAGGTATGCGTCACGATCAGGGGGTAACGTACCCTCATCATGAAAACCCAATCAGCGCAGGTGGGCGGCCTCTGTACAAAACACCAGAGGTCAGAGTCGCCGTGTACCGCTCATCCAGCAATCGTAGACAAACGTCGGTTCAGGTTAAGGACAGGGTGAATGGTATACCGGAAGCGCGGCCATCCTGGCGAACCAGTCGGCACGTAGCGAGGGAATACCGTGCCCCCCCACTCCCTGCCGCGAATTGATTGGGTAACCCCCGGAGGAGTCTGTTTTTTGTAGTCCGTGATCCGTGAGTGTACATTGGGGGTATTACAGGTACATCTGAACCCCTATTTCAATAACCCGATCAGGGGGAATTCGCAGAAAGTGAACCACGCTACCTACATTGCGGGCCATGCTGGCAAACAACCCGATGCGCCAGAGCGGCATTGATTTTTTACCACGGGGAATAATGGTTTCCCGACTCATGAAAAACGTGGTGTCGTTGAGTTCTGCATTGAATTCCCGACTGCATGACTTGAGTACCCTGGGAATGTTGGGGTTTTCCATGAAGCCGTAATGCAGGATGATGCGAAAAAATCCTTCTCCCAGTGCCGTGACTTCACGGCGTCGATCCGGCAACACCCGGGGTACTGTTTCGGTCAGGATGGTCATTAACAGGACGGTTTCATGCAGTACCTTGTTATGTTTGAAATTGTGCAGCAAGGCATAGGGAATGCCATCCTGACTGCTGGTCATGAATACGGCCGTTCCCGGAACCCGAACCTCGTCCTTTTCGCGCAGTTCGGCCAGAAATTCATCAACCGGCATGGATTCATCGCTCAGGGTTTGATGCACCAGTTCCCGTCCTTCCTTCCAGGTGGTCAACAACAGGTATACCGTCGCACCGATGGCGACAGGTAACCAGCCACCTTCCGGCAACTTCATGCCATTGGCAATCAGAAAGGCCGTATCCAGCGACAAAAAGCCCAACCCGATCAGGCCAGAAACCAGTGGATTCCACTTCCATATTTTGTAGATAACGAAAAATGCCAGAATGGTGGTAAGGGTCATGGTGGCCGTCACGGCCAGACCGTAAGCAGCCGCCAGGTTGGCTGAACTGCGAAATCCCAGTATCAACCCGATAATCCCCATCAGCAAAGCCCAGTTAACCCAGGAAATATAGATTTGTCCCCGCTCTTCCTCCGAGGTGTAGTGAATACCGAAGCGGGGACAAAACCCCAGTTGGATGGCCTGTGAGGTCAGGGAAAAAGCTCCCGAGATAACGGCTTGCGAAGCAATGACGGTAGCCAGGGTTGCCAGGACGATCATCGCCGGTAAAACCCCGGCGGGAACCAGATGGTAAAAGGGGCTGGTAACTGCCTCAGGGTGATTGCTCAACAAGGCACCTTGACCAAAGTAGTTGAGCAGCAGGGCCGGCATGACACAGACGAACCAGGCTCGCTGGATGGGAGGACGCCCGAAGTGGCCCATGTCGGCATAAAGGGCTTCGCCGCCGGTGATTGCCAGTACCACGCCGCCGAGTACCAACAGCCCGTGCCATTGATGCACGGCAAAAAAATGCACGGCATGCAGCGGATTGGCGGCAGCCAGTATGCCCGGATTGGTCAGGATTGCGCGAAGGCCCAGGGTCATGAGGCTTAAAAACCAGACCAGCATGATAACCCCGAAGGTTCCACCCAGTTGGGCGGTACCCTGTTTTTGAACCAGAAACAGGGCCACCAGTACTGCCAGGGAGGCTGGAATGATATAAGGATGCAGGCCGGGTTGCAGGACTTCCAGCCCTTCCACCGCACTCAGCACCGAAATGGCCGGCGTAATGAAGCCGTCACCATAAAACAGGGAGGCTCCGATCAAACCCAGGGTCACCAGTATCGCCTTTTGTCCCTGATCCAACTGGGCCTTGTGTTCGATCAATGACATCAGGGCCATGATGCCGCCTTCTCCCTTGTTGTCGGCCCGCATGATGAACCCTGCGTATTTGAACGAAATGCTGATGCAGATCGACCAGAAAATAAGGGAAAGTATGCCCAGCACATTCTCCGGATTGGGTTCTACCCCATACGCGCCACTAAAGCAGGCTTTCATGGTGTAAAGCGGACTGGTTCCGATGTCTCCGAACACCACACCCAGGGCTGCAATCACCATACGTTTGTGTCCCCGTTCACCCGCCGGGGAAGAATAGGTGGTAGTCACCATGAGGTACTCCCGCTTGTAAAAAACCAGATGCAATTAGATCAGACGGGCGTACCGGTACCGTACCCGCACGCCCGTTCCTGTCATGACAAACCGGGCCTCAACGTCCCCTGTTACGCTTTTGTGGTCTGCCCTTGCCAGGCTGGGTCTGTCGATCGGCAACGGCTGAAACCGGTGCTGTGGTAGCGTCGTCAAGCGGTTGCCCGATCGTCTCGTCGGCATTCCCTTCAGCGTCGGTGGTTTGGGTGTCAGCGTCCTCCTCCGGTTCTTCTGTCGCTGCCACTGCGGCCGTCTCTGCATCGGCCCCGACAGCATCTGCCGGTGCCTCGCCTTCACTGGACGAATCCACGATTTCAGTCGTTTCATCAGCATCGGCAACCGCCACTGCCTCCTCTGCTGTTTCTACCACCGCAACCGCCGCCTCATGCACTGCCGTATCTGCCACTGCAATTTGTTCCGCCGTCGTGTCGGACGCCGTTTCCGCCACGGCCGCAGGCTGCGCCCGGTTACGGTTTCTGCCCAGCCAGAAGGCGAAGCCTGCCAGCCCCAGCACGATCAGCAGGGCAGGGGCTCGATCCGAGGTGTCCGTTTGAGTGGTACCACGGGCCAGTGCCTGTTCGGCATCGTCCTGCATGGATTTGACCACCACGGACGGCACGGCCTCTACCGGGCGGGGACGCGCCTCGGGAATAACGATGCCGCCACCGGACTGGTCGCTGTCGTTGTCGCTGTCAGCGGTATCCGCCCCGGCGTCGGCTGCATCACTGGCTGGCGTATCCGCAACGGTTTCGACCGTGGCAGCCACGTCAGCATCGCCGATTTCTTCAGCCACAACACAACCCGCCCCACTCAGCAGCAGGGTCAATAACAGACCGGCTGCATGGCTATTGTTGAATTTATACATGGGTCTCCTCTTGATTCTTTGCTATGTAGTTATTTGTCGAAGGTTCCCCCTTGGGGAAACCCGCGCTAGTTTGCGTACTGGATGTCTGGCTGTCCATACTTCATCAGCCCATTTTTAAGCCCGGCTTCCAGTGTCGTCGGCGTAGTCGTATCAATCGACACCGTACGGTCGCGCTCTTCCCCGGTCAGCGGGTCGTGGTTGTGCATCTGCCACTCCAGTACGGCGAGGGTCGCATCAGAGGCATCCCGTCCCGCCTGCTTGCGTTCACATACCCGCTGACGCAGCCGTTCCGGCGGGGCACTGCAACTGAAAATAACCCAGTCCACCCCCAGAGCCTCCGCCAGTTGTTGTTGCTGCTGGCGTTCCAGTCGGGCCAGAAAGGTGGCATCAACCACCACGGAAAAACCCCAGGTCAGCAGGTCGCGGGTCAGTTCCAGCAGACGGCAGTAGGTTTGCCGGATGACAGCGGGATGGTAGCGTGCGGCAGGGGATGGCAGGCAGGCAGGCAGTCGTTTGCGTTCAACATCGGAGCGAAGCAGAATGGCTCCGGTTTGATCGGCCAGTCGAACCGCAAGGGTGGATTTGCCGCTGCCGGAAAAGCCGTGGGTCAGAAACAGCCGGGGGGCTGCAGGTTGTGTCAGGGTCAGGGCGTACGCTGCGTAGCCGCGATAACGGGCCAGTCTGTGGATCCGCTGTGCCGGTGTTTCCCGGGCCGGATCGCGGCCGAGCTGGATGATCTTGGCCCGAATCATGGCCCGATAAACCTGGTAGAAAACCAGCCCCTGCAATCCGGCCATGTCTCCGCTCATACCCAGATAACGGTTGAGGCAGTGAACCGCATGGCTTGCCAGACCGTGTACCGCCAGATCCATCAGCAGAAATGCCAGTTCGCTCAACGGGTCTACCCAGCGAAAGGCGGGATTAAACTCAACGGCATCAAACGGCACCGGTTCTCCCTCCAGCAGTACCAGATTACCCAGGTGGAGATCACCGTGGCACTCCCGGATGTAGCCGTGCTGCTTTCTGGCCAGAAAAAAATCGGCAAGCTGTTGCCAGGTGGTTTGCGTCCAGTCCGACAGAGCCACCAGGGTAGCCCGGTCTGCCGGTTCGAGGTCGCTGTCGGCCAGTACCCTGAAGTTATCCAGGGCCGCCGCCCGAATCAAAGCCGGTGAACCATAATCAACCCCGGGCTCCGCCGGAGGCAGGTTGCGGTGAAATATCGCCAGCCGATCCGCCAGCCGTTCCACTACGGCCAGGCTCAGTTGGCCGTTCCGGGCCAGGGTATCAAACAGGCAGCCATCATCGAACTGGCGCATCTTGACGGCATATTCAATGGCAACCCCTTCCCCTTCCATATGAGGACAGTCCGGACTGCCGGTAATGGCTACGCAATCAAGGTACAGTGTGTCAGCCAGGCGGCGATTCAGCCGTAGTTCTTCCTGGCAGAAATACAGGCGATCCGCCAGTCGGGTGAAATCAAGAAAACCGAAATCCACCGGTTTCTTGATCTTGTAGGCCTGACGACCGGTCAGAATGACCCAGGAAATATGGGTTTCCAGTAACCGGATGGGTCCGACCGGAACCGGATAGGCCTCCGGTTGGCACAATGCCTCAATCAGGCGATGGTCAGCCACAGCGACCGACCTTGATCACCCGTCCGTCCTCTACCCTGAAATCGACCTGTCCCTGCATGATGGCTTCCAGTTCTTCTCCGATCATGCCCTTGCGCCAGCCTTCCAGCAGTTTGCTGGCTTCCGGGGCGTCCAGAAACTGCTCCAGATCCTTGCGCGAGGCCAGCAGGGCAGGATTCATGGCGTGCTGCTCCGAATTGAGTTTGACCACCGCCGACAGCAGATCCAGTAATGCTTCCCGGGCCGGGGTTCGGCGCGAGACCGAACTGCGGGACTCTTCAGGCCGAACTACCGGGGGAGGTTGCCCGATCAGACGGAGGAGGGTTTCGCCATGGCGTTTCAACACGCGCTCATCCAGCCCCCGTACCAGGCGAAAATCATTCAGACTGGCCGGTTTCAGCCGGGCCAGATTGATGAGTATCTCGTCCTTGATGATCCAGTTACGCGGGACATTCTCCTGCCGGGCCTGTGTCTCGCGCCAGGCGGCCAGTGCCTGGATGATTTCCAGTGCCCCGTCCCGCAGTTGATTGACCCCCCCGATCCGCTGCCAGGCCAGCTCCGGCGGGTTTTGGTACAGGCCAGGTTGCAGCAACAGGTCAAGCTCCGGTTGCAGCCACTCACGCCGCCCCAGTGTTTCCAGTTTATCCCTGAGTTTGGGGTAAGCCGCTGCCAGATGAATGACATCATCGGCCGCGTAGCGGATTTGCGATTCGCTCAGGGGACGCAACGACCAGTCGGTGCGGGTGTGGCTCTTGCTCAGGTTGACTCCCAGCAGGGCGGAGACCAGTCCGGCATAGCTGACCTGATCGGCCATGCCCAGTAGCGGTGCCGCCAACTGGGTATCAAACACCGGCCCGGGCAGTGCCCCCCATAGATGATAAAAAATCTCCATGTCCTGTCGCCCGGCATGAAAAACCTTGAGGATGGAAGCATCAAACAGCAGGGTTTTCAGGGGTTCCAGATCCGTCAGGGCCAGGGGGTCGATACAGGCCACCTGCCGGGTATCGGACGCAATCTGCAACAGGCAGAAGCGGGGGTAATAGGTTTTTTCCCGCAGGAACTCGGTGTCCAGAGCCAGCCACTCCGCCCCGTGAAGGGCCGCAATGAAGGCGTGCAGTTGTTCGGGAGAATCAATGAAGCGAACCGGTGGATTTTTCATGCGGGTTCAAAACCGTGTACCTTGGCGCGAGGCTTGAAGGCGGGTACCTGCCACGGCGCGGTGACGGTTCCGGCCAGATAACCGGCCAGCCAGAGTGCCTGATGCCGCACCGGCATGACGTATGCGTAGAGCGATCCGTCGGCGCATTCTGCCACATCGCCTATGGCGTGAATGTCAGGATGACTGGTGGTGAGAAAGTGATCCACCCGGATTCCACGTCCGGTCGAAAGCCCGGCCTGGACGGCCAGTTCAATACGGGGTCTGAAACCACAGGCCACGATCACCCCGTCAAACCCGGTTTCAGTGCCGGTATCCCGTTGTACGGCATACCCTTGATCGCCGCAATCGACGCCCGCCACAGCGACTGGCAGGCAAACCGTAATGCCTTGACCTGTCAGCACGGTCAGCAAACGGCTGGAGTCGGCTTCGCTTAACTGGCGTTCCATCAGTCGGGTCCGGGCGTGGTACAACACCACCGAATCACCGACCCGGGCCAGGTCGGCTGCCACCTCGCAGCCGATGAGTCCGCCGCCAATCAAGGCCCAGCGCGGTGTGCGCCCCGCTGCCAGAATCTGCTGACGCAAACGGCGCAGTCCAATCAGATCGTCCAGGCTGTTGACAACCCGAACCGCGCCCTTTTCGGGCCGGAATGCCGCCGGAACCACCGCTTCGGAACCGGTGGCCAGCACCAGGCGATCATACGACAGGGTTTCGGTACCGGCAGCCGCTGCCTGCACGGTGAGGGTTTTGGCGTCAGGCTGCAAGGCCAGCACGTCGGTTCCCTGATAGAGCCTGATGCCGGTCTCCCGGAGGGCGGCAAAATCCTTGACGATGATGCGGCTCTCTACATCCTCGCGGGAAAAACCGTGTGACAACATCGGGCGTGAGTAATAACCGTGCGTCTCCCGGGTCACCACCGTGACGCTGAAGGCGGGAGCCAGCTTGCGTAATGTTTCGGCCAGGGTAATGCCGGCAATGCCGGAACCCGCAATGACGATATGCATGACCTCACCCCGCCAGCGGGCGAATGCCCACACTGGCCCGTACCGCCTGCATCAGGGGAACGCTGTGGGTTCTGGCCCGGATCGCGCCGTCCTGCAGGGCCGCCTCGATTTTTTCCGGTGCCTGCAGCAGTGCCTCATAGCGTTCACGCGGAGCAGCCAGATGATCGTTCAGGTATTCGAACAGGCGGTTTTTCATGTCACCCCAGCCAATCCCGGCCGCGTAGTCAGCCCTGAGGGCCTCGGTTTCCTGCCGGGTAGCAAAGGCTCGGTAAATGCCGAACAGGCTGCATGTTTCCGCATCCTTGGGTTCGCCCGGTTGGAGGGAATTGGTCTTGATCTTCATCACGAGTTTGCGCAGGGTCTTTTCCGGGGCAAACAGCGGGATGGTGTTGTCGTAGCTTTTGCTCATCTTGCGGCCATCCAGCCCGCACAGGGTGGCCGTATCCTCACTCACCACCGCCTCCGGCAGCACAAAGTGTTCGCCATACAGGTGATTGAAACGACCGGCAATGTCCCGGGCCATTTCGATATGCTGGATTTGATCCTTGCCGACCGGCACCCGCCGGGCCCTGAACAGGAGAATGTCGGCGGCCATCAGGACGGGATAGTTGAATAATCCCATGGTGATGCCCTTGTCCGGATCGGTTTCACCGCTGTCCTCGTTGGCCTGCACCGCTGCCTTGTAGGCATGGGCACGGTTCATCAGTCCCTTGGCCGTGACGCAGTTGAGCAGCCAGGCCAGCTCGGCAATTTCAGGCACGTCAGACTGGCGATAGAACACGGCGTTGGCCGTATCCAGCCCCAGGGCCAGCCAGGTGGCGGCGATTTCAAGCGTGGATTGCCGCACCCGCTCCGGTTCCTGACACTTGATGAGGGCGTGATAATCGGCCAGAAAATAAAACGGCAGTACGTTGCGGTCGTGGCTGGCCTCAATGGCTGGACGAATGGCCCCGACGTAGTTACCCAGATGAGGCGTTCCGGTGGTGGTGATGCCGGTCAGTACAATGGTGGATGCTGTCATGGTGATGGGTCAATCAGTGGAAATGGCTGCCGGATATTGTGACCACTTCCGCTTGAACCGTAAAGTTCAGGCAGCGACAGCTTCCCGCTTCTCCGTCAAAATCCGGCCTTGTTGACGGCATGACGGCGTGCCTCATCACGGGTGATGCGGCCCCGTTCCACCTGGTCTGCCAGACATTGATCGAGAGTCTGCATGCCATCGCGGCGACCGGTTTGCATCGTGCTGTAAATCTGGGCGAGTTTATCCTCGCGAATCAGGTTACGAACGGCGGCGGTACCTGTCATGATTTCCCAGGCCGCGACCCGCCCGCCGTCCTTTCTGCCGACCAGAACCTGGGCAATGACTGCCAGCAGGGATTCCGCCAGCATGGAGCGGATGACGCCCTTCTCCCCGGCGGCAAACACATCAATGATGCGATCCACGGTCTTGGGTGCTGAAGCGGTATGCAGGGTCCCCAAGACCAGATGGCCGGTTTCGGCAGCGGTCAGGGCCAGACGAATGGTCTCCGGATCACGCAATTCACCCACCAGAATCACGTCCGGATCTTCCCGCAGTGCTGAACGCAGTGCCAGGGCGACGCTGCGGCTATCCCGGTGTATCTCACGCTGATGGATGAGTGATGTCCGGCTGGTATGGATAAATTCGATGGGATCCTCCAGGGTGAGAATATGGAGTGAATCCTGCCGATTCAGTTGATCCACCAGAGCCGCCAGGGTGGTGGACTTGCCCGAACCGGTTGGCCCTGTCACCAGAATCAGGCCACGCCGATGGCCGATCAGTTCGTTCAGGACAGGGGGGGCTTCCAGTTCGTGCAGTTGCGGAATATGCCGGGGAATGGCTCGTAACACGGCACCGGTTCCGCGCTGATGCCGGAACACATTGGCCCGAAAACGCCCCGTGTCGGGTCGCTCGAAGGCAAAATCGACATCCAGCGGGCCAAGCCGTTCGAGCAACCCGGGTTCCGGCATGATGTCAGCCAGCAACCCGCGCAGACGGTCTTCGCTCAGGGCTTCGCTATCCGGAAAGCGAATGCGGCCGTCAACCCGAAAGGCCACCGGCAAACCTGCTGACACATGTACATCAGATGCCCCGACCGCGATGGCCTGGTTCAACAGGGAAATCATGTCCATCGACCCGGCCTCACCAACGTTTCAAGATAATCCGGGCAGTCCCACTGGCCGGACAACGCCGGGGCACAAAAAGGATGTCCTCCGGCATTCATCCGTTGAACAGGTCATCCAGACGATTAGCGGTCACAACCTGCCGGGTCCACTGTTCGATTTGTTCAAGCGGGGCAGTGGCAATTTTTTGGGCCAGAGGTTCGGGTACGGCTCCAAACCGGCTTTCCAGCAGCAGAATGAATAACTGCTCCGCCAGTTTTTTGCCTTGCTGTTGGCCTTCCTTTTTACCTTGGGTTATTCCCTTCTCCAGGCCTATGGCCATGCCTTCCTTTTTGCCAGCCTTTTTACCTTTGGCAATTCCCTTTTCCAGGCCTTCCTTCCGCCCTTCCTTTTTGCCTTTGGCGATTCCCTTTTCCAGACCTTCCTTCTCACCCTTGGCGAGGCCTTTGGCCAGCCCCTCCTCCAGCACCGCATCCAGGTCAGCGTAGCCTTCGCGTTGCAGCAGATTACGGAGGGTCGCGGCCCGTCCGGCTTCACGGTCGTACAGGGCTTCCACCGGTACCGGGTTACGCAGTACGCCAGGGGCGGTCAGGGTTTCTCCCGGGCTTGCCACCCGGAGTGCGGTGCCCGGGGTATGTATCTCCACCCGGCGCGGGCCAGTCAGGCGTACCACCCAGACATAGCGGGTGCCGTGACTCAGCAGTTCGGTGATTTTCTGTTGCAGGGCGGCTTCGTCCTGACCGCGTGAGGCATACTCAATGGCCAGGGGTGGTACCCCTTGTATCCAGCCTGCGGTAGCGGCCTGACCTGCCGGGGCCACCGCAACATCGGGTGCCCGCAGGGTGACCGGATCCAGTTCAAAACCGGCATCGACCCCGCTCCATTCGACATCAGGATCGCTGTCGATGACACTGGCTCCAAGGCTGTTGATACCGGCATGATGACCGCCAGCCGGCAGGCACTCAATGCGATGACCCTGGCTGAGTTCGTACGGATCACCGTCTTTGAGATCGGCGGCAGTGTAAGGGCCGTAGGCCGGGGCGAGACGGGGCGATGCCATGGGAGTTCTCCGGGTAGATAAAGACGGCCTGGGACTATAACGAATCGTGGGTTTCAAGTCCACCGAAATAATAAGGGGAATCGCCTTGATACCAACATTGGAAATGGGGCATCAAGGCAGGGGCCGAAACGATTTCTGATTGTGTGAACCCCTTGAGCTCGGACAGTGTTATCGTTACCCTTCGCAACAAAGCCCGAGAATCATCCCCATGAACTTACCCCATACAATCCCGGAAGGTCTGTTGCAGACACAGCGACGCATCCATGCGGCGGAGGCTGCTGCCGGTCGTCCTGTCGGTCAGGTGCGTCTGATTGCCGTCAGTAAAACCCAACCGGCCGAGGCAGTGATGGCCGCCCGGGAGGTCGGCCAGCGTGAATTTGGCGAGAATTATCTGCAGGAAGCCCTGGAGAAACAGCGACAACTGGCTCAATTTGATCTCGTTTGGCATTTCATCGGTCCCATCCAGTCGAACAAGACACGCGCCCTGGCTGAATGCTTCGATTGGGTACACGGCGTTGATCGGCTGAAGGTTGCCGAACGCCTCAGTGCCCAACGCCCGCCGGGACGTCTGCCCCTCAATATCTGTCTGCAGGTCAATGTCAGCGGTGAGGCCAGCAAGGCGGGGGTATCACCCGAGGCACTGGGCGAACTGGCCCGGCAAGTGGTTGGTCTGCCCGGTTTACGTTTGCGCGGACTAATGGCCATCCCGGCTGCCACGCCTGATCCGCTGCAGCAACGGGCGGCTTTCCGGGCTGTCCGCCACGCCCTGGAAAGCCTTGCCGACATAAGCGGCCTCGACACGCTGTCAATGGGGATGTCGGACGATCTGGAAGCCGCCATCAGTGAGGGTGCCACCCTGGTTCGGGTCGGTACCGCCATTTTTGGCCCGCGTTCGCCCCGCCGGGAGTCGGTCGCATGAGGATTTCCCGCCTGTTCATTCCGGGACACTGCACTGCCCACACCG
>SXGT01497490.1_pt1 | contig 11493 bp, 12 predicted proteins | sample 3176221 | NCBI WGS metagenome assembly SXGT01 (sample SAMN11356862, study PRJNA531348) | freshwater metagenome | isolation source: freshwater sample F1-120 | place: China: Fuxian Lake, Yuxi | collected 2017-12-25
CAGCCCGTTTACACTGGCGTGTTATATGGTTGAGAGACGCGGCGGTACCGAATTTCGTGAAATCAAAACCATGATGTATCAGCGCCCCGAGCTGCTACATCATATTCTGGACGTGAATGCGCAAGCGGTGACTGCCTACCAGAACGCGCAAATCGAATCAGGCGCGCAGGCGGTGATGAATTTCGATAACTGGGGCTGAGCGTTGTCGCACTCGGCTTACCGGGAATTCTCGCTGCGTTATATGCAGCGGATCGTAGCGGGCTTGAAGCGCAACCACGGCGATCAGCGCATTCCCAATATTATTTTCACCAAAGGCGGCGGTTTATGGCTGGAAGCGATTGCCGATACCGGCTGCGACGCCGTCGGATTGGACTGGACGATCGATATCGGCGAAGCGCGCCGCCGCGTGGGCGATAAAGTCGCCTTGCAAGGAAATCTCGATCCTTCGGTATTGTTCGCATCGCCGGAAGTAATCAAGCTGGAAGTGGAGAAAATCCTTGCCAGCTACGGTCACGGCAGCGGTCATGTGTTCAATTTAGGACACGGCATTTCCCAGTTCACACCGCCGGAAAATGCCGCTGCGCTGGTGGATGCGGTACATACGCTAAGCCGTAAATTTCATGCAGTGGGTGCCTGAAAAATTTTGAATATCCGTCGTAGATTGTTGTATGCATATTCTGATCATTGAAGATGACTTGGCGATAGCCGCCAATCTTTACGATTTTCTGGAATCGCGCGGGCATACGGTTGATGCGGCTGCCAATGGCGTTGCCGGGCTTCATCTGGCGGTAACGCAGCGGTTTGACGCGATCTTGCTCGACCTGGGATTGCCCGGCATGAACGGAATGACGGTGTGCCGGAAGCTGCGCCAGGAATCGCATGTCGATACGCCGATTTTGATGCTTACCGCACGCGACACACTGGAGGACAAACTGGCCGGTTTCGAGCACGGCGCCGACGATTATCTGATCAAACCGTTCGCGTTGAAGGAAGTGGAAGCGCGCCTGCTGGCAATGCACAAAAGGTATGTCGGCAAGGTCGCCAATCGCACGCTTGAGTTTGACAAGCTCACGTTCGACCCCAAGACACTTTCCATTCGCTTCGAAAACAAAAACGTCAAACTGCCGCCTAAATGCATCCGGTTGCTTGCCTTGATGATGAGCGAACCGGGCCGGGTATTCAGCCGCGAGGAACTGGAGATGGAGGCATGGGAGGATGTTCAGGAGACCAGCGATACCTTGCGCAGTCACATGCATATCCTGCGGCGCGCCCTCATGCAAGCGGGCGGCTACGATCCGATAGAAACAGTCCATGGCCTCGGCTATTGCTTGACGTCGCGTGCGCAAATACCCGATTGATCGCAGTCTACGCTATCGCGTTGCAGCGGCGCTGACCACATTTAGTGTTTTTATCGTCGGAACGCTGTGCGTCATTCTTTATTTCGTTTCGGACAATATTGAGGAAGCGCATATCGAACAAGTGATCGAGATGGAAATGGATCATCTCGTGCAGCGCTACCAAAAACATTCCGATTTTATTTTCCAAGTAGGCTCTCACCTCAAAAGCTATGTCATCCACGAGGTGGATGACGAATTGCAAATCCCCTCTTATTTACGAGGATTTAATACCGGATACCATCGGGTTCTCTATGGCATCGAAGATTTTCATGTTTTGGTGCAAGTTATCGACGATGTGAAATTTCTGGTTGCGTACCGCATTGAGTTGCATAAGCAAAGACTCGCTAAATTGCGAGTCATTATCCTATTTTCCTGGTTTGCGGTTGTGGCGATTGCATTTGTCGTCGGCTATTTGCTGGCGGGAATATTGGTGAAACAAGTCTCCGATTTGGCGGAAAAGGTCAGTATGCTGGCCACTGGAAACACTCAGGTCGGATTGCTGACGCAACCGGATATGGATGAGGAAGTGGCGCAGCTTGCCAGGGCATTGGACGATTACCAGTACCGGATCAAACGCATGCTGCAGCGCGAGCAAGAATTTACCGCCAACATCAGCCACGAACTGAGGACGCCGATTACGACGATTTTGACCAGTTGCGAACTGCTGGCTGCGGCACCCGATATTCCGGCGCGGTCGCGTCATCGAATTAAAATGATTGAAAGCGCCGCCACGCGCATGGGTGAGCAATTGCAAGCCTTATTGTTTCTTGCGCGCGAGCAAGCGCTGGGTATTATAGAAACGGTGGCGGTGGCGGAGTGCGTCTACGATGCCGCCGATCCGTTGATGGCCGAAATATTCAGAAAAAAACTCAATTTCGAAGTGCCGATCGCATCCGATGTCGTACTGACCGTCAACCGGCAGGCATTGCATACGGCACTGATGAATTTGATCCGGAATGCGGTGCAATATACGCATCAAGGTTTTATCCGTATCGAATTCAAAGCAAACCGGCTATCGATTACCGATACCGGCATTGGCATTGAACCTGCTTACCTGCCCTTGCTGTACGAGCGTTTTTTTCGCGGCTCTACGCAAGGAGAAGGTTTGGGCATCGGATTGGCGATTGTGAAACGCATTTGCAATCACTACGGCTGGTTAATCGAAGTCGATAGCATTCCTGGACAAGGCACCACTTTTCATATTATTTTTCCTTAAGAATTTGAGCCATAGGAATTAATCCTATTCACGAATTCTTCACATTTCCTATGGTAACGTTCCACTGTGAAAGGCAATTCACTCACGGGTTTCCAGATCTAACAGGCCGTTGAAAAACGTTTTCGAGGCAGCCGATGCAAGGCAAAAACAGGCGAAAAAGCGCAGTTTATGCGTAATAAATGAGCATTTTGAGCCTGTTTTTAACACCGCAGCGGCAACGCAGATAGTTTTTCAACGGCCTGCTAAGAAGTGCGCTTCTTGTCGATGCATACTGCCCAGGTTATTACATTTTGTAGAATCTCGGTTTTAAGGAAATGAATTTCCCAAGAAACTGTATGGTTTCAGGGATTTATTTTTGTTGCGTTTCGAATTCGCTGCGCCTTTGAAGATATTGTTGAAAAGATTTTTTATAAACTAACTATATAATTAAATGGGGAGTATTGAATGGCTACTATACAACCGGTAGTTTTCTTTTTTGTTGCGGGGGTCTTGGCAGGGGTCATTAAATCTGACTTGAAAATACCCGAAGCTCTTTACAAGAGCATGAGCTTGTTTCTGTTGATCGCTATCGGTTTCAAAGGCGGCGTATCAATGGCGAAATATGAAATCATGGAAGTTTTGCCTATCGCTGGTTCTATGGTTGTTTTGTCGGCACTGATTCCATTAACCGCTTATCCGATTTTAAGATTCCTGGGTAAATTTACCCAAGCGGATGCAGGGGCTATTTCCGCGCACTACGGTTCGGTGAGCGCGGTGACTTTTGCGGTGGGCGTGGCTTTCTTGTCTTCAATAGACCAGCCATCCGAAGGCTATATGGTATTGATCATGGCGCTGATGGAAATCCCTGCGCTGGTGACCGGTACCATTCTGGCGCGTGCCGGTGCCGGCGGTGAGAAAACCGAATGGGGCAAGTTGATGCACGAAATTCTGACCGGTACCAGCCTTTACCTCCTGATCGTCGGCGTACTGATCGGTTACTACGCCGGTGTCGTAAAATTAGTATCGCCGCTGGACAAAATGTTCATGGATTTGTTTATGGGCGTACTGGCTTTCTTCCTGTTGGAAATGGGTTTGTTGGCAGCAGCGCGACTGAAAGCGGTTGCGGCAAAAGGTATTTTTATAATTACTTTCGGCATACTCTTCCCATTAGCAGCCGGTTTTTTTGGTAATTACCTGGGTTGGATTTTCGGTTTGTCGGAAGGCGGCACCATGTTGTTGGGCGTACTGTATGCTAGTTGCTCATACATTGCCGCCCCTGCAGCGATGCGTCTTGCAGTTCCAGATGCGGATCCGGCACTTTCATTAGGAGCCTCTCTAGGCGTTACTTTCCCCTTTAACATCTTTGTTGGTGTACCGATTTACTGGGAAATGTCAAAATGGTTCCATGGTATCGCGGTTTAAACATTACTGAATTACTTCTAATGGGAAAAATCTATGAATAACACAATAGCAATGAAACGATTTGAGATTGTAATCGGCGTCGAACAACTCGAACAATTAACGGAACTGTTGGACCGATGCTCGGTGCGCGGTTATACGGTACTTAAAAATGCCGGCGGACTCGGATCGCGCGGTGTGCGGGATCCCGGCGATGTTTTGTGGGAGCAAGAAAACGTAATGGTCGTTCTTGCCTGTAAAGACGATCAAGCGCAAAAGATTACCAACGAACTGAGACCGGCATTAAAAGGCTTAGGCGGCATGTGTCTGATTTCCGATTGCCTGTGGCTTGAAGGACCGGCTGTTTCCTATTAATCCCGGTTCAACCATAGCTGTAGATCATCTCCGTTGTAAAAAAACTGAAATACGCGCTGTTGCGCGTATTTCAGTTTTCTCGTCAATGCTACAATGATCGGGCCGATCGATCGCACAAAACCATCAGTCCAGCCCGTATTTGATGCAGAAAAACATTCCCTCGCTATTGCAATTTATTCGTCTGATCCGCCTGTTATTTCATGTCGTTTCGGGTTTGCTGCAATCGATAATTTATCCTTATTTTCCGTTACCTATCCAGCGCAGCATGATGCAGCGATGGTCCGCCGGTTTGTTATCCATCCTTGCGGTGAGATTGCGGTGTTACGGCAAGCCGCCGGCATTGGAAATACCGCGCGCCTTACTGGCGGCCAATCATGTGTCATGGCTGGATGTGTGCGTGCTTCTGGCCGCTTGTCCGGCGCGATTCGTCGCCAAAGCAGAAATTAGCCGATGGCCGGTTTTGGGCATGCTGTGCAGGAATGTCGGCACATTGTTCATCGAGCGCGCAAGGCGCAGCGATACGCTTAAAATCAATCAACAAATCGAGGCTGTTTTGGAGCAAGGGGAGCGTGTTGCCGTGTTTCCGGAAGGCACGACCACAGACGGCAGGCAACTCTATCATTTTCATGCTTCGTTGCTGCAATCGGCCGTAACGGCGGATGCCCTGCTTTACCCGGTCGCAATCGGATATCGTAATTGCGCGGGCGGGATTTGTTTGGAGGCTGCGTATATCGAACCTTCGCTGGTTCTGTCGCTGAAAAAAATTCTCAAGCAACCCTATATCGATGCGGAGCTGACATTCAATCAGCCCATTTCATGCGGCATGAAGAACCGGCGGGAATTGGCGCGCCTGACCGAGCAAGCGATTGCCGCATCGCTTGCTCTCCCTATTGTGCACAAGGAAGCTGAAAAATTGCACGATCTTCCAAACGAATAGCGCTTAATCGCCCGCCCCAAACGCAACCGCTGTCCAGCGCAATCAAGCGATCGGTGACATGCAGCCCAAGCGCAGACCAATGGCCGCAAACGACGGTATAGTCCCGGCTCGCCCGTTGCGGCACATTAAACCACGGCCAATAGCCGTGCGGAATCGATGACAAATTTCCTTTGAACGAAAAATTCATTTTCCCATCGGCGGTACATATGCGCATGCGCGTCATCGCATTGACAATGACGCGCAAACGGATATGCCCGGTGAACGTGTCTTGCCAGTGATCCGGCTCGTTGCCGTAGATTTGTACAAACGGCGCGGGGTAATCGTCCTGACGCAGCGCGTTTTCGACTTCGCCAGCCAGTTGCTCCGCCCGGTCTATCGTCCATGCGGGAAGCAAACCGGCATGCACCATGGCATAAGCGCCGTCCCGGTGAAATAATTTTTGTTGCCGCAGCCAATACAATAATTCATCGCGATCCGGTGCAGCGAGGATCGATTGCAGCGTGTCGCCCGGCTGCGATTTGGCAATGCCGGATGCCACCATCAACAGGTGCAAATCGTGATTGCCGAGTACGGTAACCATCGCATCGCCGGCTTGCTTGATATAGCGCAACAACGCCAACGAATCGGGGCCGCGATTGACAATATCGCCGACCAGCCACAGCTTATCGCACGCCGGATCGAATCGGATCAGATCCAGCAGACGCCGGAACGGCGTGAAACAGCCTTGTAAATCGCCGATTGCATAAATTGCCATGGAAAATCGTTAGCGCAAACCCAGTACATCCTGCATGTCGTAAAGCCCGTTGGATTTGTCCGTCAAGAAACGCACCGCGCGCAATGCGCCCAGCGCAAATGTCATGCGGCTGCTGGCTTTGTGCGAAATTTCCACGCGCTCGCCGATACCGGCAAACATAGCGGTGTGATCGCCGACAATATCGCCGCCGCGTATGGTTGCAAACCCGATGGTGTCCGGCTTTCTTTCGCCGGTAACGCCTTCGCGGCCATAAACGGCCACTTTGCTTAAATCTCTTTGCACAGCGTCTGCGATAACTTCTCCCATGCGCAAAGCGGTGCCGGAAGGCGCATCGACTTTATGGCGATGATGCGCTTCGACGATTTCGATGTCGTAACCTTCATTGAGCACTTTGGCGGCAATTTCCAGCAATTTGAACGTGACATTGACACCCACGCTCATATTGGGCGCGAAAACGATAGCGATATCGTTGGATGCCGCCTTGAGCAGCGCTTTTTCTTCCGCTGAAAAACCGGTAGTGCCGATGACCATTTTCACCCCTAATTCACGGCAAGCTGAAACATGCGCAAGCGTACCGTCGGGCCGGGTGAAGTCGATGAGATGACTGCAATCCTTGAGCGCATGCGCAAAATCGCTGACAACGGCTATTCCGCAACCGGCGCCGATCAACTCTCCGGCATCTTTGCCCAAAAAAGAACTCCCGGCTCTTTCCAGCGCGGCTGCCAGCCGCATGTCGGGGGCTTGCGCTACGGCTTCCAACAATGTACGTCCCATGCGCCCGGAACTTCCGGCAATGGCAATTTTTTGCATATTCATTTTACGATGGTTATGGTTTTATAGAGACTGAGCTTGGAACATTGCAATTTTCATCTTCATCGTCAAACGGTTTCATTTTTTTATCCGGCGTGATTTTCTTTTCTTGCAGTACCGCTTCCCTCGCTTCCGGCACTGCTGTTTTTTCATCCGGCTTTTCCACAAGCGGTGCCGACTTCGACGGTTTTTTGGAATCGGTCAAGTAATTCTCAATTTTTGTCAGGTTATCGTGATCAAAAAACAGCGTCATCCGTTTTTGCTCGACCAGATCCCCTTTCTCGCGCAACAAATAAACATAATCCCAACGATTGTCGCGAAACGCATCCACGATAAGCGGAGAGCCAAGCACAAACAGCACCTGCGACTTGGTCATGCCGGGCTTTAATTTTTCCAGCATTTCTTCGGTAACAACATTGCCTTGCTGCACGTCGATCCGGTAAAGAATACTGGGCATCATCGAACACCCGGCGAGGGTTAGAAAAGCCAACGACACGAGCAATCTTGCAACCATTTTGTTAGGGCGATATGTTTTCAAAGTGAGCACAGCACTATATGATACAGTAAATAATTTTCCGGGCAGAAATACCATGAGCAATTCCAACGATCTGAAAAGCATCGATCTCAAGCATATCGGTCTCAAAACGACGCTGCCAAGGCTCAAAATATTGAATTTGTTTGAGCAAAGCAGTGTCCGTCATCTTTCCGCCGAAGACGTCTATAAAGAATTGCTCAGCGAAGGCGAGGATATCGGTTTGGCGACCGTATATCGTGTTTTAACCCAATTTGAGCAAGCCGGTATTTTGGAGCGGCATCATTTTGAAAGCGGCAAAGCCGTATTCGAATTGAAAAGCGATGGCCATCACGATCACTTGGTTTGTTTGCAATGCGGCCGCGTAGAGGAATTCTACGATCCCGAAATAGAAAAGCGCCAAACCGCAATCGCCCGGGAACGCGGTTTTAAGCTGCAAGAACATTCACTGTCGCTGTATGCCGATTGCATAAAACCCGACTGCATTTACCGGAAATAACCGCATGCCCCCAATCGCCGCACGTTTCTTTTCCGGCCGATTCACCCCGATACGGTATCGGACTGTTTGGAAGATTGCTGCGATTTCCGTCATTTTGTTTGCGATAGGAACAGCGCATGCGGACGGTTCGTTCGGCGTATGCATCGACAAAATAAAACATCAAGCCAAAACGGAAGGCATATCCGATAACACAGTCAATCAAGTATTGAGCAAAGTCAAATACCTACCGCGCGTGATCGAGCTGGATCGCCGCCAACCGGAATTCACACAAACGTTTGCCAATTATTTTACGGCACGCATTAACGGCGAACGCATTCAGCGCGGACGCGAATTATTAACCAAGCACCGTTCGTTATTGGATAAGATCCGACACGAAACGGGCATTCCCGCACAATACCTGGTTTCCTTCTGGGGATTGGAGACGAACTACGGCGGTTATTTTGGCGAATGGCCGATCGCCGACACGTTGGCTACGTTGGCCTGCGATATGCGCCGCAACAGCTTTTTCACGCAAGAATTACTCAATGCGCTGCGGATTGTCGATTCAGGCGACATTTCTGCGGAGCGGATGATCGGCTCATGGGCCGGTGCCATGGGGCATATGCAATTCATGCCGTCGACGTTTCTTCGTTACGCCAAGGATATCGACGGCGACGGACGCCGCGATTTATGGGGCAGCATTCCGGATGCGATGGGCTCTGCGGCCAATTTCTTGCAGCAACTGGGGTGGATCCCCGGTTTGGATTGGGGACACGAAGTTCGATTACCGCCGTCTTTTGATTATTCATTGGCAGGAAGAGATCAACTGTTCAGTTATGCCGATTGGTCGGCGCTGGGAGTTACCGCAAGCACGGGAGCTCCTTTACCGCCGTCGGATCATAAAGTTGCCTTACTCGTCCCTTCAGGCCACATGGGGCCGGCATTTTTGGTTACGCACAACTTCTTTGTCATCATGCGCTGGAATCGCTCGGAATTTTATGCATTATCGGTTGGGCATTTAGCGGATCGGATTGCCGGCGCTCCGGCGCTGCAACGCTCGCCACCCGGCGAAACCGCCAGAATATCGCGCGACCAAGTCCGCCAGCTCCAAATGGACCTATCGGCACTCGGAATCGACGCAGGCGAAGCGGACGGCGTTCTGGGATCGGCGACGCGCAAAGCGATCAGCCGTTTCCAGCAAAGAACGCAACGTATTGCGGACGGGCACTTGGATGAATCGCTATTGATCGCCGTTCGTGAAGCGGTCAGCATTGCACCGCGTTGAAAATCGATGATTATGCCAGCAAATGCCTGACGGCTTCTTGCTCGGAAGCCAATTCCCGATAGCTTTTTTGCATTTTTACTCTGTCGGATTCGCTGATTTCCAATCCTTCGACAATGTTACAGCGGCCGTTGCGGCAAATGACGGGATAGCTATATATCACACCGCCGGGAATGCCATAACTGCCGTTGGAGGCAACACCCATCGACACCCAATCGTCTTCCCGGGTACCGAAAATCCAATCTTGCATGTGATTGATGATTGCGTTGGCGGCACTGGCTGCGCTGGATTTTCCGCGACGCGCTTCAATGATGGTCATGCCGCGTTTCTGCACTGTCGGAATGAAATGATTTTCTACCCATGCGGAATCCGCGATTAACGACGCCACGCTTTCGCCATTGACGGTCGCGTGACTGAGGTCTGGAAATTGCGTATTGGAATGATTGCCCCATACGATCATTTTTTTGACTTCGGCTACGGACACCCGCAGCTTCAGCGCGACTTGCGACAATGCCCGGTTATGATCCAAGCGAAGCATGGCCGAAAAATTGGCAGGATCGAGATCAGGTGCGTTCTTGAGCGCAATATAGGCGTTGGTATTGGCCGGATTGCCCACGACCAGCACTTTGACATCGCGTTTGGCGGCTGCATTCAGCGCCCTGCCTTGTGCGATGAAAATGGGGCCGTTTGCGGCCAATAGATCCTTGCGTTCCATGTTCTCACCGCGCGGCCTTGCACCGACAAGCAAAGCGATATCCGCATCGTTAAAGGCAACCTCGGGATTGTCGGTGGTGATAATACCGGCGAGTAGCGGAAAAGCGCAATCGTAAAGCTCCATGACGATGCCATCGAATAAAGGCTGTGCATCGGCGATGTCGTGCAGTTGCAGAATAACCGATTGATCTTTGCCGAGCATGTCACCGGCCGCGATACGATATAACAAGCTATAGCTGATCTGTCCGGTAGCTCCGGTGACTGCGATACGAATAGGCGGTTTCATTTTTTTCCAATCCTCGAAAAGCCACCACCAATAAGGCCGAAAAATTGGCGGCATATGGGGAAAACCCCCGGATTATACTTGCAATCGAGATATCGCGGAAGAGCTACTTTGCTCGAATTCCGGCAAAATTGCGCTCGCTTGTGATTGTATTCGGCGAATATAAACTCGAAGCTGCGGCGCTTGTGTCCGGTCGGCTCCGATACACCGCGCCGACCGGGCAAATATCGATTGCCGCAATCGTCATATTCCATCGAAAAACTAAACATACCTTATTTGCGACCGATAACGAGACACCCGCGAACAGTCGCGCACCCTTCCTTCGATAAAGATCGGCAAATCGAAGATTTGCCGATCGGATGGCAGTTTTTCAGGTGTCAGAAATCGATGACATGCGTATAATTAGAAGCTGGACTGTCGATATTTTTTTATCGGCTCAGGTGCCCTGTCCGTTTAAACGCGCCGTTTTGCCAGCGAGGTGTATCAATAATGCAGCGACAACACTCCAAGTTGTTGACCTTACATGATAGGTTGCAACAAATCAGCTTTGCCACGCAAAGTACGGCAATGCTGCTGGTCGCGATCCTCATCATTGCAAGCAGCTATATCATGAGCTATTTCTCTCTAATACAGTCCAGTCAGGCGACCGCAGGATTATTGGCTGATAACGCCGTGGCAGCCTTGATGTTTCAGGATGCGAATACGGCGCAAACCTTGTTGCAATCGCTGAACAATATCCAGGATATTAACGCTGCGGCCATTTATACGGCGGATAATGCAAAATTTGTTCAGTATGCCTTGGATGGCAAGCTGCTGCCGGAAAGCTTATCTTCTCCGGATGAAAATGTGCATACCACGATCCAATATCTGACGATTGTTCAACCGATATATTATAACGATCTGGCTCTGGGCAGCCTTTATCTCGAAATAGCGTTGTCGCCGCTGTACTGGCAAATCCTTTGGTATCTGGCAATTACCGTCGCGGCGTCGAGCCTTGCTTTGTTGATTGCCAATCTGATGTTGCGGCGCTTGAATCGTTCCGTGCTCGATCCATTGCACGATCTGTCTGCGGCGATGAAGTATGTTACGGCCCAGAGCGATTATTCCCTGCGGATTGCACCCGGTGCGATTGCCGAATTGAATACCTTGTCCGATGGATTCAACAACATGCTGGGGATGATTCAGGAACGGGATCTGAAGCTGGCCGACCACCTCGATCATCTCGAAGATAAAGTCGCAAAACGCACTGCGGAATTGATGAAAGCAAAAGAATTGGCAGAAGCGGCAAACAAAGCCAAAAGCGAATTCCTGGCGACGATGAGTCATGAAATCCGCACG
>SXGT01743030.1_pt1 | contig 11493 bp, 7 predicted proteins | sample 3176221 | NCBI WGS metagenome assembly SXGT01 (sample SAMN11356862, study PRJNA531348) | freshwater metagenome | isolation source: freshwater sample F1-120 | place: China: Fuxian Lake, Yuxi | collected 2017-12-25
GCATCGCCGAGATCACACTGCTCTTGCCCGAAGCATTGCCACCGACGAGCACCGTCAGCGGCTCGAGTTCGAGCGTGACATCGCGCAGGCACCGGTAGTTCTGGATGTGCAGTGTGCGGATCATGCGCCCACGTTACCGCAATCCGGATCGGCGCCCAAAGCTGCAGGTGATCGCCGGGCCGCTGCCGCACCTCACGGCAGCTTGAACGACGCGTCGGTCGGTCGGCACACGCGCTTCAAATGCAGCGGTCGCCGCAACCCATTGGTGCCGAACTTGCCCGCCGGCTTCGCCTTCGCCAGCCATTCCTCGAACACCTGCATCGACTTCGCGGTGTCGCAGTAGACGTCGCCGTAGCGGTCGCCGGCGTGCGCCTTCTCGACCACGACCTTCTGGTGCCAGCAGTGCATGCCGCTGATCGGATCGGGCTGCACCGGGAACGTCATGTTCTGGTGCACGCCGCCGGACGACCACCACACCTTCTCGCTGTCCTTGTCCTTGCTCGCGAACTTGCCGGTCGGCTTCGTGCGCCGCATCAGGTAGGCGGTGTCGGTGACCTTGCGCAGATCGACGTCATGCAGTTGCCAGTGGTTGCCCGACACCTGGTCGCCGGACACGGCCCAGCGTCCGAGGTGGTGGCTGCACGCGATGAGGCCCGGCCGCACGCCTTCGGTGACCCACGCGGCGTTGACGTAGTAGCCGATCCGCGTGCTCACGCGCAGCAGATCGCCCATCGCGATGCCGAGCCGCTGCGCGTCGGTGGGGTGGATCCACACGGGGTTCGTGTTCGACAGTTCGGTCAGCCACTTGCTGTTGGCGCTGCGCGTGTGGATCAGCGTCGGCAACCGGAACGTGCCGACGAGCACCATCTCGCCCTTGCTGCGATCGAGCTTCGCTTCATCGACGTGGCTCTTCACGTAGGCCGGCGTCGCGTACTCGCCCCAGCCCCAGTCGACCATCGTGCTGGCGAAGATTTCGAGCTTCTTGCTCGGGGTCGGGAAGCCCACGCAGGCCTTGCCGCCCGCGAACACACCGGCGAGCTTGCCGTCCTTGCGCACGACGCCGCGTTCGCGATCGATCTCGAAGTCGCCCTTCAGTTCGCTCTCGTGCGTCTTGTAGACCTGGTCCTGCACCAGGAAGCAGCCGTGCCGCTGCATGTACTCGAGCGGGCTCAGCCCTTCCTTCGCGGCAGCGGCCGGCAGGCCCGGCACCGAGTTCTCGAAGATCCAGCGGTAGTACTCGCTGATCGTGACTCGTTCCCCGGGGCGGTACGGCGACTCGAAGTGTTTGCGGATGCCGAGCGCGCCATCAGGATCGACGTGCCAGCTCAACGCGATCCAGAACTCGTCCTCTTCCCAGACCTGGCCGGGGTTCACTTCGTAGGTCCACGTCACCTGCCTGCCCTGCCGTTCGGCGAGCACGCGGTGCACCGGCTGCCGGAAACCGATCCAGGTCGCCGCGTGCGTCTCCTGCGACATCAGGTCGTGGCGCTCGGTGGCGTGTCCCATCGGCAACACGAAGTCGGCCCAGCGCGCGGTTTCGTTCCACGTCGGCGACAGCACCGCGTGGCAGCCGACCGCGTTCTCGTCGGCGAGCATCTCGATCCACATCGCACCGTCGGGATTGGTCCAGACCGGGTTGTAGACGCGTGTGAAGTAGGTATCGATGCGACCGCGACCGGTCTTCACGAGGTGCGGCAGCAGGTAGCTGAGCTCGTGGTGGGCGAGCGGCCATTCCTTCGGATACAGCAGCTCGCTCCAGACGTCCTGCGGGCGCGGCTTGCTGAACGGGGCCGGCACGAACTTGTTGGTGCCCGACCCGGCGGTGCCGCCGATCGTGCCGACGGCGCCGACCAGCACCGACACGAACTGCAGGTTGCGCGCGGTCGACCAGCCACCTTCGTTGCCAGCGGCGGTGTTGCGCCACACATGCGACGCGAAGGCGCTGCCGGCTTCGCCGATCTCGCGGCCGATGCGCTCGACCATCGCCGCGTCGAGTCCGCACACTTCGGCGACGTGGGCCGGGGTCGCGAACGCGTAGTCGGCGGCGAGGCCTTGTTGGAACGACGCGAAGTCCTCAGGGCGGCCCTTCGCCTGCTGGTAGGGGCGCCAATCGACCCACTCGCGCACGAAGTCCCAGGCGACCAGATTCTCGCGCAGGATCACGTGCGCGAATCCGAGCAGCATCAACGGCTCGGTGCCCGGCCGCGGCGCCAGCCAGTAGTCGCTCATGCTGGCGGTGTTCGACAGCCGGATGTCGCAGACGGCGAGTTTGCCGCCCTTCATCTTGGCATCGATGATGCGTTGCGCGTGCGGGTTGAAGTAGTGGCCGGTCTCGAGGTGCGAGCTGATCAGCAGCGTGAACTTCGCGTTCTCGTAGTCGGGCGACGGGCGGTCGTAGCCGCTCCACAGCGTGTAGCCGAGGCGAGCGGCGGCGCTGCACACGTTGGTGTGGCTGTTGTGGCCATCGACGCCCCAGGCCTGCAGCACCCGTTCGACGTAGCCGTCGTGGCCGGGCCGGCCGACGTGGTACATGACCTCGGTCTTGCGCCCTTCGATGATGGCCTTGCGGATGCGGGCGCCGAGCGTCTGCAGCACCTCGTCCCACGACACCCGTTCGAAGCGCGTGCTGCCGCGCGGACCGACCCGCTTCATCGGGTAGAGGATGCGCTCCGGGTCGTTGACCTGGTTGATCGTCGCCGGGCCCTTGGCGCAGTTGCGGCCACGCGAGCCCGGATGGAACGGATTGCCTTCGACTTTGCGGATCGACCCGTCCTGCTTGTCGACGTAGGCGACGAGACCGCAGGCCGCCTCGCAGTTGAAGCAGATGGTCGGCACCAGCGAGTACTGCTTCTGCACCCGGCGCGGCCAGGCCTTGGGGTCGAGCTCTTCCCAGTGGTCCCACTGTGCGGGCGGTGGGAAGTTCTCGAGCGGGGTCGTGCGCAGCGTGGCGTGGTCCATGGCGAAGGGAGGGAGAGTAGGAACGGGTCGCCGTGGGGTCCACGATCGTCGAGACGGGCCGAATTCTGCGGCTGTGGGCCCGTTGTCGTGGCCGGGGTCCCCGATCTGCGCCCGTGGGCAGGATCAGACGTGAGGAAACTGATTTTCGCCGGCTTCGCGGGCAGGTTTGACGCCCTGTGGTTGTGGCCACCCTGGCCGCCTCCACTCCAGTCCAGCATCGGAATAGCAACCTGCCAATGCGTACGTTCACCTGCTTTGTAGCGCTCGGTCTTGCCGCCGGTCTCTCGGCGCAATCGCCGTTCAGCATGCCGTTCAACTCGAACAACGGCCTCGGAATCAATTCGGGCGTCTTCTTCGACCTCAACGTCACCGACCCGAACGGCATCACGATCACCACGCTCGACGTCAACACGGGCTCGACCGTTGGCACGGCCGGCGGTGTCGAGATCTACACGACGCCTTTGACCTACGTCGGCAGCCAGCAAGTGTCGGCCAACTGGACGCTGTCGGCCTCCGGTGGGTGCATCGCGCAAGGCCTCAACATTCCGTCGCCGGTCTGCCTCGCCAACGGCGGCATGTTCCTGCCCACGGGTAGCTACGGCCTGTTCGTGCGGCACGTCAACATCACGCTGCGCTACACCAACAGCACCGGACTCGTGACGGCCTCCACGGCCGAAGTCACGTTCTCGGGCGGCCAGAGTGCGACCTCGGCCACGCTGTTCACGTCGGCGCCGATCGCCAACCGCATCTTCAACGGCAACATCTACTACAACGTCGGCAACGTGCCCGGCTCGGCGTGCCCGCCGCTCGGTACCAAGGTCATCTACGGCAACGGCTGCTACGGTCCGTTCGGCGATTCGTGGTACGAGAACTTCACCACGGGCCTCACCGGTTTCGACCTGGCAGGCACCGCGGGCAACGAGACGGTCGTGGTCGCGACGCCGGTGGGTGCCGCTGGCTACCTGGTCGCGCCGGGCGCGCCCGCGTGGTTCACGCCGGTTGCGCCGAAGCTGTTGTCGAACGTCGCAGTGCCCGCTGCACTCACGGACGATTCGATGGCGGGGCCGTCGACGTTGCCGTTCGGCTTCTCGTTCCCAACGGCGGCAGCGCCGGTCACGGTGATCCATGCCTGCGTCAACGGCTTCCTCCACCTCGGGCCGACCACGCTGGCGACCGGTGACTTCACGCCGACCACCGCGGAGCTGCACAACCTGCAGCCGCGCCTGTTCGCGCAGTGGGGCGACTGGCAGGCCGCGACCAATGTGCCGACCAACCCCGCGAGCGGCGTCTACTACGACATCGACCCATCGGGCAACACCGTCTACTTCACGTGGCAAGACGTCGCCGACCGCCGTGGCCCGGTCCCGGCCGCCGGTATCTCGTCGATCAACTTCCAGGTGGCGATCCACAACACGGGCGTGGTCGAGTACCGCTACCGCAACATGACCCCGTCCCCGACCGGCGTTGGCGTCGTCATGGTTGGCTACAGCAAGGGCAACAAGAACGTGGTCGGCGGTCCGACTTCGGTCGACACCGGCTCGCGCGACCTCACGGCCACGATGCCGTTCGTGACGACGGGTCCCGACCAGCGCCAGTTGGCGATCGACGGCACGGCGCCGCGGCTCGGCTTGAACTGGACGATGAACACGACGAACGTCGACCCGGTCTCGCCGATCGTGATCACCTTCCTGGGCACGGGTGGCATCCCGCTCGGCCTCGACCTCGGCTTCCTCGGCGCGCCGAACTGCCGTACCTACCTCAGCTCGATCCTCGGCGACCTGACGGGCGTTGTGGCGGGTGGCTCGGCGTCGGTGTCGCTGCCGATCCCGAACAGCCCGGCGCTGTGGAGCCTCACGTTGACGGCGCAGTCGGTCTGCCTGACGACCCAGAACAGCCTCGGCCTGCTGACCTCGAACGGCATGGACGGCACGATCGGTCTGTGATGCAGCGCTGATTGCGCACCGTGGCTTTTGGCTGCGGTCGAACGCGGCCTCGTCCACTCGTGGACGAGGCCGTGTTCGTTCCGGGGCGTCTGTGAAGTTGGTCAATACCCCGCGGGGGCCACGTAGAACCTCGCCATGGTCCGTGGTCGCCATCTGCCTTCACTCGGTGTGCTCGCCGCACTCGCCACCCTGGTCGCGGCCACCTGGCGCTATCCCGGGGGAACGCGCACGGCACCCGACACCGTGGGCTTCCGCTGGAGCGAGAACTTCGTGTGCGAGCTGTTCGACGCGCACGCGCAGAACGGCGCCGAGAATGCGGCGCGGCCGCTGGGGATCGCCGGGCTTGTGCTCTTGTGCGTGAGCCTCGGGGTGGTGTTCTTCGCGATCTCCCGCAGCACGACCTCGCGGCGGCATCGCAGTGTGATCGAGATCGGCGGCATCGGTGCTGCGGTCTACGCGATGTTCACACCGACCCCGCTCCACAACGTCGTGATCGCCGTCGGGGGCCTATTCAGCCTCGCCGCGTACCTGGCGATCGGTCACCTGATGTGGCTGGAACGACGCCGGACCCTTCTGCAGTGCTGGGCTGGTGTACTTGCCGTGAAGGCGGCCATTTGGATCGTCTACTACGGCAACGTCGCCTACGCCTGGCTGCCGATCCTGCAGAAGCTGGGCATGGCTCTGGCCATCGCCTGGCTGCTCGCCGTTCGCCATCGGAGCACGGCCCAAAGCGCTGCAATCCCGTCGCTCCCGGCGGCCTAGCCGGCCTCCGCGGCCAGCGCAGATGCGGAGTGCCTTACGCGTCGTGCGGTTTGGCAGGGGGTGGCAGTTGGCGGACCCGATCGATGACGCGGCCCAGGCGCACCACGCACGGATCGCAGTTGCTGCCGCAACACCATCGCCACGCGGTGTCGGGTTGGTCGACGTGCAACTCGACGAACCGCACATAGCTCGCGTCGACGTTCTCGTCGCGCAGCCAGTCGGCGATGCGCGCGAGGGTGAGGTCGTCGAAGCGGGGTGCATGCATCTGGCCGGACGGAGTACCCGAAGGCGGCGCCGGTGCAAGGCGTTACCTTGCCGCCATGGTGCACGGCACGAAGTTGGCCAACGTCGCGTTCCTCTTCCTCTTCGGCTCCATCCTCACTGCCCAGCAGGCGCCAGTGGCGAACGGGCTCACCGTGCCGCAGGCACTGGCACTGCGCACGGTCGCCAATCCGCGGTTGGGCGACGACTTCGTCGCCTTCACGCTGTCGGTGCCGCGCCCGCTCGCCGATGGCCCGGGTCCGGCCTACCAGCACGTCGGCGTGATCGACGGCCTGTCGAAGCTGGTCGCGGGCACGCTGCCGACGCCGCGTTGGCTCGTCTCGGGCAAGGACAGCGCTGCGGCGATGCAGGTGCGGCCCGCGGCGCGCGCGGTGTCGTTCCTGCGCGCGATCGACGGTGCCATGCAGCTCGTGGTGCTGCCGCTCGATGCGGGGGAAGCGGCGGTGTTCGCGACGACGCCGTCGATCGCGGCCTACCGCTGGCGACCCGACGGCCGGGCGATCGCCTTCACGTCGCTCGATCCGCTGCCGCCGGCACGCGCGGCGGCGCAGCAGCAGGGCATCCGCCCGGTGGTCGTCGACGAGGACATGCGCCACCTGTCGTTGTGGATGGTCGAAGCGGGCGGCGTGCCGAAGCGCCTGACCGATGACACCACCGTGATGGGCTTCGAATGGTCGCCGCGCGGCGATCGGCTGGTGTGCGCCTGCGCGCCGCACAACACCATCGACGACGAGATGATGTTCCAGCGGCTGCATCTGGTGCATGCGGACACCGGCAAGCGCACGCTGCTGGTCGACAACCCAGGCAAGCTCGGCGCCATGGCGTGGTCGCCCGATGGCAGCAAGGTCGCCTACGTGACCGCCGTCGATCGCAACGATCCGCATGCGGGAGCGCTGGCGTTCGTCGACGTCGCCACCGGCCAGCATCGCCTGTGGCCGCAGCGTGGCATCAGCGGCGTGAGTCTTGGCGGCATGGTGGCCGACGTGCAGTGGGTCTTCGACACTCCGCACTGCATCGAGCACATCGGCGTCGCCAGCGACGTGCGGTCGCGCGGCGATTCGGCCTACAATCTCTCCGGCGTGCCGCAGCGCTACCGCGATCTGCGCACCGGCCAGGTCACCGGCTTTGCGATCAACCAGCAGCACCTGGTGCGCACGCTAGGCCGTCCGGAACATCCGCCGGAGCTGTTCCTCGACGGTTTTGGCCGCCTCACCGACAGCAATCCCGAACTGCCGAAGGTCGCGCTGGGCGAGCAGACCATCGAGGTCGTGCGCGCGCGCGATGGCCTCGAAGTCGAAGGCCTGCTGATCAAACCGGTCGGTTGGAAGGCGGGCCAGCAGTACCCATTCGTCATCGTCGTGCACGGTGGACCCGAGGCGCACTTCAGCGACGGTTGGTTGACCAGCTACTCGAACTGGGGGCAACTGCTGGCGGCGCGCGGCTACGTGTCGTGGTACCCGAACTACCGCAGTTCGACCGGCTATGGCGCCGAGTTCTGCAAGCACGACCACGGTGACCCGATGGGCAAGGAGTTCACCGACCATCTCGACGCCATCGAGCACTTCGCGCGCGCGGGCCTGATCGACCGCGCGCGGGTCGGCATCGGCGGCGGCAGCTACGGCGGCTACACCGCCGCATGGGCAGCGACGCGGCACAGCGAACACTTCGCGGCGGCGGTGAGCTTCGTGCCGTTCGTCGACCTGCGCACCAAGTGGATGACCAGCGACATCCCGCGCGAGTTCTACTACGTGCACTACCAGGAGCAGTGGCCGTGGCAGCAGCCCGGCCTGATGGCGGACCGCAGTCCGCTCACCTGGGCCGATCGCTGCCGCACGCCGTTGTTGCTGCTCGGTGGCACCGCGGATCCGCGCGTGCATCCGAGCCAGCCGTTCATGCTGCACCGCGCGGTCAAGTTCGCGACGACGACGCCGGTGCGCTACGTGCAGTATCCGGGCGAAGGCCACGGCAACCGCAGCAACGTCTACCAGCTCGACTACGCGCTGCGCACGCTGCAGTGGTTCGACCACTACCTGCAGGGCGACGGGGAGCGGCGCACGAAGGCGCTGCCGCCGCTGGATCTCGACTACGCGAAGTGACGCGTCACTTGCCGCCGTCGGCCTTCGGCGCGTCGGCCTTGGTCTCGGTCGGCTTCGGCGTCAGCTCGGCGACCGCATCCTTGCCGGCGAAGGCGAGGCCGACGAACTGCAGCGATACCGCGAGGTTCGCGGCCATCGACGGCGAACTCCACGCATGCCCGCCGCCTTCGACTTTGCGGAACAGGTGCTTGTGGCCCTTGTCGGCGAACACCTTGGCGAGCTGCTCGTTCGGCGGGCAGAAGCCGTAGTCGTCGTCGGTGCCGGCATCGAAGTAGATCTGCAGACCCTGCAGGTCCTCGGGCTTCTTGTCCTCAGCCAGCGCCAGCGGCATGTGCGCGCGCCACTTCACCGGATCGATCGGGTTGCCGAGTTCCTTGGCGATGCCGGTGCGCAGCGCGCGCTGCACCTGGCCTTCGGCGTTGCCGCCGAGTTCGTTCGGGTCGGCGGGCAGGATCGCCGCCGAATGCGCGGCGACGACGCCGAACACGTCGGGGTGGCGCAGCGCGATCTTCAGCGCGCCAAAGCCGCCGGCGGAGACGCCCATCAACGCGCGCTGCTTGCGATCACCGGCGAGGCGGTACTTCTTCTGCAGTTGGTCGAGGAAGTCGCTGCACAGCAGGTCCTCGGTGTCGCACGCCGCTTCGCCGTTCATGTCGAGCGAGCGGCCGCGGCGGCCGCCCTGGCCGCTGGGGGCCCGGTAGATCACGACGGCGAGGTCCTGGATCTTGCCGTCGCCGCGCATCGCGTCGAGCACCTGCGCCCCGCCGCGGTTGGTGAACTCGCCGTTGCCGCCAAAGCCCGACAGCCACACCACCCACGGGTACGTCTTGTCCTTGTTGGCTTCGTCGCCGTGGCCCTTGGGCAGGTAGATCTCGTAGCCGGCTTCGCCCTCGCGCACCTTGGTGCTGGTGACGGTGCCGGTCTCGATGGTGAAGTGCTGCAGCTTCTGTTCATTCGCAGCTCGATTGCGGCCTTCGCGTTGGGCGGGCAACGCGGCGAGCAGGGACAGGGCACAACTGGCGGCGAACGTGAGGCGCATCGTGGGATTCTCGGGCTGGGCGTGGATGCGCCAGTCTGTGCGAGTGGGAAAGCCGCGGCAATGCGTGGCCGTGCGCGCGCGCGTGTCTGACAAGGCTGTTACTGGCGAGCCGCGGCCGCGTTCGCTGCCGCCGCCGCTGCCGCCGCCGCGATCGCGATCACGACAGCGGTGGCAACTGGCCGGCGCGCACGTAGGCCTGTTCGTAGAGGAACAAGCCGCCAAAGCCGGCGATGGCGCACAGCGCGAGCGCGATCGGATGCGCAAAGCCGGTGAGCACGAGCAGCATGCCGAGCAGCGCCGCCAGCGACGTCGTCGCGAGGCCGAGGTGCAGCGCCGACAACCGGCTGCCGCGCCATGCCGGCACGGTCGGCAGCAGCGCCGCGGCCATCTTCGCGTTGTGCGTGGTGTGGCGCCCGAAGCGCTCGAGCAGGCCGAACCCGTGGTGCAACAGCGCCAGCACGGCGACCGCGATCGCCAGCTTCTCGTCCTGCACGAACGGCAGCAGCGAAGCGCCGCCGACCAGCAGCGCCTGCACCAGCAGATGCGGCAGCAGCACCTTCGTGTTCTGCCACAGGTCGCGGCCCTCGCACTGCGCGAACAGGAATGCGGTGTAGGCCGCCGCCATCGACGCGGTGATCAGGTTGGTCCAGCGCAGCCCGTCGGCGAGCCCGTCGAGCTGGAAGCAACGAGCGACGAAGATGGCGCCGGTGATGCCGCCGAACGCCATCAGCGCCCAGGCGCCCTTTACCAGCCAACTGCGCGTGTTCGGCCGTAGCACGATCGACAGGAACAGCATCGGCCGCTTGAGGTCGAGCACCAGCAGCACGTTGGTCACCGCGAGGAACGCCAGCGCCAGCACTTCGGGCAGCCAATTGCGGCCGAAGCCGCTCGCGTTCGGCATGAACGCGACGAACGGGGCCCACATCGCGGCGCCCGCGGCGATGCCCTTGGTGACGAGGTAGGCGGAGACCTTCCAGCCCCAGTGCACCTTGTGGTCGACGTCGTAGGCCACGCGTGCATCGGTGCGGACGAGGTGCTCGGCATCGGCGGCGGGCAGCGGCGCCTGCGGCAGGCGGCGGTCGCTCCACAGGTACATGTCCTCTTCCTTGGCGGTGCCGGGCTCCAACGAAGCCGCATGGGCGCCGAGGTAGAAGACGTTCGGGCCGGTGCCCTGCTCGGGGCGGCGGGCGACGGCGCCGGGCACTTCGCGCAGCAGGCGCGAGACCGGGCTCTGCGGGTCGTGCAGGTCGCCGCTGATGATCGCGGTCTCCGGGCACACCACTTCGCAGGCCGGCTTCAGGCCCTGTTCGACGCGGTGGGCGCAGAAGTGGCACTTCTCGGCGCCGCCGGTTTCCTCGTTGAGGTAGAGCGCGTCGTAGGGGCAGGCCTGCATGCAGGCCTTGCAGCCGATGCAGACGTCCTTGTCCAAATCGACGATGCCATCGAGCCGTTTGTGCAGCGCGGTGACCGGGCAGATGGTCACACACGGGGCAGCCGTGCATTGGTTGCAGCGCAGCACTGCGAAGTGGCGCCGGACCTGCGGAAAGCTGCCCACTTCGGTGTACTTGACCCAGGTGCGGAAGTCGCCGAGCGGGACCTCGTTCTCCGACTTGCACGCGACGGTGCAGGCGTGGCAACCGATGCAGCGGCGCTGGTCCAGTACGAAGCCGTATTGCATGAAGGGGCGGCACCATAGCGACCTGGGCGGGGGGCGCTACTGCGGCATCCCGGCGTTCGCAGGGGGGCTTGGTTGGGCCGGGGGTCAGGGCCGTCGAAAATCCCGGCGGGCGACTTGCACTGGGGCGGCCCGGACCGCATCGTTCCGCCAGTTCGCGACCTCGTCGGGTCTTGGTTGGTCTGCCCTCTTTGCTGATCGATCGGGCAACCTGAGTTGAGAATCGCTCTTCCCAGTTTGATAGCCACCGTGGGCTTGGCCCTTTGACCTCGGTTGCGTGAGTCCGCCAAAGGGTGAAGTGATCGTCAGATGGGTACGAGACTGTACGTTGGTAACCTTTCCTTCCAGACCACCGAGGATTCGCTGCGCGCAGCGTTTGGTGGTGACGGCCGTCAAGTGACGGAAGTCAAGATCATGCTCGACCGCGATACCGGCCGCTCGCGCGGCTTCGCATTCGTGGAGATGGCCACTGACCAGGATGCGCAAGGCGCTATCCAGGCCATGAACGGCGCCGACCTCGATGGTCGCCCGCTGAAGGTCAACGAAGCCCAGCCTCGCCAGGACGGCGGCGGCGGTGGTGGCCGCGGTGGCTTTGGTGGTGGTGGTGGCAGTCGCGGCGGCTTCGGCGGCGGCGGCGGCGGTCGTGGCGGCTACGGTGGTGGCGGCGGCGGCGGTGGTCGCGGCGGCTACAGCGGTGGTGGCGGCGGCGGTGGTCGCGGCGGCTACGGCGGTGGCGGC
>SXGT01912503.1_pt1 | contig 11493 bp, 12 predicted proteins | sample 3176221 | NCBI WGS metagenome assembly SXGT01 (sample SAMN11356862, study PRJNA531348) | freshwater metagenome | isolation source: freshwater sample F1-120 | place: China: Fuxian Lake, Yuxi | collected 2017-12-25
GCGCTGGCCGGCGGCGCCGCGGCCCTGGCGGCGCGCGCCGAGACCGTCGCCGGCGGCGATCTGGCCCTGGCCTGCCAGCTCGCCGAGTGGGCGTGGGCCGCCGCGCCCGCCGACGACGAGGTCCGCCGCGTGCGCAGCGCGCTCTATCGCCGCCGCGCCGAAGGCGAGACCAGCCTGATGGCGCGCAGCATCTTCACCGCCGCGGCCGAAGAGAAGTGATCGGTCGCGGGTCTGCGTCGTGACCCGATTCGTGCTGACCGTGACCGCGACCGCCGCGGCGATCACCTTCGCGGTGTCGTGTCGCAAGCCCCGACGCATCGACGCCGAGCGGGCCGCGGCGCTGTTCGATCGCGTTCCCGTCGACACCCAGGGGGGGCATGGCCTCTCCGGCCTCGCCGTCGATCGCGACGGCGCGCTGTGGACGGTCGCCGAGCGCGGCGCCGTGGCCTTCCGCATCCAGCTCGACGGCACCGCGATCACGTCCACGACCCGCATCCCGGTCGAGGGGTTGCCGCCGGGGGAGGACCTCGAGGCGGCAGCGGCGCTGTCCGACGGCGACCTCGTGGTCGGCACCGAGGGCCGCACCGCCGGCACCGCGCGGTTGTTCCGCCTGCACCGCGACGGCGACGTCCTCCGCGTCACCGGCGAGCCCATCACCATCGGCAAGGCCGACGCCGGCATCGACGTCGGCGCCAACCACGGCGCCGAGGCGGCGTGCTCGGTCGGCACCCGCGTCGCCGTGGCGCTCGAGACCGCGGGCCAGGACGCCAGCGGCCGCTGGGCGCCGCTGGTCATCGTCGATCTGGCCAGCGGCCGCCGCACCGGCCACCGCGTGCGCCTGCGCACCGCCACCGGCAAGCTCTCCGGTCTCGATTGCTGGGCCGACGGCGATCGCGTGCGCGCGATCGCGATCGAGCGGCACTTCGAGGTCACGCAGGTGGTTGGCTTCGACCTGCCCGCCGATGGCGCCGCCACCACCGACCTCACCACCACGCAGCTCCTCGATCTGGGGCCGGCCCTGCGCGGCTCGCTCAACCTCGAGGGGCTGGTGCGCCTCGCCGACGGGCGGTTGATCGCCGTGGTCGACAATCAATACCGCGGCGTCAACGGCCCCGACGAGCTCCTGGTCTTCAAGTCTCCGGTTCGCTGACTGGTTCGTCGACCACGACCGGCTCGCGCACGCGGCCGCGCGCCTCGATCATCATCTTGCAGAAGATCTCGCCCTGCTCGATCGCGTCCTCGAGCGCGACGTGGCTGTGACGCGCCGCCGAGAACCAGCGCGACGGCATCACCCGCTTGGTGGTGTCGCGGAACGGCGTGCCCAGGAGCGTCATCGCCATGGTCTTCATGTCGAGCGCGGCATGCGAGAACGGGCTCTTGCCGGTGAAGCGCACCGCGTACCAGTAGACCCAGGTGAAGTCGAAGCCAGCGGGATAGGCGACGAACACCGGCCGCCCGGGCAGGCCGTCGAGCCAGGTCGCGAAGTCGGCCATGACGTCGGCCGGATCGCGTTGATCGTCGCGGCACGCCGCCCACGCCGCCGGCTCGCTGTGCCACCAGCGCATCGTGGCCTCGTCGCCGGCGGCGCCGGGCAGCGCCGCCAGGTTGCGCGTGAACGTCCCGACCATGGTCGTGGTCGGTGGCGACGGCGCGCCGCCCCACTCGATGAGGAAGGCGGCGGCGCCGAGCGAGAGCATCGAGTGCGGGCCCGGGATGGGCCCGTCGGTCTCGACGTCGACGGAGACGAAGACCTCGCGGCGAGCCATGCCGCGCGAGGTTACCTACCTTCGCGATACGTGGTCCAATTCGAGTCCATGCGCGTGTCCTGGCCGGCGCTGAACGTGTTCATGCACGCGTCGTCGGTGTAGTCCATGAAGTTGGTGATCGGGTCGACGCCCGGCTTGCGGGTGCACGAGTCGCGGCCGACCGGACAACCGAAGGCCGCGCTCTTTTCGGCGGCGGTGTCGCTGACGTAGTCGCCGCTGCCGTTACAGCCGCCCTGGAAGGTGTGATAGAGGCCCATCCAGTGGCCGACCTCGTGGGTGGCGGTGTCGCCGAGGTTGTACGGCGCCGCGGTGCCGCCGGGCACCGACGAGAACAGGATGACGACGCCGTCGTTCTTGGGGTTGCCGGCGTAGCTCGACGGGAACGTGGCCCAGCCGAGCAGGCCGCCACCCGGGTTGCTGGAGTAGATGTTGAGATCGTCGGCGGAGCCCAGCCGCAGGGCGTTCTTCATCTGCGACTCGCAGGTTCCGCCGCTGCACGTGTACCAGCTCGCGTTGGTGGTGCGATCGATCGACACCAGGTTGAACGACCAGCCGGTGCCGGCGTACGCGCTGTTGAGCACGGTCATCTGCGACGTGATCTGCGAGTCGGGGATGTTGCCCTGCGACAGGCCCGAGCCGTTGTTGATGACGTGCCAGTAGACGGGGATGACGCCGCCGGTGGCGTTGGCGATGGTGTCGTGCTTGTGCGCGGCCACGTAGTCGCGCACCTCCTCGTCGATCGCGTCCATGGTGACGGTATCGAGCTCGGCCGTGCCGCATTCGCGGAGCCAGTCCGGATCGCCGTTCACCTGGACCCCTTCCACCTCCTCGCCGTCGTCATCGGTGTCGGCGCAGGCCCCGAAGGTCATTGCTCCGCACACGGTCATCAGAACAGAAACACGTGTAGTCAGCTGGCGCATGAGTCTCCCTGGGTAGGTGCAAAACGTGGAGTCGCACCTGTCGCACTAGCAGGGAGTGTTCCAGCGCTGGCGTGGGAGATCGGCGGTGCCGCCTCATCCGCGATGACGCTCGCTTACCTCAGGGGGGCAGCGAGCCACTGTGTCGACATGTCCCACTCTGCCGCTTTGTGCCGCGAACTTTTGGTACAGGTTACGCGTAGTTAGGCGTGGTCGGCGGACGCAGAACGCCCCGCATCAACCGACGTTGTCGGATCTGTCGGTTGATGCAGGTCGCCGTCCTCGGTTCAGTGCCGGTTGTCGAACTTGATGCCGGCCTGCACCTGGGCGATGGCGGTGTCGACCGCGGCCATCGCCTTGACCCGATGGCCCCCCTTGTCGGCGGTGGCCTTGGCGAGCTGGGCCTTGGCCGACTGCAGATGTCCAAGCGCGGCGCGCATGTGCGGCTGTTTCTCGGCGGTCGCGGCGGGCATCGCGAGCGCGAGACCGAAGGCGGTGGCAAACCCGAGGGTGGTCATCTTCCAGACGTTCGTCTTCATTGCGCAGAATCTCCTTTTGGGCGAACGGACGGCCAGGTCCATCGCAACTGCCGCGCCACCGTAGACCCCTGATGGTGCGTCACGGGTGGGACCCGCGGACCCCGTTCCTGGTTAGTCTAGGCCTCGCCAGTGGGCAGTGGACGCCCCTGGGTGAATGATCGTTCGACGCGGAGCGTCGACAGGAGTGACATGTTGAAGACCCTCATCGCGCTGTTCGCGCTCACCCTCGCGCTCGTGGCCGGGCCGGTCTCGGCGCACGCCGCCGACGGGCCCGGCACCAAGGCCGTGCGCGGCGCCAACGACACCATCGCCAAGCTGCTCAAGACCAAGGCCAAGCCGGGCAGCGACGAGGAGAAGAAGGCGGCCGCCAAGGTCACCGAGAGCGTGCGCGGCTTCCTCGACATCGACGAGCTGTCGAAGCGCGCCCTGGTCGATCACTGGGCCAAGCTGAGCGACGCGCAGAAGACCGAGTTCCTCGACCTGCTGCGCGCCCTCATCGAGGACAACTACGTCAAGGGTCTGCGCGCCAACCTCGAGTACCAGGTCGCGTACAAGGGCGAGGCCGCGGGCGCGGCCAAGACCATCGTGGTCAAGACCGAGATCACCGCCAAGAAGCGCGGGCGACCGATCAAGATCGCCGTCGACTACATCCTGGTCGAGGCCAGCGGCAAGCACCGCTGCTTCGACATCAAGACTGACGGCGTCGGCCTGGTCGACAACTACCGCGCCCAGTTCAACAAGATCATCGCCAAGGACGGCTTCGACGGCCTGATCGCAAAGATGAAGAAGAAGCGCGCCGCCAAGTAAGCGCATCGGGCCGCGAGCTATGCTCGCGGGCCATGAGCCTGCACTCGTCGTTCCTCGACGCGGCCCGTCGCTGGGCCGAGCTGGATCCCGATCGCGAGACCGCCGCCGAGCTGGACGCGCTGTGCGCAGCGGCCGAGAGCGGTGGTGACGCCGCCACCCGCGCCGCGGCCGAGCTGGCCGATCGCTTCGGCGGACGGCTGGAGTTCGGCACCGCCGGGATCCGCGGCGTGCTCGCCGCCGGGCCGATGCGCATGAACCAGCTCCTGGTGCGGCAGGTCACGGCGGGGCTGGCGGCGTACGTCGCCGAGCACGTCGCCGACGCCCGCGAGCGCGGCGTCGTGATCGGCCACGACGCCCGCACCAAATCGCGCGCGTTCGCCGAGGAGACCGCGGCGGTGTTCCTGGGCGCCGGGTTTCGCGTGATGCTGGCCCACAGCCACTGGCCGACGCCGGTGACGGCGTGGGCGGTGCGCGCGCGGGGCGCCTCCGCCGGCGTGATGGTGACGGCCAGCCACAACCCGCCCGAGTACAACGGCTACAAGGTGTACTGGGAGAACGGGGCCCAGATCATCCCGCCCCACGACACCGGCATCGCGGCGCGAATCGACGACGTCGACGCCAGCGCAGTGGTGCTCGGGGAGCTGGCCGCGGCCCGCGCCAGCGGGCGCCTGGTCGAGCTCGGGCGCGAGGTCGAAGACGCGTACCTCGCGCAGGTGCTCGAGCTCCAGGTCGCGCGCGAGGTCCCGCGCGGGCTGCGCATCGCGTACACGCCGCTGCACGGCGTGGGCGCAGAGCTGGTCGAGCGCGCGCTGGCCGCGGGCGGCTTCGCGCACGTCGCCACCGAGCCGTCGCAGCGCACGCCGGACGGCGCGTTCCCGACGGTGGCGTTCCCGAATCCCGAGGAGAAGGGCGCGATGGATCGGGTGCTGGCCCTGGCCCGCGGCGAGCGCGCCGACCTGGTGCTGGCCAACGATCCCGACGCCGATCGCCTCGCGGTCGCCATCCCCGACGAGGGCGCGGCCAGCGGCTACCGCATGCTGACCGGCGATCAGGTCGGCGTGTTGCTCGCCGACTACCTGCTCGCCCAGGCGCCGGCCGGCGGGCCGCGGCTGGTGGCGTGCAGCCTGGTGTCGTCGCAGCTCCTGCGCTTCCTGGCCGAAGCGCACGGCGCCGAGAGCCGCGAGACGCTCACCGGCTTCAAGTGGATCGCCAACGTGGCGATGGCGTGGAAGGCCGAGACCGGCGGGCGCTTCGTGCTCGGCTACGAGGAGGCGCTCGGCTACTCGGTGGGCGAGCTGGTCGCCGACAAGGACGGCGTGTCGGCGGCGCTGCTCTTCGCCGAGCTGGCGGCGTGGAATCGCGCGCGCGGGCGCAGCGTCGCCGAGCACCTCGATGATCTCTACCGCCGGGTCGGCCTGTTCCTGACCGAGCAGGTGTCGATCACCGCGGCGGGGGCCGAGGGCCTGGCCGCCATCCGGCGGGCGATGGCGGCGTTCCGCGCCGCGCCGCCGGCCGAGCTGGGCGGGGTCGCGGTCGACGAGGTCGCCGATCTGGCTCGCGGTGAGGGCGGCCTGCCGCCGTCGGACGTGCTGGTCTATCGGCTGACCGGTGGGCGGCGCGTGATCATGCGCCCGTCGGGCACCGAGCCCAAGCTCAAGAGCTACTACGAGGTCCGCGTCGTCGTCGGCGACGGCGAGCCGATGAGCGAGGCGCGCAGACGCGGCCTCGCCGAGCTGGCGGTGCTGCGCGACGCCCACCAGGCCCGCCTGCGCAGCGCGCTGGGCTGAGCGCGATGCGCGATGCGGGGAGGGCGACCTTGACAGACGAATTGAAAACGATTATCAAACTCAAACCATGGAGCACACCGACTGTGTCCGCGATCGTCTGGCCGAAGCGGCCGGCCTGCGCGTCGAGCTTTGCCGCTGCTGCGGCTGCATCCACCTCACCATCGGCGCCATCACCATGCGGCTGCACCGCGACGCCGTCGACGCCCTCGGCGGCGTGCTGCGCGGCGCCGAGCTCGAGCTGACCCGCCGCGACCTCGAGCGCCGCCTGACGCCGCCGCGCGGGTGGCCGTCGTGACCATCGCGCTCGAGCGGCATCGCGCCGCTGCGCCCGCGATCGTCCCCGGCGAGGTGCTCTGCGCAGACGACGTGATCGGCGAGGTCCGGCGCGTCGTGATCGCCACGCCGCTCGCGGTCGGGCTCATGTGGCGCCCCGGCCACTCGATCGAGGTCCAGGTCGCGCCGCGGACCTGGCGCCGCTACCTCGTCGCCGCCGCCCATGCGGCCGGGCGGCTCGAGGTCGTGGTCTCGCTCGCCAGCGGCGGCCCTGGCGCGTGGTGGGCCGCGACCGCCGACGTCGGCGATCCCGTGGCCCTGCGCGACCTTCGCGATGAGCGACTCGACGGCGCGGCCGGTGCGTCACGCGTGATCGTCGCCGGCGACGAGACCGCGCTCGGGCTGCACGAGGCGATGACGCGAGCGCGTCCGGCGACGCCTGTGCTGGGCGTCATCGAGATCGCGCCGTGGGCGACGTGGCGTCTGCGTCCGGCGCCGGCGCGGTTCTCCATGGTGCCGAGGGCGATGGCCGAGCCCGGTCAGCGCCTCGCCCTCGAGCTGGCCGAGCGCGTGAATCTCGACGACGTCGTCCACGTCGTCGGCTCGTCGGGGCTGGTGACCCGCTGCCGCGCAACGCTCGCGCGTCACCCACGGCTCACGACGCTGATCACCTGGAGCGCATGAGCCGACGAGGCCCGACTACGGCCGTCCAGCTTCGAGCAATTCGCTCAAGATCCGCATCGTCAGCCCCCAGACCGTGAAGCCTTGCCACGACCAGCAGGGGAAGCGTATGGCGGCGGGCGGGCCCGGCCACTCGTAGGTGCCGTCGAGCTGGCCGGCGGCGACGCGCGCCAGCGGCAACCAGAACGTGGCGGCGGCCTCGGCCGACAGGCGCGGCGTCGGCGCCACCTCGGTGGCGAAGACGAACGGCGTCACCTCCATGCCCGACGGTCCGGCGTTGCGCGGGTGGAGCGCCGCCAGGCGGCCGAGGTAGCTGGCACCGGCGGCCAGGCCCAGTCCGAGCTCCTCCTCGGCTTCGCGCACCGCGGTGGCGTGCAGATGCGGGTCGGCGGGTTCGTGGCGGCCGCCGGGCAACGAGACCTGTCCGGACCACGGATCCCCGGCGCGATCGGCGCGCCGCATGAGCAGGACGGCCGGCCCGTCGGGGCCGGGGTGGAGCAGGGCGGCGACCGCGGCGCGGCGCGCACCGTCGATGGGCGGGGCGTCGCCGGGCCCGGCCAGGAGGCGCCGGGCGAGGGCGTCGACGGTGAAGCTCACCCAGCAACTCTAATCGTTTGCCCGCTCGATCGTCGATCCGCTGCCCGCGCCCTGTCGTATTGTCCCGGCCCGAACGGAGGGACCGATGAGCCTGAACCTTGCGACGCTCCTGCGCGAGAGCACCAAGAAGCATCCCAGCAAGCCTGCGATCCACATCAACGACGTGACGCTGCCCTACGCCATGGTCGACGGCATGGCTCAGCGTTTTGCCGGCGCGCTGCGCGGGCTCGGCATCCGCGAGGGCCAGCACGTGGCGCTGCTGCTGCCCAACGTGCCGCAGTTCACGATCGCGTACTTCGGCTGCCACTACAACGCCAACCCGGTGGTGCCGCTCAACGTGCTGCTCACCGGCGAGGAGATCGCCTACCACCTCACCGACTCCGATGCGGTCGCGGTGGTGGTGTGGGAGGGCTTCTACGAGGCGGCGCGCGCCGGCTTCGATCGAGTCGACAGCTGCAAGCACCTCATCGTCGCCAAGCTCGACCGCGCCGACATGACGGCGCCGGCCGGCACCCACAACATGACGGCAGTGACCATGGCGGCGCAGCCGGTCACCGACATCCCGGCCACCAGCCCCGACGACACGGCGGTGAGCCTCTACACCTCGGGCACCACCGGCAAGTCGAAGGGCGCCGAGCTCTCGCACTTCAACCTCTTCTACAACGCGCAGTGGTTGACCCAGCAGCCGCTGCCGGTGCCGCTCGGCGAGGCGACGGTGATGGTGGTGCTGCCGCTGTTCCACAGCTTCGGGCAGACCGTCATGCAGAACTCGACCCTGTGCGCGGGCGGCACGCTGGTGCTGGTGCCGCGCTTCGAGCCGCTCGCCGCCGCTCAGCTCATCGCCAAGCACAAGGTCAACGTCTTCGCCGGCGTGCCGACCATGTACTTCGCGCTGCTCAACCACCCCGAGGTGACGCCGGCGCTGACCGAGTCGGTGGGCTTCTGCCTGTCGGGCGGCGCGGCCATGCCGGTCGAGGTCATGAAGGCGTTCGACGAGAAGCACAAGCAGGACATCCTCGAGGGCTACGGCCTGTCGGTGCCGTCGCCGGTGGCCTCGTTCAACCCGCGCGGCGCCAAGAAGGCGGGCTCGATCGGCCTGCCCATCTGGGGCGTCGAGTTTCGCCTGGTCGGAGCCGACGGCAAGATCGTCACCGAGCTCGACACGCCCGGCGAGATCTGCATCAAGGGCCACAACGTGATGAAGGGCTACTACAAGCGCGCCGACGCGACCAAGGAGTCGATCGTCGACGGCTGGTTCCACTCCGGCGACATCGGCACGCGCGACAAGGACGGCTACTACTACATCGTCGATCCCAAGAAGGACATGATCATCCGCGGCGGGTTCAACGTGTACCCGCGCGAGCTCGAGGAGGTGCTGTACGCGCACCCCGCCGTGGCCGAGGCCGCCGTCGTCGGCGTCCCCCACGAATCGCACGGCGAGGAGGTGAAGGCCGTCCTGGCGCTGAAGGCTGGCCACACCGCCACCGCCGACGACATCATCGCCTACTGCAAGGAACGGCTCGCCGCCTACAAGTATCCGCGCATCGTCGAGTTCCGCGACGCCCTGCCCAAGGGCCCCACCGGCAAGATCCTCAAGCGCGAGCTCCGATAGAGGGACCGCCCCGGGCACGAGGACGAGCTGTTCCTGGTCGTGAAGGCACGGATGCTGATGAAGCTCCGCGACCAGGACCTGTGTTCGGAGCGGACGGTCGAGACGCTGGAGTCGATCTGAGCTGCGTCCACGTAGACCCGCGTTGAGGTCGATCCGGGTCCGCGCCGACCCGCCGGCCGACCCGCGTCCGTGCAAGGTCGCGGACTCCGGGGCGGCACGCGCGTTGCTGTAGGTCGCGGCACACCCGAAGGGAGTCTGCGATGGGATTTTTCGACAGTCTGAAGAGAAAGCCGCTCAAGGTCGACGATCAGCAACTGCTGCTGGAAGCCATGCTGTGCGTGGCGTTCGCCGACGGTGACGATCAGTACGAGGAGACGCAACTGGTGCGCGCGTTCGCGGCTACGCTGCCCGAGTTCAAGAACGCCGATGCCTACGAGGTCTACGAGAAGGCCGAGAAATCGGTGAAGCTGCACGGCGCGCTGAACCGCGTGAAGGAGCTCAACGGGCTCACGTCCGATGCGCTCAAGCAGAAGGCCTTCCTGCTGGCGATGGACATCGCGCTCTCGAGCGGCGAGATCGATGACGGCGAGGAGGCGGTGCTGGGGGCGATGGCGGAGACGCTGCGCATCACGCCCGACCAGGCCGACCGGATCGCGGGCGTGCTGATGATCAAGTACGCGACCTGAATCGCGGTATCCGACCGCTCCGTCCTCTAACGGAGGAGGGCGCGGTCGATGTCGTGGCCGGCGACGGGGTCGTCGGCTTTCTGGATGATGAGGCGCTCGACGAGGTTCTTGAGCTCGCGGACGTTGCCGGGCCACTCGTGGGCCGAGAGGCGGCTGGCGGCATCGGCGGAGAAGCCGGTGCGATGCTGGCCGGCCTCGGCCGCGAGCTGGTAGAGGTAGCGCTCGGCGAGGACCATGATGTCGTTGCGGCGATCGCGGAGGGCGGGGACGACGACGACGTGTGCGCCGAGGCGTGCGTAGAGGTCGGCGCGCCAGGTGCCAGCGGGGACCAGCGCGGAGACGTCGCGGCAGCTCGAGCTGATGATGCGGATGTCGATGGGAATGCGGCCGCCGGCGGCCTTCTCGAGGTAATTGAGATCGAGGAGACGCGCGAGGCGCTTCTGGGCTCGGGCTGGCAGGAGCGAGATCTCGTCGAGGAACAGGGTCCCGCCGCGCGCGGCCTCGATCTTGCCCGGCTGGCGCGTGCCGCCCGGCGGCTCGTGGCCGAAAAGCTCGCTCTCGAGGAAGATCTCGGACGCAGCCGCGCAGCGCACGGCCACGAACGGGCCCATCGCGCGCGGGCCCTTGCCGTGGATCGCCTGCGCCGTCCGCTCCTTGCCCACGCCCGGCTCGCCCAGGAGCAACACGTGCTCGGCGCGCTGCGACAGCCAGGTCACCCACTCGCGCAGACGCGCCGCCAGCGCGCTCTCGCCGTCGATCTCGACGGCCTCGCCGCCGCGCTCGCTGTTGACGCGATCGCGGCCGACGTGAGCGTCGACCGCCGAGGCGATGGCGCGGGCCGCGCCCGCAACCAGCTCGAGCGCGCCCAGGTCCCACGGCGCGCCGGGGCGTTCGGCCACCAGCAAACAGTGCACGCCCTCGATGGTGAGCGGCGCCAGCGCGGCGACTCGGTCGCCGTCGGTCGCGGTGACCGCACGCTTCTGGTCGGCGACCTTCACCAGCAGCGAGCGCTCGAGCTGGACGGCGCCAACCGGCTGCTCGTCGTCCTCCGACCGGCCCGCCACCACCGCGAAGGCCTGGCCCTTGTCACCGTCGGAGTCGCGCAGGATCTGGACACGGGTCGCGCCCAACGCCTTGCCGACGATGCCGGCGCCCAGCTCGGCCGCTGCGGTGGCGCTCGCGGCCGCGGGCAGGGTCTCGGCCAGCGCGGTCAGGACCGACAGCGCCGTGGTGAGAAACGCGGCATCGGCCGCGTGCTGGCCGATGGCCTTGGCCACCTTCTCGGCGTCCTCGTCGATCGCCACCTTGGTTCCGGCGCCGGTACAGATGACCTCGCCCGCACTGACCACCTCGATCACCGAATGGCCGATCTCGATGCGATCGCCAGGCGACAGTGGGCGCAGCTCCACCGGCTCGCCGTTGACCCGGGTGCGATTGGTGCTGCCCAGGTCGATCACCAGCGGACGGCCGTCACGGATGCCGACCCGAAAATGCTCGCGGCTGACCGAGGCATCGGCCAGCCGCATCGAGCAGGTCTCGCCGCGACCGACCATGCCGCCCTCGGGCGGGATGGGCAACACGCGGCCGCGATCGGGACCACTGATGACCACGAGACGGGCGGACATGGGCGGACTCCTACTCTATCCCCAGGTCCGCCCGCCGGGGCGGTCGCCAGCGTCAGTCGCGGCGGTACATCGTCACGACACAGGCGCCACCTAGCCCCAGGTTGTGCTGGAGTGCGACCTTGGCGTCGGCCACCTGACGCTCACCCGCGGTGCCACGCAGGTGCCACACCAGCTCGGTGCACTGCGCCAGACCGGTCGCGCCC
>SXGT01654123.1_pt1 | contig 11492 bp, 8 predicted proteins | sample 3176221 | NCBI WGS metagenome assembly SXGT01 (sample SAMN11356862, study PRJNA531348) | freshwater metagenome | isolation source: freshwater sample F1-120 | place: China: Fuxian Lake, Yuxi | collected 2017-12-25
GAGGCCGAGAACTTCGAGGCCGATGGTGGCGATCCCGCGTCCTCGAACGAAATCCTGGCACGACTCCTCGTCGACGCCGGCCAGGCCCGCTGTGCGAGCGAGGCACGCACCCGGATCGGGGGCATGGAACCCGCCGCCACCGCAAGTTTCCTGCGCGGCCTGCCGGTCGAGAAATTCTTCGAGCCTTACCGGAAGTTCCTCGGCGCCGGCATGATCCGCCTGCCGCGCGTGATTCGCGACGGCACAGTTCTGCCGAAGGCACCCCCGCTCGAGGTTCTGGCAGCGGGTTCCTGGAACCAGGTACCGACGATCGTCGGTACCAACCTTGACGAGCCAAAGCTCTTCATGGCCTTCGATCCGCGCTTCACCTGGCAGCTCCTCTGGGTCCTGCCACGCATCCGCGATCTGGGGTTCTACAACTCAGCCGCCCGCCACTGGAGTGACCTCTGGAAAGCGTCGGGCGCGGACGAACCAGCTCAGGCGATGCGCCTCGGTGGCGGTGAAGTCTGGGTGTACCGGTTCGACTGGGACGAGGAGCCGAGCCTGCTCGGCACCGACTTCGCGTCACTCCTGGGCGCGGCCCACGCGCTCGAGATCCCCTTCGTCTTCGGCCATTTTTCGCTGAACCCTCAGCTCGACCGACTCTTCGATGCAGCCAGTGCGCCCGGACGCCAAACCCTCTCGCGGGCGATGATGTCGTACTGGGGAGCACTGGCGCGCAGCGGCACCCCCTCGGGCGTGGCCAACCCCGAGCTGCCGGCGTGGCCCGCAGGTCCGGACTTCATGGTGCTTGACGCACCCGAGGGCGGCGGCCTGCGCCTCTCCGACGCCGTGCTGCGCGAGGAGGACGTCTTTCGCGCGATCGGCGAGGATCCAATCCTGCGCAGCGATCCGGCAAAGCTCTGCCTCGTGCTCGATGACAATCTCGCTCGCTCCGCGCGAGTGAGCCCGGCCGAGGCGCAGGAGCTCACGGGCGCGACCTGCCCGCAGCCGGAGTAGGAGACGGGCATCGCGCCGGCGGTGGCTCAGCCAAACGCGCGTTCGATCGCGTCGCGGTAGGGCATGCAGGCCCGACGCTCGGCGACGAAGTCGCGCGCCTGCACGAAGGTCCAGTCCCGGCTGCGCATGAGATAGGCGATCGCCACCGTCGGCGCGCGATTGAACCCCGCGTTGCAGTGCACGAGCACGCAAGCGCCGCGGGCGATCTCGGCTTCAAGATGATCGACCGCCACTGGCAGGACCAGAGCCAGCGACTCCGGGTCGCCGTCGATGGCCGGAAAGCGGCGAAAGGCAACCCCGGCTCCGGCCCACGCCGCCTCGATCTCTTGCCGACGCAGCGCCTTGGCGGCCAGGTCCGTGTCGTCCTGCAATGAAATGACGCTGCCGACGCCGTGCTCGTCACGCAGCCAGACGACGTCGTCGGGTGTCGGATAGGCCGAGAGCAGGAGCCCGCCCGCGAGCACGACCGATACCTCGGGATGCCCGGCCGGCCGGAGAAAGGGGTGGGCGAGCTTCGACCACGCGCGCGTCATTGTGGCGAGCTTGCCGGTTGCACCGCGGACTTGCACGCACGTCGCGCCTACGAACATCCTCCACGGCCCGCGCGGCGCCGATCTGGCCGGTTGCGCTACGGACATGCACGCGCCTCGCGTCGGCGGATATCCTTCGCGACCCGCACGGCGCCGGCATCCCACCTGGTGCTGCGGGCTTGCACACGCGCGGCGCCGACAAATATTTTCGGCGGCCCCCGCGATGCCGATCTGGCCGGCTGCGCTGCGGGCTTGCGCCCCGCGCGCGCGCAGGCCAGATGGCGGCATGGCGGGAGAGTATCCGGCTGTGCCGAGGGGCGACGGCGGTTCCGCCGCGGCGTTGTGGCCGCGGCGGAACGCAGCACTACTCGGGGTGGCCGTCGCGGTCGGGCTGGCGGCACTGCCGGCGTGGTTTGCTGCCGACCGGTTCTTCGTCCGGCCTTTGCTCGAAACCCTGGACCTGCAACTCGCCACGGCCCTCGACGCACAGGACACGAGCCGCGCCGAACGGCTCGCCGCCGCGCGCGCCCTGCTGGCCCCTCTGGCGACGCCCCCGACCGGGGCCCCTTGGGCGCACATCGACTCGGCCATCGAGACCTCACCGGCACGCCTCAAGCGCGCCTACGAGTCGATGCTCGAGAGCCACCCGGCGCTGGTCACGGCGGTCGCCTCGGGAAGTACGGCCTTTGTCCGACTGCTCGATGGCGAAGGTCGCGTGGTGCCGCTCGCGTCGGGGCTAGGCGCGGCTGATCCATTACTTTCCCTGCGCTCGCTCGACGACCGACTCGCGGAGTTTCTCTGGGAACGTGCGGCGCGCCCTTCGTCCGGCAAGGTCCTGCTCCTCGGTACTCACAACGGTGCTTGGCAACTCGTCGAGCAGCGGTTCCTCGGCGCAGGAGCTGCCGGCTCCCTGCTGGCAGGAATCGCACTCCTCGCGCCCGCCGCACCACCCATCGCCGTCCGCACCTGGGTTGAAGACCACCTGACGGCGGCACCGCCTCTCGTCTCCGGAGATGGCGACGCCGCACCTCGCCGTCCTGATGACGTACCCACGGACCAGATTGCGTCCTCGCCTGCGGGCTCCCCCGGTGGCGACGTCGCACCCCTCCCCCTGCCCGTCGAGGAAGCGCTCGCCAGCGCGTTGCGCGGTCGCCGCCTCTCGGGACTCGCCGAGGTCGAGTCGCCGGCGGGGACATGGCGGGTGCTGATCCGCCCCCTCGGCGCACGCCACGCGCTCGAGCTTGCAGCGGCACCGCTCGTCGCGGTCGAGACCCAACAGAGGCGTATCGCGCTCGCTCTCGGACTCGGGACTCTCCTCGCACTGGCCACCAGCGCCGTCGCGACGTGGCTCTTGATTCGCGGCCCGGACGACGACACGACGGACTCCGTCGGCCCCGAACGCTGAGGAGCGGCACACCGGCGCGCGCCAGCCCCCCCATTTTTTCGTGCTTGCAGTCGCCCGCCAGAGATTCCAGGGTCGAGGCCCCGCTGCGCGCCCGGAGTTCCCGGCGCTTGCCGCCAAACACCACCGAGATGGGGCCACGGCCGCCCGGCCCCGCACCGACTACCGCGCCAGCCAAGGATCGGCATGGCGCCGATCGGTCAAGAACGTGTCGTCGGTCAGGCTATCAAGAAAGGCCAGCAGATCGACCTGTTCCTCGGGCGTCAGAACAAAGCCCGCGACGAACTCGCTTTTGAGCGGGCTCGTCGCGCCGATGCCCGCAAGAGGCCCGCCTGCGATCGTCCGGCCACCTGCGGCGTAGTGGTCAATGACCTCGGCGAGGCTCGCGATGCTGCCGTCATGCATGTAGGGTGCCGTGACCGCGATATTGCGTAGCGTCGGAGCACGAAATCGCCCCATGTCGGCGGGGTCGAGCGTGATGCCCAGGAGCCCCGTATTGTCGGCGGGATACGCGCCCCGGCCATCGATGTCGTAGAGGCCATTGTTGTGAAAGGCGACCTCAGCCGAAGGCAGTCCCGCATGGGTCAGGGCGTCGGTAAAGAGAGGGCCCCCGTGACAGTGAAAACATTCGAGCCGCTCCGAGAGAAAGAGTTCGTAACCGCGTTGCGCCGCCGGCGAGAGCGCTGCGCGGTCACCGGCCAGCCAGCGGTCCAGCGGCGCGTCGACGGAGAGGAGCGTGCGCTCGAAGGCCGCAATCGCCTCCAGGACATGCTCCAGCGTGACCGGATCGCCGGCGCCTGGAAACGCCTCCGCGAAGAGTCGCGGATACCGGGGCTCAGCACGTAGTCTATCTAACATTTCCAGCTCACGCCCGGCCATGCCCATCTCGACGGGCTCCTCCCCGAAGAGAGGCAGCCGTGCCTGGTCCTCGAGGCGGTCAAGATGAGGGTTCGCCCAGGTCAGACGCGAAACGTACGCGACATTGGCCAGCGACATCGCGCCGCGCGGATGGACCTCTCCGGTGATACCGACACCGTGGGCGCGTCCGTCGGTGAAGGCACGCTTCTGCTGGTGGCAGGTGGCGCACGACATCGTCGCGTCGGCCGAGAGGCGACGATCGTAGAAGAGGTGGCGACCGAGCATGACACGCGCGGCACTCGCCGGTGGCATCCGCGGCAAGGGGATATGGGCAGGCAGCGGCAATAGCCAGCTTGTCGCCCCGGCCGAGAGCGACGCGACCGCGGTGCGACTGTCGGCCGTGCGAACCGATCCGCCCACCACCGGGCTCGGCGAACTCAGGACTTCAGCGCGATCCTCGGGCGGGCCAGGCGTGCCGCCCTGTTCCGGGCTCGGCAACATCGCGACTGCTGCGGATGTCGCGCGCGGGCGCAGGTCACGCGCAATGATCTCCGCCGGTCGCCCTCGCCCCGGCCGACCGACCGGCGCATCGATCTCGGCCACCGCGGTTCTCCGTACGACCCGGAAGAGCCGTGCCGCGCCAGTCGCTTGCCCAGTCTCGTCAAGCCCTAGTATAGGGAAGACGGGCGCGCAGCCTGGTGCCGAGGGCACTCCCATGCAACTCGCGGCCCTTGCGTCAGTTGGCGCCGCCGCAAGAGCGGCGAAAAGGGACTGTGGATCGAAGCGTACCTCGTCGCGCACAGGATCAAATTCATCAAGCACGACCTCTGGCCGCGAGGGATGACGGCAACGGGACACAGCTCCGATCGTCCCCTCGCAACCCGTCGAGCCGAGATGAAGGAACCAGGGAGTGCCGTCCTCGAGCGTCGCCGAGAGGCGGAGGAACTTGTAGCCCGCACGCCAGCTCCAGTGCATCGAGGTGAGCGCAAGGGCACCGCTGGCCCGCGCCGGGTCGGCATGATTCACCGCGAAGGGAACACCGATGCGGAAGCGCAACGTGCGGCCTGCGCGTTCCGCGCCCGCAGGAGACGGCAGTAGATGGCCCCCCGGCGGGCCGCGAGGCGCCGCACGGGTGAGCACTACCCTCCGAACCTCGGGTGTCCCCTCGCGACAGGCGCCACGGCCGTCCTCCAGATCGACAAGGGCCACACCCTGTGCCTGCCAGGCACCGTCGTCCGCGATGAGGAGCGTATGCTCACCACCCCGTGCATCGCCGAGCCTTACGTCAGTAACAAAGAATCGGAGATCGCGCAGCGCTGGCACGCCGACATCAGCGGTGGCGCCGCACGCGTCCAGCCCCCCCGTGTCGGACGCGGAGAAGTGGAGCACCACCGGCTCGCCGACTGCCGCACCGGACCGACCGAGATCGCCCAAGGGTGCCGTCGAGGTGGGAACCACGGGCTCGCATGCCGGCGAGAGTGTCGCGAGCAGCACGCCAAGCATCAGCCGGGACCGACCGACACGGGCCGAATCACGCTTCTCGCTTGCGCTCACTGCCGATCCTGCCCGAGCCGCAGCGTAGCAACAAAATTAGCTAGCACTCCGCGTGCGATCTCGGGTGCCGTCACACCCGCAAAATCAATCCCGTCGAAGAGACGACGCGGGTCGGCTTCGAGGCGGACCACGGTCTGGCGATCACGATCATGCTCTAGCGGAGGCTTTAGTTCGAAGAGCCGGCCGTTGGCGAGCGAGGTTCGGACGTCGAAGGGGCGCAGCTGTGGATCACGGGCGGCCCAGGACCGGCCTTTCAGTACCAGACTTACGCGCAGCATCGGCTCGCTGGGGGGTAACCCCACGGCCCCCGGGCCGGTCCGGGCCACCAGCAGGTGAAGTCGGCAATACTGTCGCGCAAACACGTCAAGGACTGTAATTCTGACAGGTTCCAGCCGCGCGAGGTCGGCCACGACGGGCACGGGCGAGGCCGAAGGGTCGCGAATTCCGGTATGCCCGGCCAGTGCCTCGGGGAGCGAGAGCACCTCGAGGAGACGCACAAGTGGCGACGCACTGGGGGCCGTCTCGTGGTCGCACGCGGTCATCTCGATCGAGCGGATCACGATCCATCCGGCTTCGAGTTCGACCTCGAAGCCGCGATCCGTGCGGACCCGCCAGCCACGGCCTTCGGGAGAGCGGCGAATTCCCGTGGTCGTCCAGTCCATTTCGTAGAGAACGGCACCGAGAGCGGGAGCCTCGCGGATTTCACAACCCGCGAGGCCGACCAACGCGCAAGCCCCGGCAAGCCCGAGAGCAAGGGCCCGCGCTCTGCGCACCGCCGAGAGGAAGCGAAGGCTGCGCCGCAGATGGCCGCGCGCGTTGGTGGACATTCCCCAGCCATGACGGGCGCACTGCAGGGGAGAGAGCACCGCTGGCACGGGCCGCGGCAGCGTCACCCGCCCAACCTGCTCGCCCACCGGCCGCGTGCCGTCTCGACGTTCACCGCCGGCTGGCACCCGCTCCGCCTTCGTCGCACGACCGCCACGCCCCCCTCATACGCGCGCCCTCTTCGCGCCGCATCCGAGGAGCAGGGCGGCCCTCAGCCGTGATAACAGCCGAGCGTATAGGGGAAGGTCGAGGTGGCGTGATAACCGTAGCTGCCGTCGGGCTGGGTGCGGCCATTGCAACGATCGAGATAGAGACCGCCCTTGTCGCTCCAGGCATTGTTGTTCCAGGCGTAGGTCTTGGAGATACAAGTGTTGCGCTCAACACCGCCGACCATCGCGAGAGCACAGACCTGGGCGCTCGTGCACTGCGCGTCGGACGTGCAGTCGAGCGTCCCATAATTCGTCGCATCCCAGCCGCTCCTGAAGGTGACGACCTGCGTGCAGCTCGCATCGGTGCAGCCGCGCGAGCCGTAGATGGGAAATCCATCGAGGGCCCAGGCGATGATCCGCGACGGGGCCGCAGTATCGACGGTGCCATCGAGGGTGAGGCAGGTCTCGAAGAGTTCATGGTTGTGGTAGTCGCCCACTGGTCCGGTATGCCCCCCGCAGGCGTCGAGAATCCCGTTCGCAATCGGGTCCCCGTAAGGATCGGGGAACGCAGCTTCGTTCGCTCCGTAGATCGGCAAACCCGTCACCGTCGCGGCGACTGTTCCAAGCAATGGAATGGAGCGCGTCGTCGCCTGCAGCGCAGGGTTCTGCGTAAAGGTAAATGTGTTGTTCCGGGCCTGGAGCGGATTGGGTGTGATCTGCACGAAGGTGTAGGTCGGGATGCCATTGCTCTGCACGGTCACGGTCGTGCCGCTGCAGGACGCGCTGAGCTGCGGCGCCGGATAGCCCGGACCGGCGTTGCCCATCTGCGCAACGTCGAGGAAGGTGTTGGCGGCACAGTCCGGCATACCCGTCCAGCCCCCCCCCCCGCCACCACCACTACCGGTCGGGAGACAAGTCGAGGTCGTGGCGTCCCACGACGTTCCCGTGCCGCAGAAACCCGCGCGGTCAACCGCTGGGGCGACTGCCGCCACGGCCGCATCACTGACCGCATCGAGCGATGGATCGAGCACCGACGCGATCTGGGCAACGCTCGGCTCGGCCGGCTGCGACGCGCAGAACTTCTCGTCGATCAGAGCGTACTTGCTCTGCAGACCCGTCTCACAGCGTGAATAGTCGGGACTCTCCCCCCTCTTCGCCGCGCTCGCGGCGGCGCCGAGGCGGCAAGCGGCATAGATCTGGGTCACCTTGAGACGCCCCGTGGCGCCGAGTTGAGCCTCGGTCGTCGCCCCAGCCGCCGTCGCCACGAGAGACGAGACCGTTGCGCCAAGGAACATCGATCGCCCAAGGAAAGAAAGTCCAAGACGCATGTACCCTCCGGGAATGTCATACGAACTGCCACTATCCATCCCACGGCGGCACGCAGACTGTCAATGCCCTCGCTGGCGCATCGCTCCCCGGGCCCGATACATCCCAGGTCCGACGAGAGCGTGTGGCCAGGCACGAACGCGAGCAGAGCGTCCCCGCCCCGCTCGTGATTGTGCTGACGGGCCGGCCCTGGGCTCGATCTCACGCCTCACCGCCAGCGATGCCTTGGCGTCGAAGCCTCTGGCTGCGGCAGCCGCTCAGGGCACGCGCCGCAGGAAGGCGTGCCTCGTGACGAGAGCCACCCGACACCCCATGACCCGTTCGAGATCGCAGGCCGCGGCCCGCCGTGCCCTATGCGAAAAGCAAGGTCACGGGCCCTCGGTTCACGAGATGAACGTCCATGTCGGCGCCGAATCTCCCCTCGGCGACCACGAGCCCGAGTTCACGCAGCGCCGCCACAAAGGCCCGGTAGACGGGTTCGGCGTGCGCGGCCGGCGCAGCGGCACTCCACGAGGGACGGCGCCCCGTGGAGATATCGCCGTAGAGCGTAAATTGCGAGACCGCCAGCACGGCGCCGCCGACCTCGCGGACCGAGCAGTTCATGCGACCGTCCGGGTCGTCGAAGATGCGCAGGTTGGCGATCCGTTGCGCGAGAGCACTCGCCGAGTGCCCGTCGTCGTCATGGCCGGCGCCGACCAGCACCAGAAGGCCGCCGGCAATCGCGCCCACGGTCTCTCCGGCGACGACCACCCGCGCCTCGCTCACCCGCTGCACGACAGCTCGTATCGCGTCCTCCCCCGCCTGCCCCGCGGCCATAGGAGCACGAACGTCTCGTAACGCCAAGCGATGGCTCGGGGACACGCGGCGCGGCCTCCGACTGCAAGCGCAGGGCCCGATCAGCGCGCGACGACTCCGCAGTCTCGGACTGGACGCAACGCGGTATCCACGGGGGAACCCAAGCGGGGACCGTCGGGAGTGCTCGCAGAGATCGGGATGTTACCTCGGACCTGTGCTCGACCTCCGGACTCTCGAGAGGATGCGCCTCACGGCGCGGCCCCGCGTGCAGGAACTCCTGGGCTGGACGGTGCTCTACCCGAACTACCGGTTGCCGCCGCGCGTCGAGATCGAACTCGAGCATCTCGAGCGCCTGCCGGACGAGCCGGTCATCTACGCAATGAACCATACCGACCGGTACAACTACTGGCCCTTCCAGTTCCGGCTGTGGCGGTCACGGGGACGCTTCACCACCACCTGGGTCAAGGGCAAGTATTACGAGAACCGCTGGATCGGCCGCTTCATGGAGGCCACCAACAACATCCCGACGGTCTCGCGCGGCTACCTGTTGAGCAAGGACTTCCAGCTCGCGGTGGCGCGCACGCCTGCCGCCGCCGAGTACGCCGCCCTGCGACACTGGGTCGACGCGGCGGCGCTCGATCGCGCCTTGCCCGCCCCCGCGCTCGAGCTGCCCCGGGATCTGCTGGAGAAACCGCGCAACACGCTGGGCCTCGATTTCCGACCCGACACGGAAACCTGGGCGGCCTACATCAATCGCCTCTTCGAGCGAATGATGCACCGCTGTGTCGAACTCAACGGGGAGGGCTTCGCCAAGGGGCTCGACCTAATCGTCTTCCCGCAGGGCACGCGCTCCAAGCGGCTCTCGCGCGGACACCCCGGACTCGCCCAGATGGCACTGCGCTACCGCAGGACGATCCAGCCGATCGGCTGCAGCGGCAGCGACCGTTGCTACCCGGGGAGCAGCCCGATCGCCAGGGGCGGGCACATCACCTATCGATTCGGAGAACCGATCCGCTGGCAGGATCTGCGCGAATTCCACATCGACGAGGACTACGAACCCTTCTCACCCGAAGCTGAATCGCGCCACCACGAGCGCTTTCAGGGGCTCGTCGATCTCGTCATGAATCGGATCAACGAGCTGGTCGAGCCCGAGTACCGCTTCCCTGCGAACGGCCAGGGCACGCGGGCCGCCGCTCAGGGGGCGGACCGCTTCCTCTAGCCCCCGCGACACCAAGGCGGTGCAAGACCATGCCGGAAGAAATCAGGAACCTCGACGCAATTCTCGAGATGGTCGGCCGCGCCGCACCCGAGGGTCTCTACGGGCTCGCCGACGCGTTGCGGGCGTTGATGGCGACGATGTCGCGCATCGACCGTCCCACCGACGAACTCGAACGCGCCCGCGCCGAAGTCGAAATCATCCGTGAACGACTGGAAGCCGTTGCCTGCAAGGGTGACAAGCCGAAAATCGGCCCACCCGAGAAGCGCAATCCCGAACGCCATCGGCCGTACTACCCCGGCAACCTCGAAACCTGGCACTACAACCCGATCAACCCACCGACAAGTGTCGAGATTCACGAAGGCATGGTGCGGGGCCGCGTTCAGTTCGATCTGCCGTGGGAGGGCCCGCCCGGCTGTGTCCACGGCGGCGTGGTGGCGATGTTCTTCGACCAGCTACTGGGCCACGCCAACACCGCCCGGCGCATCGGTGCCATGACCGCACATCTCGAGGTCGACTACCGCCGCCCGACGCCCCTCTTTACCGAGCTCACCTTCGAGGCGGCTGTCGCGAACGTGAGCGGCCGCAAGTGCACGACGCGCGGCACACTCAAGGTGGGTGACGAGGTCTGCGCGGAAGCAGAGGGTCTCTTCATCGTGATGGATTTCTCGACGCTGACGCTGCCCTAGTCCACGCCGCCGGAGGCGCGCTGCCGCCCCCCGCCCGGGCCACAACCCGCGGGGGAGTCCGGCTCAGCCAAGGCGCCACGGCCATCCCGACGACCTCGACCCCAGCCCGCCACAACGTGGGACGCGGGTTCCACGGAAGTTGCGCGCTCTGTGCCGACTTGCCACGGTCGCCGGGGTCGCCGGCAGCCTGGATGACAAGCCTCGCGGCGCCCGCCCAGGGCACGTGATGCCTCCCCTCAGGCCGACGACTCGCAAATCCACTCAGTTCGTACGGAGGAGACAGCATGGCTCTGCGTGAAGCGGTAATCGTGGCGACGGCCCGGACGGGGCTCGCCAAGTCGTTCCGAGGCTCGTTCAACATCACCCGGCCCGACGACCTGACGGCCCGGTGCATCGAGAAGGTGGTCGAGAAGACCCCTCAGCTCGACAAGAATGAGATCGACGACGTCGTCGTCGGCACGGGCTTCCCGGAGGGACCGCAGGGGTTCAACATCGGGCGCAACGCCGCGCTGATGGCCGGCCTGCCGGTCACGGTGGCGGGCTCCACGGTGAGTCGCTTCTGCTCCTCGGGCCTGAACGCGGTCGCGGTCGCGGCCCATATGGTGCAGGTCGAGGGGGCCGACGCGGTGATCGGCGCCGGCTGCGAGTCGATCACGTTGGTCCAGAACAACGTCAGCCAGCACATGCTGCTCAACCCCTGGCTGCTCGACCACAAGAAGGACGTCTACATGCCGATGGGCATCACGGCCGAGAACGTCGCGCAGCGCTACAAGGTGAGCCGCCAGTCACAGGACGAATACGCCTACGCCTCGCAGATGCGCACCGCGGCGGCGCAGCAGTCCGGCAAGCTCAAGGACGAGATCTTCCCGCTCACTGTCAAGATGGAAGTGAAGGACAAGGCCACCGGCGAGACCTCACGGCAGGACTCGACTATTGACCGCGACGAGTGCAACCGCCCCGGCACCACCATGGAGGGTCTGACCTCGCTCAAGGGCGCTTTCAATCCCGAAGGCAGCGTCACGGCCGGCAACTCCTCGCAGTTCTCCGACGGGGCCTCGGCCAACCTGATCATGTCGCTCGACCGCGCCAAGGCGCTCGGCATCGAGCCGCTCGGCTTCTTCCGCGGCTTCGTGGTCGCGGGCTGCGAGC
>SXGT01662423.1_pt1 | contig 11492 bp, 10 predicted proteins | sample 3176221 | NCBI WGS metagenome assembly SXGT01 (sample SAMN11356862, study PRJNA531348) | freshwater metagenome | isolation source: freshwater sample F1-120 | place: China: Fuxian Lake, Yuxi | collected 2017-12-25
CGTCCGCGGCCTCGTCCCGGTGCATGCGGATGAAGCAGATCCGCTTGCCGTCGGCCGTGATCTGCGCGTCAGAGGCGTTACGGTAGGCGAAGCTGCCGGCAGGCGAAAGCGGGTGCGGCGTCGGGACGGTCATGGGGACTCCCTTCGGTGTGGCGGCAACAATAGCGCGGAGCCGTGCCTCGCGGCGACGGATCCCGGCATTTCGGCTGACGAAAGGGGCGGTGCTTCCTGGCGGTCTAGAAGTGGGATCGCCATGCCCTGGCCAAGTCGTTCAAGATCGTCGACAGTTGCTTAACGCCGCGGACGGGACCCGGCCAGGGCACCGAGCTAGACCGCGCCTATCCGAAGCACATGCCGTCGGCCGACGGACCATCCGCGAGAAGCCAGACATGACCCTCAGGTTCGGCGTCGCCGGCACCGGCCATTGGGCCAACATCGTCCACATCCCCGGCCTCAAGGCACAGACGGAGGTCGAGCTCGTCGGCGTCTGGGGACGCAACCCCGACCTCTTGAAGGAAGTTGCCGGACGTCACGGCATCGCCGCCTTCGCCGACTTCCGCGACATGTTGAAGAAAGTCGACGCGGTCAGCATCTCGCTGCCGCCGATGATCCAGGCCGAGCTCGCCTGCATCGCCGCCGATGCCGGCAAGCATCTCCTGCTGGAGAAGCCGATCGCCCAGACGGTCGAGAGCGCGGAGAAGATCGCCGCCGTCGCTTCTCGCAGCGGGATCTCCACGGTCGTTTTCTTCACCCGGCGCTTCGTTCCCGAGTTCGAGCGGTCGCTCCAAGCGGCAAGCCGGCGCTCATGGACAGGGGCGCGGGTGACGCAGCACACCGATGCGCTGCTGCCGGGCAGCCCCTATGAGAGGTCGGTCTGGCGCCAGGCGGACAACGGCGCGCTCTGGGACCTGACCCCGCACGTCCTGGCCGCGATGCTGGCGATCCTGGGCCCGGTCGAGCGGATCTCGGCGGAGCACCGTCCCGGCCGCAACACGGTCTTCACCGCGACCCATCGGAACGGTGCCGTCTCGGAGGTTTCTCTGGCGCTCCATGTCGAGCCGGCGAAGACGGTCAGCGAGTATCGGCTGCTGGCGACGGACGAGAGCTACGTGCTGCCGCTGCCGGCCTTCGAGCGGCCATGGGCCTTGAGCAACGCAGCGGGCGAGCTCGCCGCCAACGTCCGCCGGGGCGAACGGAAGCACCGCTGCGATGTCGACTTCGGCCTGGACGTCGTCCGCGCGCTGGCCGCGGCCGATCGCAGCATCGCGACCGGCCGGCCTGAAACGGTCTGAACGCCAGGTCAGCGGCGGGTCTTGTAGACGACGAAGCCGGCGATCGCGTCGTTAAGCAACTGGGGCTCGTCGCCGCGGATGGAGTGGCTGCTCTCCTCGAAGATGCGGAGGTCGGAGCCTGGAATCAGCCGATGGATCTCCTCGGAGAACTCGGGCGGGCAGATCCAGTCGTGGCGCCCGGCCAGGATTAGCGTCGGCGCGGTGATGTTCTTCAGCTCCGGCCTGAGGTCATAGCTCTGCAGGAAGCCGCCCGGCGCGAAGGCCTTCTGCATCGCATCCGGCGACAGCGTGCCGCGATCGCGCCCGGCCTTGGCGGCGACCGGGTCGAACTTGCGGGAATACATCGGCCCCATCAGTTCGTAAAAGCGCCGCATCTTCTCGACGCTATCGAGCCTGCCCGACCAGAGATCGTCGCAGACCGCCTTCTGCTCGGGGTTGCCGCGCTCGGCGACGATCTGGCGGGCGCGCGAGTTGAATCCGGCATGCGACGCGGTGACGATCAGGATCAGGTGCGAGACCGAGGCCGGGTACCGCGCCGCATGCGCTTGCGCGACCATGCCGCCGTAGCTGGTCCCGATGCTGACGATGGGGCCGAAACCGAGATGGAGCCGCAGCGCCTCCATGTCCTCGACGTTCTCATCAAGGGTGTATTTGGACGTGTCGCCGCGGGCCGAGCGGCCCTGCCCCCGGTGATCGAAGTAGACCAGCTGCATCTTCTCGGCCAAGGGGCTCATGCCGGGCTTGAAGCCGGTATGGTCGCCGCCGGGCCCGCCATGAATGACAAAGGCCACCGGCTTCTCGCGCATGCGCGAGCCGTCGGGTACCAGGCCGGCCCCCTCGACGTCGAAATAGATCTCGGTGTCACGAATCCGCGCGCGCATGGGACTCTCCGGTGGATGACGGACGGGCCGAGGCTAGCCAATCCGCGACCGGCCGGCCAGCGGCGCGCGAAATCGCTGGTCAAATTCCGTCCGACGGGCTTCAATATGGCGAAACCGTCGCTGCAGTGACGGGCCAGGGGAGTAAGCGACCATGAAACGATCCGCCGGTTTTCTCGGACTCGCGGCGCTCGCGGCGAGTCTGGCCCTGCCGCCCTCGCCGGCCTCGGCGCAGCAGAAGGTGCTGAAGGTCGTGCCCCATGCCGACCTCAAGATCGTCGACCCGATCCAGACCGCGGCGCTGATCACGCGCATGCACGGGCTGATGGTCTGGGACACGCTGATGGCGTGGGACGAGAACCTGGTCTCGAAGCCGCAGATGGTCGAGGCCTACACCCAGTCCCAGGACAAGCTGACCTGGACCTTCACGCTCCGCCCCGGCCTCAAGTTCCATGACGGGAAGCCGGTGACGACGGCCGACGTCATCCCCTCGATCAAGCGCTGGATGATCCGGGACCTGATCGGCCAGAAGCTGAACGAGGTGACCGCCTCGTTCGAGGCGACCGACGCCCGCACCTTCGTGCTCAAGCTGAAGGAGCCCTACGGCTTCGTCGAGTATTCGCTGGGCTCCTCCGGCGGCGTCATCCCGGTGATCATGCGGGCCGAGGACGCGGCGACCGATCCGTTCAAGCCGGTCGGCACCAACATCGGCTCCGGGCCGTTCAAGTTCGTGGCGACCGACTACGTGCCGCGGTCGGAGCCACCTTCAGGCCTCGCCGGCGGCCATGTGGTCAAGGTCGACCGGCTCGAGTTCGTGGTCATCCCGGACTCGGCGACCATCGCCGCCGCCATCGGCGCCGGCGAGGTCGATTTCTGGGACACCCCGCCGATCGACCTGATCCCGACCTTGGAGAAGAACAAGGACCTGGTGATCCAGAAGGTGCAGCCACTGCCCTGGTTCTTCTTCCTCAGGCCCAACGCCCTCTTCCCGCCGTTCAACCACCCGAAGGCCCGCGAGGCGCTGGCCTACATGGTCGATCAGAAGGAATACCTGCAGGCGGCGATCGGCCAGGAGAAGTGGTATCGCGAGTGCGCGTCCTTCTTCGTCTGCGGCACGCCCTACGGCCAGGAGACGTCGAACGCCATCCGCAAGCCCGACCTCGACAAGGCCAAGGCGCTGATGGCCGAGTCGGGCTACAAGGGCGAGAAGGTCGTCCTGATCAACGCCACCGACATCCCCTCGGTCAACGCGGTCACGCTGGTGACCGCCGAACGGCTGAAGAAGATCGGGGTCAACGTCGAGGTCCTGAGCATGGACGGCGGCTCCTTCATCTCGCGCTGGAACGTCAAGAACCCGCCGGAGCAGGGCGGCTGGCATCTGTTCCACGCCTTCGGCTCGGGCTCGACCTGGCACCACCCGCTGACCAATCTCGGCGCCAACATGACCTGCGGCGCCACCAACTGGGCGGGCTGGCCCTGCGACGAGCAGGCGGCGAAGCTCCGCGACGCGTTCATCAAGGCTCCCGACCGCCCGGCGCAGATCGCCGCGGCCGAGGCGCTGCAGAAGCGGATGTGGGAGGCCGGCCCGCCCTACGTCATGAACGGCCAGTACGACCAGCCCTACGTCTGGCGGAAGAACGTGACCGGCGTGCTGCCAACGGGGCTCATGGTGTTCTGGAACGTCGCCAAGGACTGACCCTAGCGGATCAGTTCTTGTAGTCCGGCTCCTGGCGGTCGAGCACCCGCTTCATCGCGGCGAGCTGGAGGGCGGCGTAGGTAGCGCCACCCTCGTCGACCCGGCGCATGACGTCGGCGTGGACGGCCGGCTCGACCTGCTGCAGCGGCCGGCCGGTCTGCATCGCCATGAGCTGCCACTTGCACAGCTCCTCCAGGAACTCGAGGCGGACGAAGGCCTCGGCCGCGGTCGGGCCGACGACCAGCGGGCCGTGGTTGCGGAGCAGGATGGTGTGGTTGTCGGTGCCGAGGGCCCTGGCGACCCGCGTCCCCTCCTCCCAGCTGAGCGCGAGGCCGCCATAGTGCTCGTCATAGGCGGTGCGGCCGACATAGCCGAGCGCGCTCTGATGCGCCAGCTCGAGCCGGGCGCCCTTGATCATGCAGAGCGCGGTCGTGCTCGGCATATGCGTGTGCAGCACGCATTTGGCCGCCGGGTTCGCCTTGTGGACCGGTGCATGCAGGTAGAAGGCGGTCGCGTCGACCTTGTTCGGCCCCTCGACGACCTTGCCGTCGAGGTCGCAGACCACCAGGTTGGAGGCGGTCACCTCCGACCAGTAGAACCCCTCGGGCGTGACCAGGAACTGATCCTCCGATCCCGGCACCATCAGGCTGAAATGGTTGCCGACGCCGCTCTGGAATCCGAGGCGGTAGGCCCAGCGGCAGATGACGGCAAGATCGACCCGTGCCTGCCAGACTTCGTCGTTTCTCATCCTGTGCCCCACAGTCGCCGTTCCGGGCATTCTCCGGGCCTTGTCCGCGGCGATCAAGCAAATGCGGAGGACGCCGATTTCCGTGTCGACCGCTGGCGTCCGGGGCGCCGGAGTTTCATGCCGGAGGAGGATGTCCCGCGCGCCATGGCGGAAGCGCTAGACTGGAGCCGACCGCTCCACGACGTCGGCCTCTGAAGCCGGCGCTTCCAGACCGAGAGACCCGCCATGCCGTCGTCCACCAAGTTCGCCATGGTCGCCACGACCGGGAACGAACGTCACCTCCGGACGATGAAGCAGATCGGCGTCGACCATGTCGTCCACTACAGCATGGATGACCTGCCGGATTCATTCGACGAGCTGCAGGCGATCCGCGACCGCTACGCGGCGTTCGGCCTCACCTGGGCAATTGCCGAGAGCGGGCCGGCGATCGACCGGATCGTGCTGGGCAAGGACGGGTGGGAAGCGCAGACCGAGCGCTACAAGCGCATCATCCGTCACCTCGGCGATCTCGGCGTCGGCGTCATCTGCTACAACTTCATGCCGCAGGTGAGCGAAGACGCGATGGTGATCCGGACCAGCGAGGCCCCGACCCGCGGCGGCGCGCTCACCAGCCGCTTCGCCCTGGCGGAAGTCGGGCCCGGCACCATGCCGCATGACGAGGCGGCGATCCCGCGCTCTCAGATGTGGACCAACCTCGAGCGTTTCCTCGAGGACGTGCTGCCGGTCGCCGAATCCGCCGGGGTCAGGATGGCGATGCATCCCGACGATCCGCCGATGTCTCCCCTCTGCGGCCTCGAGCGGATCATGGACCGGGTCGAGAGCTTCGAGCGGCTGCTCGCGCTCTCCTCCAGCCCCTCGAACGCGCTGACCTTCTGCGCCGGCTGCTTCGGCGAGCTCGGTGTCGACGTGGTCGCGCTGTTCGAGCGCTTCGCCGATCGGGTTCCCTATGTCCATATCCGCAACATCGAGGGACCTCCGACGGACTTCATCGAGACCTTCCCGGACCAGGGCCGCATCGACCTGCCCGGCCTTGTAGGGGCCATCGAGGCCCGCAACTTCGACGGCTTTGTCCGCCCTGATCACTCTCCGCTGCTGGCGACCGACGGTGACGACATGCCGGCCGGCTACGGCATCCAGGGCCACATCTTCACCATCGGCTATCTGCGCGGCCTGCAGCAGGCCGCTCGCCGCTAGCTCAGCGCCGCACCCGCGCCTGCAGGTCGCGGGCACCGATGCCGGTCAAGGCCAGCGCCGGCAGGAGGTCATTCTCGGCCTCGATGTCGCGGCCCAGCAGCGCCGAGAAGAGCCGGATGCCGGCCGCGTGCAGCGGCGTCGGAACACCGGCGATCCCGCCCATCACCACCATCGGCACCAAGCCGAAGGGAAGATCCTCGCGGATCCAGCGGGCCTCGAGCGACGTCGGGCCCGGCGAGCCGCCCATCCGCACTACGCCCGCCGCCATCTCCCCCATGGCACCGAGGGGGAGGTTGAACGACAGGTGCATGTGCTGGTGGATCGTTCGTACCTCGACGCCGTAGGCCCGCGCCACCGCCAGGCGCTCGAGGTCCAGTGCCTCGACCAGGCGTCCGACCGCTTCGGTGATGCCGCCATAGTTGTCCCAGGCCTCGTTCTTCTCCATGCGCGTCAAATTGCAAAGCGCATTGGCCATGTGGGCCTCGGGATTGACGTTGCTGAGCTGGATCGCCAGCAGGTCTGCCCGCTTGACGAAGCGATCGCCGAACAGCTCGCGGCAGAGGGCGAGCCCAGCCTCGGTCGCGGATTCCGGCAACACCGCGGCATCGAGCCATGCCCGCACCGTCAGCACCTTCACGTTGGCGGCTCCGAGCGGCCGGCCCATGACCACGGTGGTGCCCCAGGCGACGACGGGAATGTCCGGCCGTCGTTCCGCCAGATAGAGCGCTCCAAGAGAGTATTGCGAGCTGACGATCGCGGCCTGGCCGGCACGGAGATGCCGGATCGCCTCGTTCATCACCGCGCGATGGCCATAGGCCGGGATCGTGAAGACGACCGCGGGCGCGTCCGCGATGGCGTCGCTCAGGCTGGCGGCCACCTCGATGCGGAATTCACCGGCGATGGCGCCCTCGGCCACCAGGGGATCCAGCCTGCTGATCCGGCCGGAGGGCGACCAGACCACCGGCTCGTGGCCGCTCCGGTGAAGCAGGGCGGCGGTCGCCATGCCGATCCCGCCGGCGCCCAGGATCGCGACTTTCATTGAGACAGCATGCGGCTCGCTCCCGCCCTCATGAACTGCCGAGTGACTTGAGTCAGATCGGATCCAGCGGCCAGATCGGCCGGCGGACCTTGGCATAGGGAAACTGCGCGAAGTTCCGCGACACGATGCCACCGGAGTCGACATAGATCAGCTTCCGCGCCATCGGCTCGAAGTCGGCGCGGAAGTGGTTGGAGGCCTTGCAGAGCAGGATGTTGGTAGTTTCCGGCACGATACCGAACATGCGGAACTGCTCGCGGTCGTCGATCTGGCTCTTGATCGACGACACGATCACCCGCACGCGGCCGAGATCGAGCAGGAAGCTCGGGCCGATGGTGCCGGCGGTGCCGGTCGCGTATTTGCCCTTCCGCGTGTAGACGCCGTCGGCCATCGCCGTGACCTTGCCGATGACCCGGATCGGCGTGCCGCCGAAGCGTGGATCGGTCTTGCCACCGAGATCGAAGGTGACGGTGGCGCCGATCCCGGCGGCGCGGCCGATACGGGCGGACTCCGGATCGGCGATGCAGCCGACCACGGCGTCCTCGATGTCGGACTCGAGCAAAGCCTTAAGGAAATTTGTGCCGTCACCATGGCCGCCGCCGCCCGGATTGTCGGTGTAGTCGCCGATCAGCAGCGGACCGGGGCCGGACCGCGGCTCCCTGGCGATACGGATGCCCTCGGCGATGGGGAGGAAGTCGATGGTGTAGACGCCACGGGTGTCCCAGGCGTGCTGGATCAGGCGGTCGGCGAGCGCCTGATAGCGGGCGTCGCTGCCGTCACCGGTGACCAGCACGGTCGGGCCGGTGAAGGGCGTGTCGGCCCAGGCGAAGCCGGCATTGACGCCGATGTCGAGGACGCCCGGCGTCTCGGCCTCAGCCTGCTTCACCTTTGCCAGCATGTCGATCATCGGGCCCCAGCCGGCGATGGTACGGCCCTCGTCGATGCCGAACATCACCGGCACCTGGGCCCGGTGGACCTTCGGGCGGATCTCGTCCCGCATCGTGCGTTCCAGCAGCCGGCCCGCCCGCTCCGCCGCCTCGTACATGTCGGTGTGCGGCGTCGTCCGGTAGGTGGTGATGATGTCGGCGTCACGCGCCATGCCGTCGGTGGCATTGGCATGGAGGTCAAGGCTGACGGCGATAGGGATCTTTCGCCCGATCACCGCCCTGATCCGCGCCAGAAGCTCGCCCTCGGCATCGTCGAAGCTGTCGACCACCATCGCGCCATGCAACGGCAGCAGCACGCCGTCGACCGGCAGCGATCGCTTCAGGCTCGTGATGATGAGGTCCGAAAAGTGCTCGAAAGCCTCGTCGGTGACGGTGCCGGCCGGTTGGGCGAAGGCCGCGACCGGATGGACCAGCGTCCAGCCGAACTCGTCCGCGAGATCGAAGACCGCACCCCACTCGCCGCGGGTCCCCCGCATCGCCGCCGGGATCTCGCCGTCGCGGAGGTAGCAGGTCTCCTTGAACCGATCGAGCGTCGTCGGCGTGATGCAGAAGGTGTGCGTCTCGTGCATCACCGAAGCAGCGAAGATCTTGCGCGGCACGGGCGTGCTCCTGGGAAGGATTACCGCAGCAGGCTGCCATGCGCAGGCCGTGCTGGTCGCCTCGCCCGTTTCCCGACGAAACGGCCGATCTCAGTCGACGATGGCCTCCGCCTCGATCTCGATCTCGTAGTCGCCGACCAGCCGGCCGATCTCGAACAGGGTATTGGCCGGCCATATGTCGCGGAAATAGCGGCCATGCACCCGCGACGGGCCTTCCCACTGGTCGGCATCCTTGAGGAAGACCCGGGTCCGCACCACGTCCTGCATCGAGCCACCAAGGGCGGCGAGGCTGGCCGCGATCTTGTCCAGGATGAAGACCGCCTGGCCGGCGGGATCGCCGGGGCAGATCATCTTGCCGGCGCCATGCGTCGCGGTGGTGCCGCTGACCATGATCCGATTGCCGACCCGCACGGCGCGGCAATGGCCGGCGATCACCTCCCATTTGCTGCCCGAGGACACGCGCGAACGCCCGGGCCGTCCCGGCACCGGCGTCGCCGAATAGATCTTCGGCACGCTGCTGAGATGATGGCTGAGATCGCCCGAGGCGGTGAGGAAGGGCGGCTTCCGGTATTCGTCGCCGCAATCGCCCGGGATCGGCGCGGCAGCGGCCAGGGCGCCGTCGATCCGCGCCACATCGTCCGGGTCGAGCGCGAAGGAGAAGAGCTTCAGATTGTCGGCGCGGTGCTCGCGCTCGCCGAGGCGTGCGCCGACGATGATCGCGGCTACCGCCGGCTGCTGCAGGACCCAGCGGGTGGCGACGTTCGAGATCGACACGCTGTGCTTCTTGCCGATCGCCGACAATGCCTGCAGAAGCCCCTGCAGAACCCGCCAGCCGCCCATCACGTCGATGAAGCGCTTGTATTTCGACTTGCTCCAGTCCGGCAGGCTCGCCGGCTCCGGCTGGCCGAGCCAGCGGTCGGAGAGGAAGCCGCCGCCCAGCGTCCCATAGGCGAGCAGGCGCACGCCGCTCTCCTGGCAGAAGGCGCTCATCGCTCCGGCGGCACGCCGGTCCAGGAGCGAGAACGACACCTGGTTGGTCGCAATCGGGATACCGTGCTTCACCGCCACACGCAGGTGGTCGGTATCGAAGTTGGTGACGCCGAGGTTACGAATGAGACCCTCGGCCCGCAGCGCCTTCAACCCTTCGAGGGCCTCGATGTAGTCGAGGTGGTCGAAAGTCCACCAGTGAAACTGAAGCAGGTCTATGGCCTCGACCTGCATGCGCCGAAGCGAGCGCTCGATGCCCGCACGCACGACGTCGGCTGGCATCGGCCCCGGTGTCGGGCACCATTTGGTGAAAACCCGAGGCTTGCCGCTGGGGCCGGCCGGGAAGCGCTTCGAGGCGAGACCGGCCAGGTAATGGCCGGTGATCACTTCGGCGCTGCCGTAGTGGTCGGCCATGTCGAAGGTGTCGAAGCCGGCGGCGGCGTAGTCCGCCATCGCCTTCGCCGAGGTCTCGGGGTCGAGCGTGGTGCCGCCGCGCTCCATATCGGCAACCTGCCAGAGGCCGGTAACGATGCGGCTGATCTCGAGGCCGGGTGCCAGCAGAGTCCGTTCGGGTTTCGGGTTCGTCATGTCTCTTCAGGCTGCGTTCAGATTGTATTTCATGATCCGGCCGTGGCGCCCGTCGCGGTCGCGCTCCAGCTCGAAGGTATCGCCGGCCGGGCCCCGCCGCCTCGCCAGCACCCGGTCGACGGAAGCGACGTCGGCCGCATCGAGGCTAAAATCGAAGATCTTCAGATCGTCGGCGAGATGATCGGCATAGCGGGCGCCGACGATGATGCCGGCGACCGCGGGACGGTCGAGCATCCAGCGGCCGGCGACGGCGGCGACGTTGGCGCCGTGCCGTTGAGCGATTCCGTCAAGCGTCCGCAGCAGTTCCTGGAACAGACCCCAGCCGCCGAAATCATCGATGATCAGCTTGTACTTGATCAGCGAACGATTGGTCAGCGTGCCGTCGGCCGGCTCGGGCTTGCCGAGCCAGGCGTTGGTCAGGAAGCCGCCGGCCAGCATGCCGTAGCAGAGAAGGCCGAAGCCGCTTCGAAGCGCCAGCTGGACCAGCCCGTTCTCGGCGCGCGGGTCGAGCAGCGAGTACTGGATCTGCATCGAGACCAGCGGCACGCCGCCGTCGATCATCGCCTTCGTGTGCGGCGTGTCGAAATTGGTGGCGCCGATCCGGTCGATCTTTCCGGCACGCTGCAGGTCGCGGAGGATCAGCGCCGCATCGACGACGCCGGGGGCGGCGTAGTTCCACCAGTGGAACTGCACGAGATCCAGGCGCTCGGTCTTCAGTCGCCGCAGCGACCGGTCGATGATGCCTTCGACATAGGATCGGTCGAGGTTGGGCAGCCGGTCCCAGTCGGGCACGAACTTGGTATGCACCTTCAGCGACCGCAAAGCCTCGGCGCCACGCTCGCGCTCGAGGCGGGCGCGGAACTCGCCGATCATCTCCTCGGCCCCGGTGTAGATGTCGGCGCAGTCGAAGGTGGTGACGCCACGATCGACGAACACCGCCATGTCCTCGATCGCCCGCGCCCGGTCGACCGGACCATGGCCGCCGGCGAGCTGCCAGCCGCCGCGGAGCAGCCGGGAGATCTGGTAGCCCGGCGCCAGTTCGCGACGTTCGACCGTCATGTCAGACCTTTCCCGGGCCGGCCAGCGGAACAACCGTCACATCGGCATGTGCGAAGATCCGCTTTCCCGTCCGGGTGATACGGAACCGGGTCGGGCAGTTCGGGTCCGGGCAGGCGACCTCGGCGTCAGTCGACATCCAGTCGTTGGGATGGGTCGGCCGCTGCTTCGCCGGCAGCAACGGCAACAAGGCCGCCAGCGAATAGATCGAGAAGCCCTGCCCCGGCGGCAGATGAAGCATCTCGCCCTTCAATTCGAAATAGTCGCCGACATTGGCGCCGCAGAGGACACGGGCATCCGGTGGCGCCACGACCTCGACCTTGAGGTCGTAGAGCTCAAAGCGATCGTCCGTCACCGGATGCCCTCTCGCAGGAGTCGGATCAGCCGTCGACCTTCTTGAACAGCGCCTGCATCTCGTCGATCGAGATCGTGCGATCGGTGACGATCTCGCCGTCGACGATCTTCCACACC
>SXGT01240407.1_pt1 | contig 11490 bp, 9 predicted proteins | sample 3176221 | NCBI WGS metagenome assembly SXGT01 (sample SAMN11356862, study PRJNA531348) | freshwater metagenome | isolation source: freshwater sample F1-120 | place: China: Fuxian Lake, Yuxi | collected 2017-12-25
AAAACAGTGAACATGCGTTGCGTTTAACCCTGTTCGATGATGAAGTGGAAAGCTTGCTGTTATTTGATCCGCTCACCGGACACATACTCAACCGCGTGCCGCGCTTCACTGTTTACCCGTCCAGCCATTACGTTACGCCACGCAGCACGACACTGCAGGCGATAGAAACCATCAAAATTGAGTTGGCAGAACGCATTCATTTTTTTCAGCGGGAAAATAAATTAGTCGAGTTGCAGCGTATCGAACAACGCACCCGGCATGATCTGGAAATGCTCGCTGAAATTGGATTTTGCAAAGGCATCGAAAATTATTCGCGGCATTTATCGGGGCGCAAAGCGGGTGAGCCACCGCCCACCTTGATTGATTATCTGCCGCCCAACGCATTGATGTTTATCGATGAAAGTCATGTCACCGTGACGCAAATTGGCGGCATGTACAAAGGCGATCGGGCGCGCAAGGAAAATCTGGTGAACTATGGATTTCGCCTGCCCTCCGCGTTGGATAATCGACCGTTGCGCTTTGATGAGTTTGAGCATGTCATGCGCCAGACCGTGTTTGTATCTGCCACGCCCGCCGCGTACGAAGCGCAACATGCCGGGCAAGTGGTGGAGCAATTAGTGCGCCCCACCGGCTTGATAGACCCGCGTGTGGAGGTGCGTCCGGCCATCAATCAAGTGGATGATTTAATGTCCGAGATAACCGCGCGCGTCAAAGTGGGCGAACGTGTATTAGTCACAACATTAACCAAACGCATGTCGGAAGACTTGACTGATTACCTGTCTGAGCACGGCATTAAAGTGCGCTATCTGCATTCTGATATTGAAACAGTTGAGCGCGTGGAAATTATTCGTGATTTGCGTCTGGGTATGTTTGATGTGCTGATTGGTATAAACCTGTTGCGTGAAGGGTTGGATATTCCAGAGGTGTCGTTAGTCGCGATACTCGATGCGGATAAAGAAGGCTTTCTACGCTCCGAGCGCGCACTCATCCAAACCATAGGCCGCGCTGCGCGCCACATTAATGGACATGCCATTCTCTACGCGGATAAAATCACCGGCTCCATGCGCCGCGCCCTTGATGAAACAGAACGCAGGCGACACAAGCAGCAATTGCATAACGAGTTGCATCACATTACTCCGCTCGGCGTGCAAAAGCGCATTAAAGACATCATCGAAGGAACATATGAGTCAGATGCTGCCCGCAAGGAGCTAAAGGCTGCACAGAGTCAGGCTAAATATCAGGCCATGAGTGAGCGTGAAGTGGGAAGGGAAATTAAACGTCTGGAAAAAGAAATGTTGCAGGCGGCCAGAAATCTGGAATTCGAGCGTGCCGGAGAGCTGCGCGATCAACTAAAAAAACTACGCGAGAGCGTTCTTTTTTGATATTGTCAATCGGCTGATTTTAGAACAAAATCCAGCAACTCTAACGGTATATTATCAAGAGGTGTTCACCCGAATATTAAACTTCCCAGACTGTAATAAATATTTGATAATGTCAAAAAGGAATGGAGAAGGTCAGATGAAAAATGTGCGTTACACGGATAAATTTAAAGCTGCGGTAATCAAGCAAATCACTGAACGTGGTCACAGCGTCTTGGATGTATCAAAGCACTTGGGCGTTTCAAACAAAAGCCTATTTTGATTACATCGAGGTGTTTTATAATCGAACCCGCAGGCATAGTTATTAAAATCCGCTAAGCCCACTGGCGTTCGAGCAGTTATAAACCGGAAGCTGAAAAACGTCTACAAAAGTGTGGGAAGTCCAGCCAAGCCAGTCTCAACTTGGTGTAGAAGTAAAGCGGTGTGCCACACGCCCAATTAAGGAACTTGTTCAATCGCTTCTGGCCGCAAAACACAAATCAGAGGAATGACTTTATCAGGCATTGACGGTTGGCGTACAAGCTTACACCAATCGATCAGGAATCGTGACCAAACCGTGATCAAGCGGAGTCTAAAACGGACCATTTTGGACTAAAGCTAGACTTGCGTGGAAAAACAAAAAGTGCTGGAATGGTTTGTCTGCGTTGGTTTCCTCTGGTTTGCGGTAACCTGCTGTGTGGTGCCGAGAGGACTCGAACCCCCACATTATCTCCAACACCAGATTTTGAATCTGGCGCGTCTACCAATTCCGCCATTCCGGCTTGAGTCGGAGCGGATTATCCATTGAAGATGTGGTTACAATTTCCAATTCAAGGATCTGTCCGAATGGCTGGTGCAATTACCCGGGTGCTGTCTGATCGGTATGGAAGCGTGCAGCACGGCACATCACTGGGCACGCCACCTGCGGATCATGGGCTTGCACCACGCCTGATGGCCGCCGAGTTTGTGCAAGCCTTCCGCAAAAGCCGTAGCGCCAAAAACGACCACAACGATGCCGAAGCGATCGCCATAGGGGTGCGCCAAACAACTGCAAGCGATTGCCAGTGTTGGCAATGCGCATGACTTCAAGAACGGGCGGCAGTTTGCAGCATGGATCGGATTCACGCCCCGGCAATATTCCAACGGTGGCAAGACCAAACTGGGTCGTATCACGCGGCGCGGCGGCGTCTATTTGCGCAACCTGTTGGTACAAGGCGCGCGCTCCACACTACAGGCCATTTTGAAGAAATCCCCGGAGCAACTGTGTCGGATACGTCACTGGATCATTCGCCTGTATGGGCGGGTGGGTTACCACAAGACACTGGTTGCCATCGCCAACAAACGTGCCCGGCAACTATGGGCTTTGCTGGCCAGAGGAGAAAATTACAACCTGGATGCCTGGCAGCAATACACCGTCGGCGAACCGTCTTGAGTGGGAGGGTTTAACAACATTAAGTTCAAATCACTGCGACATGAGAAGCGATAGCTAAACAGATCAGACCGACCACTTACGAACCTGGCTAACCTGATGGGCGCCCACAGCCACAACGACCGATCCCCGGTGCGGTGGCAAACCCGATGAGCGAATGAGGGCAAGTGGAGCGGTTTATATCATGGCCCGGAGGAGCATCTGAAATCCAACAAGGCCGATATGGAAATGCAGTCTGTTCTTGTGACGGCGCATCGTGATAGCAGTGATGGGGTTGATACGTTCCGGATTGAATCAGGGCACCAATCAAATGAGGGAAAAAATGTGACGCCGAAATTTATCTTGACGGGGAAATCCTTATGGATGGGTTAGATCCGCTCAACTTAACACCATCAGCGGGCGTTCAAAATGGACTCCATGTTGTTTTCCAAATCGTTCACTACAACCCATTCAGTTGCACCGGCCTTGCGTATCCTCGCTTCCCAGCGAGCCAGACGATCGAGGTAGATACGCGGATCGGCATTGTCGGTGTGTAGCTTGGTCACGTTCAACGCCACGATGCGGATACCATCGAGCTTAATCGGAAAATCGCGAACGGTACCCTTGCCCAGCTCTTCCTGCATATCGGAGAAGATGACGATGGTCTTGATGCCAGCCTTGGTCTCGTTAAGATATTCCGCGCCTTGGATCAGGCCGCCGGTGATGTCGGTAAAAGCGCTGCCTTTGACTCCCTTAGCAAACACTTCTATTTTGGCTTTAAACGCGCGTTTTTGCTGGGTTGCCTGCGATGGACGTTTACCGAAGGTGACCTTGGCGACGATATCTTTTTCCGTGAAGCTGCGCGTCTCAATCTTGGCCACTGCAATCGAGTCGCCCGAATTCAGAGTGACCAGCAGATAATTGATGATCTTGGTTGCCTTGTTCATCTCCTGAGCGTAAGTGCCGGAAGTATCTACCAGCATATACACGCCCTGACTGTGCATACGGCTGTCACCGCAAGCGCTAATCAAAAATGTGCCCAACAACATGATCCAGGGGAACTGAAATCTTTTCATGTGCGCTCCCTTATTTGGATTGTCCTTTAGCAGGCGGATTGTTACGTATCCCTATTACCCAGCGTTCTATCATCAGCGGGATAACAATGAAAATGTCATACGTCAACTCGAGCACCTTGGCCAGACGCGTGAATATCACACCGATGAATCTGAGCGCAAAACCGATTCCGCGCATGGCCTGCACTATCAGCACGCCAATGACGGTGCGTAGCGAATGCACCAGGCTTTCCAAAGGGATCGCCACGAAAGCAAGCGCAAACGGCAACACGAAACCCATGATCATCTGACCAGCCATCGGTATGTTCGCCATCATGCTATCCGACACAGGCGGTGCGGCGGAGGCCAGATCCCGCATCAGCGATGCCTTGTCGGCGATCAGCATGTCGCGCATCAGTGCCAGCGACGACTCGATGGCCGCAAGGATGATCAGGAAGATCAGCGAAGCCAGCATCAAGCGGTGGCGCATCTTATCGTCCATGCTGGCGATCTTGGGAAACAGTTGCGTGATGCGCAGCGATTCCAACAGGAACAATCCCATCGACGCTTCCATCAGGATAATCACCAATGCCGCCACATCCGAGGTCTTCAGGTTGCTGGAAATATAATCGCTGGCTCCAACCATTTCCGACATCGGCAAAGCGATCAACTTATAGTTGATAAAAGCACCGCCCATCGCGATCACCATGACCAATGCCGAAATCGCCAACTGCACGAAAGCGGAGGTTGTCAGCGCGTGTTCGGTTTTGTCATCCTTAGCCTGTATCGCCCCGAATTTGCTCATATGGCCATCGATCTGTTTGGCGTTGGTTTCAAGAGTGACCATCTTCTTGCCCATCTCACCGATCAGCTTTTCCACCGAGCGCCAGGTCGGGTTAAGCGTCTTCAGAATCTTGTGACGCTCTTCATAAGAACGACGGAATTCGGCCACGGTTTTATCATGGATTTTCTGTATAGATTTGTTGATGTCTTCCAGCAGCTTACGCGGCATGTCGCCTCCCGATTTGATCTGCGAGACCGATTCAAGTGTGCTCAGCCACTCAGGGGGCGGCGGCGGAACTTCACCGCATTTGCGGTAATCATCCTCGATGCGCGTCAACTCTTCCATCAGTTTGCGCTGCAGGGCGGGGAATTCCTGCATGTCCTTGCGAATAATGTTGGTCACCCGCTCGAACTCCCGATCAATCATGGTAGTTTCACTTTCTTTGCTATACGCCAGCAACACCGATTGATTGCGCATACGCAGGTTATCCGCGCTCAGGAACAGCCAGCGGGAAATGAAACGGGTAGATTGGGTGACCAGATTGCACAGCGAGTGGAACATGCCATGCACAGGCTTGCGTGCCGCATAAAGGAATAACATCAACAGTATGCCCAGAGCCAAAACAGACAGCGCAACTCTGTCAGGCCAAAATAACCACGAGTGCAAGTTGATCATTGTTAATCTCCCCTTCGATAACATCAGCTATCTTCAATGCCGAAACCCTGGTATCTCGCTTGTGGGTTCGCTTGAAAAACAGTATCTTGACGATGCGTCACTTTGCCCGTACTACCACCTTTCTGCAATGCCGTTCACCACTATTGAAATGCCGCTTATCACTTCCTGTATACCGCTCGTCTGAAACCCAAATTTATTTTTTTGATCGAGTCAGTAAACAAATAATTTTCTTGCGTGATACTTCATGCCGAATGTTTCGGCGACTTTCCTGTGTGCTACTTTTTCACCGATGATATTGAGACTCCTGAGCAGAGCCAGAGCCGGTGACTTCTTTGAGCGCCTACCGCTATTCCTTATTCGCCAATTGGAAAAAAGTAATGCATGGTCATATTGGTCAGTGCAAGCGTGACGCTGAGCAACACACTGCGCCTGTTTCGATGATAAACGGGATGCCCCGCAGCCGTTAAAGCAGGTGCTCAGCGCAAGCACGGACTTCAGTGAGTAATGGTGCGGGGGAAGTATTTTTTGATGCGTTCAGGTGACTTTTCCAGCGTCTGCATGCGCCCGGTTGCCGCGGTCTTCAGCTTGGCCTTCGTGCGTGCCGGAACCCTGGTTGATATGGCACGCTTCAAGTCGGCATTCAGCCGCTCTTCCGGATTCCGTTCGGGGCTGCAGCCGGGTAAATAGAACAGCCCCATTTTTTCCTTGTGCTCTTCCGCCCATTTCTTGACTGGCTTGTTGTGATGCACTCGTGGTTTTTCGGGAATCAGAAACACTTTCTTCTCCGTGTCTTTGATCAGCGTCCCCGGGAATTCGATCAGTTTGTCCGGGTTGAATGCCTCATCAATAATCATCCGGCTGGCCACGGTGGCGATCATCGATAGCTTCCGACGTGTCCCGCCGACCGCGAAAGTCACGGGTGTCTTACCACTCGGCGCGTAACTTCGACTGCGGCACGATGCCACAATGCAAATTCCATCTTTAAATGGTTCCGGTCGCTTGTCGCAAATGATCTCTGACCGTCGTTTCCCGCGCTTCGCTCAACGCTCGACCACTGCCTTGCGTCTTCTTCTTTCCATGAGAATGAGGCACATCAACCTCAATAAAGTTCACGGATGATTCGTGCCGGGTCTATAGTGTGGACATCCCTACATCTACCGCGCCGTACAATCCTCCCACCTTGGTAACCAATGCTGATCCTGAAACACTGGCCAATAACACCGCTCCCGCCAACCTGGATTTAAATTTTCCCATTTTCATTCCCCTTGTAAGTAGTTTGTGCAACAGGCCGTTTCACGCTGCATCGGCTTATGCGAATTATGCGGGGGGTAGTCAAGTCAGCTGTTTGTCTACATTTCCTTAACGATATGTTGCTGTCTGCGACTGATAGGCATACGTTCTTCAATACCTTTAAGTTTTACTGTCCAATGCGTTTCATGGGTGTTCTCATCAGTCAATTTTTCAAATCGTTCAATTTCTTTTTTGGCCACCAGACAGTTGCGGTGGATGCGGATAAATGTTTCCGCGAATTCCTGCTCCAGCGCGCTGAGAGATTCTTCGATTAAGTATTCACGCTCCAGTGTACGCACGGTGATGTATTTTAATTCTGCACGCAGATACCGCACTTGTTCGACGGGAATAAGGTGAACTTTGCCACGCTCGTATATGGAAAAATTTTTACGTGACTGAGAGGCGATTTTTTGCAGGATATCATTTCGCACTCTGGCCGCTGCGCGGGCGCGCAGTAGCGCATCAAGCAAGCGTTGCTGGCGCACGGGTTTTAGCAGATAGTCGATGGCGTGTAACTCAAATGCCTTGATCGCGTAAGTGTCATAAGCCGTTGTAAAAATAATAATGGGCGGCTGCGGCAGTTTGTTGAGGTGTTGTGCCAGTTCGATACCGTCCATTTTGGGCATACGAATATCCACCAGCACCACATCGGTTAGCATGGTGGATAATTGATCGAGTGCCTCGTGCCCGTTACTGGCTTCGCCCAGCAACCGCATGGGTAATTGTTGGGCGCAATCGCCCAGCAATTCTTTGAGTCGATTACGTGCTGGCTGCTCATCATCCACGATAAATATGCTTAACAATGCAGACGTTGCGGTAGTGGCTGGAGTCATCAATGTTTTACCTGATTTGCAGTTGATTTTAGATACGGTAGCATAATCTGTACGCGATAAAAATCTGCGTCAGATTCCACGGTATAGCGTGCCTCAATATCAAATTGCAAGGCCAGTCTCTCGCGGATATTCATCAAGGCCATTTCGTTGCCCGCCTGGCGTGGCTCGAGCACGGCACGCGGATTGGTCAGGTCGAGATACAGCGCATTGCCGTTCCGGTACAGTTTAATGTCTATCGTCCCGCCCTGGGCAAGCGGTTCAATGCCATGATAGATCGCGTTCTCCAGCAAGGGTTGTAATATGAAAGGCGGGATCAGCGCATCGTCTGGCAAATCCTGCAACTGCCAATTGATTTGTAATCGATCACCCAGGCGCAATTGTTCCAGCGACAGGTATTGTTTTGCCAATTGAATTTCCTGCCGTAAAGGCAGCAAATCGCTGGTGTGTGACATGGCCATACGAAATAGATCGGCCATATCTTCCAACGCGATTTCGGCGCGTTTGGGGTCGGCGCGCACGATGCCCAGCACGGCATTAATCGTATTAAATAAGAAATGCGGGCGGATACGTGCCTGTAGCGCCTGTAATCTGGCCTGATGCAGCGCGGGCGATAGTGCCTGCGTGCGCAATTGAAAATAGAACAGGAGTAGTGCGGTGATAACACAAGCAGACAGCGCATTGCGCCATAAATAAAAATTTATATCTGTTGAATGATGCGGGATATAAAATGCTGAACCAAAATATTGAATTGCAAGCGTCACCAAGCCTACCATTGCCACTATCAGCATGATGCCCTGCCGATGAACCATCTTTTTCAATATGGGGCTAAGGGCGAATAGCAGCAGCATGCTGGTGAATAATACAGGCTGCAAAAGAGCCGATGCAACGATCATTTGTTGCACCCCATTCTGTATGGAACTGGCAAATATCACGCTGACCAGCAGCGCCATGCCATTGACCAATAATATTACGCGCAGGATTACTCCGAGATTGCGAAAATTGGGCATCGTATCGACGGTGTGGTTTTGTTCTATAATTTGTCGCCTCACAGTTTCACACCCCGTAAAAAATCTGCTCAATGCCGCACATTCTGGACAATAGACGATGACGATGCAAGAAAAAGAAATCTCCAAACAAGCCCGGGATGAAAAATTATGGTCGGGGCGATTTAACGAACCTGTCTCAGAACTGGTCAAACGTTTTACTGCCTCGGTAGAGTTTGATAAGCGCCTGGCACTGGTGGATATTCAAGGTTCACTCGCCCACGCACAGATGCTGACCGCTTGCAGCATCATTAACACGCAGGATTTGCGCGACATTCAACGCGGCATGGCACAAATCGAAAATGAAATTCTGCTGGGCAAATTTATCTGGCAATTGGATTTGGAAGATGTGCATCTGAATATCGAAAAGCGATTAACTTCTTTAATCGGTGATGCCGGTAAAAGATTGCATACCGGGCGCTCGCGCAACGACCAGGTGGCAACGGATATGCGTTTGTATCTGCGGCAAGCTATAGATGAAATCAGTCTGCACATCAAGTCGCTGCAAATTGTTCTACTCGATCTTGCCGAGCAGCATACACACACCATCATGCCCGGCTTTACCCATTTGCAGGTTGCGCAGCCGGTGAGTTTTGCACACCACCTGATGGCGTATTTTGAAATGTTGAAACGCGACGTGCAACGACTGACGGATTGCCGCAGTAGAGTAAACCGATTGCCGCTTGGCGCAGCGGCTCTTGCTGGCACCAGCTATCCGATCAATCGCGAACTGGTAGCAGAACTTTTAGGTTTTGACGGGGTGTGTGAAAATTCGCTGGATGCGGTATCGGATCGCGATTTCGCCATCGAGTTTACCGCCTGTGCGGCACTCATCATGGTGCATTTATCGCGCCTGTCGGAAGAACTTATTTTGTGGATGAATCCGTGCCTGGGTTTTATTGATATTGCGGATCGATTTTGCACGGGCTCGTCTATCATGCCGCAGAAAAAAAATCCGGATGTGCCGGAACTGGTACGCGGCAAAGTTGGGCGCGTGCAAGGAAATTTGGTGGCTTTGCTGACATTGATGAAAGGTCAGCCGCTGGCCTATAACAAAGATAATCAGGAAGACAAAGAACCCTTGTTTGACACGGTGGATACGCTGAACATGACCCTGCGTATTTATGCCGACATGATGAGTGGTATCATCGTCAAGCCAGAAGCCATGCGTAATGCGGTGCTGCGGGGCTATGCCACCGCGACAGATTTGGCGGATTATCTGGTGAAAAAAGGTTTGCCGTTTCGTGACGCGCACGAAACCGTGGCGTTAATAGTACGCTATGCGGAACAACAAGCATGTGTTTTAAGTGATCTAAAATTGGACGAGTTGCAACAATTTTCCAGGTTCATTGCAGAAGATATTTATGCGGTGCTTACTCCGGAAGGCTCGCTGGCCAGCCGCAATCATATTGGCGGCACTGCGCCGAATCAAGTTACTGCGGCGATTGTGCGAGCCAAACAACACTTGGCTGCAACACCTTCTTAATTCAATTATCATTATATACATACAGTTCCAACCGACTATGGACTCGACCCGCTCCCTGTTGTTTTTCGGCGCATTCAGGCTGTTGAATACCTTGTTGTGTGAAAGCCCTTTTTATGGTGTCAGCTGCTCAAACTCACCAGAGCTTGGAGAGTTGCCTGTCTTTGGTGGATCACTTTTACTCAATAACTATCCGAGTGAAATAATGAAAAACCGACCAAATGCAGAATCAGTGGTCTAGTGAAGATTAAATTGGCGGCAGCGTAGTAAGCATTCGGTGGAACCGCGCTACAGCAGTTATAAGAAAGAAAAAACGGATTACGTCCCTTAGGCTTCTGCTTCCTCTTCTTCTTGGAGCGGCTCGAACTCAAGCTGATGCCGCGTCCACTCGCGCTCTATTGCTGGATTCTCAAGAATTTGCTGCTCAATGCGCAACGTTTCTCGATAATGTTGGGCTTCAGAGGCCATAGTCCAGTGGGCTACAACACCAAAACTTTCTACTTCACGACGAATATCAGCAACTCCAAGTCTAAAAAATTCTTTTCTTGGGTTAACCTTATTTACTTGTTGACGAAGAAAGTGACGGTGTAGCTTTTTCTCAAGGGTTGGCGCATCTTCGCTGTAAATCATGGCATGGACATCAAACTCAAAGGGGACACTAGCATCTCCCAATTCTCGAATGCGATCTGTTGGTTCCAGTCGACGTGTCATGCCAATTTTGAAAACGTCCTCTCCAAAGGAACCAATGTTTGAAATTACATATACATGGCCTGTTCGTGTTTGTTGTGCCATGGAAAGTGCTCGCTGGTTTTTTTCTTCGGCAACCTTAAGTTTTGCCTCCAACTCTTGCAGCTTGGCTTCGTATTCTGCTCGCTGTGATTCGTTTGCTGCGGCTACTTGTTGTTGAACCTTCTCCATTGCTTTCTTGATGGCGTCCTCTTCCTTTGCAGCGTCTTTGATGGCGCGCTCAAATTCGCGCCGGGCTTTTTCTTCTTCACGTATTTGCTCACGCAAACGACGCTGCTCTTCGCGTTCCTCTTCTTTAAGTACATGAGCCGTTGCGACCCATTTTAATTCATTCAAACGTACATCAAGATATTGGTCTGTGATTCGGGCATTGCGGAAGGCTGCTCCATTGTGATTGACCAATGCAAAAGCATCGCGAATTTCCTGTTCCAGCTTTCCGTGGTTGTCTGCCTTGCTACGTGACAAAATGGAATCCACCTTGCCGTTAAATGCATCAACAATAAAGCGTATGGCGGTTTCCTTTCGATTGACCTCGACATATTCACAGGTTGCAGCTATTTCTGCTTTGACCATAGATCGGCTATTATCACGCGCTTCTTTGAGTTTTTGACCGGCTTCTGCATGACCAAACTCATCCGCGAGATCATCCAATAAACTGTAACTTGGTACAATGTAGGCATCGCCATAACCTTCAATGATATTCTTCATGGCCTGCGCTGTATCGGCAAATTCTTTTGCGCGATTCATCGCTGTATATGCTTCTCCAGCAATCTCTTCTGCACGTTGTTTAGCAGAAGCAATAATCCGATTTACCTCT
>SXGT01525738.1_pt1 | contig 11490 bp, 11 predicted proteins | sample 3176221 | NCBI WGS metagenome assembly SXGT01 (sample SAMN11356862, study PRJNA531348) | freshwater metagenome | isolation source: freshwater sample F1-120 | place: China: Fuxian Lake, Yuxi | collected 2017-12-25
AAAGCACCCCGCCAAAAGTAGGGCGTTGCCCGGCGCTTGCTGTCGCTGTGGCGAGGCTCGTGAGTCGGTTTTCCAAGCCCATGTTTCCGTAAAGGAAGAAGGGGGTATGGATTAGAGGGGTACGGATGAGGCATGTGGGGAGACCTGATTTGCTAGGGTTTTCTTGCCGTACGTTATTCCGCGCTGCCGGAGAGCGTGGTGCTTTGTAGGGTTCCGGACAAGCGGCGGGCCGGTGCTAACGTATCGAACGACACAGCGGAAACCCCAACTGGTGCTTGGAAGGCGGGGCCCACGCCGCTCAGGTTTAGGTTTTTTCGGGGTCGACCGCGGTCTAGCCTAGCCGGCATCCAACATCGACCATCGACCAAAATCTGAACTGCCGGCTTGTTAGTTTTGGTTGCAACCTCAGACTCGTGCAAGGTGTGCCTCTGGCTGCCTGAAAGTTGGGGGAACTGTGCTTCCCCTTGTACTCTCGTGCGCCGGTAACTCCGATTTTGGTCGAGGGGGGCGTTGTATGCCGGGTCGGCACAACAGGACAGGAAGCGATCGAGTAAGGGTGGTGGGTGGAACTTGGACGCCGGTACGTGTTAGAGCAGGACGCGAGTGTTTAGCTAGCACTTGTGCATGATAAACTCGTCATTATCTTGCAGGGTGTGCCGCAGGCTGCCTTGAGACACGATGTAATTTGGCTGTCACTGCGTAGGAGGGCGTGGAGCAGCCTGCCCTAAGCATTGAAGTTTCAAGGAAGACCAAAACATCCGGCGCGGAAGGCTCCATCCACCTCCCTACTTGATCGCTTCTTCGCCGGCGCCTTCCAAGCCCCAGCAAGATGCCCAAAACTTGAGCCGAGCCAGAACGCAACCCCCACATTGCCCCCCTCCGCTCGTGCCGTTGGCCCACAAAACAAAACCTTGAATGGAAGCACGAGCTTGCCGTCCATCCCGCTCCCCCTAGACCGGGAAATCACCGCCGCCGCCTTCGTACTTAACATTCGGCCGACCTGAAAATGGGGAGTGGAATCCACGAGGGCACCCAAATCGAGCAAAACAGGTCTTGTTTATCAGAGGGCCATTGGCTGAGGGAACCGAGTGCGGGACTGGTGAAGAGCTTGGCTTGTGGGAGGCCTTTGCGTCGGGTGTTTTTTGCATGCGGCTTCGAGCCATGGTCGGAATCCCGGAGCCTTGTTGCCCCGGTGGCCGGGGCGGGTGGCAGCCACTTGTGCGGACAAGCGCCCTCCTATGACGGCACACCGTACACAACATACAGTAAATCTCGCTCCCCCATCTCCCGCCACTCCGTCCCCTGACGCCCGCGATTTTTCGCCAGCGGTCGCAAGGCCACCCAGGCAGGCGACTCCTGGCCCGTGCCCGCTCGGCAGGCGTCGCCTTTGTCGCCGCGCAAGGGCCAAGGCCATCCGCACAAGGATGCAGGAGGTTTCGTGGCCGGGCCGCGGCCGGGCCGCGGCCCACGGAGGCGAGGCCGCCGGCGGCTTGCCAAGGTCACCGCCCTCGCCGCCCACCGCCCCCGCTTACGCGGAGCCCGTGTGCAGCTAGCGGAGAGTTGCTCCGGCATACATAGGTCCTTTCGGGGTCTCGGCGGGGTATTCGCCGCGCCCACGGGGCCCGAAAAACCCGACGCACAGTACAAATAGTAACAAGCCCATACACAGAAGGGGGCTCGTGGTGCGGCCGCGGGTTGCGAAGGGGACCGTCGCTGGCCTTGTCCGAAATCTTGTTTGGGCAAACTGCCGCCGCACCGCACCGCGGTCCGTCCGCCAGCCGGGCCCGTCCGTCATGGCACGTCGATGGTTGCTGGTCTGTCGCCCGTCTTTGAGTCTGTCTGTCTTCGGTCTGCTTGTTTGCTTGCTTGTCATCCGTGGTTTGCGAGTGAGCTTCGGTTGGCCACAGGCACTGAGGGAGTGGGAGTAGCTAAGCGGTTTCCGACCACACTTGTTGTGCGAGGTTTGGGTGGTCAGTCTCGGGTCTGCGGTGACATCTGGCTTCAGCTGCGGTTTCTTTTTGAGGCTTCGTGCCAGCCCGCAGAGGTTTTTTTCGCTGGCCCCGGCGATGCCGTTGCCCTCTTGGATGCGGTACGACCGCGCCCGGCTGTGCGTCGGCGATGCCATCGGTGCTGTGCTGGAGGCTGTCGCCGCATGCTTGTCCTTTGTCCGGGTCCGGGTGGGTTTCTGGCTCCAGGCGCCGATCGTCGTTCGTTTCTTAGGGGTGGCAGCTCCAGAAAGTGGATTTCCCACGGTGGGCGTGTCGGCGATGATCGGTGAGGTTCCAGCTGCCCGGGCTTGCCCAATCTCACGGTTTTATGCGAGACGTGCGGTCACCGTTGGGTCGCCGGGTGCCTCCCAGCTCCGGGCGACCGGGGTTTGTGCTCTGCGGCGTGGGGGGGGGGCTCGCGGAGAAAGCGAAGTCGCCGGGGCTTCACGGTAGATTTGATAGGCGTTGGGCCGCCTCACTGCTCCGGCTGATTTGCAGTAGGGCGGAGTTGCTTCATTGCCTTTGTTCATCTGTTTTCCCAGTGAGCCCCACGCGAGGCTGGGCGTGAGAGGCGGGGGGGAACTCAAGTGTCAGCTGGGGCCCGTACCCTTTTTCTCAGCTGGCCTTTCGCCCAAACCAGTGACCAAGGACCCGGCTGTTTTCAGCACCGCCATAAGTGGCCGACCGAGGGGCACGACCAGTCGCCTTCCTTTCCCGCCCCTCACCGCATGTCGTTGAGGTTTGGGCGTAGGAGTCCTTGCCGCGATCAGGCGGTGCCGATCCACGACAGCCACCTGCAGGGCCGCTCCAAGCTGGAGCTGGGTCAGTTGCTGCAGCGGGCGTTCGACTTGGAGGACTTCGTTTCCGACAAGAACAACCGCGGTTATAACCGCCTTCGCGGCGCCACGCTTGTGGCGGATCTCGCTGGGCGCCCCCGTCGCTTCACCCCTAAAGATTTCGTTTCGGGTTGCGGTTTGGCTCGGCCGGGGGCGGGTTTTCTTGGTTGTTTCGTTGAATGTTTTTGGCCGAGGCGTGGGCGAAGCAACGGCGGCTTCCACTGCAAGTGCCCACTAAATTAGGACTCAACCGTGCGGCTTCGGGCCAGCTTATTTCGACTGCAAGCGGGGGCGCCTGCTCCTAGGCGAGACCCGAAAAACAAGGGCCGGGTTTCCAACGTGTTCGTTTCGACGTCGCCGTTTGTTTGGCTTGGTTTTTTTTTGCTTGTGGTCCGCCGGCTGCGGGCAGGGTCAGCGTGGTTGAGACCCGGCTTTCGGGCACAGTCGGTCGGGCAGGAGTTTTCGAACGGGGCCAAGTTGCTGGTGGGCGGCCTGGAGGCGGCTCACGAGGTTCGGGGAGGCCCCAATGCCATGGGTGTGCAGTTCATCGTCGATTGCCGCGAGAACGTCACTCGCGGCATCGACGGAAAACACGACCCGCTCCCGCCACTGCCTAGCGGTGTTGAGGGGCACCAGCTTTTCAGCACTTACTTGTCGGGCTACCTTCGACCGGGGGCCGTCGAAGAGAACTACGCACCAGTAGTTCGAGCACTCTTGGCCGGTAGGTGCGTTTTGTTGCACTGCATAAACGGAAAGCACCGGTCGGCCCAGTCAGCCACTTGTGCGATCGTGCCGTTTTTCCGGAACGTCGAGGCGGCTATGAACCACGTGTGGGCATTGCGGAGCTTGATCCAGTTCACATCTTTGAGCGGACTGTTTCGCGATGACTTCTCACCCTGGGCCAGAGCTCACTTTCACGTGCCCCAGGGCAACAGGGATCCCCGCCCATAACTTGAAGGAGTCTCGGCAGGGGGTTAGAAGCTGTCGATGAGGACACGTACCCCCGAAGCAGTGGATAGATGCGTACCAGTCCGTCGTGCGGCGCTTGTGGTCTCGAACCGACAACCCGGTGCGAATGCTGCCGAAGACCATCATCTCGGTCTGGAAGTTGAGCGAGCGGCTGGCTCGAGATGGCGATCTTTTGGACCGAGTCGAAACCATTTTCTTAGGGGCCCACGCACGGGCGAGCTTGTAGGCTCGAGGTTACGCCCACCCCCCTCTTTTTGCTCCCTCTCTCTCTCTGTTCGCATCGGCGGCAGTTCGAGCGATTTTTGTAATCGGAAGGTCCGCCGTTTCCTTAACGGCGGACTCGTGGCTTGTTGAGGGCCCCTCAGAATAGTAACAGGAGGGCGTCGCTCCGAGACCGTGGCGGCCGCTGGCGACTACCGCGGATGAGGTTGCAGAGCGCCCCGAGGTTGCCGAGACGCCTGCCAAAAAAGCGAGGCCCACGCCTGCGAGGGTGCCTCTGATGAAGTCTTACCCCACGGGCCCAAAGGTCACGTCCGAGGCTGGTCCCCCGCCGGGCACGGCGAAGCCTCGTCTGAGCGCGGCGGCGGTCCTTCGGCTTGCCAAGCCGAAGCAGCCGGCAGAGCCGCCGCTTGTGCACCTCGCTGTCGGAGCGACCGCGATCGCTGCCCCCACGCAGCCGGCACGCCCGCCGCCGGCTTACCTCACCGTCGGTGAGGGCTTGGTCGCAGACGAGTCAGCAGTGACGCAGCCACCAGAAACGCCGACTGGCCGCTCGTTCGTTTTGGGGCCGAAGCAACCAGCTGGGCCGCCGCCTGGCCACACCTCCACTGGCTCGCTCGCTTTGGTACCGGCGCAGCCTGCAGAGCCGCCAGCTGGCATCGTTCTCGCCGCTGGCTCGCTCGCCGTGGCACGGACGCAGCCTGCAGAGCCGCCGCCTGGCTCGATCGTCTTGGCACCGAGGCAGCCTGCAGAGCCGCCGCCAGGCCTCGCTCTCGCCGCTGGCTCGATCATCTTGGTACCAGCGCAGCCTGCAGAGCCGCCGCCTGGCATCGCTCTCGCCGTTGCCTCGATCGCCTTTGGGCCTGCTGAGGTGCCGCCTGACACCGCTCTCGCCGCCTCCGAGCCGCCGCCTGGCACCGCTGGCTCGCTTGCCGCAGGGACGACGGTGCTTGCAGAGCAGCCCTCTGGTCACGTTGCCGGTGCTGCGAGCTCGGTCCCCTTGGCATCCCCGACGCAGCCCGCGGACACGTGCACGGAGCAGCGGGGTGACTTCTATTCAGTCCCGCGACTGGGAGGCGGCTGGGGATTGGCTGGAGTACATCAGCCCCGAGGAGGTGTGCGTTTTTAGCCCGGAGACCTTCGTTCCTCCCTTGTCGACGGCGCTGCACCTTGCCGCCTGGACCAAGTCTGCGCAGCCAATCCCTTTTGAGAAGTATTTTTACCGCAGCTTGTGCAACAAGGCTGGCCAAGCAGATCGGTTACCATCGGGACTGAAACCCTTGTTTTTCCCGCGGGCGCGGGGACGGCATCCGAGAAAAATTGTGCTTACTGAAACTCTAGCAAAGCCCGCCCGGAAGCCGATGAACTCGTCGATATCTTGCTGGGTGTGCCGCCGGCTGCCCTCGAGACGACATGTAGTATCGCGGCATAAGCCGTGACTAGGTGCATAAAAGTTGGGATGCTCTTCACAAAGGGTTCCCTCACTGTGCTACGTTTTGCACTTGTTTTGCTTTGCTGACCTTGGCCGTGAGTTCCCCAGGCCAAGCCGGACTGATGCAGTAGGAGGGTGTGGCGTAGCCTGCCCTGAGCACCACAATCTCAAGGCCCTTAGTGCACGGAGCCGTCGGCCCGGCTTGGCCTGGGGAAACAACCGTCGCGGCAAAACTTCGCACACTGAGCGGACCCACGGCCGGTCATCTCGAGAGCGCCCCGTCTTTGCCTGGTCACGGCTTTCATCATCGGCCACCGGTCTGGCTTGGGGAATGCCGGGGGAAGGGCAGCGAAGCCACCGTGGCACAACGTCCTATCGACTAGTCTGTGTTGTGGGAGGGGCGGCCAGAACACAGCGTAGTATGCTGTGTACCGCGGCGTAGTGTGCTGTGTTCCGGTCGCCCCCCCGTTCCCTCCCAGAATCGCCACCGCAGGACAAAAGGCCACGAGGCCGGGGTCTTAAGTTGGTCGGCCTTTGCAGGGACAAGCAGTCCTCGACGCCCGCAACGCCCGCGGCTTGACTTCACTCCACCTCGCCGCCTCCGTCGGCAACTTGAACATGGTGTGTGCCTTGCTGGAGCACGGAGCAAGTCCACCTTTTCGCATGCTTTGCGTGTGGTACAGGGGGATTTGACTTGTGTAGTTTCGGTTGCGGTCGAGCCTTGGCCAAACTAATCCTGGTCTGCCTACGCCCTCAGTGCACACGCATGTTTCTTCGTGGCCCCGTCGAACTCAAGCCTGCAAGTCTGCCATTGACTTTTCGCCATTAGCACTTCCTTTGAACACTCAAGCTTTCTGTGGGCTGGCGAGCGGGTGGAGCAAAATCATTGTGTTCGCGGGTAAGAGACTTGGCAAGGCCAGAGCCAGCAGAGTAGGACGACGAAGCACACAAAACAGCGAGAGAGAGAGAGAGAGATAGCGAGAGAGACAGACATACTGACGCCGACAGTGAGGTGGGACGGGGTTGGTGGGTACGGTTGCTCGACCGCTCGAGATCCCGCTTGCAGTAGGGGTCGCTTTGCTGGCCCACCTCGACAATTGCAAGCAGCGGGTGGTGTGCTCTACCCCTAAAAAATCGCTCAGAAAAACAGGCCCCACAGAGCGCCACGACCGCCGGCGGCGTCGAAGGTAGGTTTTGTGAGGCCGTTGGTCGTCGGGTTGAGGCACCCGGTTTTGGAAATGTCTCGCTTCGGAGCCCTTGGACACCAACCCCAACCATCGGCTGGTGGGGAGGGGTGGGGGTGCTGGAGCCATCGTGTCGACTCTGCGACACGCCGGACAGTTTTAGTTGTGTGCGGGGGGATTCCGACAAGCACACCGAAAGCGGTGGCGAAGTGTGAGACTTACGGGCAAGGCCACGTGTAGGTTCGAGAATCGCTTCGAGCGGACCACCAAGTCTGTTGTCAGTTCCCTCAGGGGGAGTGGGCACCCAGCGAGCGAAACCGGAATTCGACGGGCAGGCAGGCTGGCTCAAGCTCGAGTGGATTCGGTGCCCGTCCTCCGTAGCTCGATCGGCTCCAGCTCTGTGGCTTCGCGCCGGGTTGTCGGCACCATTGTGCCCACCGACATCGCAGGCATGCCGTCGAAGGCTGACCAGGAGGCTCCGATCTTCGCCGACGCCACCACGCTCTTCACGAAGTTCAAGTGGAGTAGCAACGACCCGGGCACGGTCGCAAAAGTCAGGCTCAGGCTTGCGGAGCTGAAGGAGAAGAGGGGCAAGTCGGCGGTAGACTGGGCGACCTTGGCTGGGCAGACCGACGGATTCACCATCGACCGCAAAGAGCCAGGCACCTACCGTGCCGGATACGCTTGGTTTTACCGTAACTTCAGCGACTTCCAGGCTTCGGGCACGGAGGGCAACGTGGACCAGTGGCGGGTGGACGCCGTTGCCGACGAGCTCCCCCCAAGCGGTTCCCCGGGGAGGCCTCGAGCCAGCTCGCCTCAAACGGCACAGCCTGCCTGCCTGGCGATTGAGGCTTCGAGCCAGGGACGTGCCATTTTCGCCCCGTGTCCAGCCCTGAAGCTCGTCCGAGGAAATCAGGCAAAGCAACAGAGGCACCGATGCGCCCCTCTGGCTTTGCGGTGGCCGTCTAGTGGCTTGGGAGTCCCGGCCTTTGTTGTGCCATCGTGCTGGCAGAGTGGGGCCACTAGCGAGCCACAGCACGGCTGGATTGTGTCGCATCGGCTCCTCTTTGTTCCCAGCAAGGCGGCGAGGACCTTAGCAAGTCGAGAGTTGCCTACAAGTTGCAGGACAAAATCGGCCGCGGCTCCTTTGGTGTTGTCTTCGCCGCCGATCGTGATGGTGTGCGTGTGGCCGTCAAGCAGATGCCAGTGTTCCGCGATGCTTGCCAGGAGTGGCGGGGGCAAGCCTGTCGAAGGCCAGCCGTTGCAACAAACGATTTCGACCGAGCAGCTTGGGTTTCGCTTGGCTTTGCCTTCGACAGACTGCCGGATCAGGAAGCATACGTGGCGGACCGGTGCCAGGGGCAGAAGCACATCATCCAGCTGTTGGACGCTTTCACAGATGCGGGCAAAAAAGTGACGAGCTTGGTGTATGAGTTCGGGGGGACGGATTTGAAACAGGTGCTTGGCACGAGCAGGCCGACCGCCCCGCAAGCGCGAGCTGTGTGCTTGCACGTGGGGGTAGGCTTGGTCCACTTGCACGGGATTTCGCTCCTGCACACAGACGTCAAGCCGTCCAACATCTTGGTTGCGATGTCGGAGGGGAGGTGGGAGTGCAAACTGGCAGACCTTGGCTCCGCAGTCGAGGCGCGGGCGCCCCGCTTGCTCGACTTGCGCTCGCCCTTTGATTTTTCCGCGGGCCCCGCTATCGCAACCTCATCGGCGGCCTAAGTCGAATCGTCGGGCCCTGCCGTTGGCCGAACTGCGGCTTTTGCTTTGGTTTCGGGGCGATCGCCAGTCTGGCAAGGCGGTTGCTTGACATAGGCCATGGCTTCGCATCGGGAGCCTCCTTTGCAAGAACAGGGTTGGACGCAGCTGCAAACCCTTTGGTACCGGTCGCCGGAAGTCCTCTTCGGCAGTTTGCAATTCGGCCCTGCCATTGATGTGTGGTCCTTGGGCTTAGTGCTCGCCGAGGTCTTCGGTCTGACCTTTCACACGAAGGCCGTCGACGAGACCGGTCACGCTCGTGGTCTCTTTCAAGGGCTGGGGACCCCAGGCCACTCCAGTATCACTAAATTGCCGGCCTTCCCCAAGAAGGTCGCCCCGAAGCAGAAGCCCGTCTGGCCGGCGTCCGTGACCGTTGTGGCCGGCAGCCCGGGCACGGACTTGCTTGACGGCTCGGTGGCATGGGATCCTGATCGACGTTTGGACGCCCGGGCGTTGGTCGAGCACCCTTTCGTGCACCCAGAGCGGCTTCTCGTGTATGCCGGCGGCGGGGGCGGGGCTTCGTGCCAGAGCGTCGCTTCGAGTCCGTTGGCCGCGAGCGGTGCCGCGGCTTCGACCCCGACGTCACCACGGCCCGTGTCCTCTGACTTCCCGCGGCTGTTCGCCGGCAAGCGCCACGACTCGACCATGGTGCACGGCGTGATGTCCGCGGAGCTCCTGCAGTGGCTTCGCCGCGATCCAGGCTTGGACATGGCCCGTCTGGGTGCGGTTTTCAGCGGCTCTGGGCACAACTACAAGACGGAGGAGGGCCGCAAGTTTATTCGGGCAGGGCCCGCCTCGACTTGCGCCTCAAAAAGCATGTGCGCCCTTTCGCTGAGGGACCCGTTTCCCTTGCAGAGGGTGGTGTCCTGGTTCGCCGCGTTTCGGGCGGTCAACGCGGAGACACTGGCCAGCCTCAGCCAACAAGCCAAAGCGGTGGTGAAAAAGTTGCCGGCGGAGAGTCTCGGGGAGAACGGGCAGCAATTCTTGAACTCCCCGCTCGGCGAATGGCTGCTGACCTGCGGCGAACTGTGCGTCACATATCCGGGCAGCGAGGCCGAGGGTTTTTGGGCCGAGCCCCGCCACCAAGATGGAGGGGGCTCGGTCCTGCACCTCGGCCTCACCCTCTTCGGGAGGCGACAGCTGCGGTGTGAGCAACACGAAGGCCTCGCAGACGTGGTGGTCAACTTGGTGCCCGGCAGCGTCTACGTAGGGACGTTGACCGGGCCGTGGCACCAAGTGACGCACCAGCAACCCATGCCAGGCGATGCTTTCGAGGGAAGCGGCGACGGGGTCGGGCGGTCAGTGACAGTGATGTTGCGGTGCGCCTTGTTCGCGGCGAACCGCAGCCGCACCCGCAACACAACACCGTCCCCGCAACCCTTTTTTCACGGGCTGGTGGCCAGCTTCAACGAGTCCTTGCTGAAGCACCGTTTCCGGCTGCCGTCCTTGCAGGACGTGCTTGCGGCCCACAGCGAGACGGTGAGCGAGGTGGCCGTTGTGGCGGCGGATGCGGCGGCAGGCGCCCTGTGGAACGAGGAGGGCCCCGCCCCCTTGGCTCACCTGTGGTTTCGGGCCCTCGCCTCCTGTTTTTGGCCGCTAGTGTCTGACGGTTCGAAATCGACCTTTTGGGTATCGCGGTTTGGATCTGTCAGGGGCCGCGATCAGTACGTCCGGCCTTGCCCAGCGTTCTGCCAGGGTTTTTTGGGGCTCGAGTGCGGGGGGGGAGGTCCGGGAGCCTAGACTATGAGGCCCACTCCGGTCCCGCACGTGCTCGCAAAAGGGCCCCCAGTCTCCCGCCTGTTGCCCTGAGGGGTCCCATTGGCTCTCCCCGAACCCAGAACGCACCCGCCAAGTTAGTGAGTTACTTGGGCCGGATGGGGCCCTTCTCGACCCAACGGGTTTTATTGAGAAGGCACGGCACAGCCGGGGAAAAGGACGAGGCGGAGCTGATTGCCGCGAGATTGTGCATGCGATTTTGAGTTTTTCTGCTTTGCTGTCGGCTAGGCCCACCACGTTCACAGGCGTTCGAAAATCATCCACCCGTGGCTTCGGGCCGTCGCAAAGCGGTCGGGGCGTTCGTCCGCAGTTGCTGCGGCATCCCACTCTCCGCAGGGCTTCGGGCTTGGGGGGTTCGCTACATTTTCGAATCAAGTACAAGGAAACAATGGTGAACCATAATCTCCAGGCATCGCCTCCCTTGCCCGTTTGCAAGGCCTTGCGAGCTCAGGTGCTTTGTCATGTCCTGTGCAAATGTCGCGAGCATCGGAAAAGGAGAATCCGTAACATTTGGTCCTCTCGCGGCGATCCGGGTGGTAGTAGTGGGGCGCTTGCTGGGTAGCTTCGCCCAAACCATTTCCTGTCTCAGGGGCGGGGGATCCAAGCAAAGCACGATTTTTGGCAACCGCTTGTGCACCGGGCCGGAGACGTTTCGCCCCGGGTTTCGGTGGCAGCGATGTTTTGGGGCGTGGTCCTCAGAGTCCCTCACGATCCAGCGGCCAGGGCCGGAGACTGGCGAGAGCCACAGTCATCGCCAAGACAGCTGCTTTTGGAAATTGCTGGATGGGGCCAGACGGCCGCCAACCTCACCGTTTTCTTTTTCAAAATCGTTCGTCAGCCCGTAGGATTCTTTTGCACTCGTGGGTCCAACGAGCCCAAACCTTCTGGTGTTTTGGGGATCGCAAGCGGCAGAACCTTAGCGCCTTACGGTCCGATTGGGATTAGTCCACAGGGACGCACGTCAGTCGCAGCGGTTCGGGTCTTACGGACTTGTGACTGTTTTGGGGATCGAAGTCACCAGGCCAGGGGAGCTTGGGGAATCGTAAGTTTGCGGGGCCCGCTCTTTTGGGAATCGTAAGTCCCCGGGGCCGGTGACTTACGATGGTCGGCGACTTACGATTCCTTTTGGAATCGCAAGTAACCGGGGCATCGTAAGTCACCGGCGCTCGTGACTCACGATACTTTGGGGCCCGCGACTTACGATTCTTTTGGGAATCGTAAGTCACCGGCGCTCTGACTGACGATTCTTCGGGGAATCGTAAGTCAGGGGGCTTGTGACTTACGATTCTTTTGGGAATCGTAAGTCAGGGGGCCTGTGACTC
>SXGT01722536.1_pt1 | contig 11489 bp, 6 predicted proteins | sample 3176221 | NCBI WGS metagenome assembly SXGT01 (sample SAMN11356862, study PRJNA531348) | freshwater metagenome | isolation source: freshwater sample F1-120 | place: China: Fuxian Lake, Yuxi | collected 2017-12-25
GAGCGCTGCGCGCGACAGAGCGCGGGCGAGCTCCTCCCAGCGCGCCTCGGTGCGGTAGCGTTGAAACAGCAGCTTGCGCGCCTCGCTGTTGCGTGGCGCCTCGTCGAACGCGCGCTCGAGCGTCGCCATCGCGAGGTCCGCCTGATCCGCTCGCTGCTGGGCGCGCGCGAGTCGCAACAGCACCGCGACGCGCTCGGCCGCGCTGGCCTGCGCGAGGCGAAGCTCGAGCCACCGTGCGGCGGCAGCGAAGTCACCGAGGTCGGCGGTGAGGCTCGCGAGCTGGTCGACGGAGTCGAGCGCCGACGGATCGAGCTCGACGACGCGCGCGTGTGCGGCGAGGCTGAGCTCCCGATCGCCGAGGACGGTCTGCGCCATGCGCCCTACCTCCGCATAGAGCACCGCCGCTTGGCCGCGTTGCTCGCTCGCCTCGAGCGCCTCGGCCTGACCGCGGAGCACGTGGGCGAGGTCGCGATGTCGGCCGCGGCTCACGAGGAGCGAGCGCAGAAGGGAGATCGTGTCCGCGTGGCCCGGGCACAACGTGAGGTTGTCGAGCAACGTGGCAACGGGGCCTCCGTCGGCCTCGAGCTTCTGGCCCAGGCGCGCGCACGCGAGCCCGAGCGCGAGTCGTGCGTCGACATCGGTCGTGAGTGTCCGCGCCCGCTCGCGCAGCGCGAGGGCGTCGGCGAGCCGTCCGTGGCCCTCGCTCAGCGCCGCGACGCGCACGAAGAGCTCGCGATCCTGCGGGCACGCGTCGAGGACCGCGCGATACGCATCGAGGGCGAGCGCGGCAAAGCCCGCCTCGGCGAGCATCTCGGCGGCACGACGGCGCAGGGCGACCGCGCGCGCCGCGTCCCCAGCATGGCGCGCCCCGTCGAGCAGCACGCCGGTGGCGCGCTCCGGCTGGGCTGCCGCGATGAAATGCGCGACGAGCCGCTCGAGGGCCCACTCGAGCGCGGCCTCGCACGACCGCTCCCCCGTCGGCTTTGCCGCGGTCGTGGCGAGCTCGCACGCCTTGTAGAAGAGGCGCTCGGCGAGCGATGCGGCGGCGGCTTCCCCTCGCGCGGCACCGAGCTCAGCGGCCTCGAAGAGCGCGTCGAGCCCCCGCGGCTCGAGGGCATCGAGCGCCAGCAGCGTCTCGACCGAGACGCGACCCCCGGCGCCACGCTCGATGGCGACGAGCGCCCGCAGCACTTCGCGGTCGCTGGGCCGCCGCGCGAGCGCGCGCGAGAGGAGCCTGCTCGCGCCTTCGCGGTCCGCGGCACGCTCGAGATACCAGCTCGCGATCACGAGCTCGAGCTGGTGGGCGAGCTCGTCCGACACGCTGGCCGTCGAGAGCGCGGCTTCCATCGCCGCCGCCAGCTCGAGAAACCCGTTGGCGCGCGCAGCGGCCGCGTCTTCGAGGAGGCGCACGATGTCGCGATCGAGCTCCGCACGAGAGCCCATCACGGCGACACTCGCCGACGCCGCACGCGGTAAATCGCCGCTCAGCGAGGCGAGGCGCGCGACGCTCCGCAGGGGCTCGGTGTCGTCTGGTGTCGCGAGCACGGCGGCTTCGAAGGCATTGAGCGCGGACCTTCCATCGAGCGACGCTTCGAACCAGGCGCCGGCCCGGCGAAAGAGCTCGGATTTGCGCGCCGGGTCGGAGATCCCCGAGCACGCGGCAGCGAGCGCGACCGCAGCCTCCGCTTGGGTTCCGGTGGTCTCGGCGAAGCGCACGAGCTGGGCCTCGAGCTCGCGGTCTTCGGGGGTCGCGCCGAGCGCGCGAGCCAGACACTCGATCGACGAGGCCGTGGGGCTACCGATCCGTGCGTGAAGCCGCGAAGCCTCACTCAGGATCCGCGCACGCGCGTGGCGATCGTCGGTCGTAGCGAGCCGCTGCTCGAGTAGCGAGAGGAGCTCTCGGGCGTCGCCGCAGTGCTCGTACGCGACGGCGAGCGCGTGACACGCGGAGGCTCCGTGCTCGGCGTGCGACAAGAGGAGACTGAGCCCAGCGCGCGCCTCGGCGGACGTCGGCTCGAACGCGAGCACGTGCCGATACCACTTCAGCGCCGCCGCGTGATTTCCGACCGTGGCGTGCACCGCGCCGAGCCGTGCCACGAGCGCCGCCGCCTCACGCTGCTCTCGCTCCGCGGTCGCGTCGAGCAGACGCGCGAGCTCTTCGTGGCGACCGAGCTGCGACAGGAGCCGGTCGACCGCGGCGATGGTCTCGCGGTCGAAGCCGAGCTCGTTGCCGACGCGCGTCCAGGTCTCGGCTGCCTTCGCGTGCGCGCCGAGGCGCTCGTCTTCTAGCTTCGCGAGTCGCACGAGGTACGCGCGCCTTGCCGTGCGGTCTTCGGTCAGGTCGGCGCATTCTTGCAGCGCGCTCGCGAGCTCCGGCCACCGCCGGGCGCGCTCGAGCAACCCGACGATCGCGGTGCGCGCCTCGAAATCGGTCGGCTCCAGCGCGAGGACGTCACGCCATCGCAACAGCGCCCGATCCACGTCGCCGAGCCGATCGGACAGGCGCGCCGCCTGGGTCTCGACGTTGCGCCGCACGAACGCCGACGGCTCGAGGCGCGCGAGGTGCTCGAGCACTTCGAGCTGCTTTTCTTCTTCGCCGGCGCTCGCGTAGAGCTCACGGAGGCGGTGCGCGGCCGACAGCGCGTGCGAAGGTGAGCGGGCCTCGTCGGCGACGACGCGAGCGTAAAGGGCGGCGGCTCCGTCGACGTCTTCGAGCTGCCGGTGGCGCACCTCCGCGGCCTCGAGCCGCGTCGTCATCGCGACCTCGGCGTCGCTGCACGCGTTGGCCGCGGCCTCGAGCGCATCGGCGAGCACGTCGGGCCGCCGCGCCCGCGCCGCGAGCGTACGGAGCTGCCGTCGCGCATCCGCGTCGTGGGGATCGCCCGTCACGAGCTCGCGGTATTGGTTCAGCGCGTCGAGCTCGCGGCCCGCGACCGCGAGTCGCATCGCGAGCTCACGGTTCAACGCGCGCCGCTCGCCGTCGTCGACCACGAACCCGAGCGCGCACTCGAGCACACGGATGAGCTCATCGCTCCGCGCCGCCGCGACGTGCGCCTGTCGGAGAAGTCCGAGCGCGCCGCGGCGAACCTCGAGCGCGGCCTTTTCGGACGTGAGGATCCGCTCGAGCTCGGTGCATGCGGCGCGATGGCCTGGGCTTTCGGCAAGAACGACCTCGAGCGTCGCGACCGCGCGCTCGGGCTGGTCGAGCTTCTCGCGCTGCGTCGCCGCCATCCTGAGGCGCAGCTCGCGCGCGTCCTCGGTGCCGAGCCGCTCGAGCCGCGAGGCCCAATGAAGGACGAGCTCCGCGTGCCTTCCCTGCCGTTCGAGCAGCCGCTCGAGCGAGCCCGCGAGCTGCGCATTGTCCGGCTCGAGCGCGAGCTCCGCCTGGACGTAGCGGGCGGCGCGGTCACCGTCTTCCGCGAAGTCCTTCGCGACTTGCGCGGCATCTTCGAGCAAGCGCCGCCGAACCGCGACGTCGTCGGTCGTCGCGAGCCGCCGATCGTACACGCCGAGCAGCTCGTCCCACTGCCCCTGGGACGTGAGCAGCATCACGAGCCGCTCGAACGCCCACGCCGCGCTCGCGTCGAGCTCGTAGATCCGCCCGAGCAGCCCGCTCACCTTCGCCGGCGTGTCGCCGAACCACTCGTCGTAAAATCGGACGCTGCGCTCGGTGAGCTGAGCCGCCGTCACCTTCGGGAGCGACGCATCGAGCATCCGCGCGTAGAGCGCGCCTACGCCGTCGGGCTCTTCGACCGCGGCCGCGAGGTCCTCGAGCCGATCCCACGCGGCCATGTCGCCGGGCGACGCCTCGGCCGCGGCCAGCGCGCCTTCGAGCGCTGCGTGGCGCGCGTCTTTGGAGTCGCTCGTGGGTCGCTGGCTGCCTCGTTTTCTTGCCATGATTTTCTTTGCCCCCCAGCCGGTCGCTCCGAGCCGACGCCGGCGCAACGCTAACACGCGGCCGATCGCGCATCGCGGCGGAAAGCGCTTGCAGAATCGCGGAAGATTGACGCTCGCGCTTGACGCGCGCCGGGGCGGCGGTATGGCAGCTTGGTGACGACGGACAGGCTGTGGCGTCTCGGCCTCGCGCCGGCGCGGCTCGCGGGGATCGCGGCGCTGTGGCTCGCTGCCTTGGCCGCGTGGGTCGCGGTCCTTCGGCCCTTCGACCGCCCGACGGACGTGGCTCCGCCGCCGCTGCGGCTGCGCGTCGCCGGTCGCACCCTCGAGCCGCGCGGTGACGCCGTGGCGAGCGCCGTCGACGCGGTTCGTCGCTTCGCTCGCGCGGAGCTCTCGCTGCGGCTGCCCGACGGCGGCACGCGCACGCTGTCGCTCGCGGACCTCGGCATCGAGATCGATCGCGCGCGCCTCGCCGACCTGGTCAAGGCTGCGATGGATCCCACCTCGCCGCTCGCCCGGCGCCACGCCGAGCGCGTCGCGGCCGAGCCGGGGAGCGTCCTCGAGCTTCCGACGCCCGTCCGCCTCTCTGCGACGCTCGCCGTCGGTGCGCTCGTCTCGATCAAGGATGACCTCGATCGCGCGCCGGCCGACGCGTACGTCGACCTCGAGAAGCGCGAGCTCCGCCCCGAGAAGACCGGATTTCGCCTCGACGTCTACGGCACGCTCGCGCGGCTCGACGCGGCGCTGCGCGACGGCAAGAGCGAGGTCGATGCCGTCGTGGACACCGTCGCTCCGCGCGTCTTGGCGTCTGCGCTCGGCAACGTGAAGTTCGAGGAGGTCCTCGGTTATTTCGAGACGCCCTACTCGCAAGCAGAGAAGCACCGCACGCGCACGTTCAACCTACGCCTCGCCGCCTCGAAGCTCGACGGCACCGTGCTTCTGCCGGGCGAGGTGTTCGATTTCAACGGCAAGGTCGGCCCGCGCGACGAGGCCAACGGCTACAAAGTCGCGCCGGTCATCGCCGAGGGCGAGCTCGTCGACGGCATTGGCGGCGGCACGTGCCAGATCTCCGGGACGCTCCACGCCGCAGTATTCTTCGCCGGGCTCGCGCTCGTCGAGCGGTGGCCGCACTCGCGCCCGAGCGCGTACATCAAGCTGGGGCTCGACGCGGCGGTCGCGTATCCGACGATGAACTTCCGCTTCAGGAACGACTTCGACTTCCCGATCGTGCTGCACGAGGTCGTACGCGGCGGCGTCGTGCGCGGTGAAATCCTGGGGCCGCGCCGCCGCCGAACGGTGTCTTTCTTTCGGCGCGTCGACGACGTCGAGCCGTTCGAAGAGCTCGCGCGCGAGACCGACGATTTACCGCGCGGCGAGCGCGTGCTCTCGCAGCGTGGCGTACCCGGATTCAAGACCACGGTCATCCGCGTCGTGCGCGACGGCGCGTACGCCTGGCGCACGAAGACTCTCAATCACTACCCGGCGACGACGCAGATCGTGAAGGTCGGCACGGGGCCGAAGGAAACCGTGGTGAAGCTCAAGAGTGAGGCGTCGCTCGAGTACCGCGCCGACGAGCAGCTCGTGGTGACCCAGGGACCCGAGATCCGCACTCCAGGGCGCGCGGGGGTAGAACCCGGCGGAGGGATGGTGGAAGCTCGCGTGCCCGGAAAATACGGCACACCGGGTTGGCAGAAGGAGCTCGGCATGAAGTTCTTCGAAGCCGAAGACGACCAGGACGACGAGGGCGACGCGACCGACGCGGCCGACTCAAAAAAGAAGGGGAGCCGCTGATGGCGCGCGATGAACGCGAGGCGCGGCCGACGGTCGTGCTCGGCGTCACAGGCAGCAGCGCCGCCTACAAGGCCGCGATCGTGGCGCGGCTCCTCGTCAAGGCGGGCGTGCGCGTGCTGCCCGTGATGACCGACGCCGCTCTGAAGATGCTGGGCGAGGCGACGCTCGCGGGGATCACGGGCGAGCGCGTGCGGTGCGACATGTTCGAGGCCGGCGTCGCGGGGGAGCTGCACGTCGAGCTCGCCGAGCAGGCGGACGCCATCGTCGTCGTGCCCGCGACCGCCGAGCTCTTGGCGTCTCTCGCCGAGGGGCGGGCGAGCGACCTGCTGCGCGCGACGGTGCTCTCGAGCAAGGGGCCGGTGCTCGTGGCGCCGGCCATGCACCCGCGCATGTGGCAGCACCCCGCCACGCGCCGCAACGTCGCGCGCATCGTGGAAGATTGCGTCGAGCTCGTCGGTCCCGTCCACGGCGAGGTCGCCTCCGGCGACGTGGGCGACGGGCGCATGGCCGAGCCCGAGGCGATCGCCAAGGCGGTGCTCGCACGCCTCGCGCCGCGCGATCTCGAGGGGCTCCGGCTCGTCGTCTCCGCCGGCCCCACGGTAGAGGATCTCGATCCGGCGCGTTTTCTCTCGAACCGCTCGAGCGGCAAGATGGGCTACGCGATCGCCGAGCGAGCCAGCGCGCGCGGCGCAGCCTGCATACTCGTGTCCGGACCCGTGCACCTCGAGCCCCCGCGCGGCGTCGCTTGCGTGCGCGTTCGCAGCGCGCTCGAGATGCGGCAGGCGTTGTGGGATGCGCTCGGAAGCGATCTCGGGCAAGCGGACGCGCTCGTGATGGCGGCGGCGGTCGCGGACTATCGCCCGCACGCGCCCTCGGCCGGCAAGCTCAAGCGCCGGGGCCCCTTGCGCCTCGAGCTCGTGCCGAACCCCGACCTGCTCGCGGAGATCGGGGCCGCTCGTCGCGGGCGTTCGCCCATGCTGGTCGGCTTCGCGCTCGAGACCGTGTCGGACGACGCGCTCGTCCGCGCGGCCCGCGAAAAGCTCGAGAAAAAGCGGGTGGATCTCGTGGTCGCGAACCACGCTGCGGAGGCCTTCGACGGTGATGAAAACCGCATCACGCTCGTGACGGCATTCAAGGTCGAGCCGCTCGAGCGCGCGTCGAAGCGCACGCTCGCCGACCTGCTCCTCGATCGCATCGCGCTCGCGGTGCGTGATGGTCGACAGACCGCGCGAGGGAAGGCGAGCGCGAGCGAGCGGCGGGGTAGCTCTCGAGGGGCGCACGGCGCCCGCAAGGCGAAGCGATGAGTGATTCGGAAGAGGAGACGGACGAGGCCCCCGCGACCGATGGCGCACCCGATCCGGCGCTGCGTCCGCGGGCTTGGCTCGAGTGTCTCGCGGTGACGTTGGTCGCCGGCGTCGCGCTGACCGTCGCGTTCTCCGATGGGCTCGCCGAGAGCGCGCTCATGATCCCGATCGTGGGTGGCGCCTACGCGGTGCTCGCCGTCGCGACGCTCATTTACCTCCACAAGCGCGGCCGATTGCAGGGCGAGCTCGCTCCGCGCCGGCTCGACGTCACGCTCGGTGCGCTGGTCGCCCTGGTCCTCGTTCTCGGCGCGATGGTCGCCGAGCTCGGGCTTCAGCAGCGCGCGATCGGCGGTTGGATGTTCCAGCTGTTCTTGCAGCTCGGCGACCCGCGCGGCGCGACGAGCGCGTGGCTCGGCCCCGCCGTCTTCGCGACAGCTTTGCTCGAGGAGCTCGTCTGGCGCGGGTTCGTCATGCGGCGGCTCGCCGAGGCCGAGGGAGCGGGTCGCGCCCTGTGGTTCTCGACGCTGCTCTACGCCATGGCCCACGCCGGCACGGTCTACACGCTGCGCGATCCGAACGTCGGGCCGAACCCGATCCTCGTCGTCGCGGCGGCAGGCTGCGGGCTCGTCTGGGGCCTCGTCGCCGTGCGCTTCGAGCGCCTCGTGCCGAGCCTCGCGGCGCACGCGATCTTTTCTTGGGCGGTCGTGCTGTTCCCGGTCTGGCGGCTCTGACCCAAGGGCGTGCGTCGGTGGCTCAGCCGCCGAAGAGCAGCGCGAGGCTCGTGACCGTGGCGGCGACGAGCGCGCACAGCGAGGCGACCTCCGTCGGCGTGAGCGCGTAGCTTCGCGCGAGTCGGGCGGAGGCATGAGCGCGGTGCATCGAAGCCGTGAGCGGTTGCGGCAAGGTGTCCGAGGTCGCACGCCCTCGCGCCGCCGCATGCGAGGCGCTGCGCGCGACTCGCCGCCGCGCTGCGCAGAGCACGCGCCACGTTCGTGTGGCGAGCACGTCGCCCGACGCGGGTGAGAACGGGGCGAGCGCCGTCGCCAGCTCAGCGACGCTCTCGTAGCGCGCGCGTCGGTCCTTCTCGAGACAACGTTGCACGACCGCGGCGAGCCGCTTCGGAAGATCCGGGCGCAGCGTGGCGAGCGGCGGCGCGGGCGACGACAGCAGCATCGCGAGCACGCCGTCGACGCTGTCGGCCTCGAAAGGCGTACGCCCAGACAACATCTCGTAGAGCAGGGCGCCGAGCGACCAGATGTCGTTTCGCGCATCGCACGCGGCCGAGTCGGTGGCCTGCTCGGGAGGCATGTAGAGCGGCGTGCCGACGGGCGTCGAATTGGGCGGGCCTGCTGGCGACGACGCGGTCGCGATCCCAAAATCGAGCAATTTGATCGACCGCGTCCCGTCCGGAAGACGCGCGAGAAACAGATTGCCGGGCTTCAGATCGCGGTGCACGAGCCCGACGCCGTGCGCTTCCGCGAGCGCCGCGCAGGCCTCGAGCGCGATCCCCACCGCTTCGGCGGTTCCGAGGCGACCGCGGCGGCAGAGCACGCTCTCGAGATCTTCCCCGTCCAGGAGCTCCATCACGACGAAGGGCGTGCCGTTGGGCAGGAGCTCGATGTCCAGCACGTGCGCGATGTTCGGGCCGTGGAGCTTGGCGACCGCCCGCGCCTCGGCGAGAAACGCGGCCTTCACTCCGTCGTCGTTGCCGAGGTGCGGGTGCGGGATCTTCAGCGCCACTTGCCGCTCGAGCCGCAGGTCGGTCGCGGCGTACACGCTGCCCATCGCGCCGCTGCCGATGCGCGAGTCGACGCGGTAGCAGCCGTGGACGACTGCGCCGACCATCGTGTCGCGTGCGTGGCGATTCTCGACGGCGTGCAACGTGAGGCGGCGAGCTGCAATCACTGCGCCACGTGCGGTCGCGAGCGCCGTCACGTGCTCGGCTCGGCTCACGGCGACTGCGATGACGTCGTCTGCGAACGCGGCGCGCTCGCGGCGCTCATGACGTGTGCGAGGCCAACTAGGACGCCGAGGACGGCGACCGTGGCAAAGATGACCCAGTGAAAGCGGAGCGTGCGTCCGCCGCCGATTCGCCGGATCCCCGACAGCTCGGGCACGGCCGACGGCGCGGTCGCCGCCGAAGCGTCCTCGAGCCCGAAAACGCCCGGCGATTTCTGAGGAGTCGGCTTCTCGCCGGGGGGCCTCGGTGGTGGAAGGTGCTTCACGGGTTCGCGTCTCGCTCGCGGGGGGCTCTTGGACTCGTGCCTCGTGCACCCGGGTGAAGCACGCATCGTTCCCGCGGCGACGCGTCGTGGCGCTGGGCACGCGCATTGCCGCTCTGCCGAGAAACGCGCATCGCCGAGCTTCGACGAGCCGCCTCATCCGGCTCGGCGTGGGGCGGCTTGCGGCAGGAGGTCAAATTGCAGAAGCCCATCGAGGTTTGCCTTCGTCATCTCGCGGACGAGCATCGCGAGCTCATCAATGCGACGGTCGCGTCGCGCGCCAAGAAGCTCGAACGCTTCGTCTCGGTGCTCGGATGCCACGTGACCGTCGACCGCCCGCAGCGCGCGCAGCGAAGCCGAAACCGCTACCGCGTCGTCATTCGCCTCACCGCCGCGCCGAACCGCGAGCTCGTCGTGCGATTCCAGCCCGCGGACTTGCACGGCTCCGTGGTCGAGATCGTCGACGGCGCGTTCGACGCGATGGAGCGCCGCCTCAAGGAGTTTGCGGCGAAGCGCGGCGGCTTCATCAAGGCGCACTCGCGCGGCTACGAGCCCCCGGTCGACCGCATGGTGCGCGACGTGCTCGAGGACGTCCGCGCGCCCGGCTAGTGCGGCGAATCATCGATTCGCCAGGTGCGCGCATGAGAAGGGAGCGTTGTCCGCTTGGCAGAAGCTGCGCGCCCGCATAGTATCGCGCCAACGCTCGGGCCCTCTTGCCGGCACGCAGCATTCTCCCCATGACGGCATCCGACTCGCGTCGTGCGAAACCGACCACGTCGCCCATCCTCGGCGACATGGCGCCGTCGGAGCGCGCGCCCGAGACGCCACGCTCCGGGGCGCCGAGCTCGACCCTGCCACCGGGGCATCACCCTGAGCCACCGCCTTCGGTGCCGCCGCCGCATCACTCGGTGCCTCCGCCGCACCTTCACGGCGCGTCGAGGTCGACCCTGCCGCCACAGGATCATTCGGGGCCACCATCGCGAGCTGCCGGCGCGTCGAGCTTCTTGCCGCCGGGATCGCGGGCGCGCGGCGTGGGCGACACGTCGCCTCCCACGTCGCCTCCCACGTCGACTCAGCGCACGTCGCACAGCCAACCTGCGATGCGAGGCCCTGCGCGCGTGCTCCTGGTCGACGACTCGCCGACGCTCTTGTCGGTGATCGGCAGCGCCCTCAAGGCTCGCGACGCCGACGTGACCGGTGTGCGCGACGGTCACGAGGCCCTCGGCTTGCTCATGCACGACTGCTTCGATGTCGTCGTGTCGGACATCCACATGCCGAACATGGATGGGCTCCGACTGCTCGAGTCCGTGCGCGCGTACGATCCCGATCTTCCGGTCGTGCTCATGACCTCGTCGCCGGAGCTCCCGTCGGCGATCCGCGCCATCGAGCTCGGCGCGTTTCGCTACCTGTCGAAGCCGTTCAAGCTCGACGAGCTCGGCGACGTCGTGCAGCAGGCGGCAAAGCTGCGGAGGCTCGCGCGTTTCCGCCGCGAGGCCACCGAGCTCGCGGCCGAGTCGAGCGGCGAGGCCGAGCGCGGGAGGCTGCGGTCGAAGCTCGACGACGCGCTCGCATGTCTCGAGATGGCCTACCAGCCGATCGTGGATGCGCGGGCCAACAGCATGTTCGGCTACGAGGCGCTCATGCGAACGAACCTCTCGCCCGGCGAGGTGCTCTCCATCGCCGAGCGGCTCGACGCGGTACACGAGCTTGGTCGCGTCGTGCGCGCGGCCGTGGCCCGCGACCTCGAGACGCTCCCGAGCGGGGTCCTGGCGTTCGTGAACTTGCACACGCTCGAGCTCGAGGACGACGAGCTCTTCGAGCCGAGCTCACCGCTGGCCCGCTTCGCCGAGCGGGTCGTCCTCGAGGTGACGGAGCGCGCGCAGATCGCCGACGTCGACGGGCTCGCCGGACGCATCGCCGCTCTTCGCGCGCTCGGATATCGCGTCGCCATCGACGATTTCGGCGCCGGCTACTCGAGCCTCAACAGCTTCGCGCAGCTTCAGCCCAACTTCGCCAAGCTCGACATGGCGCTCGTGAAGCCCGCTCCGACGGACGCGATGCGGCGCCGGCTCATCCGCTCGATGACCGAGCTCTGCGCCGAGATGAGCATCCTCGTCGTCGCCGAGGGCGTCGAGACGGAGGCGCACCGCGACACGCTCCTCTCCCTCGGCTGCACCCTGATGCAGGGCTTCCTCTTCGCGCGGCCCGCGCGGCCGTACTGCGACGCCAATTTCTAGTCCGGTTCTCGGCCCGAACAGGGCCCATCTGCGTCGTTGCC
>SXGT01506050.1_pt1 | contig 11488 bp, 9 predicted proteins | sample 3176221 | NCBI WGS metagenome assembly SXGT01 (sample SAMN11356862, study PRJNA531348) | freshwater metagenome | isolation source: freshwater sample F1-120 | place: China: Fuxian Lake, Yuxi | collected 2017-12-25
CCAGGCGACTCGCCGCGCCGCGACGTCGATCTTCGCGTTCCGGGTGACGATGGCAGGGCTCTTGCCGCCGAGTTCGAGAGTGACGGGTGTGAGGTGCTCCGCCGCAGCGCGCATCACGACTCGCGCGACGCGACCGTTGCCGGTGTAGAGGATGTGATCGAAGCGTTGTTCGAGGAGTTCGGTGGTCTCGGCCACTCCGCCTTCGACGAGTGCCACGCTCGGCTCGCCGAGTTCGCGGATGAGTGCCGCGAGTGCGTCGGAGGTCGCGGGTGCGAGCTCGCTCGGTTTGCCGACGACTGCATTCCCCGCGGCGATCGCGGCGATCATCGGGAGGAGCAGGAGTTGCACGGGATAGTTCCACGGCGCGATCACACACACGACCCCGAGCGGTTCGCGGATCAGCTTCGAGCTCCCGGGTTGGAACGCGATCGGTGTCGCGACGCGCTTGGGGCGAGCCCAGCTGTCGAGGTGGGCCAGCGTGTGGTCGATGTCGGTGAGCACGAAACCGATCTCGGTCACCCACGCTTCGATCGCGGGCTTGTTGAAGTCTGCGGCGAGCGCGGCGAGCAAACGCTGCTCGTGTTGTTCGACGAGCGAGCGCAGCCGACGCAACGTCGTGCGCCGCCAGTCGAGCGGGCGGGTGACGCCGCGGGCGAACTCGTCTCGGGCGGTGCGAACGATGTCGCCGACTTCGGGAATGGGTGTCGCGGTGAAGGTCATGATCAGCTCCGATGGTCGAGCAGTGTTCGCCCAACCTACCGACGACGGATCACCGCTCCCCATTGCACGCGGGATCGAAGCGTCGAGTCCGCGCGGTCGAGCGGATCAGAACGGGACGATCGTGGTGAGCAGGCCGCGCCCTTCGGCCCGGCCCGACAACGTTCGTGCGAAGTCGACCGCGTCGAGTTCGAGCGTCTCGACCGGAGTCGTCCCGACTGCGAACGATCCGCCCGCAGGTCCGGTCAGCTCCAAGCGACAGGTCGCACCGTGGCGCCGGGCCCACTCGACAGCGACGTCGGCGACGATGCGCGCATCGTGCGCGTCGAGCTCGAGCGGGCCTCCGAAGGCGCGCGACGCGTCGACCCGGTGCATCCACAGGTCGCGCAGATAGATCGTGTCGGTGAGGTAGCCGAGCGACCACTTCTCGACGACCGGGCCATCGACACCGAGCCGGAACCCGTTGCGCAGCCACCGCGGCAACCGCCGCCGGGCTCGGATGGTTCGGGGTGCGACCTCGGCGAGTCGTCGAACGATGTCCGGACCGTCGAGTTGTTGCCGATCGACGATCTGGATGGCGGAGAGTGCGGCTTCGAGCGGACCGCCATTGCGCTTGCGGTGTGCGAGCGCGCGGCGCATCTGGCGCGCGTTCTCGCGGAACGACGCGCCGGCCTCACAAGCACCGAGGACGTGCGCGTACATCGTGCGCACGTTCCACCCGGGACATTCGACGACTGGCGCGTTCCACTGCTCGTCGGTGAGCGATCGCAACATCGCGACGGTTCGGTCGAGTTCGACTCGCTGCAGTTCCATGGCATCGTCGTGTTCGAGCGGGCCGAGTGCGGTGAGATCGGCGAGTGTCGTGGTCATCGGTGGGTCTCCAGTCTCGGTTGGGTCGCGGGCCGACGGCCACGCGACGAGGTTGGCGATCGAGTTGGCTTCGTGCGGGTCGCGAGGACGAGGTCGACGGCCGGATCGATGAGGCGTTCCCACCGATCGCCGCCCGGATCGTTCGCGAGCTGTTGCGCGACGAGACCCGACGCGATCGCGTTGGTGAGGTCGATCATGGATTCGTCGAATCCGGCTCGACGCAGGCCGGCGAACCCGACGTCGTAGGCCTCCTGGGCGATCGCGTAACTCGCCGGTGTGGGCTCGAAGTCGGGGATCGTGCGCAAGAACAGGAGCTGATGGCGGACGGGGTCGTCGACACAGAATCGGAAGAACCCGCGCAACCGTCGTTGCGCCTCGGCGCGAAGGTCGGCATCGTCACCCGTCGCACGATCGAGCTCGAGTTGGAGTTCGAGGAACGCCTCGTTGCCGGCGCGGAACATCGCGTCGTAGAGCGCGTGCTTGGAAGGGAAGTACTCGTACAGCGACTGCGCCCGCATGCCGACGGCGTCGGCGAGCGCACGCATCGAGAACCCGACGAGACCGTGTTCGCGTGCGAGCGTCCAGGCCGCGCCGAGGATTTCCGCGGTCGTTGCGGCCCTCCGGGCGCGAATCCTGGGACTCTTCGGATTTCCTGACATTGTCAGGATAATGGCCGACGACCGACCCGAATGTCAAGAAGACTCCGGCAATCGGACGCACCGTCGTGCGCCGTGCCGCTACGCGCCGCCGGGCCGGACCCGCCCGGAGATGGCGTAGCGCCCGACGCTGCCGTAGTCGCTGTACGCCGTGTCGCCGCTCCCGCCGCCGGTGCCGTCGACGATGATCCAGTAGCGGCCAGGTCGGAGCTGCAGATCGGCGACGTGGACGCGTAGACCGCTGGCGCGGGTCGGTGACACGAAGCGCATCGGCGGATCGATTCGTGCCACCACCGTGCCGTCGAACCGACGAATGGTGACTCGAACGTCGAGGTTCGCGGCGTAGGTCACGGGCCGCACGGTCAAGCGCAGCGACCCGCCGCGAGTCGTGAACGAGAAGCTGTCCTGATCGTCGGGCGCGGCGATGACGCCGTTCGCAAGCCAGCCGTCCGATCGGAGTCGGGTGGCGGTGTGGCGAGTGTCGCCGTGATCGTCGGCCATCTCGCGAACGCCGTACTGACGCATCGTCGCGTAGTCGTCGCTCGTGTCGGTCGCGCCGAGGTACTCGCCGCGCGACCACTGCGTGAGCGGTTGCCCGTACCCGAGCCCCATGATCGGCGCCCAACCGTCGGCGCCGATCGCGTACGGCTGCAGTCCGATGCCGTCGTGATCGAGCCCGGCGTGGTGTCCGAGTTCGTGAGCGACGGACTCGCCGAGAATCTTCGGGTCGTTCCACGCGCCACCGCCGGTGAAGACGAGCGCGGGCTGGCTGAAGTTCTGGTCTCCGACGACGCCGAGCGCGCCGAGATACGCCAGACCGCCGCATCCGCACCAGGTGACGAATTCGACCTCGGCGACGATGAGCGCCGTGGACCCGAAGTAACGATCGGTCACCGAGTCGCGGTGCATGGCAGCTGTTGATGGCAATTCGGTGGTGACATCGATGTCGAACGGTGCGTAGTCCTCGGCGACGTGCGCCCAGATGAGCACGATCCATTCCAGCTCGGTCGCGTTGAACGTCGTTGGGTCGCCGTCGTTGTCGATGCCGGTCACTTCGGTGGTCGGAACCGCGGGGTCCCACCCGGTTCCCGCGAGCGAGCCGCCATCGAGATCGATGTAGAACGTGATCGGTGCGCCGGGTCGACTGTGCAGGGCAGGAACGGCGGGTGTCGTCGGGCCGGTCGGTGCAGCCGCAGTGGCAGCGGGACGGAGAGGGTTCGGGGCCGGCTCGACGAAGAGCGCGCGACCCGCCGAATCGACGTGGAGGGTGGCGTCGTCGTTCGACGCGGCCACGAAGGGAGGGTCAGATCGCGGCACGCTGCCAGCCGGTGTGGGTGCGAGTCCGACCGACACCAAGGTCGTTGCCGCGATCAGCGCGCGCTGGATGTGCATGCTGCACCTCGATACCGTAGGAATGTGCCGCAACGATCATGTCACGTCGAAGTACGGCGCGGCCCTTCGCTCACTCCTAGGTTCGTGGTGCGAGTTCGGCTTCCCACCTGGCGACTTCCTCGTTGAGAACACCAACGCCGCGTCGGGCGATCGCTTCTTGCTCGGGAAGCAGATAGGTGAGCAGCGCAGCATCTCGCTGCTCGTCCCAGGTGTCGCGGCTCCAGTCTTGAACCTGCGACAACACGTTGATCAGTGCGATCTGGGTGCTGCTGTCGTACATCTCGCTCGTCGCCGCGAGCTCGCGGGCGCGGGCGCGGTCACCGCGTTCGAGTGCGAGGTGCGCGAACGCCAAGAGGAACGGTGTCGCGATGTCAGTCGGTGGGCGGCGACGCGCCGCCGCGGTGAGGCGTCGGCCCCGTTCTTCCAACGGCGCATCGACGCAGATGGCCGCCGGCGCGGCACAAAGTTCGGCGAGGCCGAGTTCGAGTTCCTGGCGCTGACATGCCCGCAGCAACTCGGCGTCGGCGTGCTCGTCACGCGTGAGGAGAATCCAGAGCAGGTTGGCGAGTGCTTGGTCGCGTACCTCCCGTCCATCGGATGCCCAATCGAGCGCTTCGAGCGCGGCGCGCCGTGCATCGTCGAGGCGGCCGAGCGACACGTAACCGGTCGAGAGGGAGGTCAGGTATCCGGTGACGGTCGCGTCGGTTGATGCGTTCGCGAGGGCGATGACCCTCGGAAGCGACGCTTCGATGCGATCAACACCGACCATCGGCGCAACGGCCGAGGTGAGGGCGCACACCCACATGTCGAACCATGACCGCGCGGGGTCGTCGTCGTCGAGGGCGACCAACATCCTCTCTGCGGTGACGAACACCTCTGCGTAGCGGCGCATGAGCCGATCGAGGAACAGCTCGGTCGCCACCGCCGAACGCCACGCCAGCGGATCCAGTTCGTCTCGCCGTGCCGCGATGGTTGCGACGAGCTTGCGTGCCACTTCGAGTTCGCCGGTCGATGTCCGGAAGGCGCAGGAGCCATAGATGAAGGCGGCTTCGTTGACTCGGTCGGCCCGCATGGCGTCTTCAGCTGCGGCTCGCCGAGTGACATCCTCGAAGGCGAGGGCATGGTCGGTCGCCGCCATGTAGTTGCTCGCGAACCAGTTCCAATCGTCGGTCGACTCCGGGAGCAGGGCGCGCTCGAGCGCTCGCTGCGCGGCGCCAGCCTCGCTGTGTTCGTGCAGGAGCACCCGGCCGAACTCGCGCAACGACTCGAGGTAGCGCCAACCAGCATGCGGTTGATGGGTCGAAATCGAGACCACGAGGCTCTTGGTCTCGAGCGCGTCGACGATGTCGGCTGCCTCGATGCGATCGACGTCGAGCAGGCGGGCCGCCGTGCCGAGTGTGAACGGCCCGGCGCACACCGCGAGCCGTCGGAACGCGGATTGCAACTCGGGGCTCAAGAGTTCGTACGACCATCGGATCGTCGCCGCCAGGGTCTGCTGTCGCTCGGGTGCGCCGCGTGGGCCGCGGCGTAGCATCCTGAAGCGATCGTCGAGGTGCGCGAGGACCTCGACCGGCGACAGTGTTCGGAACTGGGCCGCGACGAGTTCGAGCGCGAGCGGGATGCCGTCGAGATGGGCCGCGATCGCAGTCGCGGTTCCGATCGAATGGTCGCCGATCGACGCGCCAAGATCGGTCGCGCGTTCGACGAGGAGTCGTACACCCGGCGAATCTTCGGCGTCGACCGCGAGCGGAGGCACCGAAATGACGGACTCAGCGGGGAGTCGGAGCGACTCTCGCGATGTGGCGAGCAGTCGCAACTGTGGGACGTGTTCGACCAGGCGGCTCACGACGTCGGCCACACCGTCGATGACGTGCTCGCAGTTGTCGAGCACGATGAGAATCTGACGGCGGTTCAGATCCGCGACGAGGTGATCGATGGGATCGACCTCGGTCGGCGCGACGGCGCGGATACCGCTCAGCAACGCGCCGACCACCTCGTCGTCGCTGCGGATGCGGGTGAGATCGACGAAGTAGACCCCGCCGGGAAATCCAGCGAGTTCGCGGCCGGCGGCTTCGACCGCGACGCGGGTCTTGCCGACCCCGCCCGGACCGACGAGGGTGACGACCGGATGGCCGGTGAGCGCGCGACGAGTTTCGGCGACGAGCGGGCCGCGGCCGATCAGGCTGGTCGGTTGCGTCGGCAAGGTGGTGACGAAGTTCGCCATCGATGCGAGCGGCGGGAACGAGTGATCGCGACCGATCGGCGCGACCTGGAAAAGTCGACGGAGGCCGTCGAGGTCGCGCAGACGGTGTTGGCCCAGATCGGTGATTATCCAGCGCGTTCCGGCTTCGTCGGTGAGCGACTCGACGACCTGCTCCGAGACAACGACCTGACCTCCGTGCGCGGCAGCCATGATGCGCGCGGCCTCGTTGAGCGGCGGCCCGTACCACCCGCCGCCGCGTCGTTGCGCGTCGCCCAGGTGAACACCGATGCGAACGCGTATCGGTGTGTGCGATCGCCACGTCGCATCGTCGAGGAGCGATTGTGCCTCGAGCGCGGCGGCGACCGCGTCGCCCGGCCGCGCGAAGACGACCGCGAAGGCGTCGCCCGCGGTGCCGATCGTGTGCCCGCGGTGGCGTTCGATCGCGGCAGACATGAGCTGATCGTGAGTCGTCAGATCGACGCCCATTGCGTCGGGGTCGGCCGACCAGAGCCGAGTGGAGCCCACGATGTCGCTCATCAAGAACGAACCGTGAGCCATCACGGGCTCAATCTAACGAACAGTCGGTGACTCGTGATCAGCGCGGTTCGTCGACGAGACGCGCCAAGGTGGCTCCGACTCGTAGGTCGTCGACCTGACCGAAGGCATGGAGGCGCAAGCGACCGGCCCGATCGATGGCGAGGAGACTCGGCGTGCCCCGCAGCTCGTAGTCGCGCATCGTCACCGGGATTGCGTCGGTGCCGTCGTGACGGTCGACCCCGACCGGAAATGTGATGCGGTACTCGTACAAGAACGCTTCGAGCGACACGGGCTGCATCGCTGCGTGGTGTTCGAACACGGTGTGCAGACCGAGCACCACGATCTCGCCCGCGAACGTCGCCGCGATCCGTTGCGCCTGCGGGAGGCCATGCGCCACGCAACCGGGGCACAGCATCTGGAACGCTTCGATGACGATCACTTCGCCGCGCAGGTCGGCGAGGGTCGGGCTCTCGTTCGTGTTGAACCAGCGTTCGACGCTGAGTTCCGGCGCCGGGACCCCCTCGATCATCGCGAGGTCACGAGTCGATCGCGAACGCGGCGATGCTGCGTTCGTCGATCGACGTGCCCCAGACGAGCACGAGATAGCGATCGCCCTCGGCGAGGTCGAGGTCGATCGAATCGGTGACGTGTGCCGCCGCACAGTCGCTGACGTTCGCATCGTGGGCCACGAACTCGGTCGCGCCCGCGGGCACCGGGTAGGCCGTGCCGCCGTTGCCGATGGCGATGTCGTTGCTCGTGATCCATTCCTGGTTGCACGTCCCGACCGCGTCGAGCGAGACGAAGTCGCCGCCGTCGATACCGCGAATACCGATGTCGTTCAGCAGCAGGAGCGCCTGGCCTGCGGGCGCGTCGCCGATCTCCTCTTCGTACACGATCTGCGTGGTCATGCCGTCGGGCTGATCGGGGTTGAGGGTGTCGCTCCACCCCATCACGACGGTCCAGCGGTGCTTGCCCACGACAGCCTCGTCGAGCATCTGGAGCAGCCCGTCGGTGGTCTCGACACCCGGCATCTGGATCACGGCACGAAGCCGGGCCTCGGGGTCGTCGACGAACTCGTTCGTCTCGGTCTTCATCGTGTGCCAGTCGCTCACGGCGCCATACTCGAGCGTCTCGATCTTCTCGCCCGCCTCGGCGTTGACGCCCCAATAGATGTCGACCGACGCGCCCTCACCATCTTGCCGCCAGAAGTTCGCGAAACGAATCTGGCCGTCGGCGTACTCCTCGAACTCCGCCTCAGGCATCGGCGGGAGACTGAAGAGCGTCTCGTCGCTCGGGTCGCCGCTCGATTCGGTCGTCGCCTGCGGGTCGTTGCCGGCGTCGGTCGGGTCGGACTCGTTGTCGTCACCTCCTCCGCCGCACGCGGCGAACGCGAGTGCGAGGACGGGAACGACGAGACGAAGCCGCTTCGAGATCATGACAACGATGGTAACGATGCCGCGGCATCACTGGGTGGAATGCGGAGTGCACACAGATGACCATCGAGCGGCCCTGAAGTCCTCCTCTCGCACGTGCGAGCGCCGCGTCAACCGTGTTTGCGCGGGAGCGTCTCGGTGAACGCGAGGCCGAGGTCGATCCAGCGCCGCAGTGCGTCCGCCCGGCGGATGCCGACGCCATCGACGTAGACGAAGCCCTTCATCGAGCGGCCGGTGAAGTCCATCTCGCGCGCGTGCGCGCGTTGCAGCGCCGCGGCCCACTGGTCGGGGCTGACGCGGACCATGAGATCGGTACCGACGAGACCGACGGTCATGTTGCCGTGGAGCATGAACGCGATTCCCCCGAACATCTTCTTCTCGGTGACGCCGGCGCGCGACGCGAGCAGGTCGCGAATGCGCTCGGCGAGCCGCTCGTCGTAGGCCACGACGATCAGTGTTGCACACCTGCTTGGAACCCTGACGCGTGCTCTTGCAGGCTGGCTGCCACTGCTTGGTACGTCGAGGTACGACTCGCACCACGTCACGCACCACAGCCATCTCCGTCGAGGGTTGAGGGGATGAGCTGCTCGCAAGCGAGTCGACGCGCCCGGAACCATCGGCTGAGTCCGCCTCACCGACGCCGCCGACCGGGTCGAAGCGGCATTGGCCGACCAGTAGCGCGCAGCGAATTCGTTCGTGTCGACAACGGCTCCAGGCTGTGGTTCGATGCGGTACGAACGAAGAGCAAAGGGCTCGACGCGGAGGGCCAACCTGGTGGGCGGAGAACTGTTCGTGGTCGAAGGGGACCTGTTCCGCTTGGCTTGCGACGCGGTCCTGATTCCGACCGATCGCAGATTCCGAATCACGCGTGCATTCGCCACGTTTCCCGGATTGCGCGAGTCGATTCCTCACGACATCTCGTGGGGTGGCGAGACCGTGGTGAACGTTCGCTCTGCCGGCAACGGACCCGATCTTTGGCTGGGCTGGGTCGGTACCTACCTCGATGATGCGCCCGGTGCCGGCATCGACCGCATTGCTTCCGTGGCGGAGAGTTTCGTGCGTCGCGCCGGCTCCGCGATCTCGCGTGACAACGACCGGATCCCGCTGGTGGCGCTGCCGTTCATCGGCAGCGCCAGTGGGGGAGGTTCGAGGTTCAAGGGAGAACTTCTCCGCGAACTCATGACGAGATTGGCATTGGTCGCAGATGCATCCGACGTCGACGTCGCGTTCGTCGCGTGGGAAGCGAAGGCGTACGCCGCCGCCCAGGCGTTCCGAACTGCGAACGCAACTCGACATCTGTCTGATGATCTGTTCGATCGAGCGCGGGTGATCGCTGACGAAGTGCAACGAGACAATGCCGTGCTTTTCATCGGTGCGGGTGTGAGCATGGACGTCGGCGCGCCTTCCTGGACGGAATTGCTGCGACAGGTCGCCGTCGGGAACCGCGTCGATGGCCTGGACTTCGAGCAGGTGGTGAGCCAACTCGATTTGCGAGATGTCGCGTGGCTCATCAGCCGTGACTACGCGAACCCCGAGGCCTTTCGCTCTGCGATCACCAACGCAGTCGTCCGGGATCGGTTCTCGCTGACCCACTCGCTGCTGGCGTCACTTGGGGTGCGGGAATCGGTGACGACGAACTACGACACGTTGTTCGAGAGTGCCGCACCACCAACCCGAGAGCCGTTGCGAAGGTTGCCGGGGTCGGCGATCTCACGAGGAGATCGCTGGCTCTTGAAGCTCCATGGTTCGCTCGATTCGAGCACCGTGATCACGCGGGGTGACTACCTCGATCACTGGGTTCGCTCGAGTCATCTGTTCGGTGTCGTTCAGGCGATGCTCATGACCCGACACATGTTGTTCGTCGGGTACTCGATGCGAGATGAAGACTTTCACCAAGTCATCCACGAGGTTCGCGCGGCTCGCCCGGAGGGAGTCGTCGGCACCGCGCTCGTTCTCTGTGAAGACCCCGTCCAGCAATCGCTGTGGCGCGATGTCGTCGAGTTCGTGCCGATGGTCCGACGAGTCGAGGCTGAACGACTTGGTAGCGCGGCGGACCGCGTCGCATCGCGTCGACTCCGCGTGTTTCTCGATGCAGTGGGACAACTCGCGTCCACAGATCATCCGTATGCACTCGACCCGAGCTATGCCGGGCTAGATCAGAATCCGTCTTCGGTCTTCTCGACGCTGGCGAGCATCGATCCGAGTCGGCTCGCCTCGAAGGGCCCGGACCGAGAGGTTCGCGATCTGCTCCGCCGGCTGGGCCATCCCTATTTCGATCCGGATTTCTCGAACTCGGATCGTGAGTACCTCGCATGACCTCGTCGAATTCCGCCCGCGCGATCGAGCCCTCGGTGAGCGCGCGACTCTCGCATGAGAGTTGGAGCGACGATGCGACTGACTGAGCGATTCGAACACGCACTGGCCGGCGCTATCCGTCGAAGGCGATCTACGGCGTGGCACACGGCATACAGTTCCCGGAGTTGGGGCCGTTGTCCTCGCACGAGTTCAGCGGGGGACGCACCGCCGCGGCGAAGTGGCTCGAGCAACTCGGATTCGAGATCGTTCGCACCTCGCGGTCCAACGCCTGATAGCGCGGCCGTGGGCAACGGCGGTGCACAACTTCGTGCTCCGCGTGTCGGTGTGTCCTACCTGCGAAAGTGAATCCGGTCTGCTGCCGCGGGCGCGACGACGCGCTCTACAGGTAGCCACCGTTGTCGTGGCGACGTACGACGCGATCGCCGAGGAAGACGCGCCCGCCGAAGCGTTGCTGGAGTTCGTCGTCGATTTCGTCGGCGAGTTGACCGACCATTCCGATCAGCGCGGCGAGATGGGCCTCGACGTAGGGGGTGGCGATCAGGTCAGCTCGAAGGTGCACGACGCCGCTGTCCCACCACGCGCTCACGAACGGATAGTCGCGGTTGATGTCACTCACCTCTTGAAGGAGCGGAGCGCTGTAGGGCACGTCCACCAGCACTGGGACGAGCAGACGGACCAGCGGGCTCCCATCTGGGATCTGCACGAACACGACCGTGGAATCGAATTGGATCGGGTAATCGCCATCGTCGTCGGGTGCGGGGGTGCCGTCCGTCATCAATCGGTCGAGGGTTGCTTCGACCATCTGGCGAAGTTCTGCTGGCCCTGCTGGATGGCCGATGATTAACTCGATCGCTTCAGAGCTGATCTCGGCGGCTGTGCTCGACGCTCGACGAGTCTGCAGCTCGGGGAATTCGAAGGTGTTGCCATCAACGTCGAACGCGTCGTATTCGAGTTGTCCGGGGTGGCCCACACGCATCACGTCGCGCAGCGTCGTGACAGCGATGATCGCGAGCAGTGCGTGGTCGACCGGGGACGAAGTGTCGATGTAGTGGTTCGGGCCACCGTCGGATCTTGCTCCTCGTGGGGTACGTCCGGCGCGTCAGTTGGCGGTAGCCACCCGAGTTGCTCAAGCTGCGCGAGACCGGCAGCGTCGAATTGCATTTCGGGCGACAGATACGCGTTCGCGACGGCCTCCGCGCGCATCCCGTGAGCGCCCTGTGCCGCGAACTGCACAAAGTACGAACTGTGCCCGTCGCTCGCCGTCGTGTGAGCGCTTTTCACAGCGACGATCAGGAACGTGTCCTCTTCCAAGACGCGCAGGACGGCAGCGAGGGAAGTCTCGAATGCATCCCAGGCCTCGTCCG
>SXGT01561969.1_pt1 | contig 11488 bp, 10 predicted proteins | sample 3176221 | NCBI WGS metagenome assembly SXGT01 (sample SAMN11356862, study PRJNA531348) | freshwater metagenome | isolation source: freshwater sample F1-120 | place: China: Fuxian Lake, Yuxi | collected 2017-12-25
GCATTGCGGCACCGCGTCTCGTCGAGTTGCAACAGGCGGTGCGCGCCATCCATGCAGCGCCGGCCCTGATCGACTACGTCCAGGCGCTTGCCGCGCACACCCGTACGGCGCCGCGCTGGCAGGCGGGCCTGTCGCCGCGCGCCTGCCTCGCCCTGCTCGCGGTGGCGCGCGCCTGGGCCATGCTGGATGGTCGCGACCATGTCATGCCCGAAGATGTGCAGGCCGTGCTGCCAGGGGTCATCGCGCACCGCCTGCGCCCGGTCGACGACGTCGCCCGCAGTGACCCCGAGGCGGTCGCCGCCGCGCTGATCGAGGCCGTGCCGCTGCCCTGACCATGCTGGCGACGCTGCGCCACCGCATCAACGCGGCCTTCATGCGCTGGGCCGTGCCAGTGAAGCCCCCCGAGCCCTCGCCCATCGTCCTCACGCAACGCCGCGTCTATGTGCTGCCGACGCCGGCCGGCTTGAGCTACGGCACCGCGTTGATCGTCATCCTGCTCGGCGCCATGAACTACAACCTGAGCCTGGGCCACGCGCTGGTGTTCCTCCTCGCCGGGCTGGGCGTGGTCACCATACTGCACACCTTCCGCAACCTCGCCATGCTCGAGATCAGCCCGGGTCGCTGCGATCCGGTGTTCGCCGGCGGTACGGCGCAGTTCGCGCTGGTCCTTGAGAATCGTCGTGGCGACGGACGCACCAGCCTGCGCGTTTATGTCGGCGAGGGGGATCCAATCGAAGTCGACGTCGGCGCCCAGGCCAGCACGATCGCGCTGCTGCCCGTGCCGGCCGTCCGGCGCGGCTGGCTGCGGGTGCCGCGCATAACCATCGAGACCACCTGGCCTCTGGGCCTGGTGCGGGCATGGAGTTACGTGGTGCCCGATCTCAATTGCCTGGTCTACCCGGCGCCCGCTGCCAAGGCCCCTCCCCTGCCCTGGAGCGGCGACAGCGCGCGCGGAACCTCGCGCGACGGACGTGGCGCCGACGATTTCGCCGGCATGCGCGACCATCAGCCGGCGGACTCGCCGCGCCATGTGGCCTGGAAAACCGTGGCACGCCAGCAGGAGGGCCCGCTGCTGACCAAGCTGTTCTCGGGCGCTGCCGCGCATCAGGTCTGGCTCGACTGGGATGCCCTGCCCGAGTCCAGCGACGCCGAGGGCCGTTTGGCCATCCTCGCGCGCTGGATGCTCGACGCAGAGGCTGCCGGACATTCCTGGGGCCTGCGCATCCCCGGGTTGAGCCTGGCGCCGGACAATGGCGCCAGCCACCTGGCGGCAGGCCTGCGGGCTCTGGCGCTTTTCCCGCATGGCACGCGTTAACCGACCGGTCAGTACGCGTCAGGCCTGGTGGCTGCTCGCCGGGGCGCTGGCCGCCGCCCTGCCACTGGTCCAGCAGGTTCCGGTCTGGCTGGCAGTCGCCGCCGCCGCCGCCTTTGCCTGGCGTGCGGCGTTGACCTGGCGCCAGTGGCATCTGCCTCCGCGATGGCTGCTGGTGCTCCTGGTCATTGCCGGCACCGCCGCTGTCTTCATGCAGTATCGCAGCATCGTCGGCCGCACCCCCGGCATCGCCCTGCTGGTGGTGTTCCTTGCCCTCAAACTGCTGGAACTGCGGGCCGCGCGCGACGCTATCGTCACGGCCCTGCTCTGCTACTTCCTGGTGCTCGGACAGTTCCTCTTCACGCAGACCATCCCGACCGCCCTGCTGTCCTGCCTCACGGTGCTGATCACCACGGCAACCATGCTCGCCGCCAGCGACGATCGCCCGGCGCCGCTGCTGCAGTTGCGACGGGCGGCTTTGATGCTGGCCCAGGCGATGCCCTTCATGCTGCTGCTGTTCGTGCTGTTTCCTCGCGTCCAGGGACCCCTGTGGGGCCTGCCGCAGGACCGTTTCACCGCAACGTCCGGGATTTCGGACACCATGTCGCCGGGCTCCATCGCCCAGCTCTCGCAGTCGGATGCCATTGCCTTCCGCGTGCAGTTCGCCGGCCGGGTTCCGCCCCAGTCACAGCTCTACTGGCGCGGCCCGGTAAAGCCTGCCTTCGACGGCCGCACCTGGTCGATACGCCAGACCATGGCGGCTTACACAGAACTGCCCTATGCGACGAAGGGGGAAGCGATCGACTATGAGCTTACGCTCGAGCCCAACGGCAAATCCTGGTTGTTCGCGTTGGAAATGCCGGGAAGCCTGCCTGCGGACAGCGCGCTGACCAGTGATTACCAGCCGATCTCGCGTCAGATCGTGCGCAACCGCCTGCGCTACACGCAGCGCGCCTACCCGGATAGTCATGCCGGCGTCAACGATTCGCGCGCCATGCTGCGCGAGGCCCTGGTCCTGCCCGGCAGCGGCAACCCGCGCACACGCGCCATCGGCGCCGAGTGGCGCAACCGCCATGGCGACGACGGCGCGGCGATCGTGGCTGCGGCACAGGATTTCTTCAACCGCCAGCTGCTCTTCTACACGCTCAATCCGCCGCTGCTGGGCCCGGACATGGTCGACGAGTTCCTCTTCGTAACCAAGCGCGGATTCTGCGAACACTTTGCCGCCGCCTTCGTCTATGCCCTGCGCGCAGCTGGCGTACCGGCGCGGGTGGTGGCCGGCTACCAGGGCGGCGAGGTGAATCCCGTCGACGGCTACCTGGAGGTACGGCAATACGACGCCCACGCCTGGACCGAAGCCTGGATCGCGGGTCGCGGCTGGGTGCGCATCGATCCGACAGCGATCTCGGCACCGAGCCGCATCAATACCAATCTGGCCGCCGCCGTTCCCGCCGGCGAGCCGCTGCCCTTCCTCGCGCGTACCGACCTGGCCTGGCTGCGCGAACTGCGCTACCGCATCGATGCGGTGACCAACGGCTGGAACCAGTGGGTGCTCGGCTACAACCCGCAAAGGCAGCGCGACTTCCTCGCCGGCCTGGGCTTCGGCGAACCCGATTGGCGCAGCATGACCGCGGCGCTCGCCGTGCTCTGCGGCCTCGTTCTGCTCGGCCTGACCGCCTGGGTGCTGCGCAACCGCCGTCGCATCGATCCGGCTTTCGTGGCCTGGCGGCGTTTCACCGGCCGGCTCGCCGCGCGCGGCACGGTATGGCGCAACTGGGAGGGGCCGCTGGCCTTCGCCGAACGGGCCGCCGCGGCATTCCCTGCGCATGCGACGGCAATACGCGACATTGCCGCCTTGTACGCGCGTCTGCGCTACGCGCCCGCCCCGCAGCGCGAAGACCTCGAACGGCTGCGCCGGCAGATCGCCGGCTTCCGCCCATGAGGTGGCTGCTTCTCCTGCTGGCGACTTGCGGCCTCGTCGAGGCACAGGCGGCGAACTATGCCGCCCGCGCCGACGTCGCCCGCTTCATCGACGAAATGACCGAGCGCCATGGCATGGACAGGGCGGCTCTGGCGGACCTCTTCCGCCAGGCCCGCCACCTGCCCGCCGTGATCAAGGCCATCATGCCGCCACGCGATCCCGGTGTGCGTTCCTGGCAGGCCTATCGCGCGCGCTTCGTCGAGCCGAAACGCATCGCCGCCGGTCATCGTTTCATGCAGGCCTACCTCAGGCCGCTGGCCGAAGCCGAAGCACGCTTCGGCGTGCCGAAGGAAATCATCGTCGCCATCATCGGCGTCGAAACCATCTACGGCAGGCATACCGGCCGCTTCGGCACCTTCGCCGCTCTGACCACGCTGGCCTTCGACTATCCGCCGCGCGCGCCCCTGTTCCGCCGCGAACTCGAGGAACTGCTGCTGCTGGCGCGGGAGGAAAAACGCAGCCCGCTGGACTACCGCGGGTCCTACGCCGGGGCGCTGGGCCTGCCGCAGTTCCTGCCCTCGTCACTGCGCCGCTATGGTCTCGACTTCGATGGCGACGGGCGCATCGACCTCGCCGCCAGCGTCGACGATGCGATCGGCAGCGTCGCCAACTTCCTTGCCAGCCACGGCTGGGAGAGGGAGGCGCCGATTGCCGTCACGGTCAGCGTCACCGGGGACGGACTGCAGGGTCTGATCGACGAGGGCATCCGGCCCAGGCGAACGCCACACCTGTGGTCCGAGACCGGGTTGCAGATTGCAAGAGTCGGCGCTGGAGATACGGCGATGTCCGGCCAGAGCGAGGGTCTTCCCGATCGCCCGGCGGCCCTGATCGACCTGGTGACGCCGAATGCGGCCACCGAGTACCGGGTCGGCTACGGCAACTTCTTCGTCATCACGCGCTACAACCGCAGCAGCTTTTATGCCGCAGCGGTGATGGATCTCGCCGCGGAGCTACGCAACTCACAGTAGCGACTCGGGCGTCAGGCCATCCTGCGCGATGCGCTTGCGCAACTTGGAAAGCGCTTCCATCTGGATCTGCCGCACCCGCTCGCGCGTCAGGCCGAGATCTTTGGCGATCAGGTCCAGCGTCGTCGCGTCGTGACCGCCGAGGCCGTAGCGCCGCTCGATCACCAGACGCTGACGCTCGGTGAGCTGTGCAACCCACTCGGCAACCATGGCCTCGGATTCGTGTTGCGCGATCTGGGTCGCCGGATCGGCAATCGATTCGTCGGCCATCGCATCCGCCAGCGAGAGCTCGGGATCGATGTCCAGCGGCGAATCCAGCGAAGCGGATCGCTCGTTGAGCATCAACAGGTGGCGGACCTCTTCCACCGGGCGATCGAGCAGGCGCGCCACGTCGTCGAGCATCGCGCCGGGGGATGCGGTGTTCGCGCCGCGCCTGCGGTCGAGTTCGCGCATCGCGCGCAGGACGACGTTGAGTTCCTTGATCACGTACACGGGGAGGCGGACCGTGCGTGACTGGTTCATGATCGCGCGTTCCATGTTCTGCCGTATCCACCAGGTGGCGTAGGTGGAAAAGCGGAAGCCGCGTTCCGGGTCGAATTTTTCCAGCGCATGGATCAGGCCGAGGTTGCCTTCCTCGATCAAATCATCGAGCGGCAGGCCGCGATGAAGGTAGTGGCGGGCGATGCTGACCACCAGCCGCAGGTTGGCCTCGATCATGTGCTGGCGTGCGGCAAAATCCCCGGCATGGGCGGCGCGTGCAAGACGCACTTCCTCCGCCGCCGTGAGCAGCGGGGTCACGCCGATTTCGTGCAGGTAGACCTGGGTGATATCCTCGATGAAGCCCGAGTCCTGGACCTCCGCTCCGCTGTCGGCCTCTTCGCCGTGGCCGGTCAAGGCATCGTCGTTCATGGCCTCAGCGCGGCGGCAGGAACTTCTGCGGATCGGCCGGCTTGCCCTGGCGGCGGATCTCGAAATGCAGGCGCGGACTGTCGGCGTCGCTGCTGCCGATCTCGGCGATCTTCTGCCCCTTGCTCACGGCGTCCTTCTCCTTGACCAGCAGTTTGCTGTTGTGGGCATACACCGACAGCAGGTTGGCATTGTGGCGCAGGACCACCAGGTTGCCGTATCCGCGCAGGCCCGAGCCGGCATAGGAAACGACACCTGCGGCAGCGGCAAATACCGGGTCTCCGGTCTTGCCGGCAAAGTCCAGCCCTTTATTGCCACCCTCGGAATACGTGGCCAGGAGTTTGCCGCCGGCCGGCCACATCCAGTCGACGTCCTCCGCGGCGGTGATCGACTTCTCGCTTGGCTTCTCGGTCGGCTTTTCGGCCGGTCTTTCCGCGGGCTTTTCGGCAACGGCAGCGGGCTTGGTCTCGCCCTGACGCGCCTTGGCCAGGGCTTCTTCCGACCACGTCTGCTTGCCGCCCTTGGGCTCGCGCTTGAAGGTTTCGGTGTTCGCGCCAGCGGCCGCCGACGCGCCGCGGATCTCGACCGGTCCGCTTGAACTCACCGGTTTCGCCACCGCCACCGGCGCCGCGCCCTCGGGCGGAACCACACGCAATGGCTGTCCGATCTTGATCAGGTTCGGGTTTTCGAGGTTGTTCCAGGCGGCGAGGTCCTTGTAGTCCTGGCCGTGATCGAGGGCGATGCTGTACAGCGTGTCGCCCTTCTTGACGATGTAGTGGCCCGTCTTTTCGCCGGCCGCCACGGCTTGCGGCGGCACGGACTCGGGGGCGGAGGCGGGGGCAGGACGGCCGCGATCCTCCACGGGCGCCGGTCCATGACTGGCGCAGCCGGCGAGGACGGCAGATAGCCAGGCCAGGACAAACAGGCGCCGGGTGATCATTCCACCCCCGGCAGCAGCGGCACGAAGCGCACCGCGTCGAAACGCGTCTCGGTGTAACCCTTCTCGCCGCGTTCGATGAGGCTGATCACCTGCTCCGAACTGCCCAGCGGCATCACCAGTCGGCCGCCCGGCGCCAGTTGGTTCAGCAGTGACTGTGGCACGGTGGTGGCGGCGGCGGCAAGAATGATGGTGTCGAAAGGCGCCGCCTCCGGCAGGCCGAGATTGCCATCGGCATGCTTGAGGCGCACGTGCGACAGCTTGATCTGGCGCAGATTGTCGCGTGCCCGCGCCAGCAGCGGGGCGATCCGCTCGACGGCGAAAACCTGCTTCGACAGCACGCCGAGGATGGCAGCCTGGTAACCGCAGCCCGCACCGATCTCCAGCGTCTTTCCCAGTTCGCGACCCGCGATCAGGATCTCGATCATGCGCGCCACGACATACGGCTGCGAGATGGTCTGGCCGAATCCCAGCGGCAGCGCGGTATCGTCGTAGGCGCGCTGGGCCAGCGCCGGCTCGAGGAAGACGTGGCGCGGCACCACGCCGATGGCATGGAGCACGCGGGCGTCGGAAATACCTTGCGCGCGCAAGCGCTCGACCATGCGTGCGCGGGTGCGCTGCGAGGTCATGCCGATCCCGGCGAGGGTCGCCGAACTCATGGGCCGGTGCCCAGCCAGGTGCGCACCAGGCCGAGCTGCGCACCGTGGGTCAGGTCGATCTGCAGGGGCGTGACCGAGACCCAGCCGTGTTCCACGGCATGGAAGTCGGTGCCTTCGCCGGCATCCGCCGCCGGACCGGCGGGACCGATCCAGTAAAGCGTCTCGCCGCGCGGGCTGACCGATTTGACGGCGGGTTCCGCCTTGTGACGCCGCCCCAGGCGCGTGATCTGGATGCCGCGCAGTTCGGCGTAGGGCACGTCGGGCACATTGACGTTGAGCAGTACCGGCTCGGCAAACGGCTGGCGCGTGAAGCGTTGCACCAGCTCGCGCGCGACCCGGCCCGCGGTGGCGAAATGCCGGCCGGCGAAGCTCGCCAGCGACACCGCGATCGCGGGAACGCCGAGCAGGTAGCCTTCGGTCGCCGCGGCGACGGTACCCGAGTAGATGGTGTCGTCGCCCATGTTGGCGCCCAGGTTGATGCCGGAAACCACCATGTCCGGCTGCTGCTCCAGCAGCCCGGTCACCGCCAGATGGACGCAGTCCGTCGGCGTGCCGCTGACATACATGTAGCCATTGGCCGCCTTGCCCAGATGCAGGGGCAGATCCAGCGTCAGCGAATTGCTCGCGCCGCTGCGATTGCGCTCGGGAGCAACGACCACGATCTCGCCGAGATCCCCGAGGCTTTCCGCGAGTTGGGCCAGACCCGGCGCGAGATAGCCGTCGTCGTTGCTGAGCAGGATGCGCATGGGATCGGGAGCAGTGCCGGTGGATATTCCGCCGATCATTCTAGCCGAACGACCGAAGCGCCCGAAGGATCGAATAGAGCGATCGCAAGCAGGCATGGGGAGGTTTCGCCGAGCGGAATGATCACCCTGCAACGGTTAGGATTGGCGTCCATGGAAATTTCACTGCTTTCGAGTGCCGAGGAGCTCGCCGCGACCGACTGGTCCGCGCTGGATTGCGGCGCCGACCCCTTTGCCAGTCGTGGCTTCCTCGGCACGGCCGAACGCCTGGGCGCCAGCGGACCGGACATGGCCTGGCAGGCGCAGCATCTTGTTCTGCGCGCCGACGGTGAATTGCAGGGTCTGCTGCCGCTCTACCGGCGCGGACATTCCTTCGGCGACTTTTCCCGCGACTGGAACTGGCCCTCCGCCTGGCAGCGTGCCGGCCTGGCCTACTACCCGAAACTGGTCAGCGGCATTCCCTACACTCCGTCGCCGGGGCCGCGCCTGTTGGTGCGCCGGGGCATCGCGCACGACGCCGTGGCGCCCGCCCTGGTCGAAGCGGCGCTGACCCTGACTTCCCACCTCAAGGCATCCTCCTGGCAATGTCTGTTCGTCAATGAGGCCGACCGCGCCTTGCTGGCGGCGGCCGGCCTGCTGATGCGCCGCGGCGTGCAATTCCACTGGTTCAATCGCGGCTATCGCGATTTCGGGGATTTCCTGGCCGGCTTTACCGCCGAGAAACGCAAGAAACTCAAACGCGAGCGCCGTGCCGTGGCCGAATCCGGCCTGCGCCTCGAAGTGCGCCACGGCGACGAAATCGATGCCGGGCTTTGGGCGGCAATCCACCGCCAGTACCGCGAGACGTTCTTCCGCTACGGCAACCATCCGGCCTTCCCCGCGGAGTTCTTTCCCCAGGTCGCGCAGGAACTGGGCAGGCAGCTGGTCGTCTTCCTCGCCTGGCGCGAGCAGACCCCGGTGGCCTCGGCCATCTGCTACCGGGATGTGGAAACGCTCTACGGTCGCCACTGGGGCACGGAAATAGAGCAGCCCGGACTGCATTTCGAGCTTTGTTACTACCAGGGCATCGACTACTGCATCCGCAACGGGCTGGCGCGCTTCGAACCCGGCGCCCAGGGCGAGCACAAACTGGCACGCGGCTTCGAGCCGGTGCCGACCTGGTCAGCGTTCTGGATTGCCGATCCGGGCATGCGCCGCGCGGTCGCCGACTTCATCATCCGCGAGGACGCCGCGATGCAGGACTATGAAGCGGAAACCGCATCCCGCCTGCCCTATCGCCAGAACGGCGCGGCCGCTCAAGAAATTCAGTGATTGCCCGAAGCGATCGCGAACATGCGTTCGTTGCGCTTGATCCGTGCTTCTTCGACCGTCAGCCCGACCAGGCTTTCCGGAGGCAGGGGGACGTCCCAGTGCTGCTGGAACAGGTCCATGTCCTGGCCGTTGTCAAGGTGGGCGCGGTAGATCTTCTCCTGCCAGGTCGGGGCATCGGGCAGGGAAACCAGTTCGACGGATTGGATGCGCATGGGTGGGGTCCTCTTGGTGGTGCGTGGGTTCTGCGTATCCTGCGCCCTGGCCGCCGGCCATGCAATCCGGAAATCGACGTGGATTCCCCTGCTATTCCCGCCTCCGGACTTCAGTTTCGGGGGGGCATCCAAGAGTCGGCGCTGGCGATACGGCGATCCGCCGGGCCCGGGCCGCAACCTGCCCAAAAGACCGGTCGGGAGGCGCTGGCTCGGGCCGGCGTCATGCGGTAGGATCGACGGTCCGAATCATCCGGGATGAGCCCGTCAATCTCGCAACCCCGCGCCGGACTGCCTTATGGGACTGAAATGATACGACCGCATGTACCTCGCCTGCCTGCCGGCTTCCACCCCCGCCATCACACGCCGGACCATGCGCCTGCCTTGGGCGCGCCGCGTACCGCAGGCGACGGCAACCGGGAACACACATCATGAGCGACGCCGAGCCCCTGGCAGACGACTTTTTCCGGCGCGGCGACAACGCGCATGACGCCAAGGACTACGTTCTGGCCGAGCGACTCATCCGTTCGGCGCTGGCACTGAATCCCGCACACTGGCAGGCGCGCTATACCCTGGCCGTGATCCTGCAGGACCTCGGTCGCCATGCCGAAGCGGTACCGCTCTACGAGTCGGTACTGGCCGACCAGCCCTCCCATGCCAAGGCCCTCAACAACTATGGCGTGGCCCTCCAGTACAGCAAACGGCGCGAAGACGCCATCGATGCGTTCCGGCGTGCGACGCGTGCCGATCCTTCGTTTCTGGCAGCCGCCACCAACCTCAGCGGCCTGCTGGCGGAAACCGGGCGTGCCGACGAGGCGATCGCCGTCCTGACACCGCTATGCAATGCCGCACAGCCCAACGTCTACGACCTGAGGCGTGCGCTGATCCAGGCCCCGATCGCCGCCTCCGCCGAGCAGATCCTCGCGCGCCGGGCCGCAATGCTGGCGGACCTGAAGCGCATCGCGATGAATCCTCCCTTGCTCCAGGATCCGCTGCGGGAAGTCGGCCGCACCCCCTTCTACCTGGCCTACCAGCCCGACGACGATAGAGAGTTGCTCGAAGCCCTTGCCGATCTCTACCGCAAGGCCTGCCCGGATCTGTCCTACGTCGCACCGCAGTGCGCGGCCCCGCCAGCCAAACGGCACCGCACGCGCTACCGCATAGGATTTGCCTCGCTGTTCTTCTATGATCACTCCGTGGCGCGGGTCATGAGAGGCCTCATTGAGCACCTGCCGCGCGACCGCTTCGAGGTCGTGGTGATCTTTCTCGGCGCCGCTCCCGACGATGCCGTCGGCCGATCGCTGGTGCGAGCGGCTGAGCGGATTGTGGAGGCGCCTTACTACATCGCCGCCGCGCGCGAGATGATCGGCGGCCTGGAACTCGACGCCCTGTGCCTGCCCGATTTCGGCATGGATCCACTCAGCTACTTCCTCGGTTTCGCCCGCCTCGCCCCGGTGCAATGCACGACCTGGGGCCACGTCGAAACCTCGGGCCTGTCAACCATCGACTGGTTCGTCTCCACCGAAGCCTGGGAACGACCCGGTGCCGATGCCGATTACACCGAGCGCCTGCACCGCCTCAAAGGCGTCGCCTCGCCCTCCTACCTGTTGCCCATCCCGGCCTCCCAGGGGCGGAGCCTTCTGGCCTCCGGGGCGGACGGCGTCAATTTCGTCTGCTTTCAGGCGCTTTTCAAACTTCATCCGGATTTCGACCTCGCCATCCGCTCGATACTCGAGGCACTCCCTGGGGCGCGCCTCCATCTGGTCCGCTCGCCGGAACCGGCCTGGAATGCAGAAATCATCGCCCGGCTTGAGCGCAACCTGGGCGCCACCGCCGCACAGGTGGTCTGGCTCGACCCGATGAGCCGCGACGACTATCAAGCCACGCTCGAAGCGGCCGACATCGTCCTCGACCCGATACATTTTTCGGGCGGCAACACCTCGATCGAGGCCATTGCCGCGGGCACCCCGATCGTCACCCTGGAAGGCAGGCTGATGCGGGCTCGCTTCACTGCGGGCTTTTACCGGATCATGGAAATGGACGACATGATCGCCCATGCGCCCTCCGACTACGTCCGGCTCGCGATCGACCTGGCCCGAGACGCCAACCGTCGGCAGGACGTCAGACAACGCATCGCCGAACGCCGCGGACGGCTGTTCGAGGACCAGCGGGTCATTGACGGCTGGGCGGAGTTTTTCGAGACGGCGATCGAGGCTGCATCGCGCAGGTAGGACCCTCGTTTCCTGCACCCGGGATCGCCATCGGGAAGAAAAAAGGGTTTCCAGCTTGTGACTGGAAACCCTTGGTATTACTGGTCGGGGCGGCGGGATTCGAACTAGCTACCCCTTGCACCCCATAAGGGTTATTCAGCAGAAAGCGCTTTGATGCCGCGCCCTTTAACTTAATGCTACCGAAACGGTAGTGTTTATTAATCATTGTGTTACATATATTGCTCGTCCGCTGAC